>Ga0180301_10001071_pt1 | contig 21417 bp, 22 predicted proteins | sample GuaBasSediGuay16_FD_121797 | JGI IMG/M metagenome (GOLD analysis project Ga0180301, IMG submission 121797) | Subseafloor sediment microbial communities from Guaymas Basin, Gulf of California, Mexico - Guay16, Core 4569-2, 12-15 cm | ecosystem: Environmental > Aquatic > Marine > Hydrothermal...
GCGATGTCAACACCATCGATATATACTCTTCCGCGTGTGGGTCTGTCTATGCCTCCAATCATGTTGAATAGGGTTGTTTTTCCGGAGCCGGATGGCCCCATAACAGACAAATACTCACCGCGCTTAACCTTCAGGTTCACGCCATCTAAAGCCTTGATTGTTACGGGACCCATCTGATAATATTTGGCTAGGTCCTCTGTTTCAACAACATATTCGAAACTAATAGGCTATTCCTCCCAACGTTAAACATTAAAATATTATTAACACAAACGCTCTTATAAAATTAATTCTAAATGATAACTTTTTACGCTCTTAAATAAGATTTTTGTGGCTGTTTTCTTTATGGATGTTTTTGATCTTCTTTCGAGTGAGGAGGCTTGCTCGAAACTTTTCAGGCTGGTTAGGTGGAGGAGCGGCGCCACTGCCCAAAATTTAAATTTAAGAGCGGCTTTTTAATAACATTCATGGGATTAATATTTAAGCGAACTCTCCCATTCATCAGAGTGTTCTGGAGGATACGTAATTGAGGAGAGTTAGAGTAGGCGTTATAGGTTCAGGTGGGATATTTCAAGGCGCTCACCTACCGGCTTACCCGGATGTAGTTGAAGCCCAATTGGTAGCGATATGCGATATTTCAGAAAGAACATTAAAGGTAGCTAAAAGAAAAGCTGAAAATATTTATCAAAAACGGATACAAAGGGCTGAGGAAGAGGGGGATGTTGAGACTTCTGAAAGACTAAGAGACGACATTAAAGAATTGAGAGAGTATTTGAGCTTCTCAGAAATGCTTTCTAAAGAGAGATTAGATTTAGTTGACATATGCACTCCAACGAAATTTCATAGTTCAATAGCAATCGAATGCTTAAGAAACAATGTGAATGTTATGTGCGAGAAACCCATGGCTAGAACATATCTTGAATGCTTAGATGTTGTTGAGGCTGTTGAAGATTCTAAGAAATTTTATCAACATAACGAAAATTGGCTTTATAATCCTCTTTGGTATAATGCTAAAAAATTAATTGAGAGCGGAGCTGTGGGGGAGCCCCAGCTAATATTCTTGGCTACGGCTCATGGTGGACCTGAATGGGCATCATGGTTTTGGGATTTAGATTTGGCGGGCGGCGGAGCGCTTCTAGATAATGGCGTGCACGCCATTACATGCTCATGGTTTCTGGGGGGCTTCGACAAGAAACCTATAATTGTGAAGGCTGCTGAGCCCTATGGGATACGTATAAGAATGAAAACTAGGTTTATAGAAGGAATGTTTAGACCCTTCGAAGTTGAGGACGACGCTCACGTCTTAATACGATTTGAAGATGATGATGGAAGATGGATAACAGCCCATGTTGAGGGTTCTTGGTCGCATAGAGATTCGATGGAAACCGCCATAATTGGTACAAGTGGCGAAATTAAGCCGGAAATCAGAGATGAAAAAGCATATTTAGTGATAAGCGATGCAGGAGGCGGAAAGAGAGAGTTTGATCTCGGCGTAATTAAATGGACTCATGAATTTGCGGGTGAAATAAGAAATATGTGTAATTGCATACTGAATAATACGCAGCCAATATGCAACGAAAAGATAGGTGCTGAGACAACAGCGATAGTTCAAGCAGCATACTTATCGCAAAAAAGGGGTAGAAAACCGGTAACCCTCGACGAATTTAAGAGATATGCTCTAGAAATAAGGAATAGAGAAGGCGATAAAGCCCCTGATGTTCTATTGAGGGATTTGCTTAGAGGCATAGAGAGAACATAAGTGGCTTCCTTCCATCGCTTAGATTTTGATCCTAAAAATACAATCCATCTTTTTCCCTCTCATTTGCTTCTAAGGGCTCCTTAATTGGAGCTCCAGCGTTACTCCACTATCCTTAAAGCCGTATCTTCGATAAAATTTGGTTGCTTCTTTAAATATTGTGTTAACATGCATTTCAATAGCTTTTCTTTCAACCGCGTATTTCACGGCTTCATCTAAGAGCTTTCTTCCAATTCCTCTTCTTCGGTATTCGTCTTTAACGAGGAGGAGAAGAAGAACATGAGAGTTTAGGCCTCCATGTAATATGTCGAGGTAGAAAAGCAAATGTAATACTCCTACTATCTGCCCTCCAACTTCAGCCACTAAAATAAGATGGGAGCTATCCCGTAAAAACCTTGAAAAACACTTTTTCCTTGATCCTTAATTTAAACCAGCTAACTATTAGGTCTTTAACTGCCTTAACATCTTCGTCCCCTGCTAAGCGAACCTTAACTTCCTGCATTAGCACTCAACTCCCACAGAATAAAGCTTTCAGTTTAAGTTATGTTTGATTATTTAGGCAGATATTTTGTGATTCTCTCTTGATATAACGCGTCTTTAAGAAGAGAGCTCGTTTTCACCCATTCTTCGAGGGGGATGAATAGTTTTGAACCAATATATGTTAAGGCCTCACTGAGCGTATCAAACTTCTTGCAGTCACGTCTAAAAGCTTCGCGGACACATTCCCTATTAATCCAGACTCCTAAGGGCATTATGAAATTCGGGTGGATTTCCCTCATGGCCACCACACCGGCTTGCTTACCCTCCTTCGACAGAAATTCCGCCGCTGCAAGCCTAACAGCATAGTAGCATCCGCCTAGAGAGGCATAGGTTGTTCTCCCCCAGTAGCCCTCCCAATCGCTTCCCATAGCTACGCTTTCACCCCCAGGATTCCAGAAGGTTCCAGGATACCAGGCTTCTATCCACTCATACCTCCATTTTGAAGGCATCAGGAGAATAACAAATCTATTTCCTAAATAGCTAAAGCTGTAAACGCGGTATTCGCTGATTTCGGGTTTATCTTTGACTTCATCTTCTATAAGCCTTCTCGAAATTGTTGAGTCAACGGCTGTTATGCTCCATCTTGTAGGCACCATTCTCCGCTGTTTTTTAATTCCGAAGGCGCCGACGCTGAAGGCCCTCTGGATTTTAGATACTGGAATCCCATTCATGTATAGGTTTAGTATTGCCTCCTCAGCTCTTAAATCCGTATCCGCATATGCCTTCTCGATTCTGTGATCTATTTTAGCATTTTCAACTTCAATCTTTAGTAGTGGAGCCGATGGACCCATTGGCTGAACCTCATCGTCAAGAAAGAGGCGGGCTGAGGGCTTCTTCTTGAAAATAACTTCAGTATCAACGGATTCCCCTGCGAGAGCTATTTCGAGAGTTTTACTGAGGAAGTATTCGTTGTCGAAGGGCTTTTTAACATTAACTTTAAACTTGCCTCTAATCAAACCTGTTCTAAAGTTAATTATTTCATCTATTGTTTTCCCAATCCACTTCTCAGGCATATCAAATAGGGACGTATCGCCTAAAACTGGTGGAACAAGGGGGCCAGCATGAACATAAGGATACCCTATTCGGCCAACGAATATACTGGGCGGTGAAGAGCCGAAAATCCTATCAGCGTTAACCAGATTTCTAACCTTCAGGAGAGAGTAGAGTCTAGCCATCACTGGGCATCTAGTTTTCCCGCATAGCATTCGGCTCCCCCTACAAAAGAGGCAGAGACTCCCCTCTCTGGCGTGGATTTCCAAGCTTGGTATTTGGGGGTTTAGGTCTCCAGCAATCTTCTCATTGCTTATAACGTGTTCTAGCCATGGAATTTTACGTTGAACTTTCCTTAGGATTTTTCTGCGCAATATCTTCAATATTAACCAGCCTTATAATAAGAACACGCATCTATTCTATAACAATAATGAAAAAATTTAGATTTTAGTATAAAAGTTTTTGATTGTGATCGAAAAAGGGGGGTTTAATGCTATTCTATTTGTATTGGTTCACCCTTAGGTTTCTCTTCTTTTTTCTTTGGAAGCGTAACTTCCAGCACACCGTTCTTGTAGGTTGATTTAGCCTGTTTCGGATCAACCTTCTCCGGAAGTTCAACCTCCTTATAGTATTTACGTTGCGGCGTGTCAACGCTTATCGTTAATGTCTTCTCTGTTCCATGGAGCTTTATGTCCTTCTTTTCAACGCCAGGTAATTCGGCAATAATCTTTATTTCGCCATCAGTGTTGATTATGTCAACGAGCGGTTCACGCTCTTCTCTGATTGATATTGATGGTCTTCCGAATCTTCTGCTCACACCTGGCTTTATGTTGCCAAACTCCCTTATCTCCGGTTTTCCATCAGGGCCTATCGTGATGCTATACCCATATACGAATGGCCCCCACTCGTGCACTTTTGTGCCATCGGGAAGAACTCTCTCTCGAACTAAGTCTTTTGGAACTCTCCTGGAAAAATCTTCAAATTCCCTCTCAAACATTCGCTCCATTTCTCTGAACATTTCCTCTATTTCATCGAAGAAGCTTGAGAATGGGCTTCTACGCCTCCTGAACCATCTATACCAGAATTCATCGAAATCAGGCATTTAGCATCACCATGATAATTATTGGCGAATGCGTCTTAAAAACTTATTGTGTGATTTTTTGGCGTAAATTTTTATGCGGAAACTTGATTTCGCAAGCTGCTCTCTAAGTAAGCTTAAAACAAACATCAATTTCCGCATATCCTTTATTCGGGGACTAAATTCTTCCTTATGTGGGCATAAATCATCCAACGTGACTTTATGCTTATTCCAGTCATAAACTAGTGGGTATAAGCGGCAGCCGTAAGGCCTATACTCATATATTTTGCATTTGTTGCCTTCAAGGAAAAAGCATTTTCCATTAACGTTTTTAAGTCTCCAGTATTGATCCGTCTTTTCAGCGAAGCACTTGACTTTATAACCTAACTTAACTATTCTATTTACATCTAGGTTGGTTAGGGGCATTTTTGTTCCATGACAGCATAGGGTGCAGCCATATTTTAGACATAGCTCGCCGCTTTCCACAGGAACCGTCATTACAGACCACCAATTTACACATTTAGTGTATTCGCACAAACGATTTTTATCAAAGACGATTTATATTTAATTCAATAATGATCTGGTGATAGCAAATGAGCCAACTTAATAGATTTTTTGGAGCTCTAGTTAGAGCACGAACCATTGCTGAAGCTTGGGAAAAAGCCATCTTAAAGTGTTGGAGTGAAGGCATTGAGGTACCAACCGAATATGGTGAAAAATCTAAGGAAATTTTAGGGTTACTTATAGTGGTTGAAGAGCCGTTCGGTGAGCCCAGAATTCATAGAGGCGATTTACATGTCGCCATAAAGGATTCGTTGCAAAAGTATATTGAAGAAGTGTTAGAGGGAACCCTTGATTGGGCTGTTAAGGAGGGCAAGATACACTACACCTATCATGAGAGATTGTTCAATTATCCACCCAAAGAAATAGATCAGATAAAATATATAATTGAAAAACTTAGTAAAATTAGATTTTCTAGAAGGGCGCAGGCGGTAACATGGATTCCTGAAAAAGATATGTGGGTTGACTCGCCACCATGTCTTCAAAGGGTTTGGTGTACTGTTAGAGGCAATAGACTCGTCATGCACACTTCTTGGAGGAGCAGAGACATATTTAGAGCTATGCACATGAATATGCTGGCCATGACGGAACTCCAAAAAAAGATTGCCGATAGGCTTGGTGTCGAAGTCGGGCCTTATTTGGACTTTTCTAATAGCGCGCACATATATGAGAAAAGCTATGGTGAAGTGGAGCGCTTTATAAGCGTTCTTAAAAAGAAAAAATTGGGTAAAAGGGCTTAGTTATCCTGAAGTCTTTTTATCTTATTCACCCATTACATGCACTTGCACCCTACGAGTCTGCGGCCCATCCATTTCGATGAATAGAATCGACTGCCATGTGCCAAGCAATATTCTTCCATTCTCTATGGGTAATGTAACGTTGGGTTTGATTAGGCAGTTTAGTATGTGTGCATGAGCATTTTGTTCGCTGGGTATCCAACCATACTTTGCATTGTGATGGTAGCTGCCTTTTATTGGCACAAGCCTTTCCATCGTAGCTAAAATGTCCTCCCACAAATCTAAATCGTGTTCATTCACTGTAATCGCGGCTGTTGTATGGGGAACCCATATATTGGCTAGTCCATTTTTTATTCCACTGCGGTTAACTACTTCGCTCACTTTGCTTGTTACATCTAAGACCTCCATCTTTTTCTTGCTCTTAACGGAGAATTCTGATGAGAAAAATTTCATGATTGATCACTACTCCAGTTTTCTAAAAATAATTCATGGATTAAAATTATAAGCTTATGGTTTCATGGAGGTTTCCCCTTTAAAGAAAAAATTACAGTTGAAATTAATTGGATGTTTCAGAGCTACTTCTTAATTTTTATCCCCAAGTCCACAAAGCCGCTGGTTCTTCTTCCACCTATAAACATTGGCGCTTTCATTTTAGAGGCTTCGATGAGCAGGCGGTAGCCGAGGCCGGCTTCTGTCTCCTCAAATTTGAGCTTAGCGAGCATGTAGCTTAGCATTGACTCAGCGCCCTGATTTAAGTTTAGGCCATGAGGAGTTATCCCATCATAGCATCTGCCGGTTCTTTCATCATAAACCTTGAGTCCAGCAGAGTTTCTGCCAAAAAACCATTTCATAGATGTTTTAGCTATTTCTAGATATTTTCTTTCGTTCGTGATCATGAAGGCGTCAAGAGCTGCCTCGGTCATGCTTCCAGCCTCTACGGGCTGCTGATCATAGAGGGCTTTTGGTTTACCGCGTATATACCACCCTCGGTTACCTACAGGCCAGAATATTCCATTTATTAATGTGGTTTTGCATAGAAAATCAAAAGATTCTGTTGCCGCTTTAAGGAATCTTTTTTCTTTAGTTATATCATATGCTAGGAATAGGGCTTGAGGTAATCTGGCGTTCTCGTAAGTCATTGAATCTTCAAACCATCTCCACGAACCATCGGAGACTTTTTCGTATAGCTCAAACATTTTCTGAGCTAATCTTTCCACCAAATTACCTATGATATCCTTGTTATTTGCCCTAGAGTAATATTCGTAGAGCGCTACTATGGTGAAAGCTATTCCCCTCGGCGCTTTAAGTTTATCAGCGGCCTTAAGCGAATTATCTAATAGTTCCTTCGCCAGCAATCTAAGATCGTCAGGCATGCGGGAAGAGTATAGGGATGCGCATCCCCACAGGGATCTTCCGTAAGTGTCTTCGCTGAGATCCCATTTCCGCAGCCTGTCATAGCTTAGCTTATTGTAGAATAAGCCGTCTGCCCTATGCATATAATGTAGGAAACTTAGGTATATCTTGGCTAGGCGCACGGAAAACTCTACGCCATACAGGTTGTAGTGCTTAGAGACTATGACAAGCGCTCTGGCATTGTCATCCGTAGAGTATCCTAATTTTCGATCTGGAACAGAGTATTTGGCATGCTGGAAAAGACCGGTGTCATCAGTAAATTCTCTGAGATTCCTAAGCATAGGCTGGGATGACATATGTTTTCTCCCTCCTTAGAGAAGCCTCTACAAATATTCTTAGAAGATCTTCTGCTACATTCTCCCATTTAAATCTTAGGCCGCATCTCAAGGCTTTCGATTCTATTTCAGCTCTAAAATCTGGGTTTTCGGCAAGTTTTATGATGGAAGAAGCTATGGAATCCGGATCTTTAAACTTGCATAGTAGTCCACGTCCATTTGATAATAGATCTTTGGCGTGAATAAACGGCGTTGACACTATGGCTTTTCCATAGCTTAATGCATGTGCGAGAAAACCGCTGGAAACCTGCATTTCATTTATGTATGGTAGAACTATAACGTCGCTGGCCACTATGTACCTAACGTAGTTTTCTTTTTCCGGGAAAGTATTTACGAATGATATTTGGTTTTCTACCTTTAAGTCGTTGGCAAGATGAACAAGTCTTTCGTAATATGAGTTACCATGAAGCTTCTTTTGTTTTGGATGAACTGTTCCAACCACTAGATACAGGATGTTATCTACATGCCTCCTGATTTTAGGTAACGCCATAATGGCATATTCTATCCCCTTGTTAGGACTCAAGAAACCTATAGTCGACATCACAAATCGATCGGAGATACCTAATTTAGCTTTAATGTGATCCTTTTCCTCCGTAGGAATAAAGCGCACACCATGCGGAACTATGCGTATATCACATCCGTTCGCATCATAGCATTTATGGAGCACCTTAAGTGAACCGCGGCTCATTACGGTGACCACGGCGCTGAGCTCCAGAATCCGATGTGTAACTTCATCCATGAATCCGTCAATCGGAGGAATCACCGTATGCAATGTTGTCACTATAGGCGCATCAATCCTCTCCATGAACTGCAGTAGGTGGCATCCCCATCTACCTCCGAAAATGCCGTATTCATGCTGTATGAGAACTACATCTGCATCCTTGGAGTTTACATGCTCGGCGGCTTCTATGTAATCTTGTATGCTGTCCCGTTTTATCACGTATTTAACGTTGCTTGGATACGTTAAGTGCTCTACACCTTGATCTATGGCTATAACCCTAACATCAACACCCTTATTTTCTAATGTCTTAACGAGGTCGCCAGCATACTCTGCTATACCGCACTTAGCGGGAACATACGTGCTGAGGACGTATACTCTCATGATCATCACCTCTTTTGGCAGGAAGATGCTAAAGGCAACTTCGGTTCATCGGTTTACAGTGCCACTTAACTTTCAACTAAACAATACTATGCGAGAATATTCGCACATAATATATTATTTATATTTACAATTTGATTATTTACACATCTCACTTTTAAGTTTATCTATAACGTTGCTCTCCCTCCGCAACTATTAGAAACTCTGTCCGTGTTCTTGCATTAAAGGCCGATAAATCGGGTGGAATTCCGGGTTTCAGCACGGAAAACGCTACATTTATATGCTTCTCTCAAAATAAAATTCTTCTAAGCCAGAGAGGGTTATTTCATGAATGTTATAGTCACTGGCGGATGCGGTTTCATTGGAAGTAACCTTGTTGAAAGACTTCTCGAGAAAGGATACAGAGTAATAGTTTTTGACAATTTGAGCACAGGCAACCTAAAGAATATTGAGGGATTAGATGTAAAATTTTTTAATGAACCCTACGAGAAAATTCCGCTTTTAACACGTGATATTGACGTGATATTCCATTTGGGGATACCCTCATCATCTCCAATGTACAAGAGGGATCCCTACCTTGTTGGCAAAGCAATTAATGAAGCAATAACAATACTTGAGTACGCTAGAAAAAACAAATGCAAAATAGTATATGCAAGCACAAGTAGCCTATATAATGGTAATCCAACCCCATACAGGGAAGATATGCCGATTTATGTAACAGACTATTATACTGAATGCAGGTATGCAATTGAAAGGTTAGCGAAGCTATATAATTCGCTTTTTAACGTTAAATCAGTTGGTTTAAGATTGTTCAGCGTTTATGGACCTAAAGAGAAGTATAAGGGCGAATACGCCAACATAGTTTCACAATTTCTTTGGTTGATACAACAGGATGAGCCCCCAATAATATTTGGGGATGGAAGCCAAACACGCGACTTTATATATGTTAAGGATGTTGTTGAAGCATTCATCCTTGCGGCTGAAAGAGAGTTTGATTGCGAAATCTTTAATGTTGGAACAGGTGTAGCCTATAGCTTTAATGAAGTAGTAGATTTGATTAATAAATTATTAGGTAAAAATGTAAAACCGATTTACAAGCCGAATCCAATTAAAAATTACGTTTATCATACACTTGCGGATACAACGAAAGCTGAGAAAGTTCTAGGATTTAAAGCTAAAGTAAGTCTCGAAGAAGGAATTAAGAGTCTCATCTCAATGTAAAAATGGTGAATTAGCATTTTTTTCTTACAGAAAAACCGAAACTACCATATTTTTTGAGAAAAACATATAATAGGGCTTCATTTTTAACTAAAAAATGGAAGCATTATTGTTAAAAGGAGATTTAAATCTGTATTCACTATTATACTTTACACCCATCACCTACTATATCTGCAAATATTAAAATAAAGTTAAAAGGATGTGGCGGGTGCTGGTTAGGATGCGCGGGAATGACAAAAGTAGAGAAGTGCAACTGAGGATTTCGAGGTTAGTTATGAATCTAATCATGGCTTTCATTTTCTGGGTTTTAAATGCTTTTGTCCCCCCAACTTTAGAAGGAATTCAGCTTCCCGGGATAAATTATCCGGCTAGCCAAGTTTTTTGGTTCGTAACACTTTTAATAATGATTATGTTCTTAGTGAGAGCTCTCTCGGACGCCTTGGTTTTAGGGGATATTCTGACAGATATGGTTATTAGGGGGATAGGGATAAAGGAAGAGCTTTCACCTAAAAGGGCGCTAAGAGACTTAATTTACATAATAGTTATAGTACTCGTAGCTGCTGCCGCGTCACCCTTTATAAAAAGCGTAGAAAAATCAGTTAGTATGATTTCAACAGCTGTGACATATATTGCGTTAGCTCTAATAATAGTCTTAATTTATGATATTGGGAGAATAATTTATAATTTAATCGAGGAGAAAGCCGAAGTATTGGCGGAGAAAATATCTAGAATTACAAGCGAAAATAAAGAAGGGCGGAAGGGTAAATGACGGAAGCAACCATAGTGCTATTCCTAGTATATTTGCTGACAATTCTGTTGGCGGCGACTGAAGCCATTCCGCTTTCAATGAGCGCCTTGATAGGTGCGTTATTAATTGCGTGGTTTGGGGTTCAGTATGGGGTTTTCACCTACGAGGAGGCACTACAATTTGTTGACATGCGTGTAATAGGCTTAATTGTCGGCACCATGGTGGTTGTTGAGGTTGCAAGAAAAAGCGACGTATTTCACTTTATAGCATTATATGCGGTTAAACTTGCTGGGGGGAATCCCCTTAGGCTTTTCGTAGCCATATGTATAGCCTCAGCTGCAGCCTCTCTATTTCTTAGCGATTCAACAGCCATGCTATTGATGGCTGCGGCGGTTATTACTATTTCGAAGCTCCTTGAATATGATCCTCTCCCATATTTTTTATCATCGGTGATAATGATTAATTTGGGTGGAACTAGCACGCTTATTGGTTCAGTAAGTAACATGATAATTGGGATTGAGGCTGGAATGAGCTTCACAGAATTCATAAATTATCTTACTCCATGTGAGATTGCTCTCTGGACGCTGATGATAATTGTTCTCTATGAAATTTTCAAGCCGAGGCTTGGGACCAAAAAGGAGCTCCCCGAATATAATCCTTGGAGAGCTGTTAGGAATAGAAGAATTTTTATTAGGTCATCTTTTACATTATGTTTGATGATAGCTCTCTTCCTCATCTTGGACCAATTGAATATTGGTCCTGAGGCAGTGGCTCTCGGATGCGCAATAATCGCGTTGCTTCTGACAGATTTAGATCCGGCTGAGGTATTTAGGGAATTGGATTGGGAGACAATATTTTTCGTGACTGGATTTCTATTCATTGTGAACGGCTTAGAAAAAACCGGTTTCCTCGCGGATATTTCTAGGTTAATTATGAGCTTCGCTGGGAACAGTTGCCTATTTACTACGATGTTAACTTTATGGTTTAGCGGTTTAGCTAGCGCCATAGTGAGTAACATTGCAGTTGCACTCACCTTTGCACCCATAATAAAGGGCATTTCTGAAGTTAACCCTAATGCTGTTTGGTCAGCTCTTGTTTTAGGAACTAATCTTGGCGGGGCAACAGTACCTTTCAGTAGCACTGCGTGTGTGATGGCTATAGGCGCCTTAAAACGTGAGGGAATCCCACTGAGCTTCGCAGAGTTCACCAGAATAGGAGTTATAACAACTGTTATCCAATTGGTTTTTGCAAGCTTATACCTTATTATAAGATTTAATTTGGTGATATGAAGTTGGAGAAGATCAAAAAATTAGAGAAAATGAAGAAACTATTTAAATTTAGAGAGAAAAGGGGAGAAGAATACGAGAGAACAAAGGAGGAATTTAGAAAGGCGTTGGGTAAGCCTTCAATTCACTTCGACATAGAAATTCCCAAGGGATATGAGGATATGACCGATGAGTTTTTACAGCTAGAGGGAGATGAAAAATTTAAGGATAAAATAGAGAACCTTATTAAGAGACGGCTTAGACATGAAAGGAGAGAAAAAACTAAAAATAAAACTAGCTCTAAGAAATAGAAAGACGCCCAGGTGATCTTTTGCAACCTCTAAAGATAAACTTTAAGTGTCCACTAGCCTTTTCAGAGGGAAACTCGGCTAAGCCTAAATTGCATGATCCTTATCAGGGGACAGTTAGATTTCTTAGTTCTAGACGGATATTTTGTTTATAATTAACGTTTAGAAAGCACTTCTTGTTAGCTGCGTTTTATAGTTTTATTCGCTTAGATTCTTATGGTTAACTTTAAATACTTCATTGTTTCTCATTTAATTGCGTGGTGGATGCCTTGGAATGGCATTAAATTTGACCCATCTACTTCTTTTGATACGAGATGATAGCTTATTATTTAGGTTTTTAACCTGTTTGTTGGCTTATGGAGGGAGAGAGTAATATATGTCAAGTAAGGAATCTGATAAAAAGTCTCTCTTAGATCCCTTTGGAACAACACTTGTTAAGGATTACGAAAGACTCTATACGGAGTTTGGTATAAAACCCCTTAAGCCCCTATTGCCGCAGATACCTAACCCGTCGGCAGCTATGCGTAGAGGCGTAATTTTCGGGCATAGAGACCTAGAGCGCATACTTGAGGCTATGAAGAAACATGAGGAATTCGCTGTCATGAGCGGCATAAAACCTACCGGCGAATTCCACTTGGGGACATTAATGACTGCACGTGAAATCATTTATTTCCAGCAGCAGGGTGCAACAGCATTTTATTGCATTGCTGACGTAGAAGCCTATGAGGATAATGGGATCCCATTTGAGGAAAGCGAGAAAATAGCTATAAACAATGTTGCTGATCTCTTGGCTTTAGGCTTCGACCCTAAGAGGGGATACATTTACCGCCAGTCAAAAGAGGAAAGAGTTAAGGACCTAGCTATAGTGTTTGGTAGGGGCGTAACCTTAGCGACCATAAAAGCCATTTACGGCGAGAGACATATGGGTTTGTATCTGTCGGCTCTCATACAGGCTGGCGATATATTGATGCCCCAGCTCGAGGATTTTGGGGGACCAAAGCCGACGGTTGTTCCGGTTGGTGTTGATCAGGATCCGCATATTCGTTTCACTAGGGATTTAGCTGCCAAATTCTATAACAAGTATAGGTTCATTCCACCATCCTCAACCTATCATAAACTCATTAAGGCTTTGGATGGGAGTTACAAGATGAGTAAACGTAACCCAATGAGCTACTTTACGCTTGATGAAGATCCAGAAATAATAGCTAAAAAAATCTTTTATGCTTTCACCGGTGGGCAGCCGACTGCTGAAGAACAGCGTAAATTTGGCGGTAACCCTGAAATATGCCCAATATTTGATCTTTATTTGTTCCACTTCTTTGAGGACGATAAAGACGTTATCGAACTCTATAATGATTGCAGATGCGGTAATATACTCTGCGGTGAGGATAAGGCCCGTCTAACAAGGATAGTTACGGAATTTATCAAGGAGCATCAGCGTAAAAAGCGTCAATACATCGATAAAGCAAAAGAAATTTTAGGTGTGGAGTAAAAGGAGCCCTAGGATTAATAAACTATTTACTTCTCGCTTTAACATTTTTGATTATATCGAGTTAATTTTTTCTTTTTTAGTGGAAACATCTTTTTATGTTAACCCATTACTATTATTGTTGGTGTTTAAAATGTCTAAAAGGACTCTTAGAGTTTCAAAAATTAAGAATGGCACCGTTATTGATCATATAAGTAAGGGTCACGCTCTAAACGTAATAAAGATTTTAGGGATTAATGGACGTGGCGACGGCATCGTTACGATAGCTATGAATGTTCCAAGCGGTAAGCTCGGCGTTAAGGATATAGTGAAGATTGAGGGGCGGGAGTTGAATCCGGAGGAGGTTGATAAAATCGCGCTTATAGCTCCGCATGCAACAATTAACATTATAAGGAATTATAGGGTTGTTGAAAAACAGAGGGTTAAGCTTCCATCAATAATACATGGAATGATTAAATGCATGAATCCATCATGCATATCTAATAGCGTGAATGAACCTGTTAAGCCGATTTTCTATGTTGAAAGCGAGGAGCCTCTAAGGCTTAGATGCCATTACTGTGGCCGCATAATGAGTAAGGAAGATGTGTTAAAGCAATTTTAGATTTGTTTCCGAACAGAAACTTAATGAGTGGCAAATCTTGAAGCAAACGAAGATTGATAAACGCCACATATTCTTAACTGGACCTCCAAGAATAGGTAAGACAACGGTTATATTAAAGGTCGTGGATGAACTAAAGTTAAAGGATATTAGAGTCGGCGGGATGATAAGTCAGGAAATCCGTGAGAGAGGAATCAGAGTCGGCTTCAAAATAATGGATTTGGGAACGAATAGAGAAGGCATATTAGCTCATGTGAAGCGGGAGAATGGGCCTCGAGTAGGAAAATATAGGGTTTGCCTTGAAGACTTAAGTGGGGTTGGCGCTAAAGCAATCTTGAGAGCCTGCAGAGAAGCAGATTTAATTGTTATAGATGAAGTCGGCCCGATGGAGCTTTACTCTAAGGAATTTAAGGAGGCTGTTTTAGAGGCTTTAAACAGTGACAAAATGGTTTTGGGGACAATACATTATAGGGCTAGAACATCATTCACCAACGCAATAAGAAGAAGGGAGGACGTTGAGCTAATTGAAGTCACCTATGGTAACAGAGATAAATTGCCTAGAATAATTATTGGAAAAATTCTTGGAATAATCAAAAAATAAATCGCGGTGGATAGTTAATGCTTATATGCGGTGTTGATGACGCTGGTCGAGGACCGGTTTTAGGCCCCCTAGTCATAGCCGGGATCCTAGTTGATGAAAATGGATTATTGAAGTTAATTCAGTTAGGCGTTAGAGACTCTAAGACTCTATCGCCAGAGAGGAGAGAGAGCCTAGCCAGTGAAATACTGAAAGTTGTTAAAGGCTGTAGGGTTATTAAGGTTCAGCCATTCGAGATAGATCGTGTTGTCGAGACGGGGAAGAGGCTTAATCGCTTGAATAGGCTTGAGGCACGTATTATGGCGTCGATCATAAGGGAGCTTAAGCCGGATGTGGCCTATGTGGACGCTTCAGACATATTACCGGAGAGATTTAAACAGCATATAATTGAGGAGATACCCTTTAAGGTTAAGGTGGTTTCAGAGCATAAGGCTGATAGAATTTATCCGGTTGTCTCAGCTGCATCGATAATAGCTAAAGTTGAGCGGGATAGGGAAATCGAAAAGCTGAAACGTAAATATGGGGATTTGGGCTCCGGATACGCAACGGATCCGAAAACCATACTTTTTCTGAGGGATTGGATTAGAAAGTATGGTGAATACCCAGATTTTGTTCGCAAATCTTGGAAGACAGCAAAAAGGATGCTGCAGGAGGAAAAACAAAGGAGACTTCCAGTTTAGATTTAAGGGAATGTTATACAAAAATAAAAGGTGGAGTTTTATAAATAATATATTGATTGCTCATGGAGCCAACTGTTAATGAAGATGACGTAGTTAAGTTTTTGCTTGAATGCGGTGGAGAGGCAACCTTAGAGGAGATTTCATCAGCTCTAAAAATTCCGAAGTACGGTCCAAACTCAGCTTACGCGATACTATATTCGCTTAAGTCAAAGAATGTTGTTGAGAGGAGGGGTAGTAGGTGGGCCCTAATTGAACATGAGGCTTCTCAGGGGGAATTTGGGTCAACAGTTGCGGGCGGGAAGTCAAGCATTGAGGAAACTGTGGGGGAGTTAACAAAAATCTTAAAAGAGAAGATTGTGAGACAAAAGAGGCGGATTGAGGCGATAGAAGCGAAAACAGAGGTTGAGGACAGAAGCGAAGTTAAGGAGACTTATTTTCTAAAACCGGATAGATCATATGAGAATTTTAAAAGTCTTGAAAGCCTCCAAACTGGAACCTTCCTAGATGCTGTTTTCCTCGGATTTAACGGTGAACCCTTAGGCGGGATACCGGTCTCCGGACAATTCATGATTATTGGACCTTTAGGTGCTGGCAAAAGCCTCTTTGTCAGTGAGATTGCGCTTAGAACATCTTATTCTGGGCTTAAGGTTCTTTACATTATTTTAGATGATGTTTGGAAGACCAAAGCTCAAACGTTTGATCTTCAATCACGTATGAGGCTTAGAGCTGAAGCCCTCAGCTTAAACTGGGATTACGTGAGTGATAACCTCTATGTGCTTAACCCTGATGAGCTTAATGAGGACTTCATTGAGAAATATAGGCGATTGATCGACGACGAAAATATAGAGCTTATAATATTGGATTCCATAAATAGTTTTGAGAGATTGGGAAGACCTGAGAAAGCAGGCGAAATATTAGATGAAATCATTAGGGACAACAGAAAACGTGGTGTTACAGGGCTTTTCACCATGCATGTGAACCTTAGACATGAGGAGTCGTGGATGCAGATAGAGGGAAGGGATCATTTGCTGTACGCTGTGGATGGCGTCATATTGATTGCGCCAGCACACCTAAAAGTTTCCAATTTAAATGTAGATGTTAGGGGCATTGAGCAGTTTAGAGTCATACAGGTCTTAAGCTGTAGGATATGCTGCTTTGAGAGAAGAGGCATACTAGCTAATATAACGCGTGATGGCTTATTAAATCCATTAAGCCTTTAGGCTAGAACATTGAGATAGAAAACTAAAAGGCTAAAAGATGGAGCATGCATGTGGCGCCTCACACTATTCCAAGTAGCAGTATGTTCCGCTTTAGCATTCACGCTCATACTGCTATGCCTGTTTGGCTTAAATAATCTTCTGCTTCTCTTCTATTCTAGAATTAGGCCGCATAAACGTAAGGTTGCCGCTGGAAAATCGATCTGCGTAAGGGAGTGGCCTTTCGTAACAATTCAGGTAGCGACGTATAATGAAAAGGGGGTTATCGCAAGGCTACTTGAGAACTGCCTAAAACTTGATTATCCAGCGGATAAACTTGAGATAGTTGTAGTTGACGATTCAACTGATGAAACAATTGATATTCTTAGGGAGTATGAGAGGAGATATTATCCGCGTATAAAGGTTATACATCGCTCAGAGAGGAAAGGATTTAAAGCCGGAGCGTTAAATGAGGCGCTGAAACATTCTAGGGGGGATTTCCTCCTAATACTTGATGCGGATTCGGTGCCTGAACCAAATTTTCTAAAAAAGATTATACCACTTTTTATCGCAGATGATGAGTTGGGCTTTGCTCAAGGTAAGGTTCGATACTTAAATGCTAAAGCTTCATGGCTGACGGAAACCTTTGCTCTAATAAATGATTGGTTCGCCGTCTTTATTCAATCAGCTCTATCAAAATGCGGAATGATCATGAGTTTTATAGGTCACGGCGGGGTTTTCCGGAGGAAAGCGGTAGAAGACGTCGGCGGATGGATGAGCGACACAATAACTGAGGATATAGATATGGCATATAGAGTTCAACTTAAAGGTTGGAGAGCAATCTACGTTGAGGACGCTATAAGCCTAGAGGAGGTGCCGCCAAACTATCATGCGGCTCTTAAAAGATTTAGAAGACATTTTAAGGGGCCTATTCAGAATCTAATAAAGCATGGTAAGAAAATTCTTAAACACGATAGATTGAGCATGTTGAAGAAAGCTGAGGCCCTCATTCAGCTCGCCTATCCGCTAGTTTATCCATTAGGGCTAATATGTATGTTCCTGGCGCTTTTAATGTACCTGTTTGTTCCCGGCGAATTTTTAGATTTCTTCTGGTGTTCCGCTATTGGGTTTATATGTTCAATAATGTTGTTCTTGACGTTTCCATATATGGCGCTCATAGTCTCCTTTATACCAGCAGCCTTCATAATTGCAATATTGCTACCTTTCACCCTAATATTTATTCTTAAGGGAAAAAGTATAAGGAAGAATCTAAGCTTGAAAAAGATTTTTGGTGCAACGCTAGTGTGGAATGATAATCTCTTAAACTGCTTGATGCCGTTAATAGAGGTGTTAGCTAAAAAGGGGGATGTTTGGGTTCCAACGGAAAGAATGAGCAACAGGAGGGAAACCAAACAGAATGGAATTAAAAGCGAGAGGGACAGAGCTGCTATTCTGAGAGTTATTTCTTCAGCAATAGTTCTGGTACTTTTTGTCCTTATCTCATGTATGAATTTTTCACTTAATTCTCTTGGAATACTTGTACCAGCTATTTTATGGTTGCATTCAGCATATTTAATTTTGAGAAGTTGAATTTTCCGGGGAAGATATATGCGGAATAAAAGAGGTGATTCAGGACCTCGGCTTTAAGTACTCTATTCTTCTCTGGATTTTGGTTTTCTCCTCACTGTAGCCTCTTATTTTTCTTTCTACTTCGGCTTTTCGGGATTCGATTTCTCTTTTACGTCTGGAGATCATGTTGAATTTCATCTCAAGCCTAGTATATTCATATTGATCTCGACACTTTCTCATCTCTTCGAGAATTTTATTTTCTTCATTCAAAACCGCTGAATACTCTTCATCGATCTCCTTTTTCTTAGCTTCCAGCTGAATTAGGGTTTCTTCAATGTTTTTTAGTTCTTTTCGAAGCTTTTCTAGGATTGTTGTCTGTGACATAAACGAAGCTTAGCATTAGCCTGAATAAATACTTATCGTAAAAATCATATTTACCTAAAGAACGATTTGTTTCGTATCTCTTGGGATAGCTGGGTTGGTTTCATTCTGAATTTAACTTGGCGTTCTCACGGTTCTGGTTCTTCTTATAATACTCAAACAAGATAGAGCGTTAAGGATTTTTGAAATATATTAAACACTACTTTTTTAAGAGAAATTTGATGGATAGAGATCGCTAATCTTCATCTATTTTGTTTAGGGTAACGTCTCCAATATCTCTGCGGCTTTTTCAGCGGGGATAGCAACCAATGTTTCCGTTCTCACAGCTCCAGCTGAGCAAATAGTAAATAGGGCGCGCATTGCGTTCTCAACGCTTGGGCCCTCCACTATTGCAACAAAATCGTATTGTCCTAGCGTATAATAGAAGGCTTTCATTTCCCCCTCATTTGCCTTAATAACTTTCTGGGCTTCCGCCAACCGTTGTGGAGACTCTTTAATCTTTTTTATGCCTTCCTGAGTAAATCTGCCGAGAATGATGAATGTAGGCAATATTTCACTTCCTTATCACCTATGTACTTTGCTTCTTTTAATGCTTTCGAAAGACAAAAAAGATAATATGAGGGAAATCGCTTCAGGGTTCACATTAAAAACAATTATTTCTTTCTTAGGAATTTAGAAAAAACGCTGGATTGTGGTATTATTTTTAGGGATGCAGGTATGCTCATTTATTTTTTATTGTTTACTCGATGTAGATTGCTGGTTTGTGGGGTTTGGCTTGCCGCGCTTTCCCTCTGGGATCATATTTTTCAGGGTCGTCTTCCCTGTAGACTATTATTTCGGCGTTGAATTCTTTTTCTAGGAATTTTTTCGCTTCGCTGATTTCGGCTAGCTCGTTTATTACGCCGGCTTCCAGGAGCCTACGTTTTCTCTCTTCTGGAAGAATGTTGAGTTCCTCTATTAGTCGGCTGACGAAGGGGGCTAGGCTTTTCGCCATTCTTTTCAGTTCCGGATCCTTCATGAGCGCTTTCATGGCTTCCCTCATGTTGATTTTCTCTGAGACCGCCATTTCCAGGAGCTTAATGTAAGTTTTCCACTTCCATTCCGCCGCAACATAATAGTGAATTTTCTTTGGAGCCACTTTTGTAACTCTTATGATGTTCAGTGTGTCGTCGATTAAGCTCTTAATTAGAATCTCGGTTTCCTCGGCCTTAACATTTATCTTTGATTCATCATAGGTTGGCCATTCCGCTAGGGATATGAATCCCTTATTTCCAAGTGTGCTCCAGAGCTCCTCGCATAGGAATGGAGCGAAGGGCGCTAGTAGCCTAACCCAAACATCGACTACGTTCCTGAGGACTTTGGGGTTCGGTTTCTCTCTGCGTCTGAGATACCAGCGTATGTCATTCCAAACTTCATAGAGGGCTGTTTCAGCGGCGGTTCTAGTTTTTAGGCGTTTTATCGCTTCTGTCACCGTGCGTATTCTATTCTGTAAAACGGAGAGCAACCATCTATCGATGCTTCTGATTTCATCCTCGCCTGAGAGACTAACTACTTGATTTATGAAGGCGTAAAGCGATTTCAATCTTGCGTCTATGCTTCTAGCGTTTTCTTCACGCCAGTCAGGGTCATCCATGTCTTCGGCTCCTAACGCAAGCGTTAATCTGACAACGTCTGCCCCAAAGCGGTCTACAACTTCCCTCAGCGTTAGGAAGTTGCCTTTCGACTTAGACATTTTCTGCCCTTCAATTCTCAGCATGCCGTTTACGCCTATCGCTCTAGGCCAGAGCTCCCTTGGGAAGAGGGCTACATGCTGGAATATGAAGAATGACAAGTGATTTGGAACAAGCTCCTTTGCTGAAACTCTTAGGTCAACTGGATACCAGTATAGGAATTCCCCGCGCATTTCATCGAGAACTTTAGGCGGTATGCCGGATTTTTCGGCTACAGCATTCAGATCGCCTTCTCCCAGGAAAACATAGTCAAAGACTTCCTTGATTAGCTGTTCAGGCCTAATTTTATGTTGCCTAATATGCTTGACTATTGTGTAGAAGGCCATGTAGATTGTTGAGTCGCTTAGGGTTTCAACTATCCATCCTGGACTCCATGGGAGGGGTGTTCCCAGACCCGTTCTCCTCGCGCACGCCCAATCCCTAAGCCAGTCGATTTTATCGTGGAAGTAGGCTCTGGCGGCCTCCGGGAAGATTTTCGCCGAGTCTATTGCCTCGTGCGCCAGACGCTTCCATTCCGGATCGGAGTAACGAAGGAACCATTGATCCGACAGGATTTTCACTATGCATCTTGTTGTGCATCGGCATACAACCTTCTGCGGCAGATCATACATTGAGTCAGCAATGTTCATCTTCTTAAAGTCCTCTATTATCTGCTCTTTAACGTCTCTAACAATCTTTCCAGCGTATTTACCGCAGATCGGCTTTAGAATTCCTGTGTGAAACTCTTTTCGATATACTATTGACGTTGCCTCCTCAAGTTTGGGGTCGAATTGATCTTTTATTTTCATTTGCTCAACTACTTCTATAGCTGGGTATTCGCCGAATCCTTCAACGCTTATTAGCGATATGGGTTTAATCTCCTTAACAACATCAATTGGGATACCGAATTTCCTGAGGGTTTCTGGCCTATTTATTAGGTCTCTGAGGGCTATCCAGTCAGCTGGCGCATGCGCGGGAACGCTATAAACGACGCCTGTCGCCGATTCTGGATCAACAAACCATCCTGGGAGGATTGGGAGCTCTCTGCCGCCTATAGGCTCCTTGAAGTATTTGCCTATTAGCTCTTCACCCTTGAATTCCCTTAGGACTTCAACTTTTCTTAGTTGCTCGGAGAGCTTGAAAGCAGCCTCC
>Ga0180301_10001072_pt1 | contig 21404 bp, 22 predicted proteins | sample GuaBasSediGuay16_FD_121797 | JGI IMG/M metagenome (GOLD analysis project Ga0180301, IMG submission 121797) | Subseafloor sediment microbial communities from Guaymas Basin, Gulf of California, Mexico - Guay16, Core 4569-2, 12-15 cm | ecosystem: Environmental > Aquatic > Marine > Hydrothermal...
ATCGAACTTATTGTAGTAATTGCGATAATTGCCATTCTATCTGCCATTGTTGCCCCCAACGCGTTCAGGGCGATTGAGAAAGCAAAAATATCACGAACAAAAGCAGACTCAAGAGTAATGCGTTCAGCGGTGGACAATTATTATGCGGATATAGGCTTCTTCCCCCCCGATGTCTGTAGAGGGGATGACCCAGGTCTTATGCGAGCATTACCATGGAACCCTGACAGTGGAGGCAATCCCCATTGTATAAATACTACTGGCTTACCCTCAAACTGGCAAGCCACTGCTCAAACCTACTGGAACGGACCATATTTAGATAAATGGCCCCATTTTACCCCGTGGGCAGGAAAATATGACTATAATTACTGGCCAAGCGGGGCAACGCGCTACGGAGTAAGCGTACCCCCAGGCATATATGTAGGAACTCAAAGAAACTACGCCGATGACAATAATACACGCATTCCTCCTCATAGTGAGCAGATTCTGGTTAACGATGGGTTTGACGGAGACGGTCAGGTTAATGGAGAAGCTCAACTTATTTTAAGATTGTTTTGATATGAAATCTTTTACCCTCATCGAACTTATTGTAGTAATTGCGATAATTGCCATTCTATCTGCCATTGTTGCCCCCAACGCGTTCAGGGCGATTGAGAAAGCAAAAATATCACGAGTCTCTCAGGATTCAAAAAACATAGAGACTGCTGCTTACGCAATGTATTCTGATACAGGAATGTGGCCAGGAAGCAACTGGAGTGACGACGCCGCAAATGACCCTTTAGCCGGTGCGCCACAGGGAGAAGGATTTGTGTTTTCAAGCAACCGCGCAAACTTCCCTAGTTCTCTCTGGGACGGCCCTTACCTGGAGAAATGGCCCAAAAACCCCTGGGGAGGGTGGTACTGGTGGGATTACAACCATGCCGATCAAAACGGCGACGGGATAGGAAGAGAGCATGTTTTATGGATAGACAACGGCCGGGGCAATCAAGGAAAAAGAATCCCTTTAGCCTCAAGAACAAAGATTGACGACAAATTAGACGACGGCGACTTAGACAATGGAAGAGTACAGGTATGGCAGGGAAATCACACTAATGGCAATTTTGGATTCATTCTTATTCAGGGAGAATAATTGTTAGAATTAATTAGTGTAATTAGGTAGCGTTTGATTAACCGTTGGTAAAAATATAACTAACCCCTTATTATTCAATATGTTATAATAACTTATCAAAGCTCACCGTAGATAAAAGACATCCTATAAAGAGTCAAGTAAGAAATAGCTAATTATCAAAGAACGTTCTTTCTCAAACTAAGCAGGCATAAAAACCCTTTCAGGGTGATAGACGTCACCGCTTTTAAGCATGCTCAGACATAACTGGACAAGTTTTTTGCCACACATATGAGGGCTTATTTACTACTTTTGTCCTGGGAGCGTTTTTTATCATAAAGCTTCTTGAATTGAGGATTGTGCTTTAAACAAGCAACAGCAGCAATATAAAGAGCCCAACGCAGATATTTTAGTCCAGTTCTGGATATTTTATTCTGCTTTTTGCTTTCACCGGATTGAAATATCTGAGGGAAAAGCCCAGATGGCCGATCATCTTTTTGCCTGAGGCAAAAGATTGGCCGTTTAAACCTACAGCAGAGAGTATAGCGGCAACAGTTTTAGAGTCAACACCAGGGATTGTTAATAAATTAGCTCCAGGGAAGCTGAATTCATCATTGTCTTTTGAAGGGGAGAGGATATTAAGAATTCTTTGGTCAAGCTCAGCAATTGATTTATCCAGCTGTTGGAATTGTGCAAGAAGGATATTTAAATTCATACCCCTGGCATCCTTGGCACGGCCTGAGTAAATAGAGTTTTAGCAGTATTTATTAGATGCTGGATTTCTTTGATATTGAAGTTGTTGCCTTTGATAGAACGGGCAATTTTCTCAATGTGTTTTGGTTTGGCTTCAGCCAAATGTTTAGCTGTAGGATAAACCTTGAGGATAGCTATTGAAGCTATAGCGAAGGGGTTTTTAATAGCTGTTGTCTCATCCTCGGGAAAAATAAGGCCTAAAAGGCTTGATATTTGACATTCGTAGTTTTTACGATTTTGATAAGCTGATATCTGAGTTTAGTTATTTCTCTGAGGATTTGAATATCTTCCTCAGGTATGAAACTGGCAGCATATTCTCTGGAGCGCAGGAGGCCGGCTATTACGTAAGCATCAATATCGTCAATTTTGGCTTTTTTGCATAAAGCTTCTCTGAATTTGTTAGTCTGGTGGGGGGTAAGAACAACTACTTTGAATTTTTTCTCCCTTAGCAGGCAATAGAGATTTTCCCACCAGATAGCGGTGGCTTCTAAGCCTATTAAGAGGTTGTCAGCAGAGAGATTTAGTTCTTCTAAACGGTTAAGGAATTTATTGAAATCCTGGCTGTTGTTCTGGAGAGTGAAGGTTTTGGATAGTTTTTCGCCGTCGTTGTCTAAGATTACGCAGCGAGAAGTTGATTTTGAAACATCAATGCCTAAATAATTCATAAGGTTTTCGCCTCCTTTTGATTTGATTGATAGATTCGCTCTTTTTCAGTAAAGGAGATATCTTCTTGCAGGTATCTAACTAAATATATCCTGGGATATAAATGGCAGCCAGGCATCAACCTGGCCCCATATCATCCTGAATGAATATCCCCAGTTAGATACGCAAGAAGCAACACTCTTTTTCAAATGGTATCCTGGAAGCAAGATCCATAAGGAGGGTTGTAAGCTGTTTCCTTGCTGATTAAAGAGCTTATTTAACATAAGTATATTGTAACATTATTAACTTATTCACTCTATAGGTTATATAGAGTGAAGATTATACCGGGAGGGTTAAAGAGATGAAAAAAAAGAGAAAACTTAGATGTATATTTGTGGGAGTAAAGAAACAGAAAGATGGGGTAAAATACAACGAACTGAATTCCTCTTAAAGAAGAATATAAGAAAAACTACCCAAAGATTTGTTGTAAAAGGCATAAAAGAACCTTTAATGTAAGAAAAAACAAAAGAAAAAGATGCTCCTACGACTTATTCATTGAAATGATAAAACGCCACATAGAAGACAGAGAAACTATAGAGTCATTGCCAAAAGATTAAGAGAAACCACCCACTCATCCCTTTCTACCTTTACAGTGTATAATGCCATAAAGAAAGCCTCTTTAAATTCTAAGTCTTTCGCCAGAGGCGGATCTGCCTTTGGCAGAAAGCCCTATGCAGATTGTAAGGACAGAAACAAATATAAAAATGGCAAAAGTCTTTTAGAATTAGCAGGCGTTTCCTTAAAAGGGTTAGATTGGGTAAGGTTCGCTTTACAGAATAGCAACAGTTAATATAACACTTCATCTGTCTTCCCATTTCCAAAATAAAAAAAGATATGGTAGAATTTAGGAAAGGGAGGTGAAGAATGAGAAAAGGTTTTACACTAATCGAACTTATTGTTGTCATCGCTATCATCGCTGTTTTAGCGGCAATTGTTGCTCCCAATGCGTTCAGGGCGATTGAGAAAGCGAAAGTTGCTAAAGCGGAAGAAGATGTAAAATCTATAAAAACTGCCGCTATTGCTTTCTATGATGACGTAGGACTGTGGCCAGGAAGCCAATGGGGACAAATGCCGGGAGACCCTCTTTCTCCTGCTGCTTATGGAGAGGGCTTTATTACTCCCCCTCAGGTTCACAGTGAAAGCGCAGCACAACAAACTGCAGCTAACAATATGCTTACTTTCTGGGATGGACCATATTTAGAGAAATGGTCAAATACTCCCTGGGCAATGCCCTATATGTGGGATTATAATAATTGGGATGCCAGTGGAGACGGAATTCCCGATGAACATGTAGTGTGGTTAGACTTAGCCCACTCACCTGGGCCCTACGACCAAAACAACAAAGTTCCAGCCCCTTCGCGAGATAAACTCGATGCAGACTTAGACGGTGGCGATGGTCTCAATTCAGGAATGGTTCAAGAAATGAACAATGGTTTTTATGGCACCTCAGTAATGGTCATTGTTGCCCAAGGAATATGAAACGAAATTTTTTTAAAAAAACTTGAAAAAGATTGCTAAGATGGTAAAATAAAAAAATATGGTAGAGTTTAAGAAAGGGAGGTGAAGAATGAGAAAAGGTTTTACACTAATCGAACTTATTGTTGTCATCGCTATCATTGCTGTTTTAGCAGCAATTGTTGCTCCCAATGCTTTTAAAGCCATTGAGAAAGGTAAAATTTCTGCAACTATTGGCGACTACAAATCAATAAAAACAGCGGCAATGGCTTACTATTCTGATACGGGCCAGTGGCCTGCTGACGGTTCAACAACTGCTGGCTTTGTTACTGATGATGGCACAAGTGGCTGGGACGGACCATATTTAGAAAAGTGGCCGGCAAGAGCTAACTGGGGAGGAACTTATACTTTTCAAAATGATAATGCAAGGGACTGGGATGGTGACGGCGCTAACGATACTGCAAGGTATCTTCAAGTTACAAACGTTCCTTCTACAGCGGCAAGTAAGATTGATATTCAACTTGACGGAACAGCAGACTTAAACGCAGGAAGCGTTCAATATAGCGGTACCACACTATACCTGCTTGTGTCTCAAGATTAGAACATAAAAGTTTTAATTGAAATACCCCCCTATAATATAGGGGGGTATTTATTTTTTGGTTAAAACCTGCTTTTTACCAAAGGGATTTTCCCTTTGCTATAATCCAGATAAAAACCTCTTCCAAAAGTATCCTCTGGTATCTTATCAAGCAAATTTTTCTTAACAAGCTCATCAAGGGAACTTGGCCAACTATGGTAAAGAATATAGTAGTCTTCTACTTTTTTCTTAAGAAAAGATAAATCTTTAAGCCATTGAATCTTTTTCTTGATAATATCTTTAAGATGTTTATTCTTAATTGAACAAAGGAGACTGTTAAGATAAATGACCCCTTCCTCAACGCTCCCTGCACGATAATAAAGGAAAGGAAGATTGCTTTTTAGGAAAGGTGGGCTTTTTGGTAAAGAAGAGGCATACTTATACAACTCAATTGCACGTGAATAATTACCTAACTGCAGATAGTTAAACCCAATCCAAAAGGGTATCCGCCAATCAGAAGGGAAAACCTTTAAACCTTCCTCAAGAAAAGAGATGCCTTCTTTTATCTCTTTCGGCGTTTTTGGCGCAACCACGCCGCCAAAGAAAAAAGCCTCTTTTATGTTGTGATCTAAAGATACCACTATACGGCAAAGGCTAATAATGTAGTACGTCTTATGTGGTATCTCTTCTGGGTAATCCAAGACTGCTTTAACAAACAAGAGGTGGGCAGCAAGAGAATAAAACGTCCCTGACACAAACTTAATGTATTTAGCTGAGGGTATATAGTAGAAAGCGTTTTTTCTCGGCAGAAGTGTTTTGTTAAGTATCACCGAGAACAAGACTACCCCACCTGTTGCAATAACTATAATTAGATAACTTGACCTGAACCTTACAGACATATCAGTGGTCTTTTCTCTCAAAGATAGTTACTGTAACAAAATAACACAGGATGACATAAAAACACGTATAAAGGGTAATTTCTGCCATATATAGTGTGGAAATAGGGACTCCATATATAGCATGTATTTTTAAATCTACCTTATGATAATTAGGAAGAACATAATAGAGAGTTTTTGAGACCAATTTTATAAACACATATTTTGCCTGTGATGTTAACCGCAAGGCGTTATAGGATAATTCACTTGCAAGGTAAATGAGAGCTACTAAAAAGGAAGAAAGAAGAGGAGAGTTAATAAGCGAACATACAAGAAAAACAAACGAACAAATAAAGCATAGCTTTAAGAATATAGAGTAGATACCTGTAAATACTGTTGACTTAAAAGCTCCATTTAAAATAAGCAGTAACGAACCTAAAAAACCAGAGAGAAAAAGATAGATAAAAAGCACAATAATAGCTCCTCCTAATTTTCCTCCTATGTAATGAGCAGCTGAGAAATAGGAAAGATAAATATCTGTGAGACGAAACTCTTTTTCTCTGTAGAAGTTATAGGTATAACGGACAATAACCAGACCAAGCGCACTTAGTTCAATACTTGATAAGCAAACAGTTCTTAGCACAGCACCTGTGTCCCCCAGAGATAGCTCACCAAGAAAAAGGGATACTCCCAGCAAGAAGATAAAGAAAAAAACAACCACCCAGAAAGTCTTCTCCCTTACTCCCTGCTTAAGTTCAAAAAATATTGGGGCAATTATCTTCATTGTTGCTATGGCTGGTTTCTTTCAAAAATGCTTCTTCAAAACTTTCTGTTGTGTGAAATGCTTTGAATTCATCTATCTTCCCACAAAACATAATTTCTCCTTTCTTCATTATAGCAATACGATGGCAAATGCGTTCTACCTGTAGAAGATTATGAGAAGAAAAAAAGATAGTTGTGCCTTCCCTGTTTATATCCAACAACAGCTTGATTATATCTCTTTGCCCTAAAGGATCGAGGCCTAAAGTAGGCTCATCTAATATGATAACTTCGGGTCTTTTAAGGAAAGCACAGCACAAGCCCAACCGTTGAACCATCCCCCGAGAATAATATTTTATCTTCTTTTTACCGCCAAGGTTAAACTTCTCTAACAGAAAAGAAACCGTAAGCAGATTGGCACCTAAACTCATACCGAGAAATTCTAACAGTTCTTTAGCAGTGGTTTCTAAGGGAGGCATAAAACGCTCAGGAAGATAACCAAATTCTTTATAAATATGTAAAGGAAGAAGCGGCTTTCCCTTATACTTTATCTCTCCTTTCTGAGGTTTAATTAAATGTAGTATAGATTTAATTAACGTAGTCTTTCCGGCTCCGTTTAGTCCAAGAAGCCCAAAAATTTCCCCTTCAAATACCGTTAAAGATATGTCTTTTAATACAGGGAATTTGCCAAAAGTTTTGCTTAAGTTCCCCACTTCAATGATACTTTCTGCCATATTATTATTTATTGTATGAAGTACTGGAAATATTATATATATCCTTAAAACTATTAGCAATACAGAAAACAGCGAGTATCTTATCTTAAAAGTGAATAGTGGTTAGAGACAGTTTTAGTCTATCGTTCCTAAAGTCTTTAGTTATTAACTACTGTGGTAAGGCTAACTTGGCAATGGTTATACGACAAAGGGCAACGGATGAGTTTTCCTCCTTAGGAGATATATTTAATTTTTCCACCGTTAAGATTTCCTTTGCAGACTCAATGTTATACAGAAAACTTACTATTCTAGGCATATCCCCTTCGCAATTTAAATCTACATAATACTTAACAACGCCTTTCTCATTCCTTATCCCTGAAGGTCTTATATTAAGAAGGCTCACTGAGGATCTGCGTGCAAAGTCTTCTATAAGCTTCAAGAGACTATTCATTTCCTCATCAGGCGAACCTTCTTTTTTTAAATACCCACTGTAATAGGAAACCTCCTTTTTTATTTTGTCTTTCAGAGAAAGTAATCTTAGGTCTTTTTGTATAATAAGTTTCTCTTCCTCTATCTTTTTATCCAATGAACTTATTTTTGTAAGTGCTGGGGATATCAGCAACCTATCCAGTAAAGCCAAAGAAATAAAGACAATGCTAAGATAGAAAATAACCCTCTCCCGTTTAGACAAATTCTCTACAAGAGAACTCAACTGGCCTAAATCAAACATCATTTACCCTCGTTATTACTTAGCTTAATCCCTAATTCAAAATCTGCAACTTCTCTATCACCTTCTTTACGTTTAGAAGTATAGCGGGTTTTAACTTCACTGAATAAGCTATCTTTACCTAAGTCCTCAACAAAAGAATAAATTGTAGTCATTGAATCTGCTGTCCCTTTTATGGATAAAGAACCCGTCTCTCTCACGAAACGGATATCATTAATACTTATTTTAGGAGGAATATTTTTATAGATTGTATCTATAACCTCTAAAGAGCGGCCTCGTTTAGCAAGAAAACGTTTTATAAACTGTGTATTGCGAAATTCTTCTTCTAATATCTTTGCTTCTCTATGAACCGCTTCTGAGCGCTCCTTTAACTTATCTAAATAAATACTCCTAAACGCTATCTTACTGGCTACCAATACAAAGATAACTACTATAATAGAAAAGATGAGAAATCCCATCCAGAGTATCTGGCGGCTCTTCTCCTCAAACGCCCTCTTAAGCTTTATCTCTTCAGGAATAAGGCTAATCTCTGTATTCTTTCCCTCAAAAGAAGAAGCAATAACATCCAGAAATACTGAGGGACTTGCCGTAGAAAACATTTTTCTTACTTTTTCTCGTAAGAGAAGATGTTCTAAGAAAAGTACATTTTCTGCAGATATACCAACGGTATTGGTTAAGAAGGAAGACAATCCTTTGTATTTATTAGTGGGCATAAGGAGAAGAATCCTCTGAGGAACACTCTCTATACCTTCGCTCCTATAAACATCCAATGATTTCCTCATCTCTTCTACAAACTGGCTGGCATAGCGTGTATAATCCTCATCAAGATGTTGAATGCCTATAGGGATACTGCGAGTAAAAAGAGAAGTTCCTCCAAAAACAATGTTAAAATAGCTAAATGACCTGTCGATATGCAAAAGCCCCGTAGGAAAATCTTCACCGCTAATCCTAAAGAGCCCTGATATAAATTTCCCCACTGCTTCCGAAGCAAAACATATCCTCTCTACCCCTATTCCTGCCTTATTTACAATATTCATCTGACGGCGCACTACTTCTCTTGTAACAATAACTAGAATAACCTTTGTATAATTGGCGCGATAGACCCCTAGAACCTTATAGTCAATAATAATCTCTTCTCTAGAATAAGGTGTGTGCCGCGCTGCCTGAAGGCTCATAATCTCAGCAATTTCCTTAGGGTCAGAAGAAGGTATTTCAATATTTTTGGTAATAGCAAGGTGCGCAGGGATAACCAAAACTACATTGGCTGTCTTTATCTTCGCACCCTTAACAAACTGGCTTATTCTTTGGGCAATATCCTCTTCTTTTAACCCTGATATTTCGTAGCCAGCAACATCCACTACTTCTCGATGCAACCCTCTTTGTTTAGTATAAGCAATCCTTAAACCATCGCTCCCAATCTGAATACTTAAGTTATCACTACTTTTTCCGAAAATAAAAGCCTCTCTGAAATTACCTTTCATCATCTATCTCTCTCGCCAAAATAAAATCTTGCCTTCTCTATTAATAACACACTCTATATAACCGACAGCTTTTGAGTAGCTAAGCCGAGCCTCTGAGTTTATTCTAAAATAATCAGAGGAGACTCTAATAAGCCCAGCAGCAATAATATTGCTTAAGTTTTCTACTTCACTGGGAGAAAGAGGGAAATTTTGGCTTAATACTGGTAATACCGACTGTACTGAAGTAAATACCCTATCGTCTTCGGTCCCTATTTCGCCATCTTCTCCCTTACGGTAGGAAATTATTTTGTCAATAATGGCTCTTTCTATCCCTATAGCAAATAAAACCTCTCTAGGGGCTGTATTTATATTAACGCTCTTATCGCCATAAATAGTAACAAAATCTTTCAGCCTCAAAAACATCTCCTTCTCTATTCCCTTTACCAAAAGCAACTCATAAACCGTCTCATAATCAGCATCCTTACAATCGTAAGGCTCAGGCAAATTTCTATAATAACTATCCTCAGCGCTTCCCTGAGGAATCAAAAGGTAACTGTCTTTGTCTCTAAAATCTATTACTGCTGCTGATAATTCTTTGGCTTCTGTCTTTGACATATCAAACACAGCCTCAAATAATCTCTCTATAGTCTTTGTGTTTGCCTTATTAATGTTTATCTTTCTTGCTTCATCTACTACACCGTATTTTCTTTCTATTTTACCATCTTCATAATAATTATAAAACACATTGAACTCACCCAAATTTACTTTTATATTCTTAAATTCTTCCTCGTCAGATGCCCAAGTATCAGAAAAACTGTCAAAGCCTTCCGAATCATCTTTTAGTACTGCCATAATAGCATAGCTAATCGACGCCTGACCAATAAAATGAAGGCTACTGCGCTCTCCTATCCTTTTTATAAAAATCGCTCTTTGTCTTGTTCCTCTGGCTAGATACAAACCAAAAAGAGAAAGTAAAAAAAACACCCATAGGATAAAAACAAGCATCATTCCTTTTTGAAAATGCATTCTCATATGTTATTACTAAATTAAATCTGCCCTACCGGAATATTAATAATACGCCTGTAAACAAAAGAGCTGCTATTGCAACTTATTGACATGTATACACTTACAGACACAGGAATTCCTCTCTGTTCCCACTTATCACTCCATCGATATTTTTTCTCCTTAGAGTCGTAAAAATAGTAGCTCAGCTTAAAATCATCAACACCATCAAAAAACAGGCGACTTTCTTTCTTGCCCCGATAGATATCACTTAAATTTCTTACAGTCCTAAATACTTTCTTACTCTTTCTATCCCAATGGTAAGTAACTTCCCCCACACCTTCTCTTAATCCACTAAATCTACTATTGGTTCTTATAAAAGTGGCAAAACTAATCCTAGTTTTATCGCCTCTAAACGGTACAGAGTTATACAGAATGGCGTTCTTAAGACTAAAAGAAAATTTATCAAAGAATATTGCGATGTCCTCCTCGCTATTTTTTTGATACACTCTCTGCCATATTTTTATGCCACTGGTAAAAGTGCCAAGCACGCTCAATCCCACAACAGAGAAAAGGACTGCTACAATTACTGCCTCTATAAGAGTGAAACTAAACTGGACAGCTGACCTTTGAAAACCATTCATAGGAACTACCTTATATCATTTTCGATAATATATATAAGTGGATTTTTCCACTTTAATATTCCTTTTTCCTTCTTTCCAGCCAACCTTTAAATTAACTTCGTACATATCCACATTTTCTGTAGCTGCCAACAAAGAATACGTTAAATTCCATAAGAATTTCTTATTGTGTATTCTAAAGACACCTGATGTCTTAGGAAAAATAGGCATCTTAAAACTCTTCAAATCTTTTTCAACATTCTCCATTTTGTTATCTGACCAGATTAAAGCATAAACATAATGTTTAGCATAGGAAGATATGTTGAGAGAAGAAAAAAAGCCTCTGTATAAGAAAAGTACACCTGTTATAAGAATAACTGCTGCAACCATAACTTCAATAAGAGTAAAAGAAGAGTATACTGAAACATTATAGAGGAGACTTTTTCTATAATAAGATACTCCTTTTTTGTGCCTGAACAAGAAACTGAAATGGAAATTAAAAAAAGATGGGGTTCTCGTTTCTCTATTATTGCCAGTTGGTAATATCGTCTTCACCTTCTTTGCCATCTCTTCCTAAAGAATATAAGTCATAATCAGGATTGTGTTTTCCTGGCGAAACATATTTATACTCTCTTCCCCAAGGGTCGAGAGGTTTCTTCTCCAAATACGGACCGTTCCAGTTAACAGCAGAAGGTGGCTTCTCTAAAAGAGCATTTAAACCTTCTTCTGTGGTGGGGAAGGCGCCATTATCAAGCTCATAAAGTTTAAGGGCAGTGGCAATATTCACTTCAATATCTGCACGGGCGGCTGCTCTTCTTGCCTGTTCCCCTCTTCCCGTAAGGCGAGGAAACACCATTGCTACAAGAGCACCAATAATAATAACTACCAGCATAAGCTCAATAAGAGTAAAACCCTTGCATAAATTAAATTTTTTCTTGCGCAGCTCTACTTTCATATTTCACCCCCAACAATTTACTTTTTACGATAGTATTCCTTCCATTCTTCTTCTAAATCCTCAAGTGTGTTGAAATATTCACTATAAGAAGAACGCAATGCTTCTTCTATATTTTTACCGTTACGCATACAACGGCAAAAATTTGTAAATCTCTTATTACCGTACTTTTCAATTAGAAATCCCACCAACGAAACAGCCTCCAGATAATAGAGGTTAATAAGATTTTTGCCTGTAAAGATAAGAACGAGCGGCGTTCCATCATCGTTGGTATAACGCACATATATTTTATCGTCAGATTTTATACTTTTTACATCCATCTCTATCATATCACGCAGAGAAAGAAACACCTTTCTTTTCAAAGCATCTCTCATTAGCTCCTTCATATGTCTCTTTGGCTTCTCCTCCCACTGTGCCACCCCTTCATCAAGCCACAAGGGAATTTGACCTGTAAAGCCAACGAAATCCCTGAACATAAGATGGGTGATCTCGTGCGGTAATATAGATACAAGAAAACCTTCCCCTCTAAAATAGCTCATAATTACTCTGTTAACATAATCAGCCATCCCATGAGACCAACCGGGCATGTTACTCGCTTTAAGGTAAGATTCATGATTAGGGTAAATATATATCTTCACCCTCCTGTCCCAGAGCCAGAACTCCGAATAACGTTCATATCCTAAGTCTTTAGCGATATCTACATAATATTTCTCTGCACGTAAGAGTACCTCTTTTGCAAAAGATAAATGTTCTGGGCAATAGTACACAATAAAATGTGTTCCTTTTAACTCACAGAAATCGTCTTTGGCTAAAAGAGAAATACTTGCACCCAGAAAGAAAACTATAAGAAATATTTTCTTCATTATCTAACCATAATATTTATCTGAAAAATGGGAAGAAGCATTGCCATTACAATAAATCCTACCAGAGAACCCATAATAAGAATCATCAAAGGCTCCAGGATAGTGGTAAAAACTTTTGTTCCTTCCTTTAACTCTTCCTCATATATATTGGCCAGCTCCCCTAAAGCCTCATCCAGTCTTCCTGACTCCTCCCCTACAGAAATAAGACAGGTAACAAAAGAAGGGAATAAACTTGATTTGCCTAAAGAAACTCCTAAAGAGGCCCCTTCCTCTAAATCCTTTGCGCTTTTTAAGAACTCTTTCTTTATAAGCTCGTTATTAAGGATAGGAATCGTAAGCCTTAAAGCCTTAAGAATAGGTATTCCACTCTTTATTAAAATTTCCAAGGTTCTACTTAATATTGCCATATCTTTCTTAAAAACAAACCCTCGGATTACAGGAAGACGTAAGCTTAAGACACTTAAGAAAGTTTTAATCTCTTTTTTCTTCCCCTGGCGAAGATATATAAAAATAAGAGCACACAATGAGATTACTATAATCAGCCATCTTTCTCTTAAAAAACTACTTAAAGCAATTAAAATTTGCGTTGGCAAGGGGAGTCTGGAACCTAAATCAGAAAAGATATTTATAAGCTTTGGCACTACAAAGGAAAGCATAAATACAACTGTTCCTATCCCCACAAACAACATTATCATAGGGTACACAAGAGCAATCTTCACTTTAGAAAATATCTCCTCTTGATTCTTGTAATATGCTGCGATTCTTAAAAGAACATCTTCTAACTTCCCTGTATCTTCTCCTGCCTTTACCATAGAAATATAGAAATTAGAAAATACGGAAGGGAACTTCGCTAAAGCACTTGAAAGATTCTGCCCTTCCTTTATTTCAGAGTGAAGTCTAATCACAACAGATTTAAAGAAATTATTCTCCATCTGAGAAGAAACTATCTCTAAAGCTCTTAGAACAGGAACTCCTGACTTAATAAGAATAGCTAATTGCTTAGTAAAGACTATTATGGTGCTAAGGCTTGCTCTTTTGAGTAAAAACCGCGAGGGAAATTCTCCTCTATGAATACGTTCCTCAACCTTTACAGGGAAATATCCCATTTCTTCTATTTTCTTAAGAGCTGCTTCTTTGGTCGAAGCCTCAACTTCTCCTTCAACAACATTTTTAGGGTCAGTTTTTGCGCGATAATAGTAAATTGCCATTTGTCCTTCTTAATTAGCTTAAGCTCTTGGCTCTTAGTCCGTACTTTAGCCAGAAAACTAAAAGCTAATGGCCATAAAGCTATGTATGAGCTGCATTCTTTATTCTTTTTCCTCTCTTACAAAATAATCTATACGTGTTCTCTCGCTCCCTGTAAGGTCTAAAAAACAAATTCCTGTCTCGTATCTGTCTACTTCCTCTGTTGGCTTAGCCCAAACAACCTTAGCTAAGCACACAATGGGGTCTTTACCATCAGGCAGTTCCATATTGACCTCTAAAATTGAACCTACAGGGATCTCTTCAGGCGCAACAAAAGCTACTCCGCCGGCGCTAATATTCTTTGTTGTAGAAAACTTATCCCAAAGATATCCTTTCTTAGTAAGTTCCTCTTTAGATTTTATAATACGGTAAAGAATACGGATGCGTGCATCAAGGCGTTTAAATGCTCTTTGTTCTAAGAAAATGCTGGTTTCTTTTGAAAAACCTTCATCTTGATAGAGAATTTTCTTATCTTCACTTGAAACTACCCTCATAACTTCGCTAGGAGTAGTTATCCCTTGCATCACTTTATACCATCCATCCTGCCTTAAAGTATTCATGCCTCTTTGGACAGCAGCTTTCTTTATCTGTTCTATCTGCGCTCTCTCCACTACCAAATCTCTAATCACATCATCCATCAAAAGAATCTCATATATACCCGTTCTACCTAAATATCCTGTAAAATTACATTTCTCACACCCTACGCCTTTAAATACTCTTAACTCCTCTGGTGAGGCTAAAGACAGATCTTGAGCAATTTGGTTCTTAAGCTCAACTGAAACTCCTTTGTCATCTGCTTTGCAATGAGGGCATATAACTCGCACTAACCGCTGGGCAATAAATGACTCAATACTGGATGAGACTAAATAAGGCTCTATACCAATATCAATAAGCCGAGCTATTCCGCTTGCTGCATCTTTGGTGTGAAGAGTGGAAAAAACCAAATGTCCCGTTAAGGAAACTCTTATAGCAATCTCCGCGGTTTCTAAATCACGAACCTCCCCAACCATTATAACATCGGGGTCATGACGTAGAATACTGCGTAATCCCTTAGCAAAATCAAGACCAATTTCAGGAGCTACTTGAATCTGAGTCACACCTTTAAGTTCATATTCTATAGGGTCTTCAATTGTAATAATTTTTCTGTCGCGCGTATTGAGTCTACTTAAAAAAGCATAGAGAGTTGTGGTTTTGCCACTCCCCGTAGGACCTGTAATAAAAATAATACCATTGGGCTTTGAAATAAGTCTTTCTACAATCTTTAAATCATTGTCAGAAAAACCTAACCTCTCTAAGCTAAAAAGCATCTTTGTAGGAAGAATCCTAATAACCATACTTTCTCCATAAGGAGTAGGAAGAGTAGAAATTCTCAAATCCAGATTCTGCTCATGGGTCTTAACTATTGCCCGTCCATCCTGAGGCAACCGTTTCTCCACAATATTAAGGTTACACATTATTTTTATCCGGGAAATAATGGGAAGAATAAATCTTCTTATCTGAGGAGAAACATTAGCATCATAAAGCACTCCATCAATACGATAACGTATAGAAACTTCCCCCCCATATGGCTCAATATGAATATCTGTAGCCCTTCTTTTATATGCTTCAAAGATTATCTGGTTAACCAGCTTCATTATAGAAGCATCTTCCGCTAACTCTTCTATGTTCTCTATCTCTTCTACAGGAACTTCCCCTGTATCTTTAGTAGAACGAGAAATCTTATCCACAGTATCTGCGCCTAAACCATAATAACGCTTTAAACTTTCATAAATATCTTCCTCTAAAGCAAGCTTCATTTTTATATTGCAGCCTAAGTGAATCATTAGTTCATCCTGTATCTTTATATCAAAAGGGTAGCCCACAGCTATTACTAAACTGTGCCCCTCTTTAAATTCTAAAGGTAGAAAGTGGTAATAAAAAGCAATCCGTGCTGGCACCTTATCCAACGCTTCTTTCTGGGGTATAGTTTCATTAAAATCAACAACCTCCAAATCTAGCTCTTCTGCCAACTCTTTCAAGGCTGTTCGCTTATCAACAATCCCTTTCTTAGATAGAGTAAAAAGGAAACTGTCTTTATTGGCAGAAATTTCTTTAACAATAGTTTCGGCAACTTCTTGTGATACCACTCCCTTTTTAATAAGAATTTCTTTTATCTGTTGGTCATATTTTCCTGCCATTTATCTACCTCTTACACAAATTGCTGTACCCATAGTGCCCCAACAACAATCTATCTCTTTATTTTTTTCTTTCACTCTCATTTATCCAATTAAGCAAAGCCTGGGCATAATCTTCCCTGCCCAAAGACCTCAACCGCTTCACCTCTTTTAAAGCAGCTGCCTTATCACCCATTCTAAAATAAGCTCCTCCTAAAGCAACATAAGCATCAAAATAGCCAGGATTAATCTCTATGCACTTCTTAAGCACTCTGATGGCATTTTTATAATCTCTTAAACTACTGTAAACAAGGCCAAGCCCATAATATACCCTATGACTTTTCGGATTAATAGCTCTTGCTTTCATAAAATACCTTATTGCCCCTTTATAGTCAGAATTAGCTGCAAGAATTAAAGCTAAGTTATAATAGGCACTGAAACTGGCGGGATTTAATTTTATAACTTTTTGGTAACAATCTACCGCCTTGTTATATTCCTTTTTTAGGCCATAAATAAGACCTAACTGTAGATAAGCAACACTATGACGGGGATTAATCTTTATAATCTTCTCATATTCTTTAATAGCGGAATCGTAGTCTTGGGCTTTAACATAAGCATTGGCACGCTCAAATCTATCAGCAACTTCTCCGCAAAAACCTTTAAATAGCACAAAAAACGTAAACAAAAAAACCACTGTCTTCTTCATCATATCTCCTTCTTAATAATTGGTCGATAGTCAATGGTCATACGTTATAAAAACACAAAGCCACCAGGTTACAAGGTCACCCGATAACTAATCGCTATCCGCTATACACTAATCCCTAATCCCTACATCCTATACCCCGCATCCCATCAAAAGTGATACTTTCCAATCATATAAAATCTCTCTTCGGGTATATTATCAGCTTTACCTTCTATAATATTCTCGCATCCCAAAAGAGTCTCTTTTATAGGCACATATTCTCCTTTTCTTCCTGTGTAAGACTCAGCTACAGAAAAGGGCTGGGTTAAGAAAAATTGCAATTTCCTTGCTCTCTCATAAATAATCCTATCCTGCGATGATAATTCATCTACGCCAATAACCATAACTATACGTCGCAACTCTTCGTATCTCTGAAATATCCTTATTACTTCTTGAGAAATATTGTAATGGTACGTTCCCACGATATCAGGGTCAAGATTGGCACTAGATGACAAAAGAGGGTCAATTGCTGGATAAAGACCAAGTTGAATTCTTTCCCTTGACAAAACCATAATTGCATCTAAAAAACTAAATATAGCAACTACTGCGGGATCAGTCAAATCATCTGCTGGAACATACACTGCCTCTACAGCAGTTATAGAGCCTCCGCTAGAAGATGTCCTTATTCTTTCATGAAATTCACTTGCCTCTGACAAGAGTGTAGGTTGATAACCTGTCTCCGAAGGAAGATGCCCTAAAAGGGTAGAAATCTCTGCTCCTGCCTGAATAAACCTAAAAATATTATCCACAAAAAGAAGAACATCTTTATTCTCACGTTGAATTGACTCCGCCATGGTTATTCCTGTAATTGCTCCAATAAATCTGGCACCAGGAGGCTCATTCATCTGCCCAAATACCAACATCGTCTTAGAAATGACTCCTAACCTTTTCAGCTCAAAATAAAGTTCATTGCCTTCACGAATACGTTCCCCAACTCCTGCAAACACAGCGCTTCCTTTATGTTCTTTTATAATGTTGTGAATTATCTCCAAGGTTAAAACACTCTTTCCAAGCCCTGCACCGCCTAAGATACCACTCTTACTTCCCTTGACCAAAGGAAATAATAAATCAATCATCTTTATGCCCGTCTCAAGAATTTCAAAGCCGCTTGACTCTTTTTTCATGGAAACAGTTGTCCCCATCTCCTGTCTCCTTATAGGCATACTCTCTATAGAAGTAATCTTCTTTCCCTCATCCATGGGTTCGCCTAAAACATTTACCAAACGCCCATATAAACAATCACCAATGGGAATCTCTATCCTGCTACCATACACAGAAACCGGTGTATTTCTTCTTATATTTATTGTAGAATTTACAGCGATACATCGAACTTTATTACCACCGATGTGTTCTGCTACTTCTAAAACAACATCTCTACCATCTACTCTCTTTACAATAATCTTATCAAAAATATTAGGCACATCTTTGGTGTCTAAAAATTTTACATCTACAACTGGTCCCTGCACCGATACAACATAACCTTTTGCTTCTTCTCTACTGTCCATAACTATCCCTTACCAGCAATCAACTATTAACCTATAATTCCTCCTCGTACTGCATGTTTAACATCCGGAGATGCTTGAATCTAATTTAACAACCCTCAGGCAAAAATCTCCGAAGAGACAACTCACCACCAACCTGCTAATCGCTATACGCTATTTACCCTTTACTTTCTATCAAAAATCATCTTTGCTGCAAATAGCTCTCTCATACTCCTATCAGTCAACTCATGACGTAAGCGAAAGTATTTATATCTAAGCTTCTCGTCAAGCTCTTCAATCTTACGGGTACAGTCCTCTAAATGCATAAATCTGGCGGCAAACTCTGACAGTTTACTCGTCATAAAAATCTCATAAATTCTCTTTGCCATCCACAAGTAAATCAAATACTCTACCACTCTCTCTACAGGAGACTCCCAGATAAACCCATAAATGTCTATGTGTTTCTTCTCTTTGCTACTCTTACCATATGGCAATAGAGTCTCTACTTCTACCTTTTGAACTGCTAAGGAATAAGCATGAGGATATACTATCTTAACCTCTCCCATATTGCCTCTTATCACTTCTTTTATTATATGGTTTCTTAAAGCCTGCGCTTGTTCAAAGACATAATCTTCTTTAATGCCTTCCATATACACACAATTTATACCTCTCTCTCTTACATAAATCCTTCCTCTCTCTCCTACTACAATTATCTTGCCTTTTTTTTCTGACAATTCCTTAAATGCCGTATTTATTACTTGCACATTAAGACCTCCTAAGAGACCAGCATCGGAAGTTACAGCAATAATTCCTACAATGTCTGCTGTGGGATTAACAAAAGGATGAGATATATTCTTCAAGTTGATGCCGCCCAAGAATCCTTCCACTGCGTAAGAAAACTTCTCAAAAGAGTAAACTTTCTTCTCAAAAGCATAAAACTGAGATATAGCAATGCCTTTTAATACTTTAAGAAGCTCTGATAAATCTTTGTAGAAATCCATATCTTTTTTGACATCAGAAATAAAAGCCATATTCTCTATTAAGTTGATTTTACAAAATACTTTTGTAAAAAAGTATACAGTGCTTCCTGCATACTATCAGTGATAACTTTCTGTTCTCTCAGCTGAGAAAGAATTTCGGGATGTTCCTGTTTAAGACCGTAAAGACAATACTGTTTGAAATCTCTTACCTCAGAAGCAGAAAAATTATCAAGAATCCCCATATTTAAAGCATAAAGATAAACTATTTGCCCTTCAACATCTACAGGTGCATTTTTTGGCTGAATCAAAAGTTGAGTAATTATTTCTCCTTTTTTCAATGAACGCTCTGCTTCTTTAGAAAGAGTTGTAGCGCGCAATTGTGTCATCTGCAATAACTCCCTGTAGTGTAAGTATCCTAAACGCAAATCTCTACTCAGTGCCTTCATTGCCGGCCACTGCGCTTTGCTTCCTATACGGGAAACTGAAAGCCCCAAATCAATAGCCGGCCTGAAACCCTTATTAAAAAGCTGCGTACTAAAATATATCTGGCCATCAGTCATAGAAATTATGTTGGTGGAAATATACCCTGTTACATCGCCATGCTGGACTTCAACAATAGGAAAAAATGTTAGAGAACCTCCTCCTAACTCAGGCCTGAGTTGACCTGCCCTCTCCATAAGCTGAGAATGAAGATAAAAAATATCTCCCGGATAAGCTTCCCTGCCGGGAGCTCTTCCTAAAAGCAAAGATATCTGCCTGTAAACCCAGGCGTGACGAGTCAAATCATCAAAAACAACTAAAACATCCCTCCCATTATGCATAAAATATTCTCCCAACATACACGCAGTATAGGGAGCAAGATACTGTTCTCCTGGCGAAGTAGAAGCTACTCCACTTACCACTGTTGTATAGGAAAGGGCCTCTTTATCCTTGAGCGTATCTATTATCTTCACTAAACTAGAATATGGTTTACCAATACAACAGTATATGCAAATGACATCTTTGCCTTTTTGGTTAAGTATTGTATCAAGAGCTACTGTGGTTTTACCTGTTAATCTGTCGCCAATAAGCAACTGACGCTGTCCTTTACCAATGGGAATGGTAGCATCAATAGTAAGAATTCCTGTCTCAAGTGTCCTTTCCACCGGAACTCTATCTAACACGCCTGGTGCATCTCTAAAAACAGGGTACAACGTATCAGCTTTTATCTGGCCTTCACCATCCTGAGGCTGACATAGACTATCTACTACCCTGCCTAAAAAAGATTCCCCAACAGGGAGAGAGAGAAATTCGCCTTTATTATAAACCTCATCTCCTGCTTTTATCTCTGTTGCCGAACCTAAGACAAGTATTTGCACTTCATCTTCAATAAACCCAATTACCAACCCCCTAAGACCGGTAGCAAACTCAACCATCTGGCCATTTACACAGCTAGGCATCCCTGTGGCAAAAACGATAAACTTCTGAACAGATTTTACAGTACCTACCTCACGAACATCTACTGAGTAATCAACCTTTCTGTTTAAACTATCGCCCATCTTTATCTCTGCCACTACACCTGCTCATTATCATTTAAAAGCTGACGCGCTTTCTCTTTTATTATCCATTTTAGACTGGCATCAATCACCACACTTCCTATATTAACTAATAAACCGGAAATTAAAGAATTATCTTCTTCTCTTGTAAATTTTATATCTTTGTCTACCTTCTCTTTGAGTTTAGAAGTTATAATATCAAATGTAGTGTCCTCTAAGGGAAAGGCGCTTTTAATAGTAGCCTCTGAGACACCTTCTAAGCCCAAGGGAACCTTCAGATTGTCAACCCCCCCCTTCATAAATTCACCCACAAGATGATTGTGAATAATTAAGCGCACATCATCGCTTAAAGAGTTTTTAATAAGCTCTACTGCCTCTTCTATTGCTTTTTCTTTTATTTTTTTCTCCATATCAAGGATAAGCGTCTTTCGTGCATTCTCTGCCTCTTTTATCATCTCTTCACTTTCTTCTTGAGCCTTTTTAATAATCTTTTCTTTTTCTGCAAGAGCTTCTCTTTGAGTAGCCTGCTTAATCTTCTCAGCTTCTTCTTTTGCCTCAGATATTTTCTTTTCATACATCTGGTTTGCCTCGTTAAGCTTTTTATCTACTTCCGCCTGTTTTTCCATATAATCTTTAGTAAGTGTATCAAGATGCTCGGTAGCAGAAGTTATATTCTTAGATAAAACTCTCCTTAAAAGAAATACAAGA
>Ga0180301_10001075_pt1 | contig 21373 bp, 16 predicted proteins | sample GuaBasSediGuay16_FD_121797 | JGI IMG/M metagenome (GOLD analysis project Ga0180301, IMG submission 121797) | Subseafloor sediment microbial communities from Guaymas Basin, Gulf of California, Mexico - Guay16, Core 4569-2, 12-15 cm | ecosystem: Environmental > Aquatic > Marine > Hydrothermal...
CAGTATATCGGAGGCACCGGTAATACAACGTTCTACATATTAGAGATTAAGGATTCGGCGGTCGAATTGGAAGCCGGAGCAAATAATGTGAATTGGGACAACAAGATTATTATGACAGAAACCAGCGGCGACGCGAAACTTATCCTCCCGGCGGCTGACGGCGGCGAACCGAATATTATCGATTCATCGCCGTAAAATCCGCCCGTTTTCCATCGGTTATATCTTCCTTATAATGCGCATAAGATAATTTAGTCGGCCACTTTAGTGGCTTTGCCGAGAGAGAGCGATTTCAATCGCTTTTATGAGGGATTGCGGTTTTTCAGGAGTTATGACCTATTTTTATTCCCACACGACAACCTGTTCACCCGTATTCACCTATTTTTTCAGGGAACTTCTTTCAAAAACCTCACTTGCATTAACCGGCGGATATATCTAAATTACACTCATAATGAAGGGTTTCAAGGTTCATTCGGCATACAAACCGACCGGCGACCAGCCCGAGGCGATAAACAAACTTGTCGAGAGGATAAAAGCCGGGGAGAAGTATAATACCCTGTTGGGGGTAACCGGCTCCGGTAAAACGTTCACAATCGCCAATGTTGTCGAAAGGGTTCAAAAACCGACGTTGGTGATTTCGCACAACAAGACATTAGCGGCGCAGCTTTTCGGGGAGTTCTCGCAGTTTTTCCCGCAGAACGCGGTCGAGTATTTTATTAGTTATTACGACTATTACCAGCCGGAGGCTTATATCCCCCAATCGGATACATATATCGAGAAGGACGCGGATATCAACGAGGATATCGACCGGCTTCGCCTGCGCGCCACTACTCACCTTATGGACCGGAGTGATGTGTTAATCGTTTCCTCGGTAAGCTGTATATTCGGTCTCGGAAATCCGGAGGACTATGCTTTCCTTATGGTTCAGGCGAATGTCGGCGGAAGGACGTCGATACAGGGTTTCGCAAGGCGGCTTGTGGATATTCATTACGTTCGCAACGAGTTCGAACTGGACAGGGGCACTTTCCGTATTCGCGGCGACGTTTTAGAGGTGTTTCCGGCTTACGAACGCGACCTCATACGCATAGAGTTTTTCGGCGATGAAATCGAACGAATAGTAACCGCCGATATCCTTACAGGAGAGATAAAACAGGAGTTAGAGCAGGTTAGTATCTATCCGGCGAAACATTTTGTTACAACTACAGATAAAATGAAACGGGCGGTTAAAAGCATAAGAGCGGAACTCGAGGACCGCCTCGCAGAATTGCGCGCCGCCGGCAAGCTCCTCGAAGCGCAAAGGCTCGAACAACGCACCCTTTTCGATATCGAGATGATGCTCGAGGTCGGCTATGTCAACGGTATCGAGAACTACTCCCGTCACCTGGCTGGTCGCCCGCCGGGGAGCCGCCCCTGGTGTTTACTCGATTATTTCCCGAAGGACTTTTTGGTGGTTATCGACGAGTCGCACGCGACATTGCCGCAGATTCGGGCTATGTTCAACGGCGACCGCAGCCGCAAGGAAACGCTTGTGGAATACGGTTTCCGGCTGCCATCGGCGCTGGATAATCGACCGCTTAGATTCGAGGAGTTCCTCGAAATCGCACCGCAACTGCTTTTCGTAAGCGCGACCCCCGCGAATTGGGAAATAGAAAAATCCGGAGGTGTAGTCGAGCAATTGGTCAGGCCGACCGGCCTTATCGACCCCGAGATAGAGGTTCGAAGCACAAAAGGGCAGATAGAAAACCTGTTAGGCGAACTCCGCAGGATTGTCGATAGGGGAGAGCGCGCGCTCGTTACGACGCTGACGAAAAAGATGGCGGAGAGTCTCTCCGATTATCTTTCAGATTTCAATCTCCGTGTGAGGTATTTACATAGCGATATCGACGCACTCGACCGAGTAGAACTCATTAGAGACCTTAGACTTGGGAATTTTGATATATTAGTCGGTGTGAATTTATTGCGGGAAGGCCTCGATTTACCAGAAGTTACGCTTGTCGCTATTTTGGATGCCGATAAGGAGGGATTCCTTCGAAGTGAAACCTCTCTCGTTCAAACCGCCGGTAGAGCCGCACGGAACGTTGCAGGGAAGGTTCTGCTCTACGCCGACAGGATAACCGACAGTATGGCAAGGGCGATTAGTGAAACAGAAAGACGCCGCGAAGCCCAGACGAAGTTCAATAAAATACATGGGATTACGCCAAGAACGATTATCAAAAGCGTCGAGGATGTTCTTGCAACGACCGGTATCGCGGATGCGAAAAAGAGCGAGCAAAAACCGGAACCGGAAAAACCGGAATATCTCAAATCCCTTCCAATAGAGGCTAAAATAGATGAACTGGAACGTATGATGGAATCGGCGGCGAAAAACCTGGAATTCGAACAGGCGGCGTTTTTCCGCGACGAGATACGGGAACTCGAAAAAGCACTCCCGCCCTCGCGAAAAAAGGAGCGCAAGAAAGGTTTCGTTAAATATAGTGGAAAGAAAATCACAAGATTCTATTAATCGGACTCGCGTTTTGCGCCTTATCATTGTAACCGCGGTATACCTTATTGCAGCGGTGTTGTCCTACGGTTTGACTCATTACCCGGGGTTGGTCGCAGAACGTTATGGAATAATCCATATGGTTAGCGGCGAAGCGCATAATCCGTTTGTCCGCAGGGCATTGGTGCCTTTTTTAGTCAGGATTACGCATTCCGTCCTTCCCCGGTCTATCAAGGATTCAATTAATAGTCGCGCCGAAAATTATATCGGGACGAGCGGTATCCGCGAAAGCTACGACGAACCAGAATCTGAGCAACGGTTCGACACTATGGAAGGTAAATGGAGTATCGCGATAGTTGCGATAGCGTTTATTGTGCTAAGCCTTTTCGGCTTTCTGTTTGCGCTGAGAAAGGCGCTTATAATATTCTATCACCCGCCGCCCTTAATCGCGGACTTCTTTCCGCTACTGGTATTGGTGTTCTTGCCGGTTTTCGCAAATTTCAGTAACTTTATTTACGATTATGCCAATCTATTCCTGTTCACTATTTGCCTTATATTTATGTTCGGGGAGAAATGGCTATTATATTACATTTTCCTGTGTCTTGCCGTATTGAATAAAGAAACGGCGATACTCCTTCCCGCTGTTTTCGCGGTTTATTATCTCGGCCGTATGGAAAAGAAACGCTATCTAACACATGTAATTTTGCAGTTCGCGGTCGGCATCGGCCTGATAGGGATTTTGATTTTGATATTCAGAAACAACCCCGGCGGCGTTGCGGAATTTCATATCGGGTATAACCTGATATACCTTTCGGATATAAAAAATCTGTTCCTGTTCGAGTCTTTCAGGACTTGTCCTCTCGCGCCGGGCGGGCTTAAGGTCTATCGTCCTGTGGGATGCAATCTGCCGTTCTGGGGGATAATTATCGCATTCGTTGCTTTCGGCTGGCGAAAATCACCGCGGTTTATCAGGATAGCGTTGCCTGTTGTCGCAATTCCGCTTCTTGCGGCTATGCCGTTTTTCGGATTGGTTAATGAAATACGCGCGGTCTATGAGGCTCTTCCGCTAATATTATTACTATTATATTCGACTGCGGATAGAATCTGGCAAATAAGCGCGCGAAATCCGGCTGTCACGCTCCGTGCTACGCCCTCATAAGGATTATCGAATACATTAATATCGGGCGCACGGATTCCCTTCCACCACCCATCGGCTGTCACGTCTTATGCTATGTCCTTCGGACGCATAAGCCGCGCCAGCCTCCCCACTCTCGCGCCAGCCGGTATAGGCCTCGGAGTGTTGTTCGTTTGTGTTTCCGTCATTTCTGTGCAACTGAAAGAAGCGTTGTGCGAAGGAAGGTTACTTTTGTATTGCCACTTGGAAATGGCAGGCTAATCGACGACGACTTCGGGATAGAGATATTTTTTGGGGTCTACCGGTTTGCCGGAGATACGAACCTCATAATGCAGGTGAACGCCGGTAGTATAGCCTGAATTTCCGCAGGTGCCGATTATATCGCCGCGCTTGACGCGTTGTCCCGGTGTAACCTTGATATCATCCAGATGAGCATAACGTGTCTCATAATATATATGGTCGATACGGATAGTCTTGCCGTAGCCGTGATACCAGCCTGCGAACCTCACTCGCCCGTCCGCTGTGGCGCGAACCGGAGTCCCTTTTCTGGCGCAAATATCTATACCCTCGTGCATCTTCCATACGCCCGTGAACGGGTCGAGCCTTTTCCCAAAACCGGAGCTAACATATCCGTGCATCGGCCAGATAGTCGGTGTGTGAACGAACAATTTCCGCTTATTCTCGAAATGCTCATAGACATCGGCGAGAGCTTCGGTTTCCCGGCGAGTGGCGAGAAGCAGGGAATCGAGTTTTCTATCGATATCCCCCGCTTTGGAGACGATAAGGGGTTCGTTTGGGTCGTAGTCGAGTTGCGGCCCGCCTATACCGTAGGCCAAATCTTCCGGTCGAATAGATGGAAGGTCGGCCATATCGCGGACCTGATTGGTTAACTCGACTACATAACCGACTATATTTTCCAGCGATTCGGCTCGGGCCTCGGCAAAATCGAGCCTCCTGGATAGTCTGGCGTTCGACCGCACCAGGTCGCTTTTACGATACCAGGCGACGCCGAAATAGATATTCAGCCCCAATGCCGCGAGGTTGATTATTACAAATGCCGCGACGCAAAAAAGAGCCAATTTGAGCCGCGAACCCTCGACCCTGATTTGTTTGACGTCGCCTCCGCGAGGAGGTATTAATTGAATGCTATACTTATCCATAATAAAATTATTTTTATAATAATAATCCTACCTCGATATAATGCAAGCACTTTTTGATGAATGTCGTAGGTTAAAAAGAACAACCTTTTCTGCACCAAATTAAAACCGCATTTTGATGTTTATGTTAAAGCGGCATAAAAAAGCCCGACCGGCTGGTCGGGCTTTTTTTGCTTTGTTGAAATGACCTATCGTTCTTCCTCTTCCGGTATAACCTGTTGCTCGATAAAGTCGATAGTCGAACGGACTACCTCCTCGACCTGTCCTTCGTCGTTGTTCATTAAATAAAGCGGGAACATAAAGCAGGCCGTCCGAAAACTCGGCGTTACATAACGAACAGCTACTGGGCCGAGATTATAATTGGTTGAGTCGCTCGGAGATGCTGTTTCGGAAATACCGAAATGATATAGTATCTGCGTATAGGGGCTTCCTCCGTAGGCCGGTCCTCTCGCGCCGATACGATTAACTCTCCGAATAGCGGTAGCGCCGCCCGGAGTCTTACTCGAATCTACCGTTAATTCGGGATAACCGGGTATCTGCGTGTTGGGTATTCCGTATGCAAATATCTGGCTGCCCGAGCCGGAATAATCCTCATCTATACCGAAATAGTCGTATGACGGAAGTTCATCCCAGCTTTCAAGTTCCTCGGAGAGCATAAACCGGCCATCCAGAACTATTCTCCCGCCGACTTTAACGTATAGCATTAACTCCTGGAGAAAAGAAGACTGGATTTTGAAGAAATAATCCTGGTCGAGAACCCAGAGTATACTATAATCCGCCAGTTCTGTGCGAGGTATTTCCAGCTCGTCGTAACCGGTGTTTTCCCTTCTGTAACCGTAAATCAAACCTTCCGATTGCATCTCCGCGAAAATAGGTTCGTAGAAAGCCCAGACCGTATCCTGGTGGATATACCCCGCGATGTCGTTCTGGTCCACGATAAAGACTTTATGGTGGAATGTTCGGTCCGCGTATGCCTGTCTGACCGTCGAGTCGGATATATCGAATACCGGCTGGGCGAGTGTAATAACCGCGCTATCGGCGGCGCCGGCGTAAAAAGCGTCGTCGCGAACCTGGACGATAAACAGGTAATCACCGCTTCCCGGTATTACCCCTCGCAAGGCCGTGTTGGTATTTCGTATCCAGCCGTCGGTCGAATCGAAACCCGAGTTGGGGCCGCCGAGTGTATCCTCGAGTAACGACGAGATAAGCGTGTCTCCACCTTCGGTACCGTCCCACTCCAGCAAAACCCAGTAGTATTCGAGAATAATCGAGTTATCGGGGTCGGTAGCTTTCCAACCTATTTTGATACCGTCCCAGCTGTAGGTCGTATCCCTGAGAATCCAGAACTCCTTGTCTTCGAGCGAGTCGGTAGTAATTTCGCACGAATCGGGAGGAAGATTGGTTCGATAGTAAGTAGCGCACACGAGTTCAGAGAAGCTCGAGTCGATATCTACCGCTCGCACGCAGAAAAAATGCTCGGTTGTGCTATCCTGCTCCAGAAGCGATAGAAAAACAGTATCGCAGGTCTGTTCCGTGTGAACCCATCGGACTTTATTGCCGTCTATAGTGGTCAAATATTCGACATCTTGCAGTAGAGAGGGGTTCTCTTTATAGGTCTTATAAAGCAAGGAATCGATTCCCTTTCCATTTCTCTCCTTGGGGAGGTCGATATGCTCGTATTCATATACCTTGCCATCGGTATCGAACCCGGTCCAGCATATAATCGGTGCCGCGCCGAGCGTGTCGCCATCGCACGGGTGATTGTAAAGATTTATAACCGGGTCGATATTAGGCTCCATCTCGTCCTTATATCCACAACTGCCTACTATGCCGATAACTACGAGTAGCGCGGCTGGAAACAGTAAATATCCGAGCGTCCTTTTCATTGTCAACCTCCTAAAACTCCAGCCCGAGGCTGAAACGGTGGACAGTTTTGAGTTCTTGCATATCGCTGAACGCATAATCGAATTTCGCGGTCATAACTCCGATAGGAATTTTTGCGCCCGCACCGAGATTGAACCTCTCGGCATCCCAGGCGCCGAACTTATACCCGCCGCGAATAGCGAACATATCGTTAAACCAGTATTCGGTGCCGACCTGAAATTTCTCGAGATTATCGTTAGGATGACTGCCCTCCCAGCCGAGAGTCAATTTGTGTGTGTCGTTGTCTATCAGTTCCGCCGCGAGACCGAAATGGAAACACATCGGTAACGGATACGGGTTCTTCAGAAGCGTAATATCCGGCCCAAAATTACAGAAATTCATCCCGATACGCAAATTATGGAAAGCTGTGCGGTAAAGCGCACCGATATCCATCGCCCAGCTGTGAGCGTGGACATCCGCATAATACTCGCCGACATATTTCCAGGTAAGGCCCACCGAAAACCGGTCGGTCATCTTCCGGGAATAGGTCAGGCCGGCGGCGAGGTCAGATGCGACGAACGTCCGGCCGGTTCCCTGTGGTCGACCGGGAGTGGTCTCTATCATCTCGCCGGTAGTCAGGCCAATAGCGCTGATGCCCATAACTCCACCGACCTGCGGAACAGGCATAACGAACGCCGCAAACTCGTGGCTTATTCCGGCAGGCCACATCGTATGCGTAAAAGTAACCTCTTTGCGGGTGAGATTCGTAAGGCCGGCCGCGTTATAATATATTGCCGAGGCGTCGTCGGCGGTCGCCAGAAATACATCGCTCATACCGACGCTCCGGGCACCTACCGGAATTTCGAGAAATTGCGCCGCTGCAGTTCCAACCTTCGCCTGACCGAAAGCGAGAATTGGCAAGAGCAACAGCGCTGCACCGATAATTGAACATCGTTTCATATAGCTCTCCATTATTTAATAATTACAAATTTCCCTAGCTGATATTCGCCGGTGTCGAGGTCCTCGACACTGAACATATATATTCCGCTCGCAATAGCCTGGTCGTTAAGATTAATCAAGTCCCAGTCTTCCGCGCCGACCATATCTTTACCGTCGCCGACAACTACGTCGCCGTCGCGTTCGATGCGACTATCCTCGTGATGAAGCTCTTTCACAAGGTCGGCGTCGAGAGTATAAATTCGGACTATACACCTCGGCGGCAGATTGGCGAACCTGATTTTGCGCGAATACTCTGTCCAGACCTGACCGACCGGAGTCTCCCAATCGAGGCCCTCGCGACCGGCGTAATTATGGTCGATTCTATATGGGTTCGGAACTACGTAAACCTCGTCGATAGCGCCTATTTTCCCCTTCGGAACCACCCATAGATAATTAGTCGTTTTCGAGGATTCGAGCGATTCCAGCTCGCGCGTCGGTTGACCGAAATCGTAAGCGGTCATAGCGATATAGATATCCGAACCGGCTCGTTGATTGGTCAGCGTATATTTATAATATTTTTCGCCGAATCTGGTCAAACTATCGGTGGGCATACCGGAGTTGGTTCCGTAAGGCTGCCGAACGAAGATGCTATCCGTAACTGTGCTGTCGACCGGGTCGATATAATAAATCGTATCTCGACATAACTCGGGTGTAACTAAACAATTACGGTAGACTTCTGCGGCTTCATCCCAGCGGGCGTCGAGACAAATCGGGAACTCGTCGGTTCGCGTTATTATACCCATTCTGGTCGTGTCGCTAGAGTCCGTAAGGTAATCGATGAAATCGACCTTGTCAAATTCTACGAACGGAGTATAATAGGATTCGAGATTGGCCTGGCCGGTGTATATGCGGAACCCCTCGAAATCCTGCAACATCGTAATCTCGTCGATATAATCCATACATATTTCCGGTTTCCAGAAGATATCTATCTTATTGTCGAACGTTTCGATTTCGAACGGTGGCCTCGGCGGTGGAACAGGCCCCTGATAATTGTTATTGTAGACGTCGCGAACCCACCCCGTAGTTTTACCTACACCGCTATATTCAAATTTACCGGGGTCCCAGCCCGAGGGGATAGAGCCCGCAGGCGGCAACATACCGACATTATTCGGGTCGAGATGGAAATCCTCCGCGACCATAACGGCGATACCGACCTGTATGGATGTATCCGGCGGGATATCGAACGGCCCGAACGAAAAAAGGAAACGGGTATCGTAGCCGCCCCATAGTTTATCGGCCAGGTCCTCGGGAGGTGGAGCGTAATCGGGATAATTCTCATCGGCGTTTTTTGTCTCTGTCTGATTGTAATCGAACTCCCTGTTACTCATAACCTGATATTTCATCTTATCCGTTTCTGGCGTGCCGTCCCAGCCGAAGTTATTTATTTGTAAATACGGTCCCCAGTCGAGGTCCTCGTTCGTGTTTGATACCCACCAGTTGAAAGAATAGGATAGGTCTTCGAGCGGTATATCTGCGACCTTCAAAACCGCGACGCCGAGCGCGCCCGTGCAGGAAAAATCGTCGAAACGGCCGTCCTCGGTCGGGTCACCATCGTTATCGGCGAGCCACGCTGTATTGACATATATGAGCGAATCCCTCTGCGCATCGTAATAAGTCTCCTCGAAACCGGTTATATCGTCCTGGGCATAATTATCGGTATTGATGTGACCGACATCGCCATCGACGTAAATACCGACGTAAACATCCCGGATAGTATCGCTGGTTTCCAGAACATTGGAGAACCAGTAGTCGATTATTATAAAGTTGCGTGCATAGTTATACGACCACGAGAGCGAACGCTGTTTGATTCCGATACCGAGCGGCCTGTGTTCCGCGTCGACATAAGTGGGATTCTTGACCGTATCGGTGAACTCGGCGGTAAAATCCTGTTCGCTAATCGCGGTAGTGTCCCAGAGGCTCGAATTCTCCTGTATCGTATCGGTTTCCTGCTCGTATCCGGGGAAAAGCTCGTTGACCTGAAACCAGCCGTCTTCCCCGACGCTGACAAGCGTGTCGCCGGCGACCACAGCGCCAACCCACAGAGCGCCTTGAAACAGGTATTCGATGCCGGAACCGCCCGGGTATTCCGCTGATGGTCTACACGTTCCGGCTTTTTCGCCTTCCTGATATATATAACAATTCAAGGGGTTGTCGTCGCCGCGCTGGCTCCCGAAAACGCCATAGTTGGTTATAGTAAAAAACAGTTGCCCGACGTTGTGGCTTTTTTCGTCCGTTGCAAGTTGCATTATAGACGGTCTGGCCCTCGGCGGTTGCTGGTTTTTAGGCGGGTTCTCTCGAGCGATAACCGCCGCAGCACAAATTAAAACCATAAGGCCGGTAGCAACGAGCAACTGAAATTTAGGTCTCATATCGACTCCTTAATATCCTTATTTTCTATTTACCATTTAATCTCGAGGCCAAACTTGATGTTGCGCGGCGCGCTCCAGTGAGACGGGTTGCTCTCGAAATCTGTGCCCTCCTCGATATCTATCGTCGACCTATCCGGTTCGCCGGTTTCGGCATAAACCTCGAGCACATTGCGGCGGTCGGTCAGGTTCATAATCCATAGAATAAACGAGTAGTCCATTCCCGCGAAGCTGAAATCCTTGTTAAATTTAAGGTCGATATTATAGTTGGCCGGTTTTCTGAGCGCGTTTTCGCGTTCCCAGTCTTTTTCTCCAGGTTCCGCAACCCAGTCTGGGTTCCTTGCTGAAGGTGTATACGGGAATCCGCTGCCATACTGAAACATAAGGTTTATGCCCCATTTATCCGGGATTTTCAGGCCGAACACGACCGGATTGTCGTCCTCGGCGACTCGGTAATCGGCGACCAGGTTTATCATATGCCGCTGGTCCCAGTCGAGCGGTAGGTCCTGCAACGGAATCGCCGATTGGTCGAAAAGCGCGTCGTAGCCGCTTCGGTCGGAACTCGATTTCCCGAACGCGAAAGAATACTGGTAGTTGGCGTTTATCATCCATCGGTTCGAGTATGCTTTCGTGATAGCGAGTTCTACGCCGCGGCTGCGGGCATAATCCACGTTCTTGTAGACCTGCTGACTCAACGGGCCAATCTGCATCGAGGTCGTATTCAGCAGGTCGTAAATATCCTTATAGTATCCCGAAAACTCGATTGTCCAATCGTCGGTAATACCATAAGCGACTCCCAATTCGTAGGTTACCGTTTTCTCGTAGTCGAGGTTTGGGTTGCCGAGCAGCCTACCCGCGCGGCTGGCCTGTGTGGGCGTCTGGTAGAAATCGTCGTAGCCCGGAAGTTGATAAAGGTGTGCGTAGCTAAAAAATAGCTTCGACCTATCGGTAATCGGATAGCTCATCCCGAGGCGCGGGCTTATTTTGCTCTGCGATTTGTATATCTCGTCGTATTCGGGCAGAACCTCCAACAAATCCTCCTCGACAGTGTCCTCGAGAACCTCGCCCGCCTGAAGGAAAACGTCGAGCCGGACGCCTATATTCGCGATAAGGCCGCCGTATTCCATTTTATCCTGTATATACCAGGCGAACTGTTTCGGGGTGCGTTCGTAAAAGCTCCGGAATACACCGTGTTCGGGATACTCATACCCGTCGGGTTCGCCGTCGTATTTGAATTCGGGGTATTGTATCTCACGCATATCCATATTGATATACTGAAATTCGACCCCGGTCTTAACCTGATTATTCTTATCTACCTGGCTCGTAAGGTCGGCTTTTGCCATAAGAACGTTCGACCTTCTTTTGTGCCAGACCGCCCATCTGTCGTAACCGCGGTCAAGAAATTGGTCGGTGTCGTCCCACTGACCGTTACCGTTCACATCGATATAAGGTTCCCAACTCTGGCGTTTGCCGTCGGGGCCATCGTATTTCCCGTTGCCGTTTAAATCGATAAACGCTTCACCTTCCTCGCCGACGTCGTATATACCGTTGCCGTTAGCGTCGATAAAGTCGCAATAGTCGTTTCTGTAAGTGAAGGTCCCGTCGTGGTTGACATCCACATATTCGCCCCAGGCCGGGATATAGTCTCCGTCGTCGTGCCAGGTCGTCTCTTCGATAGCGATATGGTATTCTTCAGGAACTAACGGGTCGTTGCGGAAATAGGTCCCCCATACATATTCCCCCGTTTGCTTTACGCCGTCGCCGTTAATATCCTGCCATAAGGTGTCGTCGATAAGGACCGGTCTGCCCATAAGCAGTTCGCCATAGAATCCCATATTAAACGGCATACCGTCGCGGAACGGTTCGCCGTCGTTGAACGATTCCGGCCTGTCCATCGGGCTGGCTACCATATAGCTGTTCCAGTTTGTTTGTCGAGGCTCGAAAACGTCGTTGTCGTTGACCTCGAACCAGGGTTCCTCGCCGAGGAGCGGGGGACGTTCATCGATATAAACCGTGTCCAGATAAGCGATTTCCGTATGCGCGGCGTCTGCCCAGACCGTATCGACATAGTCGATGAGCGGTTCCCAATATTCCCAGAAATCCCACTGTCCGTTGTGGTTATAGTCCCACCATTTGACGCGAACTTGAGGAACTCCGTCTCCGTTCAGGTCGACCCAGTCGTCGAGACTTCCCCAGTAGGAGCTATCCACAGCGAAATCGCCGGGTGTCATTTCGCCGGGGGTATAATCGAGTCTGGTATGTAGATAGCCGGCGCGGATTTCATAGAACGTTTTCGGCGAGACGTTATGAACCCATTTCAGGCTGATTTGATAGCTCTGGCGTTCACCGATATGCGCAGAAGACGGCGTATATATATATTCCCAGCCAGCGTCTTTATCGAACCGTCTGTATTTAGTCCAGCTTCCGGTTCCTGTAATAGTATAGCTTATAGACGATGTCAGTCTCTGTTTTAGTTTCAACGTCGCGGTATATTCGTTATACCGCCTTTCGGGGAACAGGCCGAACCATCCGTAATCGATTCTATAGGGGGTATCGATAGGGGTATCCGTGGGCATATGGTCGTCGATATCCCACATATAGTTATATGGCAATCGTGTGTCCGTATTTTCTCCGGTTAGCGACAGGAAATAGCTGATACGCTTGTCGGTGCGGAGTTTCAAGCCGAATACCGGCAGCAGATAGGTCGAGACCGGTTCCGGGCCGGATAATGTCAACTCGAGCCGGTCGTCGTTGCGGGAGTATTTATTCAGCGCAGAAAAACCGAAATCGTCGGTCAGATAAGTCAGGCTGCCGGCAAATTTGTTCGGGTCCCCTTCACGGGTAACGATATTAATAATACCCGAGAGCGCGCCGCCGTATTCGGCATTGTAGCTTCCTGTCTGAACCGATATCTCCTGAACGCTGGAGGGCGCTATTTCGAGGCCCTGAGAACCGTAGACCGGGTCGGTTATCGGCATACCGTCGACCATATACGTAACCTCGCGGGCGCGTCCGCCGCGCGCGTGAAGCTGGCCCTCGTGTTCGACGATACCGGCCTGCATCTTGATAGCGTCGTCCACACTAACCACCGGCATGTTATCGAGTTCGTCCCTGCCGGTTCGACGCTCCGTGCCTGTAATGTCCATCCTGAATTCCTCCTCGCCGATAACGACGATAGGTTCCGAGGAAAGGACGGTATCCTCCAGCGCGAAATCAACCGTGGTAGTTACATCGACATTTACCACGACGTTAGTCACGGTAAGCGGTCTGTAGCCCGTAAAACTCGCTTTGAGATTGTAGATACCGGGGGGAACATTGAGGATGACGTATTCGCCGTCGAGGCCCGCGGCGGCTCCTGCGATAATGGTGCCGGCGTCGGATAGGACCTGAATATTAGCTCCCATCAAATCCTCGCCGGTCTTCTTGTCGGTTACAACCCCCTTGATTTTTCCCGCCGTGCCGGCCCATAGAATAGTTGAAACGGATATAATTGCAATCAGGACTATTATAAGCCCCGAGGTGCGTTTTTGCACCATCGAAACCTCCCCTGCTCTGTGTTTATAATTACGCGGTTTTGAGAAAATGCATAAATTCAGTTAATCAACTCATAATATTTATCGGCAAGGTCGGTGTCAAGGTATTTCTGATAGAGAAGTTTTCCGAAAAATTATAAAATAAGAGATTTTGAATTGGCAATAGATAGCCCGCGACTTCAGTCGTGGGATTATTTGAACGCCAATTATTTTCTAAAAGGAGCGAGTCGACAAAGTCGTCGAGCGAGTCGGTTTTGATACTGTCTGCCCTGCGGATTCCCTTCGGTTGCTGGCGTGGATGTGGAGGTGTGTCCCGGCAGGTTTTTTTACGCGCGGTTCGACAGTGCCGACAACCAATGTGTCCCACCATACGGGAGAGACTCAGAGACTCGAAGTAAATTTATCTTAAAACAAGAACGTAGAAAAAGTGGTAGAACAGGCATTTTTGCCTGTTCACTGCTGTTAAAAATAAATCGGCCCTAATCGACAGTATGTCCCGCGAATTTTCGTTCCGAAATTTCTGGAGAAAAACAAATAAGGTCGCCCATAGCGCATTTTTCCCTTGACATACGCGAACATTTTAATAAACTTCTAGTTTAACCTGCAGCGGACTGTTTTACCCGTGCGGGTTTAACATTGTTTGGATTAGAAAGGTAGAAAAATGAAAACCCCCATACCGAAAAAGGATGAAATAGTTAAGAATTGGTGGGTTATGGATGCCGAAGGCATGGTGCTCGGTCGGCTCGCCGCACGGGTTGCCCGGTTGCTTCGCGGAAAAGAAAAACCTCATTACACGCCGCATCTGGACACCGGAGACCATGTGATTGTAGTCAACGCCGGAAAGATTAAGGTTACCGGTAGGAAACTCGAAAAGAACGTCCACAAGCGTTTCAGCGGTTACCCCGGCGGACTTCGGGAACGTAACTGGGCGGATATTCTTAAGAACAAGCCTGAAAAGCTCGTCGAACACGCGGTGAAAGGTATGCTACCGAAAAACCGTCTCGGGAAAAGGCTCTTTAAGAAACTACATGTCTATGCCGGGCCAGACCATCCACATCGAGCCCAAAAACCGCAGACACTCGAAATCTAAAGAATTTATAAGGGAATGAGTATGAAAGACGCGATTTACGCAACCGGAAGAAGAAAAGAAGCCGTAGCAAGAGTTTGGGTAAAACCGGAATCCAAGAAAGAACAGATTATTAACGGCAAAGGTCCGAAGGAGTATTTTTGCCGAGACGATTTAGTTATTCACGCGACCGAACCCCTCCGGGCGGTTAATATGGAGGACGGTGTTATGGTCAGAGTCTCTGTCAAAGGCGGCGGGATTAACGGGCAGGCCGGTGCGGTGAGACTCGGAATAGCACGCGCTCTTGCCAAATACGACCCGGAATTACGCCTTACACTAAAAAAAGGGGGATTTCTAACCCGCGACGCACGTAGGGTCGAACGCAAAAAATACGGTAGACCGAAGGCACGTAAACGCTTCCAGTTCTCTAAACGATAAATATATTATTATTGATAATATCCTTATCCTGAAGATTATAAGACGGTAGGGATACGCTAATATCGGTTTTTAACAATTAACAAAGAATCACGCCGAAAACTGCCGGTGGGGTCCCGCCGGGGCGTGCCGGAATTATGGTTTTCGGCGGAAGTTTAACCCCGATAAGGAGTCTGCTATTATGATGCCATCCGTTACACTCGAGGACCTCCTCGAAGCCGGAGCACATTTCGGACATCAAACACACCGCTGGCACCCAAAGATGGAAAAATTCATTTTCGGAAGCCGCGCAGGTATCCACCTGATAGACCTCAAACAAACCCTTTATTCCTTACTCGAAGCCTACGAAGTCGTTCGCAAAAGCGTTGCCAACGGAGGGTTCGTCCTATTTGTGGGAACCAAGAAACAGGCGAAGGAGATTATTAAGGAAGAGGCCGAACGGTGCGGTATGTATTACGTCTCCGAACGATGGCCCGGCGGTATGCTAACGAATTTCAAGACCATTAGAGCCTCCGTCGATAGAATGAAAGAGATAGAAAAATCCCGCGAGGACGGCATGTTCGATAAAATTACGAAAAAAGAGATACTCGAACTGGAGAAATCCTACCAGAGGCTCGCCAAGATGCTCCTCGGCGTTAAAGAGATGGACAGACTGCCGTCGATGCTATTCGTCGTCGACGCCAAAAAGGAACTTATCGCGGTTAGAGAAGCGCGAAAACTCGGAATTCCTATAGTTGGTATTTGCGATACGAATACCGACCCCGAATTGCTCGATTATCCAATTCCCGCTAACGACGACGCGATTAAATCGATAAAACTCATTACCAAGACAATCGCCGACGCCGTTATAGACGGCCTTTCCGGCGGCCAGTTGTTAGAGCGTATCGATAAGGAAAGCCGCGCTTTTGGCCCCGAAGATAAAACCGAACCGGAAATCGAGGAAACAGACGAAGACGAAGAAACCGAGGAAGAACAAGAAGACGAAGATTAAGGTAAATTATATTAACCGATATCAAAGAAGAAAGGTAAAATAATGTCAGACATAGATGCCAAAACAGTTCAGCAATTGCGTAAGATGACAGGCGCCGGTATGATGGATTGCAAGAAAGCCCTCGTAGAGTGCGAGGGAGATATAGAGAAAGCTGTCGACCACCTCAGAAAAACCGGCCTCGCCAAAGCCGCGAAAAGAATGGGCCGCGAGGTCAACGAAGGAAGAATACACCAGTATATCCATCCCGGGGCTAAACTCGGCGTGTTACTCGAGGTCAACTGCGAAACCGATTTTGTCGCAAGAACGGACGAATTTATCGGGTTTTGCAACGACGTAGCGATGCATATCGCCGCCGAGGACCCTCTCGCCGTATCCGTTGAACAACTCGACAAGAACCTTATCGAAAAGGAAAAAGAAATATACAAAGAGCAGGCCAAAGCCACAGGGAAACCGGATAACGTTATCGAGAAAATCGTCGAAGGCAAAATGAAGAAATTTTACGACGAAACGGTTCTCCTGCGCCAGCCGTTCGTAAAAGACCCGGATAAATCGATTAGCGATATACTGAACGAGATTATCGCCAAACTCGGCGAGAATATACAAATAAATCGCTTCGCAAGATTTAAGATAGGGGAATAAGAGTCCGTTATTCGTTATGCCCTCGAATCTCAAATATAAACGCGTCCTCTTAAAAATCTCCGGCGAGGGACTACAGGGAGACGAAAATTACGGTATCAGCGATAAAAGAACCACCGAGATAGCCGAAGAGGTTTTAGAGGCCCGAAACGCGGGTGCCGAAATAGCCCTCGTCGTAGGCGGAGGGAATATTTTTCGCGGACTCTCCGGAGCGGAAATAGGTTTCGACCGCGTCGCCGGCGACTATATGGGGATGCTCGCAACGGTGATAAACGCCCTCGCTTTGCAGGTTGTCCTCGAAAAGAAAGGTATCCATACCCGCGTTTTGACCGCAATCGCGATGGAACAACTAGCCGAACCTTATATTAGAAGGCGCGCTATAAGGCATCTCGAAAAGGGAAGAGTGATAATCCTCGCAGGCGGCACCGGAAACCCGTATTTTACTACAGATACCGCAGCCGCTTTGCGCGCCGTAGAAATCGGCGCCGAGGTGGTGCTAAAAGGGACGAAGGTCGATGGAATATACTCGTCCGACCCGGTCAAAAACAAAAACGCCATATTCTACAATAAACTCTCCTATCTCGACGTTATCGACAAGGACCTCAGGATTATGGACCACACCGCCGTTACGCTATGCGCGGAAAATAAGATACCGATACATGTTTTCAATCTCTCGATAAAAGGGAATCTCGCTAAGGTTTTAAAAGGAGAAAAAATAGGAACGATTGTCAGCGGAAACAAGGGAGACTAAAATGGTAGAAGATATACTAAAAGACGCCGACGAGAGAATGAATAAGGCGGTAGAGGCTATCGCGCGCGACCTGGGCCGTCTTCGCACCGGAAAAGCTACACACGCTCTTCTCGAGGGTATCAAGGTCGATTATTACGGAACCGAGCTGCCGATAAATCAGGTTGCTTCCATCGCAATCCCGGAGGCCAGACTTCTCGTTATCCAACCCTGGGATAAAAACGCTATCGACCCGATTGTCAAAGCGATTCAGGCCTCCGAGCTTGGATTGCCACCACAATCCGACGGCAACGTTATCAGAATAGCTATCCCAGCTCTCTCCGAAGAGCGTCGGCAAGGCCTGACTAAACTTGTCGGCAAGGTCGCCGAGGAGGGCAAGATATCTATCCGCAATATCCGCCGCGACGCTATCGACACGATAAAAAAATTGCAGAACGACGGCGACATTCCCGAAGACCGCGCTAAAAAGGGTGTCGACGAAGTCCAGAAAATTACCGACAAAGCCACAGAACGCATCGACGAACTGAAGAAAAGGAAAGAGGAAGAGGTTCTTTCACTTTAAATAATAAAGTGTAATCTCGGACATTCTTCCACGGCAACGTATTGTCTGCGCTGCTTTGAATTTTCAGTTTGCACTCCTCGCTTCCGAATATAATGAATCCTGTAAAATACTCGGGTTTGCATTTTTAAGTCCGGTAATCAGGCCCACGACGACTCGAACGAACTCGTCGAGGTCTTCAGCTGTGAGCTGTTAGTGGCTTGTTGAATAATAAGTTAGACACTTTAGTGGCATCGTCGATTGTTAGCGATTTCAATCGCACTTATGGAAAATCCCGATTTTACAGGAGTCAGCCGAATACAATTTGCCGTTGACATTTATCGAGGTCGTAATTATTTTGCAAAGCTATTTAATATAACCTTTGAAAAATAGTTTTTCGGTCATATTGATAACCCATCCTTCTGGTATGTAATAGATTAAGCAAATTTTATAAATAATTACTCAATATAATAATGTCTAACCGAATGAAAAACATACTGATAATTGGTGCTTGCGGTCAGATTGGAAGCGAATTAACTCCGGTTTTACGAGAACGCTACGGCAACGAAAACGTAGTCGCGGCGGATATCAAACACCCGGAATCCGAAAAATTGCTCGAATCCGGGCCATTCGAATCACTCGATATTATGGATAAACCGTCTATCGATAAGGTTATCGAGAAATATAATATCGATACAATTTACAATATGGCCGCCATTCTCTCGGCGAAAGGGGAGAAAAACCCGCGGGCTTGTTGGGACGTCAATATCGACGGCGTCCTGAACGTTCTCCAGTGCGCGATAGATTTCGATTTGGCGAGGATTATTATGCCGTCCTCTATCGCGGTTTTCGGGCCGGATACACCACGCGAAAACACGCCCAACGACACCATTCTGCGCCCGACTACTATGTATGGCGTAACGAAGGTTTGCGGCGAACGGCTTTGCGATTACTATGTCCGCCGTTTCGGCGTCGATGTCCGTGGATTGCGTTATCCGGGCATTATCTCCGCGGAAACGCTACCCGGCGGCGGCACGACCGATTATGCCGTAGAAATATTCTACAAAGCGGTCGAATTCGGTAGATATAGTTGTTTTCTCCGAGAGGACACGCGCTTGCCGATGATGTATATGCCGGATTGTATCGAAGCGACGCTGCAACTCGCCGAAGCTGATTTCGATAACTTAATACATCATAACGACTTCAATGTCTCCGCTTTCAGTTTTACTCCAGGTGAATTAGTCGAATGTATCAAAAGGTATATGCCCGATTTCGAGTGCACGTTCGAACCGGACTACCGACAGGAGATAGCGGATAGCTGGCCCTCGAGCATTGACGACACACCTGCCCGCGAGGAATGGGGCTGGAAACCGAAATGGAATTTAGACTCGATGACTAAGGATATGCTCGAAAAGCTATCGAAACGGCATAAAGAAGGCAGATTGTATAAATAGGCCCTATGGTGCTGCGGTTCTGCGGTTATTTATTTACTGGTATCTACTCGTTCTAATGCTCTCGCGGAGGACAGTGGGAACGGGAAAAGTCCCAAAATCTAAAAATATGATAATCGGCATCGGCATAGACATAATCGATATCGACCGCGTTAAGCGCATCGCCGACGAATACGGCGACGATATGATTACACGCATTTTCACGGAAGACGAAATCGAATACTGCAAATCGAAAGCGAACCCTGAGATAAATTTCGCCGGGCGATTCGCGGCAAAGGAGGCCTTCCTGAAAGCACTCGGAAGCGGCCTTAGAAGCGGTATCAACTGGTCGGATATCGAAATACTTCGCGACGAATTCGGCAAACCGGTTCTTTTTTTGTCGGGCACCGCAAAAAAACACACCGAGAAATTACGGGTTGTGGGCGCCCATCTGTCGATTAGCCATACCGCAGAATACGCCGTAGCGGTCGTTGTTTTGGAGGGTTATCAGCCGCCGAGAAAAACACAATAACAGCGACAATAACTCGCAAAACCGATATTTGAATGTGGCATTTTCATTTTCTATAATTTCTCTATTGAATTCCCAATGAAAATTCATTATTCTGAGTCAATAAAAGAACGGGAAAGTAGAAACAGGATAGGGTAATCTCGAACTGCTAAATCGGAGAAAAAATGTATCTACTCATTTTAGTCCTCGAGCAGAACTCGCTTCTGCCTGAAATACTCGAAAAGCTGTTGGAAGCCGGCGTTACCGGCACAACCGTCCTTAATTCCGTGGGTATGGGGAGACTTCTCGCGCAATACGGCAAAGACTCCCCGGTGGGTCAGGTAGTCAAGGAGAAACTCCGAAAGGGCAACTACACGAACAAGACCCTCTTCGCGGTAATCCGTTCCGAGGAGATACTCGACAGAGCGGTAGATACTATAAACGAGCTTGTAGGCGACCTCGAAAAACCGGATACGGGGATAATGTTCACAATCAAACTCGACAGGGCTTTCGGGTTGATTTAGAATTCTATATTACTGGATTTCGCGGAAAATAACTGACAAACGCGTCATTGCGAGCCTTGTTTTAGCAAGGCGCGGCAATCTTATCTTATTGGCAAGTAATTACTTATCGAGATTGCTTCGTCGCTACGTTCCTCGCAATGATGCCTAATTAGCCTATTTTGCAGGATGCATAATTAATAAGGAGGGATTATGAAAATGTGCTATTCGTTGACGGGATGCTCGATACCTATTTGTGATATAACCCGCGATATGCGTGAAATTACCGGAGTGTCGAACCAATCTATATTGGATTTATTATTCCAAGATATTCAGGAGGCGATATGAGTTACAGCGACAGGACAAAAGAACAATACAAAAGCGTTTTGCAGGAGATTAAGGACGCCGGGCTTTTTAAGGACGAACGGTATATACACAGCCCGCAGGCCGCAGAGGTCGATGTAGAGTTCCCGGCAGGCGCGCCGACGAAAAAAGTCATCAATATGTGCGCGAACAACTACCTCGGGCTTTCGAGCCACCCGGAAGTGGTCGAAGCCGCGCACCGGGGACTCGAAGAACGCGGCTACGGTATGAGTTCGGTTCGGTTTATCTGCGGAACTCAGGACATACATCGCGAGCTTGAGAATAAACTCACTAAATTTCTGGAAACAGAGGATACAATCCTGTTTCCGAGTTGTATGGACGCGAACGCGGGCGTTTTCGAGGCCGTTCTGACCGATGAGGATGCGGTTATCTCCGACGCATTAAATCACGCCTCGATAATCGATGGGATAAGGCTCTGCAAAGCCGAGCGCCATATATACTCACACGCCGATATGGCCGAACTCGAGGAGCAATTAAAACAAACGCAGAATAAGCGATTCAGGCTTATCGCATCGGACGGCGTTTTCTCGATGGACGGCGATACCGCCAAACTCGACGAGATGTGCGAACTCGCCGAAAAATACGACGCGATGATTATGATAGAC
>Ga0180301_10001076_pt1 | contig 21363 bp, 19 predicted proteins | sample GuaBasSediGuay16_FD_121797 | JGI IMG/M metagenome (GOLD analysis project Ga0180301, IMG submission 121797) | Subseafloor sediment microbial communities from Guaymas Basin, Gulf of California, Mexico - Guay16, Core 4569-2, 12-15 cm | ecosystem: Environmental > Aquatic > Marine > Hydrothermal...
GCTCCAGCAAAAAAGTTTGTGCATCCAATAAACCTTTTCATGGTTTTTCTAGACCTTAAAATTATAAGTTTTCCACTCCCACATTTTGGACATGGTCCAACAATCCTTTTCCTTAAAAATTCTGTTTTAATTGCTTCTGAAAGGTCTGAGCCAACCTCTTTTTCCACGTTTTTTAGACGGGTTAGAACAGGTTTTAGCTGGTTTACAGCTTCAACCAAAACGTTTTTACGGTTTTCTAAACCCTTTTCAATCTTTTCCATTTTTTCTTCAAGGTTTCTTGTTAACTCTATGGAGGTTATTTCAGGGCAATACTTGTTTAGGGTTTCAATAACTTTAAACCCTAATTCTGTTGCAACCATTTTTTCGTCTCTAACATAGCCTCTACCATAAAGCGTATCTATGATTTCTGCTCTTGTAGCCTTCGTCCCAATATTGTTTTCCTCCATAACCCTTAGAAGGCTTGCAGGATTATAACGTGGAGGAGGCTCTGTAAACTTTGTTACACACCTAACATTTTTCAACAAAACATCTTGACCAACCCTAACCTTAGGCAAAATTTTTTCTTCAGCCTCAATGTATGGGCTGTAGAAAACCATCCAACCTTCATCAACAATCCTGCCACCATAAAGGAAAAACCTGTAACCGTTACATTCAACAGAAACCTTTACACTAAGCCTTTTTGCAGGCTTACCAAAGGTAGCCATAAACCTTCTTACAACCAAATCATAAATTTTTTGTTCATCTGGTGTAAGCTCTCTTTCAGGAGGGTTTCCAGTTGGATAGATTGCAGGATGGGCTGGGTCCTCCTTTTTCCCCTCTCTTGGTTTTAGGTTTTCTTGGTTGAGGAGAAGTTTTGCCTCTTTTTGGTAGGCTGGGTTTTTTGATAAGCCTTCCAATATCCCTTTATAGTTTATGGTTGGTGGAAGTTTTTGGCTGCTTGTTCTAGGGTAGGAGATTAAGGCTTCTAGGTAAAGTCTTTCAGCAACATCTAAAGCTCTTTTTGGTGTAAAACCAAAAAACCTGTATGCTTCTCTTTGTAGGGCACCCAAGTCGAAGGGTTCAGGAGGATTTCTTTTAATCTCCCTCTCGTTAATGGCTGTTATTTTTCCAAGTTTACCAGAGCATTCTTCTACAACCTTTTCAGCTTCAACCTTTCTCTCAATTTTTTCTTTTTCAAATTTTAGCTCATACTCTTTTCCATCCATTTCTGCTAAGGCTTTTATCTCCCAGTAGGGTGTTGGAACAAAACTTCTTATCTCAATTTCTCTTTGAATAATAAACTTTAACGTTGGACCTTGAACTCTTCCTATACTTAGGGTTGTATATTTTCCGTTTTGTTTAAAGGCTGAAAGGGTTAAGGCTCTTGAAAGGTTAACACCGTAAAGCCAGTCAACCTCATGTCTTGTTTTACCAGCCTCAACAAGCTCAAAATCAAGATGAGGTAAAAGATTTTCATAAGCATAGTTTAACTCTTCTTTTGTTAGGGTTGAAAACTTCATTCTTTTTGCTTCGTTTTCTCTACCGTTAAAGGCATACTTTATAATTGTGTAGCCTATAAGGCTTCCCTCAATATCGTAGTCTGCAGCGTTTATAAGCTCCTTAGCATTTTTACTCAGCCTTTTAAACAAAGATATTATTCTTTTTGTTCTTTTAGCCCCCTTTTCAGCCTCATATTTTGGAGCCCAATTAAACGTGAAAACAGGATAATAGTTTCTTCCACCAACGGTTTGGGTAACAGTATAAAGATGACCTAAAGCAGGAACAACAAGAATTTTTTTCCCATCTCTTTCAAGCTCATAGTAGGTTGTTCTAAATTCAGCTTTTCTTTTTGGGGTTGAGTTTAAGGCTAATGCTGAGGCTATACGTTCAGCAGCATCAGGTTTTTCAGCGATAATCACAGTATACCCGTCAACCATTTCTCTCTCACATAACAGCAACAGTCCGTTAAACTAAAATTTTAAACGTTAAATAAAAAGTTATTTTATTTTTTTAAGGTAAACCTAAAGCCTAACAATCAAAAGTTTATCTAGAGGAGTGTTCTACTTTAAAACAGTCTAAAACATGGTTGGAGGGTAGATGATGCCTCAAACGATTCTTTGTAAGGGTTGCGGTCATGTTCTTTATAGGGGGGTTGAACTTAGACCACCAATAGAGATAATCCAACGTAACGGTGGAGTTTGCCCTAAATGTGGAAAAAAACTTCAATTTAGAATTGAAGACATAGAAATCTTGCCAGTTAAAGAAGAGTAGGTTTTCTTGTTAAACAAAAATTTTTTCCAACATTATCTTTATCTTTTCATCTTCAATAAGCCACTCCCTAAGATAAGAGTTTTCCCTAGGCTTAACCTCATCTAAACCTACTAAGCTAAGCCTTCTAATCCTAACCTCTGTTTTAAGATAGTCCTCCATGGTTTTTAAAAGCCTTAACGACTCCGAATCCTCACATCCAACAAAAGCATCAACATACTCATCTATCCTAAGACTCATCTCCTTCCTCATCAACTGTGCTCTTCTAACAACCTCCTTAGCCAAAGCCTCAGCAGCAATTTCAGGTGTTTTTTCTGTGTCAACAAAAACAGTTCCATAGGCAAAATCTTCCCTAGAAATTGTGTTAGGCATTTCCTCGATAATCCTAAAATCCTCCTTTTTCAAAGTAAATTTTTCACCATCAACCCTAACCACAACCTCACCCTTCTCAAGAATCTCCCTAACCAAAACATCGGCTTCAAGCCTACCAATCTCCTCCAAAACCTTCGGAGTTAAAGATTTAAACTTTACACCTATACTTGGGAAAGGCTTAACAGAAACACTAATAAAGGGTGGTTTTTCCCCAACCTCTAAAACCTTCACCTCCTTAGCGTTAACTTGGCTTCTTAAAACATTTTCAAGCCTAAGAAGAGAATCCCTAACCTCAACGTTAGCAGGCAAAATATAAACTGTTTTTACAGGCCATCTTAGCTTAAACCTTTTTCTTTGTCTTGCTGTTAAAGCAGCCTTTACAGCCTCCCTACAAACCCTAAAATCTTCCTCAAGCCTTTTATCGATAAGGTTTTGGTCTGCTTTAGGCCATTCAGCCATATGGATGCTTTCAATTTCTTCTGTGGAAATAAACTTGTGTAGGGCTTCGGTGAAGTGTGGGGTGAAGGGGCTCATCAGCTTTAAGGTTTCAGTCATGATTTTGTAGAGGGTTACGTAGGCTGCAAACTTACCTATTTCTTTTGTTTCAACCCATGTTCTTCTACGTATAAGCCTAATATAGAGTCTGCTTACATCCTCAACCATAAAATCAAAAATTTCTCTTAAAGCCTTATGTAGCTGAAGTTTTTCAAGGTTTTCTGTTACGTTTGCTATCATGTTTTGGCATCTTGAAAGAATCCATCTGTCTTCTGGTTGAAGGTTTTCCCAAACATCTTTAAGAGACCATTCTTTAGGGTTAAACTCGTCAAGAACCATGTAGGTTGTTGCAAAAGTGTAAACATTCCATATTATACTTAAAATCCTTTTTATCTGTTTAAGCTCGTCAAGGTCAAAGTGGAGGGTGTCTTCCGGTGCAGCCTTCCAGATAAGGTATGCTCTTAAAACATCAGCCCCATAATCCCTTAAAACATCCTCAACCCAAACAACGTTTCCACGAGACTTAGACATTTTTTGTCCAAGCTTATCAAGCACATGCCCCTGACATAAAACCCTCCTATAGGGTGAACTGTCAAAAAGTATTGTTGCTGTTACAAGTAAAGAGTAAAACCATCCTCTAGTTTGGTCTACAGCCTCAGTAATAAACTGGTAGGGGTAAAGCCTATCAAACAACTCCCTACTTTTAAGATAGTTTAGGCTTGCAGCATGAGCAACACCAGAATCAAGCCAACAGTCAACAACAAAAGGAACCCTAACCATTTCATCCCCACATTTTTCACATTGAAGAATTACTTGGTCTATCCATGGACGGTGAAGCTCAAACCTTTCAGGAATTTTTTTAGCAGCCTTTTTTAACTCCTCTCTTGTTCCAACAACCCTAACGTTTCCACAGCTTCTACATTTCCAAATGTTTAAGGGTGAACCCCAAACCCTAGCCCTTGAAATACACCAGTCTTCAGCGTTAGCCAACCATTCACCAAATCTGTTTTCTCCAGCCCATCTTGGAGTCCAGTTTACACCCCTATTTTTTTCAACAAGTTTTTCTCTTAAACTTGAAACCTTTAAAAACCATTGTTTATCAACCCTATAGATTAAAGGTGTTTCACATCTCCAACATAAAGGATACTCATGTTCAATTTCACCACCATAAACAAGTAAACCCTTCTTTTTTAAATCCTCCAAAATGATGGGGTTAGCATCCCTAAAATATAAACCACAATATTTTCCACCATCCCCAGTAAAATGTCCAGTTTGGTCTATTGGACAAAAAATTTGAATCCCATATTTTACTCCAATTTCAAAGTCTTCAGGTCCGTGGGCTGGGGCTGTATGAACACATCCTGTTCCCTCTTCTAGGGTTACATGCTCCCCACAAATTATTGCATGGTCAAAACGGTTTTTATGGTTTTTATGGGTTGGTGTTTCCTCGATTAATGGGTGAACATACTTTATTCCTTCTAAAGACTTACCCTTAAAAGTTTCAATAACCCTATAGTTTTTTATTCCAAGTTCACCCATAACCCTTTCAACAAGCTTTTCACCAATAATCCATTTTTCCCCGTTAACCTCAACCTTTACGTAGTCTGCTTCAGGATGAACAGCAACAGCCTCGTTTCCTGGAAGCGTCCATGGGGTTGTTGTCCAAATTAAAACGTATTCTTCTGGTTTATCTTTAAGCCTAAACTTTACGTAGATTGATGGGTCTTTTACCCTTGTATATCCTAGGCTTACCTCATGGTCTGAGAGTGGTGTTTCACATCTTGGACATGTTGGAACAACCTTTAAATCCTCCTTTAATAAGCCTTTCTCATAGGCTTTTTTTACAAACCACCAAACAAACTCTATGTAGTCGTCTTTTCTTGTCTCATATGCGTTATCATAGTCAAGCCAAACAGCAAGTCTTTCAGAGTTTTTTCTCCAATGTTGAATGTAAAAGTCTACAAGCCTATTACACTCCTCAACAAAAACATCCAAACCTATTTTTTCAATATCACGTTTAGACTTTATTTTCAGTCTTTTCTCCACCTCAATTTCTACTGGGAGTCCTTGACAATCCCATCCAGCCATACGCCAAACGTTTTTTCCAGTCATGGTTTTAAACCGTAGAATTATGTCTTTCATTGTTCTGCCTCTAGCATGTCCAATATGCATAAAACCGTTTGCTGTTGGTGGTCCCTCAAGAAAACTAAAGGTTTCCCCTTTTTGGTGAAGCCTAAAAACCTTTTCTTGGATACCGTTTTTTCTCCACCATTCTTGAATTTCTTCTTCAAGCCTAATAGGGTCGTAGGGTTCTTTAATCTCCTTCATGGTTAAACCTCAAATCTCCACCTAAAGGTTTTCTTTAGGATAAACAACCCAAAAAATTTTATATTTCCCTAATATGCCTTACTCAAACCTACACGTAACACAAATAATATATTGGGGGTTTCTACTTAACTTTAAAGTTGACTGTAGCGAGGAAAACCATGGTATGAGGCTTAAGGATAGGATAGGTTTCCCAAAAAACGTTTTAACGTTTTTAATCCATCTGGTTTGTCTTATCCTAATACTTTTTATTGCGTTTACCGTTAGAATTTTACCTTTAAAATGGGGTGCATACCTAAACGAGTTCGACCCTTTTTGGCATTGGTATGTTGCAAAACATATAGTTGAAAACGGTGTAGACTGGATTTTTAAAAATAGTTGGGTAGATTTAAGAACATGGTTTCCCTATGGGAGACATGTAGCCTCCACAACACCCATGGGTTTACCTTTAACAGCAGCAGTCTTCTACCTAACACTTAAAAGTTTAGGGTTAAACGTTTCACTTTTAAATGTTGCAATATATCTTCCACCTTTTATGGCTGCTGTAACATGTTTAACCCTATATTTTTGGGGTAGGGATGTTGGGGGACGTGAAACAGGAATTCTTGCAGGGCTTTTTTTAGCCTTAAACACAGCCTACATTGGAAGAACAACCTTAGGCTTTTTTAAACATGAAAGCGTCGGGATTTTTGCTATAGTTCTTTTTAGCCTCCTCTTTTTTAAAGCCCTAAACCCTGAAAAACCGTTAAAAACAACGATTCTATACTCGGTTTTTGCAGGTTTAACTTTAGCCTACCTAAACATTTCATGGGGAGCATTCTACTATATGCTTGGACTTATCCCCCTTTTTGTCTTCCTTCTACTCCTAACCCAAAAATATACAGAAAAACTTTTTATCACCTACACAATAGTCATGGTTTTAAGCACAATTTTAACCATACCTTTCCCAAGACCAGGTTATAGACTGTTAACAAGCATGGGTTTTCTCCCAGTAGTCGGAGGTTTTCTTTTACTGGGGGTTTATGAGGGCTTAATAAAACGTTTTAGGTTTAGGTTTCTTTTTCTCCCCATCACCATAACCATAATTGTTGTTGCCTTGTTAGGCTTATATTTTGCAGGGATTGTATCTCCACTAGCCACAAAAATCTTAACTGCCATGAATCCTATCCTAAGAAGAACATCACCCCTAGCACCTGTGGTTGAATCTGTTGCTGAACATAAAATGAGTACATGGGCTACCTTTTACCGCGGATTTGGAGTTTTACCGTTTTTTATGGTTTTAGGGATGTATTTTGCTTTTAAACGTAGAAGACCTGTTGACATATACCTCATAGTTTTCGGTTTAACCTCAGTTTATGCAGCAGCATCCTTTATTAGGTTAAACCTAATCCTTGCTCCTGTTGCTTGTCTGCTTGCAGCCTATGGAATAACCGAGATGGTAAAACCTTTAACGGCAGCAATAAAAAATTCTTTAGCCTCATCTAAGGAAAAACGGAAAACAGTTCCTTTAATAAACCCGATTATAGGGTTAGTTTTTATCGTTATTCTTGTGTTATCTATTGTGCCAAGTTTTATGGAGGCTGTTAATAGTGCCTATATGCCTGTAACCATAGCCTCAGCAAGCGTTCCCATCCGTGAATATAGGGCAGACTGGTTTGACGCCTTAAAATGGATAAGTAAAAACGTTCCAGTAGGGACTCCTGTTGTTTGTTGGTGGGATTATGGGTATTGGGTTGCTATCGGTGGAAACAGCACAACAGTAGCGGATAACGCAACCATAAACACAACCCAAATAGCTAATGTAGGTCAAGTTTTACTTTCAAACGAAACCACAGCCCTAAAACTTTCAAGAAAATATTTTAGGTCAGACTACATCCTTGTCTTTATAACAACCTTTCCTGTGGGTGGAAGACATCAGCCTTGGGGTTACGGGGATGAAGGAAAATGGATTTGGATGTATAGGATAGCCCACCTATACCATCCAAACCTAAAACTAGAAAACATAGACAAAGACAGAAACAGACTACCAGACAAAAACACCCTACTCGGAAAACTAATCTACTGGGCCTGCGGTATACCAGTCAAATTTGAAAAGTTTAAGGTTGTTTATGCTTCCCCATCCCACCAATACGTTTTAAACGGAACAGTCATCCCAACAACCCAAGTAATAATAGTTAAAGGAATAGACTAAAACAAAAAATTTTAACGTGTAATGTAGTGTAGTGCGGTGTAATACACACTTTTAATGGGAAGCTTCTAAACGTTTTTTTGCTTCTTCCCTCATAATCCTACGATACTTTGCATACCTATCATCTGGAGAAAATTTTGGTGGGATGGGTATGTAGACTTCTCCACCACACCTTGGACATTTAAGCTGGTTTAAGGTGTATTCTCCACATTTCCTACATTTTCTTAGAAGAGTTGGGCTCAAGAAGTTTTCACTTAAAACCTAAAAATTTTTAACGTTTAAATTCTCCCTCTCCACCAACAGACTTAATCTCTTTTAAAGCGTAGGAAACTACCTCTTGAAGAACCTTTTCAGCATCCTTATAGTTTTTAGCTTCAACCTCAACCATATATTTTGGGGCTCCAACAGTATAAATATCAATTTTTACCTTTCTAGGCTTTTTTACAGACTTACATCCGAGAAGAATCTTTTTGATTATTTCAATTCCATTTGGGGCTGTTGTGGTTAATTGGAGAACACCCTTAACCTTCACCCTTGGAGGCTTAATTTTTAGACGGGCAACCTCAAAAATGGCTTTAACCCATTCTTTTGGAAGCCTAACCTTTTCCGCAACATTCTCACCTTTTTCCACAACCTCCTCCAAACCAGAATAAACAGTTTCAAACTTTTCTTCAAAAGCAGAAATAACCTTATCAACAAACTCTTTAGGGTCTAAACCAACCTTTTCCGCTGCAACCTCAATTATGGCTTCAGCCTTCTTCCTTTTTTTCCATTCAGCCATCTTCTCCTGTTTTTCCTTTTTACTAACCCTCCTCAAAGAAAGGTCTATGTGTCCCCTTTCCCTATCAACCCTTAAAACCTTTAAAACAAGCTTTTGTTTTTCATGAATATGGTCTTCAATGTTTTTAACCCATCCTGAGGATATTTCAGAAATATGAAGTAAACCTTCAACCCCACCATACTCGTCTAGGCTTATATAGGCTCCATAATCCGTTATTCTGGCTACAGTTCCAACTACCAGTTCACCAACTTCCGGAAACTGTTTTAATGTTTCTTCTTCCTCACCCAAACCTAAACCCTACTAAAACTTTTAGCCTAACTCCTCAACAACTCCTCCCTTAACTATGGCTTTTCCACCTGAAGGTTCAACAAGCACAGCCCCACAAACATTACACTTAACCTTCATGGCAGCCTTGTTAAAGGTTATCTGCTCATTTCCACACTCAGGACACTTCACCTTTATAAAATTGCTTCTAGGCTGTGGAATTAGCTCCCTAAACCTATCCACCATAAACCATCACCCTTTTTCCTCCTCAAGTTTTTATTGTAGCCTTTCTTAGCCTAACACCCTTCTTATGCAAAATATAACCACACTGTTTACATGTAAGCTTTAAAACAACCTTTTTCGTTGTTTTAGCGGTTCTTTTAAGCTCAGGATATTTTTGTCCACCATACCCATGTTTTTCCCACTCATGTCTTCTTGCTCCAGCAGCTAAAGCCCTATCCCTACCCTTCCTATAAATTGAAACTGTGTGGATGGTGTGGGTTCTACATCTTGGACAATAGGTTCTAAGTGTTTTTGGAAGGTTAATTTTTCCGTCACCCTTCACATGTTCTTTAGCTGTTTCCTTCTAGGTTAGGTTTTCACACCTAAATATTCTTTTTGCCTACTTTTTCTTTTACCAAACCTAAACGAATATTTTTTTGGCTATGTTGTGGCTAATTAGGTTTTCCACGTTTTTTAGTGGAGCTGAAACAACATCCTCAGCCTTAAACGGACCGTAAACCTTTAGGTTAACACCAACGATTGAGGGTGTATCCTTTAAAAACCTTAAAATAGGTTTTTCCTCCCCCTCTCCACCCAAACTTTGAGTTTTTCCTTCAAGAACACTTTTAACTATTTTTTGGGCTTCCTCAAAAGCCTTCTTTAAACACCTATAAACCTCCCTTTCCTCCACAGTTAAAAGGTTTAAGGGTATGTCGGTTTTTTCCTCAAAAACCTTTTTAACAATTTTTTTCAGCCTTTTTTCTGTTAGACTTTCTACAAGCCAAACAGTCTTCTCCAACTCATGGTGTTTTAGTTTTGCTCTTAAAGACTTTTCATCTAAACCCCTAACCTCAACCTTTAACTCCCTAATATAAACTGAAACTTTTTTGAAGAAATCTTCTGGTAAAGGTTGAATTTCAACCCTTTCCTCCTCCCTCAACCAAGCATCATAAAGACTCTTATACATCACCCTTCAACCAGCTGGTGTTGCTTTCCCCCTACAAACATAAAACATGGCAACAGGCATAGGTAAACCAACAACCTCATCCTTATAGGGTCCATAGGTTTCTCCACCAATTCTAATCTTTTTCGCGTTTTTAACTTTAACCTTTATTTTTTCGTCTGACGGGAAGGCTAAAGCATCGTTTAAAGGGTTAAACTCGTAAAGTTTTTCTAGGCTTAAAGGAACAACCCTAAACCCTGTTTTTCCATGGAGAGTTTTTGGAAGCCTTATAAGCCTATGAATATCCGTTGTAACAACAGTATCTATGGGAACTGAAGCCTCCCGGAAAGCCTTCTCAAAAACTTCTCTCCAAACAGTTTTCCCAAGAAGCTTTTCAACCTCCCCTTTTTCACCACCAAAAACAAGCAAATCCAAAATTTGGCTTCTTTTTTCAACAATCTTTTTAACGGTTTTTTCCCTTAAACCGATGGAGGCTAATTCTTCAGGTTTTTTTAGGCATAGGTCGTAAAGGGTTTTTGCCAGCCTTCCAGACCAACCTGTTTTTGAAACATCTAGGTTTTGAAGCATGTTTAGCTTTAACCCAGCACCAGTAATATAGTCTGTTATTTCTTTTCTCTCCTCAGCCTCAAGCTTAACCAGATCCTTGTTTTCAACATGAACATGGTAGCCTCTATGACCTGAAAAAACTATTCCAACAGTTTTTTCTGATATACCAAAATCCTCCTCCAAAATTTTAAGAAGTTTTAAGACTTCTTTTTTTGCCGCATCCAAACATTCTTCACAAATCCATTTTTCCTCATCAACCTTTTCAGAGCCACAGTTTAAACATTTTTTTGTTGGACTGCTAAAAACCTCACCACAATCTAAACAAACCCAGCTGTCATGCTCCTTTTTACATGGTGTTTGAATATGGTCACAGTCAATATCGAATATTAGGTCTGCTCCAAGCCAACCTTTTTCAGCCATTTTTTCTTCGGATGGGTTTTTGTAGTAGGCTGAGGAGTAGTATGCGTCTGAGGGGACAAAGGTTTTAATAAAGTCTTGAAGCTTTTTTTGGTTTTCAAACCCCCTATGTCTAATCATGGTTTTTTCTTTTCTAAAAGGAACAAAACCAAACTCCCTTTTTTCAACAAAGGTTGGAGCCTTAATTTCATTTACACTTTCAGCATAGTAAAGCCTAAACTTTTCTCTGATAAAGTCAATGGGATTCATGTTTTACCCGTTTACCCCTAACAGCAACCCTCCTATAGTAGGCTAAAGGATTCTTAACCTTCTGACAAACCTCATCCCTACCCACACACAACCCATGGGTTTGCATACTTTCACAGTTTAAAGGCTTATATCTTGTCCTACCACCAACAAGCCCAGCAATATGTTCAACCTGATACCTTGTAATCCTCTCATCAAAGTCTGTTGCTGAAGTGTAAAGCTTAACTATATCATCAATATTCATACCGATTTGGATTAGGAAGGCTGTTAACGTAAACCTACCAATATGAGAAACGTTTTTCCCACCCAGAATATCAGTATAAATGTTTTTTATGCATGGAGGGAAAAACTTAAAATCAACCCTACCAAAACTCTCCTCCGGAAGACTCTTCTTCTGTTTTCTAAGAAACTCTTTAAGCTCCTCAACCTTCTCTAAAACAGGCTTAGGAAGCTCCAAAACAACCTTTTCATCAATTTTTGACTGGATATGTCTTCTTATTTCCTCCTCTAAAAGTCTGGCAGCCTCAGCCTTTGTAACATAAACATCCCCATATTCAAGATAACGGTTTACAAGCTTCCACTTATCCTCCCGTAGTTTTGAGGCGTTTCTAAGGTAGTCTGTAAAACGTATTTTTAACATTCCAGAAAAGCTTCCATCAACCTTAAAAATTTTCCATCCAAAACTTTTTCTAGCAACCTCTAAAAGCTTCTCCACATCCTCGTTTTCAAGGTTTGAGGAAGCCTTTTTAGCCTCAAACAAGGCAAACCTTCTCTGAAAATATGGGTCATCAACAACCTTCATCATAATGATGGCGAGTGGAAAAGAGAGGATTTCAACATCAACATCATCAACTTTTTCTTTTAAGGTTTGAATACTTTTTAGGGGTGTTAAAACAGACCTTTTTATTCTTAGAATAGCCTTTTCTATTACAGGCTCATAGTTTGGGTTAAAAAGCTCCTCTAAACCAAGCCTCCCAAGCCTTTTTTCAACATAGCTTGAAGCCTCAACAGTAAAAGGATATTTTACAAGGTCTGCAGTTGTTAGTCTACTCTCCTTAAACATCAAAATATACCGAAGGTTTTGTTAAAGAAAAAGTTTTACTCTATTCTTGGAGCCAAATAGTAGGTTAGTTTCCCCTGCAGGGGAAGCTCAAAATCTATTTTAACAGGCTTATCTGTTGAAAATTCTATGGTTGAAATTTTTGATGAAGCCTTTCCAGCCTTAATCATGTCTTCAAGAAAACTTATACCATAAAGAGCTTTAGACTCCTGTTGAACCTGAAACTCTATAACAGAACTACTATCCTTCTCAAAATCTATCGTAACATTACCTGTTTCACCAACACCACTTAAGGTAAGCTTTTCAGGGTTAGCCTCAAACTTTACCTGTTCACTTACAGTAGCAATATCGGCTATAGCATCACTTAAACTGTCAGCATCAAGCTTAACCCTAGCATCAAAACTAATTTTTGGGGTTGGAATTTCTGTTGTGGATGGTTGAAGTAGTGGAAGAGAAAAACGTCTTGTATATTTTCCAGAAATCTTCATTGAAAGCCTTCCAGCAGCCTTATCTAGGGAAAGTTCAAGAGATTCTCCAGCCTCAACCCTCTTTAAAAGCTTTAACATGTCACCTATGTTAACACAAAGTTTTGTTGGCTCTGGGCACTCATACTCTTGGAAGGCTGTTTTAGGATATTCAAAGTCAACCATAGCCACATGGGAGGGGTCCATTGCTCTAAGCTTCATCCCTTCGGGTGTAACATCAAAACTTGCTTCCTCAATAAGTGTTGAGATTGCGTTCATAAGGTTTTTCCATGTTTTTGAGTCTGGGATAACTATTTTAAACATAACTATCAGCTTCCCTACTATTTCCTTTATGCTGGGCAATTTAAGCTTTAAACACTATGATTCTATTGGGAAACCTAATAAAAAACTTTTATTTAGGGTGATTCTTAAAAACAAGAAACGGTTAACCCAAAAAATTTAATGGATGTTGAGGGTTTCTGATGGAAAAACCGAAGATAAGCGTTTTTATACCCATCTATAAGGAGTCGTTTATGCTTAAAGACCTTTTAAAAAGCCTAACCTTAGAAGAGTATGAGCCTAAAGAGATTATTGTTGTGGTTGATGAGCCAACAGAAAAAACAAGAAGGCTTGCGGAAGAAATAAAAAATGTTAGGTTTATTTTTAATGGGCATAGGCTTGGAAAGGTAAACGCATTAAACGAGGCTGTAAAAAAATCCGATGGAGAAATTCTCCTCTTTCTTGATGGAGATGTTAAAATAGGGGAAAACTGTGAAGGATTTTTAAAAACACTTGTTAAAGAAATGGTTGACACAGACCTACTCGAAATAAAAAAGAAAATAATTAGGGAAAACTTTCTTACAAAAGTTATCTACTACGACTATTTAAGCTCAAACGTTGTAAGCTGGCTTTTTTCTAAAGGCTTAAAAAAGTCTCTAGGTTTAAACGGTTCAGCCTTCGCAATAAAAAGAAAAACTTTCATGGAGCTTGGAGGATTTAGAAACGTTGTTGCTGAAGACCTAGACCTAGCCACACGTTCATTCCTAAAAAATTTTAGGTTTAAGTATTCGAAGAAGCTTGAGGTTTTTGTTAAAACACCCTCTAGGTGGAAACAGGTTTATAGGCAGAGGAAACGTTGGGGGATTGGTGGAGCCCAATGGATAAAAGAATATTATAGGGATTTGGCAAAAACAGCTTTAAGGTTTCCCAAGTTTCTTTTACCAGCAATCCCAATAATTTTTCCATCGTTAATTCTTTTTCTTTTATGCTCTCTAATCCCCGACGCCTTAATCTACAAGTCTATAATGGTTTTTATTTTGTTTGCTGCTGTAAAGATAGGTTTTCTTTTACATCCATTCTTTTTGTCTGTTGTTACCATAGCTTTGGTTAAAAACCTTGTAGCTTCCCTCCTAAGTTTTGTGGTTTTTGCCTCCCTATTCTATGTTTTTGCGAGGAAGCTTGGCTACAGTTTTAACCCTTTAGAGTTTCTTGTATTCTACTTTATTTTTTCACCCTTCTGGCTTTCGATAGTGGTTACAAGTATAATTAGGGTTGTTATACAGAAGGGTGAGGTTAAACTGTCGGATTGGAAGTTTTAAAGGTTAAGGTTACGTTATAAATACTAAAAACATAAAAACGTATCCTAAAATATTATAACCTTGTTTTATGTGGTAAGCCATGCGTAGGTTTCACGTAGCCTCAGATGAAGAAATAAAAAACGGTAAAACAACAGACATCTACTTTGTTAGAGCAAAAAAAGTTTTAGAAACAAAAAACCTTGATAAGGTTAAGGTTATAGCCGAAATTACTGTTGGAAGCCTACCGGAAAACTGGGTTTGGGGTGTTTTATGTGGGGTTGAGGAGGCTGTTAGGCTTCTTGAAGGATACCCCATAAACCTATACAGCCTCCCTGAGGGAAGCATATTTTTCCCTGAAGACTTTTTTGGTTTTAAAGAGCCTGTTATGGTTGTTGAGGGAGCCTATGGAGATTTTTGTCCGCTTGAAACTCCTCTACTTGGGTTAATATGTCAAGCTTCAGGTATTGCAACAAAAGCAGCTAGAATAAAAAGGATAGCATGGGATAGGCTTCTAGTATCCTTTGGGACTAGGAGGATGCATCCTGCAATCTCACCAATGATTGATAGAGCAGCCTATATTGGAGGTTTTGATGCTGTATCCTCGCTTCTTGGAGCTGAGCTGATAGGTAAAAAACCTGTTGGAACGATGCCTCATGCTTTAATAATAGTTTTTGGGGGGCAGGTTGAGGCTTGGAAGGCTTTTGATGAGGTTATTGAGGCTGAGGTTCCACGTATAGCCCTAATAGACACCTTTTACGATGAAAAGTTTGAGGCTATTTTGGCTGCTGAGGCTTTACGTGAAAAGCTTTATGCTGTTAGGCTTGACACACCATCCTCAAGAAGGGGAGATTTTTCTGAGATAATTAGGGAGGTTAGATGGGAGCTTAACCTAAGAGGGTTTAAACATGTAAAAATAATGGTTTCTGGTGGGATAAACGAGGAAACTGTTAAACAGCTTAAAGATTTTGTGGATGGTTTTGGTGTTGGAACATCGCTTAGTGCAGCACCAGTAATAGATTTTGCTTTAGACATTGTTGAAAAGGAGGGGGAACCTGTTGCAAAACGTGGGAAGCTTGGTGGAAGAAAAAACGTTTGGAGGTGTTTTAACTGTATGGTTGATGTTGTAAAACCTTTTAATGAGCCTCAGCCTTCCTGCCCAAAATGTGGGAAACCCATGGAGTCTATGCTAAAACCCCTAATAAAAAACGGTAAAATTGTTGGGGGGCTTCCTCCACCAGAAAAAATTAGAGACTATCTGCTTAAACAGCTTAAAAACGTTAGCCTCTAAACTAGCTTAAACCTTCTTTTCCACACCAAAGCATATCTAAGAGTATTCACGCCAAGTAAAACCACATTTTGTGCATCTAAAGAATTGGGTTGAAGATTCGTCTGTTCCTCTTGTTTGAACAAGCCAAACATAGGCTTCCATGTTTCCACATGCTGGACATTCAACTTTTACTGTTGGTAGTGTCTTAATTTTCGCCTCTTTTTCACCAATAACAACAACAGACTCTGTTGGAGGTTTTTCCATTCTTTTAGCTATAACTGGAGATGTTTTTTTGGATCTAACCTCATAACCACAGTTTGGACATTTTAAGACTAGTTTTGAGCCTCCCTTACCTTTTGGTGTAAGAATAAGCCTCATACCACATTTAGGGCAAAACTCCATCTAGACTTATTTTCCTCCTAGTAGTCTGGTATTTTCCTAACATCTCAAAAAAGAAATTTAAATGTTTTGGATTTTAGGTTTTAAGCCTATTTAGGGATAAAGCCACCAGTCTTGCAACCCTTAAAGGCTCTGGAAGCGTATTTTTTAGGGTAATCTCCAAAATTTTTTCAGCATCAAACCTTTCAACACCAAACAAAAGCATCCAAAAATCTTTACCAATCCTCAAAAATTCTTTTTTAAGGTTTTCTAAAACCCTTAACTTTTCAGTTTCGTTTTTTGTGTCTTTAACCCTTAGTTTAAGTCTACCCATGTTTAACGGTTTCCTCATAAAAACAATAACTGGTCTTTTAACACCCCTAAAAACTTTTTCTACATCAACGATGTTTGACCTGCCAAAACAAATTTTTGTTAACATTAAAACACGTATCTGCCCATAATGGTTTGACTCCCTAACCATTTTAACAATCTTTTTTGTTGCATCAAAACCATCAACATCTATCTTCGTTCTTAAAACACCATCAACCCATTCTCCACCCCTAAAAACAACACCAACCAAGTTAACCTTACCCACACCTCTAAGAAAAAAATTTCCATCATCTATTCCAACAACCCTAATCTCACGTTTTACCCCATGAAGCCTAAAAAAACTCAAATTTTCCACCCATATTTTCCTCGAAGAGGAACAAAAGCAACACCACAAACCTCAAAAACCTCGGTTTTTCCGTCAAAATGTTTTCTTAGCTTTTTTAGTGTCTGGTAGAAGTGGGGTTCTCCAACAGGAGCAACCAAAACACCCCCAGGGTTTAACTGTTCAATTAGTGGGGGTGGAATTTTTGGTGCTGCTGCTGTTAAAAGTATCTTGTCGTAGGGGGCGTATTCTGGAAGCCCTAAGGTTCCATCCCCACAAAAAACCGTTACATGTTTACTATAGGATGTTTTTTCAAGGTTTTTTCTTGCAAATTCAGCAAGCTCTTTAACAATTTCGATGGTGTAAACATGTCCTGGGTTTTCAGCGTTTTCTGGTGCAACAATTTCTTTGATAACAGCAGCATGGTATCCGCTTCCAGCCCCAACCTCTAAAACCTTGTCTCCAACCTTAAGCTCCAAATATTCACACATCATAGCAACCATGTGGGGTGCTGAGATTGTTTGACCGTAGCCTATGGGTAGTGGTGTGTCTGTGTAGGCGCTATTCCTAAGGTTTTCTGGAACAAATTCTTCTCTTGGAACTTTTCTCATAGCCTCAATAACTTTTTTGTCTCTAAGAAAACCTTCCTCAATAAGTCTTTTAACAAGCCTTTCTCTTTCAGCTTTAAAGTCTCTATTCATCAATATTCCTCTTTTATGGTGAGCTTATTTAGGGTTAGCCTCCTAGATAATTTTTGGATGTTGAGGTATATGAGGGTGGTTGAAGACTTTTTTGCTTTTGGACATAAACTAATAAAGGCAACCCATCCAACAACCCTAGAAATAACAAGAGAAACCAAGCTTACAGAAAGGGGAGACTGTATTGTTGCTGTTGCATCCTCTAAGGGGGCTTTAGACCTAAACGAAAACTTTAAAAAAATAGCGAAAAGTAGGGATACACGAATAACCCTTATTCTTAGGGTTAATGGGCTTGTTGAGGTTGTAAACGGTTTCGGCTCCCCAAACCTAACCTTCACCCATCCAACAGACCTAGTTGTAAGAAAAAGCGAATACACATGTCCAAGAACGGTTATGGTTAAGGCTGATAAGGCTGCAATAAACCTTTCAAGAAAATTTGTTTCAAAAATTAAAAACCCAAAAACAAAAATTTTTGTTAGACTGGTGGCTGAAAAAGTTTAGTTTTTTAGGAGTATATCCAACCCAACCATCCATCTTCTAGGTGCAATCTCCTTTACAAGCCTACCAAAAACAATTTTACAGTTTCCACCAAAACCCTCTACAACCTCTCTAACCTTCCCAGAAGCCTTTTCAATAGGATTCGGCTCATCCTCAAAACAGTAAAAATGGATAAAGCCATCCCCATCCAAAAGCCTATAAGCTGTTTTAAGATGTTTAAAGGAATCCTCAGGTAGATTCATTATGGCTCTATCTATTTTCCCATTTATCTCCTTTGCCACAACCTCTATATCTCCAAGAATAGGTAAAACCTTCCCCTCAACCCTATTCAAAACTATGTTTTTCTTCAGATAGCTAAAAGCATCAGGATTTATGTCAACAGCATAAACCCTAACATTCCTATGCCTTTTTGCTATAAGAATTGAGAAGGGTCCAACCCCAGCAAACATGTCAACAACAGTTTCACCCTCACCAACCAAACCTGAAACACGTAAACGTTCACCAGCCAACCTAGGACTAAAAAAAGCCTTTTTCACATCCAAAAAGAAGATACAACCGTTCTCCCTATGAAAAGTTTCAGTTTTATCTTCTCCAGCCACAAGCCTAAAACCTCTAAGCCTAAACCTCCCCCCAACAGCAGTCTCCCTAGCCAAAACAGTTTTAATGTTTTTATGGGTTTCTATTAGGGCTTGACCTATTAAACCCTCAAACCCCCTTAACTCTTCAGGAATCTTTATTATGGCTACATGTCCAACAACATCAAAAGAGCTTGGAACAAGTTTAAGCATTTCTTCAGGAATTCTTCCCCTTAAAAACTCTACAATACTTGTTTTTCTTTTCTCAACTTTTTCAGTTTCACATTCAACAACCTCAAAAAACCCAATTTTTTCTTTAACCTTTTCAAGGTCACTGTTGGCTATAGCTTGTTTAATTGGTATAAGCAAAAAACCGTTATCCCTCAAAATTTTAAACTCAAACTCTCTTAAACCAAGCTTCCCAAGAATCCTAACAGCCTCCCCACCCTTCCAAACAGCAACCTTTAAACATTTCATCAGCCAAAATTCCCCAAAAAAATTTAAAACAAACCTTATCCTATTAGAGTTATGCGGGCCCGTAGCTCAGTTAGGCTAACCATAAGCCCTGAAAAGGTGGAGCGGCGGACTGGCTTAAGCCAGACCGTGGCTCTTAACCCGTTGGTCGAGGGTTCAAGAAAGTTTAGGCTAAACCTAAACTTTGAAAATCCCTCCGGGCCCGCCATCTAAACCCTGTACATGTATCTTTTTATTTTTAGGATAAAAGCGGTTACTGGTGTTGAGGCTATAAAAAGCCATATTTCTGGTCTAAAGTTTGTGATTGGGGAGAATTCTTCAGCTTCACCTAGAAGGTATAGTAGTCCGTCTGCACCCATAAGCAGTATAAATATGAGACCAAAAACTGTTGAAAGTATGAATCCTGTAAGTAGGAAGGAGGCTCCTTTAAATTCTCCTCTCCAAAGCCCCCTTACAGCGTATAGGTAGTTGGCTGCAACAACAAGTAGTGTAAGCCCTGTCCAAAAGTCTCCTGGAATATTGTATTTTTCAATTCCGCCAGCAACCTCTAATGGTCCTATGGTTAGGTAGAGGAAGCCTAAAATAAAAGCATAAACAGCTGCTGTTTTCCCTAATTTTCTTGGAAAATCCATACTTTATTTCACCTCCTTTAGGGTATTCCAAGTAGTCGTCCTATACCTATGGTGGCTCCAGCCACAATAAACGCTAAGACAATCAAATATACGATGGAAAAGATAGTCCATTTAGCGGAGTTTGTTTCTCTTGCAATAACCCCAACTGTTGCCACACACGGCACATAGATTAAGGTGAAAACCATAAACGCAAATCCTGTTAACTGTGTAAACATACCCGCCTCGATAAGTGAATCTCTCACCATTTCCTCTCCACCACCGAGTAGGGCTCCAAAGGTTCCAACAACAACTTCTTTAGCTAGAAAACCAAAGAAGAGGGCGACTGCTGCCATCCAGTTCCATCCAAAAGGTTTTACTAGAGGCTCTATTAGATGACCGAAAGCTGCAATATAGGAGGCTTCTATGTTTACACCTCCACCTGTTGCCTCCCATGGGAATGAGGATAAAAACCATACTATTATCATGACGGAAAATATTATTGTTCCAGCTCTTATAAGAAACCATTTTGCTCTTTCCCATGTTAAGGTTAACACGTTTCTTTTTGTTGGAATCCTGTAGGGTGGAAATTCTAGGAGGAAGTGTGAAGGTTTTCCTTTGAAAAGGGTTTTTCTAAAGGTTAAAGCCATAACTATGGCTAAGGCTATCCCAAGAATATACATTACATAGATTGATGCTGCAGCCAAATATCCACCACCAAAAATCACACTTGAAATTAACACGTAGACAGGAAGTCTTGCACTACAAGACATTAAAGGGTTTACAAGTATCGTGATAAGCCTATCATTCTCGTTTTCGATTGTTCTTGTAGCCATTATACCTGGAATGTTACATCCAAAACCCATAATCATGGGAACAAAAGATCTTCCATGAAGCCCAAGCCTATACATAACCCTATCCATAACAAAAGCTGCTCTTGCAAGATACCCACTATCCTCTAAAACTGCAAGTGCAAGAAAAAGGAAGAATATTGGTGGGACAAAAACAAAAACAGAGCCTAAGCCTCCACATATACCGTCAGCTATAAAAGATGCAAGCACCTCGTTTTCTAAGCCTGAAGCAAACCCTCCAACCCAGCTAAAAAACATTTCAATCATCACCATAAAAGGCTCTGAAAAGTTGAATGTGAAAAGGAAAACAGCCCAGAGGAGGCTTAAAAATATTGGTATACCAAGACCCCTATGCAAAAAAGCATGGTCTAAAAGGTCTGTAAAAGTCCATTTAACCTCTTTTCTCCTCCAAACTTGGCTAAGAATACTCTTAATAGTCTCATATCTTTTCTCAGCAAAAACAACATCCAAATCCTCTAAAAATTCTTCACCCAAAAACCTTCACCACCTTTAAAACCTCATCTTTAACAGGGCTTTCACCAACCTTTTTTAAAACATCCTCATCTCTCTCCAAAACCTTTACTGCAAGCCATCTTAAAGGATACCTGCCAGCAAGCCTCTCATCCTTCCTAAGAACATCCTCAAGTTTTCCTATAAGCTTCTCAAGTTTTTCACCATAGCCTACCATCATTCTTCTTTTGGGTTTTTCCTTGGCAACCCTTAAAATTTCATCTTTTAGTTTTTCTATCCCTTCTCCTGTTGTTGCAACCGTGGGCACTACAGATATTCCAAGCAGTTTTGAAAGCTTATCAACATCTATTTGGTCTCCCCTAGCCTTTACAAGGTCCCACATGTTTAAGGCTAAAACAACGTTAGCCTCCAACTCAAGTAGGAGAAGTGTAAGGTATAGGTTTCTTTCAAGGTTTGTTGCATCAACAATATGAACAACAACATCAGGTTTTTCTTCAACAATAAAGTTTCTTGCTATCAGCTGGTCTATCGAAGTTGCTGTAAGACTATATACTCCAGGAAGGTCAACAATCTCCATCTCCTCACCTCTATGTCTACACCTACCAGTCTTTTTTTCCACAGTAACACCAGGCCAGTTTGCAACATGCTGTTTTGAGCCTGTTAACCTGTTAAAAAGCGCTGTTTTACCTACGTTTGGGTTTCCGATTAACGCTACCGTTATCA
>Ga0180301_10001078_pt1 | contig 21359 bp, 20 predicted proteins | sample GuaBasSediGuay16_FD_121797 | JGI IMG/M metagenome (GOLD analysis project Ga0180301, IMG submission 121797) | Subseafloor sediment microbial communities from Guaymas Basin, Gulf of California, Mexico - Guay16, Core 4569-2, 12-15 cm | ecosystem: Environmental > Aquatic > Marine > Hydrothermal...
CTTTTCTATCTTTCTTAAAACTCTCAAACTTTACTTGAAATTCGTGAACTTGCTTCTCAATCTCAGAAAATTTAACCTCAAACTCCCTAACTTCTGTCTCCGACTTAGCTACTTCTACTAAAAGTCTCTTCTTGCGGGAAGAAAGGCTGGTAACCTGGCTCTGGATATCTATAAGACTATTAGAGAAAGAAACTCTTTCTTCCTCTAAACTTAAAATTTTCTGATTTGCCTCTTTAATAAATAAAGCCTTTCTTCTGTTTTCTTCTAATTTTTTCTCTATCTCTTTAGAAAGTTCTTCTATCTTATTCTTCTTCTCTAAAAAATTGTTATCTATTAAACCTAATTCTTTCTTTAAGGACTTAATTCTTTCCTGTTGCTGAACTTTCCTCTCTGAATATAAAGCACTACTCCTCTTTATATTTTCTAATCTGTTTTGCAATTCGGTTATCATCTTCTTATTTGATTCTATTCTGTGCTCAAACCCTGAAATCTCTGAAGAAATTTCAAATACCTGGGAATTATTCAGTTGGACCTGGTTTCTTAAATTCTCCAGTTCTTTCTCTTTCATCTGAATTTTCTCTCGTAATTCTTTAAGAAGACTCTCCTTCTCTTTATCTTGAGCATTTAGATTGTTTAATTCGTTTAAAAGAGCCTCCTTTTCTTTATTCAATTCTTTTATCTTTAAAATAGCAATCTTTCTTTCTGTTACTTTCAGTTCTTCGTAAATTTCCTGATATTTTCTGGCTCGTTCTACCTGCCTATGGAGAGAATCCTTCTGTCTTTTTACTTCAGTTATTATATCTTCTATTCTCAAAAGATTATTGTCTACCTCCTCAAGTTTTCTTAAGACCTCCTTCTTTTTTTCTTTAAACTTTAAAATGCCTGAAGCTTCATCAAATATAATTCTTTTCTCCTCAGGCTTATAGCTGAAGATATTCTCTACTGAACCCTGAGAAATAAAAGAATAGCTCCCTTCTCCTAAGCCTACAGGTAACAGGAGCTCTTGAATATCTTTAAGCCGGGCAGGGCTATTGTTTATGAGATATTCACTTTCTCCTGAACGGAATAAACGGCGGGTTATGCTTATCTCCTCAAACTCTAAATTTAAGGCTTTGTCTTCGTTAGAAAATAAAAGAGTAACTTCAGCATAATTTAAAGGAAGCCTATTTTGAGTACCATTAAATATCACATCCTCCATTTTTGTACCCCGCAGAGACTTAGGGCTCTGTTCTCCCAAGGCCCATCTTATAGCATCTAAGACATTAGACTTGCCACAACCGTTAGGGCCAACAATAACAGTTATCCCCGACTCAAACTTAAGGGTGGTTTTATCAGGAAAAGACTTAAACCCAAAAATTTCTACTTCTTTAAGATACATGATATTTTTATTTTACTATAATTTTTCTTTTTTATAAATACTTTTTTAATTTTTTTTTAAAAATTGACTTTTTTTAAGAATTTTGTAAAATTATAGTGTGAAAGTTAAAACTTTATTTTCAATATTACTATTCACTTTTACTATCGTCTTTCCTACCAATATTTTTTCTCAAAATTTTAAGTTTATCAATACAGGACACATAGAGGTCTTAGGAACCTACTCTGATATTAAGAAAGGAGAAGCTCTCTGGGGATATAATATTTTTGGCTATATCTGCCCATCTCTAAAAATAGACCCGACTTTATATCTCATCCCTTTATATACTTTAGAATATAAACGCTTGCGCCAGTTTATCTCTGAAGAAGAAGGTATAGTTCAATACACTAATTACCTGACTCACAATCTTACTCTGGGCTTAAGAAAAGAATTTAAAAAGAATTGGTTCATAAAAATCTCAACTTTGGGGACCTGGAATTATGTAAAAGAGACTAAAGATGAAGACTGGGGAGAAGGTCTTTATGACTATAGAGATGCAGGAGTTTCTTTAGATTTTCGCCATAGGATAAGAACTGAAAAAACTTTTGAAAATTACACCTGGGGATTTGAATACTTCCGGAGAAAATACCCAAATTTCCAGTCTCTCTTATCCATAGGGATGCCCTCAGCTCCTGAAAAAAACGAAAAAGATTTTGACGGCTACAAATTCTCTTTTGGCTGGGAGAGGGCTACTTCGGAAGGCTTAAAATTCTATATAAAACCTTATCTTCTCCTTAAGTTCTTTTTGGATAAGCACTTATTAAATGAAGATGGAACCCTTAATAGTTCAAAAAAGAGAAAAGATACCCTGCTTAACTTAGATTGGGGAATTAGCTTTCCTCTAACTGAAAAAATAAGATTTTTTTTAGATAATAACTACAGCTATAACTACAGCAAATTAGGCTATTATGATTCTAAAAATACCTTAATTCTTACTGATGATAAATTTATACCTCGCTACTATTACTACCAAAGCTTCTTAATAAGCCCTTCTTTAGAATATATATATCCTTTAGAAGGAGAAAAAGAAATTAGTTTAAAGTTAGGTTTTTCTTTTCTGTATAAAGACTACTTTGACCGTAAAGCCCAAACTGAAAGTGGGACCTACTCTCAAAAAGACCAACGAGACTTAGAATATGAACTTTCAGCCGCTTTAAGCTTTCCTATAACCAAAAAACTAAATTGGCTTATAAGATATTCTTATACCTGGGCTCGCTCCAACCAAAGATATGAAGCTTACTATCGCTACAATTATGACACCTACTTAATTGAGGCGGGCTTCTCCTTAAACTTCTAAAAAGGCTTTAAGGCTGGGCTCCTTTCCAGCTAAATTTATCCTTCCAGCGAAGATCGGGAAAAGGAATATATATAGAATCAATATAAAAATCAGGCTCTCCTCCGCCATCAGTATCAACCCCAGCATCTATCTCTATAAAGTTTGCTCCTACATAACTTCCTGAAGCTGAGCTTCCCAAGTTTGTTCCTAAAACATCCCAGAGGCTTGCAAAATTATAACCTCCTCCAATTAAACCGCCTGTTTCATCTATTACATAAATATTAAACTCCACCGTTCTTCCACTTCCACTTGCCTGATAAGTAAACCTCGCTGGATTGCCTGAAGAGATATTTATTATGTTGAAGTTCTCAAGGCCTTCGGAGGCTCCCTGTATATCAATTTGAGAAGTGGCATTTTGCACCCAATTACTTCCTGCTTGGGAAAGACCTGAATAGGTCCTTTCTTCTCTCAAATAATTATTAGAAGGATTCTCCAGCTTTACTTCCATTTTTACTGGATAATAACTGGGCTTAGTAGTTCCATAATTAGGGGTAGAAGATAAATACTTATCCCAAGCCAGGTTTTTTATTTGAGAAGAAGTAAGACTATTCAAAGAAGTGTTAAACTCAGTAATCCAACCAAGAAGAGTTAAACCATCTCTTTGAGGGTCTGAATTATCCGTGCGCAGGCAGATATTAAGAAGCATAACCTTTTTAGAAGAAGGTCTTAAAACATACTCCTCAACTCTTACCCTAAAACCTTGCCTATCAGTTAAAACCTTGTGCATCTGGGCATCACAAATTTTATCTATCAAGTAATCTTTTTCTCTTTGAAAATTATCCGTAAGCATATCATTAATCTCTGTTCTAAGGTCGGTAAGCTCATCTAGTTCCTGATAACGCTTCTGACGAATATCAGCTCGGGTAAAAGTTAAGGTAGCATCAGGGTCATTAGGGAAAGGGTCATCTAAATCTTCTAAAGTATCATTATCAGTATCAGAATTTAAGGGGTTAGACCCATACCATACCTCTCTACTATCAGATAAACCGTCGGAATCAGTATCTTTCTTAGAAGGATTTGTTCCATAGTTAAGTTCATCAAAGTCAGTCAGTTTATCTCCATCAGGATCAGCAGCAAAAGGACAAGTCTTGTTGTCTATTTCCTGCTTGTCGTCTAAACCATCACCATCAGTATCTTTTTTCAAAGGGTTTGTAGCCATATTTTCACCGAAACTAAAAATCTCATAACCATCGGATAAACCATCGCCGTCAGAATCAGGGTTATTTATGTCTGTCCCTAAGAAATGCTCATAATAGTCAGACAAACCGTCTCCGTCAGTATCTAAGGTAGTATCTATAGCTCCCGGAGGGGTATTTCCTGAATCAGCTACCTTGGGGTCTAAGCCTAAATTAAATTCCCTTCCATCAGATACTCCATCACCATCAGTATCGGGATTCTGAGGGTTTAGACCTAAATCTTCCTCAACATCATCCTCTAAGCCGTCGTTATCATCGTCCCAGTCAGCTTCATTAGGCACGCCATCGCCATCGTAATCATAGGAACTACCCTTCACCCCTTTATCAGGAAAATCTGTAGGGTAACAAGGATCTGTACCTCTGTTTAGCTCAATATTATCATCAACCCCATCATAGTCTGCATCTCTAAGTAAAGGTTTAGAGTCTGTATCATCATCTAAATTATCTCCGTCGGTATCAGAAGAATTAGGATCAGTTCCTTTGCGCATCTCCTCTAAATCAGAAAGACCATCTCCATCAGAATCAGGATTGTTAATATCACTTCCCCAAGAATTCTCAAAACTATCATTTAAACCATCCCCATCAGAATCGGTACCTCCAGTAGTGACTTCATCATAATCAGAGGTGCCATCGTTATCACTATCTACCTTATAAGGGTCTAAACCTACTCTATTCTCTACGCTATCAGGAATCCTATCATCATCGCTGTCCTCATCATAATTGTCAGTCTCTTCATCCAAATCTTTATTATAAGTTAAACCCGAAGGAAAAGAAAAAGAAGATACAGGAGATGTGGTTTCTGATACTTCTTCATCGTCAGAGAAGCCATCATTATCATTATCAGTATCCTCAGGATTCATAAGATGTTTAAGTTCAAAACCATCATTTAGACCGTCAGAATCTGAATCAGCTTTATTGGGGTCTCCTTTTATTGCCAGTTCTATATAGTCAGATAAACCATCTCCATCGGTATCAACATTTTTAGGGTCGGTGCCAGCAATAATTTCCCATTTATCGGATAAACCGTCATTATCATCATCAATATCTTTATCGTCAGAGACTCCGTCGCCGTCAAAATCAACCTCAGAAAATTGAGGCTTTTCTGCATCTTGAGAAGTTGTTTTATCCTCTTTGGCCTCTTCTATCTTTTCTTCCTGATTTTCCTTTATCTCTTCTGTATCCTCGCTCAAGTCCTTTTTTTCTTCTTCGGTTTCCTCAGACTCATTAGTCTCTTCAGACTCCCAAACTTCTGGAGAAAACCCCTCCTTAATCTCCTCAGGAGCCTCTTGAGGCTTACTAATACTTCCGTCCTTTTGAGACTTAGACATAAAACCTTCTTTTACTTCTTGTATTCTTCCTGAAATAAGATTCTCTAAAATAATTAAGCCTTCTTCTACTATAACCTGAGTGAAAGAAGGTTCTACTATAAGATAAAAAATAGTTCCTCTTGCTCCAGCTACAGCAGTAGGCGTTTTAACCTTAAACTCTGATAAGTTTTTAGTATCTCTTATATGAAACTTTGCTTTTCCGTAAGGACACTCAAAGATGTTTCTGTACTTTCCGGTAAACCTGCTCAGAGACGACTTGGAAAAAATAAGCTTGCTATCTCCTTTAAGATAAATTATATTTGGGCCTACTTCTATCTTTAGTTTTGCACCCTTATAAGTTCGGACTTGATAGCCTTCAGAAATAATTTCTCCAGCTTCAGCCTCTTGCCAAATTATAGACTTAGGCTTTCTTAGCTCTACTCTTCCCGAAAAAGCCAAAATCTTACCTTTAAGAGGGGCTTCTTCTTTTAAAGAAGAATTTTTTTGAGCTATGATAAGGTTCTGTTGAAGAAGGCTTGGCTGAGGAGAATTTAACGAAGGGCTTAGAGGATAAACGAAAAAATTTGCCCCTCCCCAAAACCAAAGAATAAAAAGAATTTTTCTCATTAGTTTTTTATTTTAAAGCTGAAGTAGGGAAGGGTCAATTATTTTTTAAGATTTTTGAGTTCTCTTATCTTCTGAGTTAAAAGAGGAACTATTTGAAATAAATCTCCCACTATACCATAATTAGCCACTTTAAAGATAGGAGCAGAAGGGTCTTTATTTATGGCTATAATTAATTTTGAGGACTGCATACCTACTAAGTGCTGAATTTGGCCGGATATCCCACAGGCTATATATATTTTAGGAGAGACTGTCCTTCCGGTTTGACCTACCTGGTGAGAATAAGGAATCCATCCTGCATCTACAGCTGCCCGGGAAGCTCCTACGGCTCCACCTAAGACTTGAGCTAACTCCTCAATCAATCTAAAATTCTCAGGCCCACCCAATCCCCTTCCTCCGGATACTATAATATCTGCCTCAGCTAAATTTACAGTAGACAATTCTTCTTTTATGAAATCAATAAATTTAACTCTGGGGTCCTCTATCTCTGAAGAAAATTTCTCCTCAATAACTTCACCTTTCCTCTGGGGTAAAATTTCTGCAGAAGGCATAACTTTATGGCGGACTGTAGCCATCTGAGGCCGGTAGTTAGGAGTGATTATCTGAGCCATAATATTGCCTCCAAAAGCTGGCCTCGTCTGGATTAAAATCTTCTTCTCCTTATCAATATCTAAACCCGTGCAATCAGCAGTTAAACCGGTATGAATATTTACTGCAATCCGGGAAACTAAGGACCTGCCGGTAGTAGTGGCTCCAGCTAAGAAAATCTCAGGTTTATATTTTCTGATAAGCTGAGTGATTACCCGGCTGTAATTTTCAGCAATATAGTTTTTTAGAACGGGATTATCTACCAAAAAGACTTTATCTGCTCCTCTTTCTATCAATTCCTGGGTTTTCCCCTTTATCTGATAGCCCAAGAAGACTACCCCTACATAGGTATTTAAGTCTTTAGCTAACTGCCTGGCTTTTCCTAAGAGTTCAAATACTACCGGAGCTATTTCTCCAGCCCTTTGTTCAGAAAAAACCCAAACCCCTTTATAAGAAGATAAATCTTTTTTGAGTTCTTCTCTCTCTATTAATATTGCTTCAAATTTACAAGCAGCTAAACAGGCTGAACAAAGATTACACTTATCCAAGTCTACTACAGCTAACTTATCTACTATTTTAATAGCTGAGGAAGGACAAACCTTAACACAAAGCCCACAACCTACACACTTATCTTTTATTACTTTAATCATAACAAATCCTTGATTTCTTTAATTAACCCCGAAACTACTTTTTGGGGTTCTCCCTCAAAGATTTTTCCTCCTTTCTTAGGAGGAGGGCTGAATATCTTAACTACCTGGGTAGGAGAGCCTTTTAAACCAACTGCTTCCTGGGATAAATCTATATCTTTATGAGTCCAGACCGGAATAACTTCTTTTTTAGCCCGGAGTTTCCCCTTTAAAGAAGGAAGGCGGGGCTCGTTTATTTCTTTTACCACGGTAATTAAAGCCGGTAATTTAAGTTCTAAGATTTCATAGCCATCTTCTAAAAGCCTCTCTACTACCATAATCTTAGGATTGGTGTCTAAATGGATGGTATCTATCTTTCTTACATAGGTAGCCTGAGGTAGTTCCAAATGAGAAGCAATCCCCGGACCAACCTGAGCTGTATCTCCGTCAGAGGCCTGCTTACCACAGATAACTAAGTCTACTGGCGAAAGTTTCTCAATAGCTTTAGCCAGAACTAAACTGGTAGCCCAGGTATCTGAACCAGCAAAAGCCCTATCACAGAGGTGGACTGCACTATCAATACCTAAAGATAAAGCTTCTCTTAAAGCAGTCTCTGCCTGAGGAGGCCCCATAGTAATAACTGTGGTCTTGGCTTGAAACCTTTCCTTTAATCTTACTGCCTCCTCAATTGCATACATATCAAAAGGGTTAATAATTGAAGAAACCCCCTCTCGCACTAAGGTGTTAGTCTGAGGGTCAATCTTAACTTCAGTAGTTTCGGGGACTTGTTTTATACAGACTACTATCTGCATCTTATTTACCAAACTCTTTTATTAAATTTAAGGCAATTATATTCTTTTGGATTTGATTTGTTCCTTCGTAAATCTGGGTAATCTTAGCATCGCGCATAAATTTCTCAACTGGATAATCCCGCATATAACCATAACCTCCAAAAATTTGAACTGCCTGAATAGTTACTTCCATAGCCACGTCAGAAGCAAAAAGTTTAGCCTGAGCAGAATAAGCTCCAATATTTTTAGCCCCTCTATCTATAGCCCTGGCTACTGCATAAACTAAACTCCGGGCTGCTTCTACTTTTGTAGCCATATCAGCTAACATCCACTGAATCCCCTGAAAAGAAGAAATCTTCTGGCCAAACTGAACCCTTTGATGGGCATACTCTACAGCTAACTCTAACGACCCTTGAGCAATCCCTACAGCCTGGGCTGCCACCCCTGGACGAGACTGGTCAAAAGTCTTCATAGTAGCAATAAAACCTATACCTTCTTTACCACCCAAGAGTCTTTCTTTAGGAATTTTACAATCCTGAAAGACGAGTTCTCGGGTTGAAGAAGCTCTTATGCCCATTTTCTCTTCTTTCTTGCCAAAGGAAAAACCAGAATCACCTTTCTCCACTATGAACGCCGAAATCCCTCGAGGACCTTTAGATTTATCAGTTAAGGCAATAACTGTATAAATATCCGCATCTCCTCCGTTAGTAATAAAGTGCTTAAGGCCATTAAGTACATAGAAATCACCTTCTTTTACTGCTTTAGTAGTAACTGCTCCGGCGTCGGAACCAGCTTCAGGCTCAGTTAAGGCAAAAGCTGAAAGTTTTTCTCCCGAAGCTATAGGAGGTAAATACTTTTTCTTCTGTTCTTCTGTCCCAAATAAAAGTATAGGAAACATTCCTAAAAAAGAAGCAGCGTAAGAAGCAGCCACTCCTCCATCAACACGGGATATCTCCTCAGTAGCAATACACAAGTCTAATAAACCTCCTCCCATACCTCCATATTCTTCAGGAATACAAAGAGCAAATAAATCCGATTGGGCCAAAGCCTTTATTGCTTCTTGGGGAAACTTCTCTTCTTCATCCCATTGCTTACTAAAAGGCTTAATCTTTTCTTCAGCTACTTTACGGGCTAATTCTTTAATCATTAATTGCTCTTCAGTTAATCCATAATCTAACATCTCTCCTCCTGGTTTATAACTTCTTGATTAAGGCTATTTCTTTACAATCAGGAAACTCCGGACAATTAAGACAATCTGACCAAATCTTATGAGGAAGTTTTTCTTTATCTATTTCTTTGAAGCCTAACCTTTTAAAAAACTCAGGTTCATAAGTTAAAACAAAAACTTTCTTAAGTCCCAAAGACTTAGCTTCTTCTAAAGCTTTCTTAACTAAACCGCTACCTATCCCCTTACCCTGGTATTTTTCCTTAACTGCTAACGACTTTATCTCAGCTAATTCTTGCCATCCTACAATAGTCAAAGCACAACACCCTACAACTTCTCTTCCTTTCTGGCAAACCCAAAAGTCTCTTATCCTCTCGTAAATATAATTCAAAGAACGGGGAAGCATAAGCCTCTTTTTAGCAAAAAGGCCTATAAGCCTATAAATCTGAGAAGCTTCAGAAATAGCAGCCTTCTTAAACATTAGAGCTTATTATATAAATTTATCCTGTTTTAGGCAAGTATTTATTGGAGAAAATAAACACGAAAATTTTAAGCTAACAGCTCTCCAAAAGTATTTCTTTCAAAAAAGGCAAAGGCTTTTAAAAAAATTTTTAGGTCAAAAACTTTCTTACCTCAATCTTCAATTTTTTATTCTAACCTTAATCATCAATTGGTGTAACTCCTTTAAAAATACTATAAAAATCAGGTGAAAGCCTCTCCTTGTTTAGGGTGGTAACCATTTATAAACTCAGAAACCTCCAATACTTTTTTTCCTTCCGGCTGAAGTCTAAGAGGGAGGAGTAAATCTTGAGAAGTACTAATCTTTAGGGTATGTTTAAAAACCTGAACAATCTCACCGGGCAGGCTCTCTTTAACCTCAGACTTTTCAACCTCAGCAGAATAGAATTTTATTCTCTTGCCCCTAAAAAAAGAAAAAGCACAAGGCTTAGGAACTAAAGCTTTTATTAAGTTTCTAATTTTAAGAGCTGGCTGCTGCCAGTTGATTTTACTCAAAGTTTTATCTATCTTGGGAGCAAAACTTATACCTTGAGAAGGCTGAACCTCCAGAGAAAAATCCCCCTTCTCTAAAAGAGGTAAAGTTTTAACCAGAAGCCTCTTGCTCAAAGAATAAACTTTTTCTGAAAGAGTTAGGAAATCATCGTCTTCGTCTATAGATATTTTCTCTTGAACAATTATCTCTCCCTCATCTACTCCTTTAGAAAGCTTAAATAGAGTTACGCCGGTTTCCTTTTCTCCGTTAATCAAGACCCAATTTATAGGAGCAGGCCCTCTATACCTAGGGAGCAAAGAAGGATGCACTCCTAAAGGTAAAATCTTGGGTATCTTTAATAACTGAGGAGGTAAAATCCTGCCATAAGAAACTACAATAAATAAGTCGGGCTTTCTCTCCTCTATTAAAGAAATGAATTCTTTATCAAGTTTGTGAGGAGTTAAAACTTCCAACCCAGTTGTTTGAGAAAATCTTTTAACCGGGGAAGGTAAAAGCTTTAAACCTCTTCCCTGAGGAGTATCCGGAGAAGTTACTACCAAACAAGGGATATAACTTTTAGCTAAAAGCTCTTTTAAAACTTCTAAAGAATAATCAGTACTTCCAAAGAATACTATTTTCATCTCTCTATTATTATAGATAATTTTGCTGTAGATTTCTTAAATTTTTGTAAAGCCAACCTTAATACCTTATTTATTATAGTAAATTGAGAAGCTTTTACAACCAAAGAATAGACAGTTTTTTTCGCTGATAATTTTTCTTTTAAAGGTCCATAAATTTCTACTTTTTTCTTTATCTTTAAAGCTTGCTCTTCTAAAAAATTTTTTAATGTTTCGGTTCTTTTTAAAAGAGGCTTTTCTTTTTTAGCTCTCAAAGTAAGTTTAGCTAAACAAACATAAGGAGGTAATTTCCAGGTTTTTCTTTCTTTAAGCTCTCTCTCATAGAACCAGCCCCACTCTTTCTTAAGAGCTAAAAAAACATAGTAAGAAGGGTGAAAAGTAAATATAATCAATTCCTCTTTAGCTATACTCTTAAGACGCTGGAGTAAATAATATAACTCCAGAGAAGAATTAAAATCTCCCCAGGAAAGCAAAGAATCTATCCCGGCTAAAATAACAACTTCTGCTGAAGGTAATTCTTTAAGAAAGACGAGTTTTTGAGTAGAGATAAGAATATCCCAATCCTGAGAAAAAGATAGGCGATTAGTGAATTTAAAAATCTTTTTAGCGGGGAAAAACCTTTTAAGAGTAAGTTCTACTCTTTCAATGCCTGTGCCTATCTTTCTAATATACCTTTCAGAACATTTGTGGATTTTCTCTCCTTTATCCTTATATCCACAATACCTGCAAAAATAGTTTTTTTCCAAAGAAAAAGATAGAAAATTACCGCATTGGGGACACTTAATTATCTCTTTGCAGAAATTACAGCGCAATATATTACTAAACCCTTTCCTATTCCAAAAGACAACCACTCTTCTGCCTTTCTCTAAATTGCTTCTGATTATCTCTAAACTCAATTCGGAAAATAAAGGGGTTCTTTTAAACTTATAACCGGCGAGGTCAAATATTTTTGTTCGAGATTGGCTTTCTTTAAACTTATCTACAAAGATAAGTTTCTTCTTCTCTAACAACCTGTATAATTTCAAAGAAGGATAATCCGAATGTAAGATTAAATTGCTCTTTTCCACCTTTGCCCTTAAGAAAGCCAGGTCTCTCAAATGGTAAAAAGGCTTCTCAGGCTGAAAGTAGCCAAAGAAGTTTTCTTTCTCTACGATTATTGCTCCTAAATTCTCAAAAGGTGAAAATATTGCAAATCTTGTACCAATAGAGACATCAGCCTGCTGGTTCCTTATCTTCAGCCACTCTTTAAGCTGAGAAGATGGCTTATCTGAACCAAAAAGAAGAGCTATCTTAATTCCTTTAAGCTCCTTCTCCAAAAAATCTTTTATAAAAAAAGCATCCTCTTTCTGGGGAACGCAGATTATAACCTTTCTTTTTTCTCCTATTTGAGATTGAATTATCTCCTTATAATAAAAAAAACGGGTATTGGCGGTAAGATTTTCTCTTAGATAAATAAATTTGTTATCCCGATATTCCTTCTGAGGAGTTGCCTTTTCAGGTTCAATATTTAAAAACTTCTTTCTGCGCAAAGACTCGGGAAGTATCATTTCTAATATTTCTCCTTGACTGTAGAGATAAATTTGGGATACTTTCTGAGAAAATTTTAAAAGATTGGGAGTAAAAGCAGGCAGATTATCTAAGACTCTTAAAACTGGCTTAAGTTTTCTTTGAGAGGAACTCTTTTTTATTTTTACTACAAAACCTACTCTCTTCTTTCCTGAAAAATCTACTAAAACCCGCATCCCTTTCTTAAGAGGACTCCCCTTTCTAAATTCGTAATCAAAACTTTTATTTATCTCCAAACCTACTAAGACTTCAGCTATCATTTTTTAATAATTTTAAGGCTAATTTTTTAACCTTTAGGGCAGAATCTCCTAATTCTACTTTTTTAAAATTTTCTCTTATCTTTAATAAAATATCTCTGTCTTTAATAAGATTATCTATTAAGGCTAGGAGTTCTTCTGTATTTTTAGGATAAAATCCCAGCTTATTCTTTAAAATATAGTTAAGGTTGTCTAATTCCTGACCAGGGAAATAATGCATAAATAAAAGGGACTTCTTCTTAATTATGGCTTCAGTTACCGAAATTCCTCCGGGCTTAGTAATTATAATATCGGAGAGTTCAACTAACTCCCAAATTTCTTCTTTGTATTCAAAACTTAGAAGATAAAGAGGTTCTTTTAAACTATTTAAAAAATTTTTAACCTTTTTGTTCCTCCCATAAATTACGAATATCCCGCATTTTTTATAGAATTTCTTTATTATCTCCACAAAAGGGCCTAATCCAAAAGCACTGGAAAACAGAAGAATAGAAAAAAGCTTAGATGGCTTTCTATATTTTTCCTCTAAGGATTTTAAATCTTGCTGTTTGAAAAAACCTCTTCTTAAAGGGATGCCATAAATCTTTATTCTCTCCTCAGGAAAAGACAATTTTTTAGAGATAAGATTTAATTGTTCCTGAGAAGATACTATGTAATAATCAGTAAACTTATTTAGCCATAAAGGATGAACACCATAATCAGTAATAACTGTAATAAGTTTAGCCCTAATTCTCTTTTGGGATTTAAGATAAGCGATAATCTGACTAACAAAAAAGTGAGTGCTTATTAGAACTGACGGCTCTTTCTCTATAACTTCCTTTACAAAATTTCTAAAAACAAAGAGGTGAAAATAAAGAAGGCAAGTTTTAAACGGTTCTAAAAAATAAAGTCTGTAAATTAAATGCCATAACAGGGGTAATTTTTCTACTAAAAACCTATAACCTTCTTCATAAAAAATTTTTAAAAAAGAAAAATCAAGGAGATTGAATATATAAGGACTATCCTTATCAAAGACTTCAGCTAAAGAAAGCCCTGCCTTTTTATGGCCCAAACCGCAACTTACATAGCCTATCCATATCTTAGCCATTGCTACTTTCTCAAAACCCAAGCCATCTTAAAAGAGAAATTTCCAATCTCTTAAGGCGCTTTTTGGGTTAAAATAAAGTTTACAGCTTCTTCTAAATTAGAGAATATATAATCAGGCTGAGTATCCCAGGTAGGTTTATTCTCTAAGTTTTCTTTCCCGGAAAGAACTAGGATATTTCTTACTCCTACAGCCTGCGCACACTTAATATCTCTCAGGCTATCTCCAATGAAGAACAAAAGATGATTATTGACTTCTCTCTCGGGTATCTCTAATTTTTTAAGGACCTCTCTGACTAAACCTGGAGAAGGTTTACGAAAAGGGCAGTTGTCTTCCTCTCGATGCACACAGTAATAAACCCCATCTATTAGAGGAGAGTTATCTTCTATAAGATTTAGCATATAGGAAGTCAAATCCAAAAGTTGTTCAGAGGTTATTAAGCCTTTAGATACGCAAGCTTGATTAGAAATTATGTAAAGCAAAAACCCTGCTTGTTTGAGTTTCCTTAAAGCGTCCTTGACAAAAGGGAAAATCTTTAATTCTTCCTTCTTTAAAACGTATTCTCTGTCTCCGGGATAGATATTAATTACCCCATCCCTGTCTAAAAAAACTATTTTCTTAAGCATAATTAAATTTTTAAAGGAGGGTTTAACTCTTCAAAATAGGTGTAAAGAAAAGAAACTGCTTCCTGAAGGGTCTTAAAAATATAGGTCTTAGTAAAGGAAGCCTGTAGTCCTAAAGAATCTTTAAAAAGCTCTTCTATTTGATGGAGTTTATCTTCCTGCCAGCTTTCTACAGCTCCTGTGGTTTCTAATAACTTTCTAAAGGCTTTAGAATACTTATCTTTTAACTCCTGGGGCTCTTCTACACTTACGATATAACCATTCTCAGCCTTTTTGATGATAGCTTGTTTCTCCCTCATTTTTAAATACTATCTTTTGATATCCAAAATCTAAACCTAACCTAAAAAAGCCTTCTGTCACTTTAAAACAATAAACTACTTTTCCTTGTTTAGAAAGATAGAGATTGAAAAAAGAAATATCAGCATCAATCTCCACAGAGGCTCCTGACTCTAAACCTACCCCCGAAAGAAAACCCACTCCTCCAGAAGAAATATCTCTTATTAAGATAGGTATAGTTACAACCCTCATTTCTTAAAAAACCAAAAGACTCAACTTTAAACCTGGGATAAGACCTTCTGCTTCTACTTAAAAGAAGGTTTTCCTCCATAAATATTATTTTACCACATTTTCTATAATTATAAAGTCTCCCGGAGAAGTTTTTGCTAAATTGTTGTTCTCGGAAGAAAACTCCACAGTAACAGAGGAATTTCTGCAAAATACCATCCGCCAGGGCTTAATCTTTCTGGCTATCCTCAAAACTTTACCTTCTTTATCTAAAAAGAGAATATCTAAAGCAAATCTCATAAAAAAAGTATGGATTGAAGGTGCCCGAAAAAATATTAAAGCTTCCTCCTTAGATAAGCTCTTTCTGAACATAAGGCCCAAAAATCTCTTAAAGAAGTTATCAGCTATCTTAGCCTGAGAAGCTAAAACACTATCTTTTGTCTTATTTATTATTCTGTAAACCACTTAATTTATCTCTTATTCCCGGAGGGACAGCTCTGGGTTTAAATTTTTCATTTACACAAACTAATAAAGCTTTAGACTCAACTAAAATACTATCTTTATCCTTTACATATTGAGAAAATAAAATAGAGACATTCTTCACCTTTTCTGCTTCAGTAACAACCTCTATCTCTTGGCCGTAGAAAGCCGGATATTTATAATCAACCTCAATTCTCCTCACTACAAAAAGTATACCTTCCTCAGCAAGCTCCTTAATATCAACTCCTTTAACAAGAAAAAATTCAGTTCTTGCTTCTTCAAAGTATTTAAGATAATTAGCATAATAGACTACCCCTGCTTTATCAGTATCGTGATAATAAATTTTTTTAAAAAGAGAATGCATAAAATATTATACTCTTAGATATTTCCGAGAAAGGCTGATAATCAAAAGAGGAATTACAAATACTCCACAAAAAGCTTCAAATACAGCCACACACTTGGTAAATCCCAAAGGGACAATATCTCCAAATCCTACGGTAGTAAAAGTAATAATACTAAAATATAGAGCCTGAAAAAAACTGGGACTAAAAGGCTCAGCGGTATTAAGCAGGCCAAAAGTATATAAAAAGGCTGATAAAAAAATTATTCCCAAAGCAAAGAAAAATGTCCTTAAAGGGCGCTCACCATGCCCCCAGAGAATAAATGAAAAACTAAGAACCACCCAGAGAAAGAGATTCCTTACAAAACTCCTAAAACCTTCTTTCTCTTTACTCTCTCTTGGAGATTGAAGCTTTTTACTAAAACTCAGTTTATAAGTTAAAAACTTCCGATAAGCTTCTTTAAATTTATAAAAACACTCAGAAAAATCAAGAAACTCTCTATCTCTTTCATAATTTATAGCTGAATATCTGTAAAGGAGTGAGGCGTATTCGTAATCTCCGGCCTTCTCTGCTTCTTTGGCTGCTTCCTGATAAGATAAAGCTGAATTATAAAAAGTCTTCTCTCCAGAAAGTTTACTCCAACAGCCTCCTGCTGAAGCAAAACAGAGAACGGATTGTTTATGAACACCTTCTGCCTTATATAAGTAACCTGCTTTCTTAAATAATCTAAATGCTTCCTCAAATTTTCCTTGAGAAAGGAAATTGTGAGCCTCTCTCTCTAAAATTCTGGCTTCTTCCATCTTTAATTTAAAAAGCCCCTCCTTTTTAAGGAGGGGCTTTTCTCATCCCGGGTAAACTAAACTACAATTCGTTATAATAATTTCCCTCTATAAGAGCATCCCAAGGATACTTCTCCTCCAAAGGATAGCCATACCCTTCAGGAGAATTAGGAAGAAGAACTGTCCCTAAGTCAAATGCACCGCTGATAATCCTGGCTGCAGGAAAAAGTATAGAATTAGCTAATCCTATCCAGGGTTTGCCTTCTTTTATCCCTTTAATAAATTGACCAGGCATATCTAAAATTCCTAAACCAGTGTTGTATAACCCTCTTATAGCTTTTTCTCCTATGGGAGATAGGCCGTCTTCTCCTAAAGAATATTGTTCTCCCTCCTCCCAAACGTATTGACTGTCTAAAGGCACGCCTACTCCTCTATTATCCTTAGGATTAGGGAGAAAGAAAGTAGAAAGCTGAATTGCTCCACTGGCAGTTCTTCCTAACCCATGGATAATGCCTCTGAATATACCAAAGAAGCCACCCAGAATCCTTAATGTGGGTTCACCTTCCCGTAAGCCTCCCTTAGCTCCCTTGTAAACTTGAAAAGGAAGTTCCAGCCAGCCAGTAAGAAGATTAGTAATACCTTGTTTTGCCTTTTCTACTGAACATTCAAAATAGTTGGGAGCAGCCTGAGGATAACCTAAAGAGACCAAGCTTATTAAAAAAATCGCCAGGGTAAATACTCTTACTGCCTTCATAGTTCTGCCCTCCTTTCTTTTTAAATTTTCCATCTTCATTTTAACAGAAAAAAGGAAGTTGTCAACAAATGGAAAAAATTAAAGTAAATAATGGCAGGATAACTTATTGTGGTGGCGGGAAGCGGATTTGAACCGCTGACTCAACGGGTATGAGCCGTTTGCTCTGCCAGACTGAGCTATCCCGCCAAAACTATTTTTTTTATAACTTATCTCCACAGATTACCGAAGACAAAAACAAAGTTCTGACACCCCTTTAGTCTCTTTATAAATTCTTAACTCCTCTTTCTTAAACTAAGAACTGTTCAAAACTAAAATAACCGATAATAATTCTGGAAAATCTCTTCAAAAATAATTTCTATGCCACTTCAATGGGAGAGCCAGGCTTTACTTTTTTTTAAATCTTCTAACCCCTTTAAAACTCTGCCTACAATTACTGCCTTCTCCAGCAGGAACAGGTTTATCTTCTCTATTTAAAGGAGTTCTCCCAAAAAATACACACAAACACTTACCTTCAGGCCAACAGGCTAAATCTCCTGCCTTAACATCTAAGGTAGCTGACTCAAAAGAAGCAGTTATTCCAGTATCAAAATAAATCTCTTCTCCCCAAAGATTAACTGAGGAAGTAAGAGGTAAATTTTCTAATATCTTTTTACTGGTAGGGTTATCAAAAAACTCTACTTCTAATTTAATCTCTTCTCTATTTTTTATTATAATATTTCTTATCATTTTTCTCAGAAAATTCTACACTGGCCCTGATAAACTCCCGGAACAAAGGGTGAGGCTTCTCGGGTTTAGACTTAAACTCAGGATGAAACTGGCAGGCTACAAACCAGGGGTGGCTTTTTAACTCAATTATCTCTGCTAAGTTTTTCTGAGGATTAATCCCTGAAAACAATAACCCTTTCTCTTCCATAACCTTACGATAGTGATTATTAAACTCGTATCTGTGTCTGTGTCTTTCAAAAACTCTTTCCTTCTTATAAGCCTTGTAGGCTAAACTACCCTTTTTTATCCGGCATTCATAAGCTCCTAAGCGCATAGTTGCTCCTTTATGAATTACTTTTTTCTGCTCTTCCAGTAAACTTATTACTGGATATTTGGTATTTTTATCAAACTCCGTAGAATTAGCTTTTTTAAAACCACAGACACCCCGGGCAAATTCAATTACCGCAGTCTGCATACCCAAACATATCCCTAAAAAAGGAATTTTATTCTCCCGAGAAAACTTTATAGCTTTAATCTTTCCTTCTATACCTCGCTGGCCAAACCCTCCCGGCACCAATATCCCGTCTACCCCTTCTAAATATTTTTCTGCTCCCTGCTTTTCAATATCTTCAGAATCTACCTTACGAGTAACAAGTTTTACATTATTAGCAATTGCTCCGTGAATTAAGGCTTCATATATAGACTTATAAGCATCCTGTAAAGTTATATACTTTCCTACTACTGCTATCTCTACTTTGCCTTGAGGCTTTTTAAGTCTTTTCAACACTAACTTTTCCCACGTACCCAACCCTCTATCTTCACCTCTCAAATTAAGAAGTCTTACTATTAACCTATCTAACCCCTCTCTTTTAAACATAACTGGTATCTCATAAATATACTTTACATCCATAGCAGGGATAACTGCTTCTCTATCTACATTACAAAAGAGAGCAATCTTATCCCGGGCTTCTTTACTCAGAGCTTTTTCGGTCCTACAGATAATAATGTCGGGGCTTATTCCTATCTCTCTTAATTTACTTACACTATGCTGGGTAGGCTTTGTTTTAATCTCTCCTGCAGATTTTATAAAGGGAACCAATGTTACATGGATATTTATAGCATAGTGAGAACCTAACTCTAATCTCAACTGCCTTATTGCCTCCAAAAAAGGCAAACTCTCTATATCACCAACAGTACCTCCTATCTCCACAATAACTACATCTACTCTTCTTAGATAAGCTACCTTTTTAATACTTTCTTTTATCTCGCCGGTTATGTGGGGAATAATCTGGACGGTCTTTCCTAAATAATCTCCCTTTCTCTCTTTATTTATTACTGAATAGTAAATCTTTCCTGTAGTTATATTATTGTCTTTAGTTAAAAAGGCATTGGTAAATCTTTCGTAATGGCCTAAATCTAAATCGGTTTCAGCTCCATCGTCAGTAACATAAACTTCACCGTGCTGATAGGGGTTCATAGTTCCGGGGTCAACATTAATGTAAGGGTCACACTTTATTAAACTTACTTTAAGCCCCCTGGCCTCTAGGAGCTTACCAATTGAAGCTGAAGCTATACCTTTACCTAAACTGGAAACAACTCCGCCGGTTATGAATATGTACTTAGCCATTTATAAATTCTCCAGTAAGTTCTTAGAAAATCTTTTAGGGATAGGTGTAGGATAATTACCAGTAAAACAGGCAGTACAAAAATTCTCAGCAGGCAAAAGCATAGCCTTAAGCATACCCTCTAAACTGAGATAGTTAAGGCTATCTAAACCTATAAAATCCCTTATCCATTCTATAGAATGAGAAGAAGCAATCAACTCTTTTTTTGTAGGAAAGTCTATGCCGTAATAACAGGGCCACCTCAAAGGAGGACAACTCACTCGCATATGGATCTCTTTTGCTCCAGCTTCTCTTAAAGTCTTCACCCTAATTTTACTGGTAGTACCTCTAACTATAGAATCCTCAACTATAACTACTCTCTTATCTTTTAAGACTCTCTTTATAGGATTGAGTTTAACTTTTACCCGGAAGTCTCTTACCATCTGAGAAGGCTGAATAAAAGTTCTTCCTACATAGTGATTGCGAATCATCCCTACCTCTAAAGGAATACCTGACTCCTCAGCAAATCCCATAGCTGCGTAATTTCCCGAATCAGGGATAGACATAACTATATCTACCGATGAAGGAAATTCTCGGGCTAACTGCCGGCCTAAGGACTTTCTGGTTAAGTAAACATTTGCTCCGAAGATATCACTATCAGGTCGGGCAAAATAGATAAATTCAAAAATACAAAAAGAATATCTATCCTTCTTAGGAAGTTTAATACTTTTTAAGCCATCTTTACTGATAAAGAGAATCTCTCCGGGTTCAATATCCCTGATGTAAGAAGCGCCGATTAAATCCAGAGCGCAGGTTTCCGAAGCCAAAATATAAGAAGAATCTAACTTACCCAGACAAAGGGGCCTGAACCCATAAGGGTCCCTTGCTCCAATAAGCTCACCGTCTATAAGCAGGACTAAAGAATAAGCTCCTTCTAACTTAGAAAGAGCCTCTACTATTGCTGATTGAGAATCTAAGCCTGAGTGGGCTAAGAGATGAGCGATAATCTCGGAATCCATAGTAGTCTGGAAGATTGAACCTTTCTCTTCCAAATCCTTTCTTAAAGAAAAGGTATTAGTTAAATTTCCGTTATGGGCTATTAAGAGGTGTCTTCCCCGGTGGCGGGCTAAAAAAGGCTGGATATTCTTAGCTGAACTTACCCCAGTAGTAGAATAACGATTATGGCCTAAGGAAATTTCTCCCCGTAAAGACTTTATTACTTTGGTATCAAAGACATCGCTCACTAAGCCCATCCCTTTATGAAGCCTTATTTTTTTACCATCAAAAGAAGCAATACCTGCACTTTCTTCTCCCCGATGCTGAAGAGCGTATAAACCTAAATATACCAGAGAACTAGCCTGCTTATGCCCGAATACTCCAAAAACACCACACATAATAAAAACTTAAAAAACTCTTTTTACACTAAACCTTATTCTATAATTCTTTATTCCTCTGTCAAGAAAAACTCTAAAAATTTAGATTTAAACTGAAGGGTAAATTATTGAACTTAGTATTTTGATAACTTTCTTCTTCACGGTACCTTTTGGACAAAATTTTTATCCCGTAGTGGGACGCAGTCTCTACTATCGGGGCGAACCTATTTTGAACAAAATCCTGATGCTGATATTTAATTGTTGTCCTGCATTTCTGACCTGCCTTTTATCTTGGCCGCGCCTTCGGCGCAGAGAGAGCGGGCGAATTTTTATTTTATAATATCAAATCATTCCAATTTCTTTTCTTTAATTCCTTCTTTAACCGTTCAACTTCAGCTTTTAATTTTTCTATTTCAGATTGTAAATTTTTATCTGCCATAATTACTTTTTAAATAAATCTAAATACTTCCATAAAACAAAAAGACGATTACGAGAATGGCCGGTTATTTCTTTAACGAGTCCTGCTTTTAAAAATTTACCGAGAAGAGAGTTAGCAGTATTAAAAGCAACATCAAGTTCCGTCTTGATAGTTTTCACGTCTACAATGGGTTTAGAA
>Ga0180301_10001079_pt1 | contig 21358 bp, 31 predicted proteins | sample GuaBasSediGuay16_FD_121797 | JGI IMG/M metagenome (GOLD analysis project Ga0180301, IMG submission 121797) | Subseafloor sediment microbial communities from Guaymas Basin, Gulf of California, Mexico - Guay16, Core 4569-2, 12-15 cm | ecosystem: Environmental > Aquatic > Marine > Hydrothermal...
CACGCTTCCATAAGCTATCAAGGATCCCCAAGGAGGAGTGGACTTCTGAAAGATGTGCTTTCCAGCTACCAATATACTATTGGATAGTGAAGACCATGGTGAAGAGAGGGAGCGATATGGTGACTGCGCATGAAATAGTCAAGCTACTCAGCGCGTAGGGTGTCATATGATATCGGTGCTATCAGCAGCCTCTGAAGGTAAAGCTTAACAGGAGTCAAGAGGACTTAGTGAGGCCAGCCTTCGGCTAGTCATTGGTGAAAAGCCATCTCATCGAGAGCACAGTAGAGTCGTTTAATGGATATACTGAAGAACCTATGGAATCACAAATGCCCATGGTGAGAACCTCTTGTGAGAGATACTCACACGCGATTTTAGATGAAATGTAGATCACATTGAGTACCTCGTTTTCATAAAGAGGCGTAATGCTTAATATCATGAGGAGCTTAGTACAGACCTGATGGAGACAGAGATTGTAATTAGGGGAGCATTAGCTAAGAAGATCATAACGATGGCTCAGGATAAAGGTCAAACACCAGAGGAGTTCTTGACACAATTAGTCATGGAGGCCATAGAAGATCCTCATGAACGAGTAAAATTATATCTTGAGCTATCAGAAGAGTACCTTAGAGAAGCAAAAGTCATGGAGGAGGAAGGAAGGATAACGCAAGCATCTGAAAAGTATTGGGGAGCTGTAGCTTCTTTGCTAAACGCCATAGGGGAGAGGAGAGGATGGAGGCATTACACACATCGAGATTACTGGGAGATAATTGAGAGAATAGCAGAAGAATGCAAAGATCCTGAGGTTCTAACACTATTCGATAGTGCAGAGAAACTGCATGCTAACTTCTACCATGGCTTCCTGAGCCCATGGGGCTTTAAGATCAGGAAGGAGAAATGTCTGATGCTTGTAGAGAAGCTTAGGAAGTATATTGCTGAACGATAGCTTGGGGCTCATCATACCCTTTTACGTGAGATGCTCGTTGAAGTTGTATGAGGGAACATCTTACTTCAGACCTTAAAATATTGTGGTATCTGAGGTGTGATACACTTGAGCTTCCAGAACACCTTCAACGAATCGCTAGAAGCATATGAAGAGTTAAGCTAATACTCAAGGTCAAAACGCCAGTACTCGTAAGTCAGAGATATGAGAGCCTCGTTCTTGACCTTGCTCGTGTCATTTGTGGAATGGGCGATAGAAAATTCATCAACACTACCTTCATTGACATTAGGGCTGACTTAGGGAGTCATTACGTCGACTATCATATGGAAGTGAAGCTTTTTCTGATCTTATCTTCGCCTTTAAATCTCCATAAGCCGGTACGAGGAGATAAAATCTCTATCTCAAGCTCTTCAATTACAGCATCGGATAATAGCACTTCCTGCTCATGGAGTGAAATTATGACGTTACACGTTATGGTCTTTGAATTCTTATCCTCCTCAATAACAGTCAGCTCTACTGCGTCAGGAATGAAGTAACTGAGCACCTCACCTCCAGCGGTATTGAGCACCTCCAGTGAGGAATTCTCTGGAGGAGGCCATAGTCCTAGCTCGCTAGCTATGTTCTTGGGGATGTGTATGTCTAGTTCATCAGATGTGAAACCTGTGTTGAGTAGGGCAGGAACTAGCACACTTCTATTACTTCTCAGGCTTCTTAGCCTTACCTTTACCCTTATTGGCAAGTTCTTCACCTTTTATGGGGATTATTATGCCTAACTTCTCACCTCTATACATTCGCCCAAGTCTTTTCCTACACCTTGATACATTAGTAGACATGGGGCATCCGGCTTATCAATCTGTGAGAGGCAATTTATTTTTTCCTATTCACTCTCACATTTAATAAAGGTGAAAATTTGATCAAGACCTCCACACATTACCATGAGCTTCTTGTAAGAGCCCAGAGGTTAACTTTTAAGGAGCTTGGAGAAGTCATTCACCTTAAAGACAAGGATAGTGGTAAGATCACATGCAGAGACGTCCTGCTATCGCCATCATGCCACCATGGACTACCTTGCCATGTTCTTCGATATCATAATGAACTCCCTTGTATTTCTACTTGCTATTTCAGGAGGACTAAGCATCTTATAAGGTTCTGAGCTTGCTCCATTCATACGTGGTAATGGTCGAGGTCTATTATGCATACCATGGTCTTACCTGACCTCACTTAGAGAGTACAATGTTTTATGTTGTCCTTGAGGGTCATCAGAATCAGTGCTATAGTGCTTCATTTCTCTGATCTTCTCTTCATCTTAAAACCTCACTTTCCTCTGGGGTCAAGTATAATAATGCTCAGCTCCATGAAGCTCCACTTTCGCTCAAGGAAGCTTAGCGGAGTAATGTGGGAGGCTAAGGCAATGAAGCCAGACTCTTAGGGAGCGAGAGGTAGGGCGAAGACAAGGGGTAATGAGGACGAATAATTAGAAGTAATTGAAAGTAGCTAAAAGTGACAATGAGCCTGAAGCTTAGTGAGCATCACGATATCTAAGCGTATAGACCATAAGGCATCTCCTCACAAATGGCTTATTGAAGTCTGTTAATGGCACAAGGCTTAAATTCTGTCCTAACTCTCTAAGCTTGACATTAACGACTAGAAGGTCATGCAGTAGGCTCTGAGGTGGAGGAAGGAAAGATGAGCAATGCTAGGATTACCAGATTGCTAGCGGAAATCAAACGCTCCCTAGAAGTGGCTAGGAGTATCACTGATATGGTCTATGATGACTTCATGCGTGATATAAGGAACAGATATACCCTTCGCCTGGCGATAGTGGAGATAGTGGAGGCTTCTGTTAGCTTAGGACTTTATATTCTTAGGGAGTTCTTGAATATTAAAGTAGTTGAAGGATACTCTCAGGTCTTCAGGAGACTAGTAGAGCATGGCGTCATATCTGCTAGAATAGGTGAGGAGATGGAGAGGCTCGTTAGGCTGAGGAATTTAATAATACACAGATATTGGGAGGTGGATGATTCCAGAATATATAAAGAGGCTAGGGGTAGTGGACTGAAGATAGTTGAAGACTTTATCAAGGAGGTTAGTGATTATGTCTCTAGAGCTCGAGATGTATGAGAGGTTTAGATTCTATGAGATAAGCTTAGAAGAGAAGAGAAGAATTGTCGAGAAGCTTAGGAAGATACTAGGCGAACGCAAGGAAATCCTACTAGTGGCCATCTACGGATCTTTCCTGAAGGACTATCCCTTTAGAGACATAGACATAGCTCTTTACATACGCCCAGGCATGGATCCTCTAGACTATAAGTTCATGTTGGAGAAGAAGCTTTCGATAGAGATCGGATATCCCGTGGACGTCAAGGTTCTAAATAATGCACCAGCCTGGTTCATCTTGGAGGTGTTTGAGAACGGTGAGATCCTGCTGGATAGATCAGGGATCGCCGAGAAGGTTTACAAGAGAGCATTGGATGAGATAATTAGCCTGAAGCGAGCACACGTCTAAACAATTTAGACTATAAAGCTATTAGATGGTGTAGAGGTTTGCTTCAAAGATGCCCGCATCCTATCTAGTGAAAGGAATGTTGATAGGAGCTCTGAAGATGTGAGAAATTTAAGCAAACATTACATCAAGCTAAAACATAATTATTTATGGTAGTCTTAGACATTGAGCATACTGCTCACATAATGCATGGAAAACTGGTACTCTGAGTCATGTGGTGGCGATTAGCAACTTCGCGATAGGGAGACATAAATTAGAGTAAGCGATCAGCCTATAAAGCTAGCCAAAATTAAAATGTAACATATTGAGTAAATCCAGACGAAGTAGACTAATTCCAGAAGTGAAAATGAATGAGAGATTGGAGTTTCTCACCATGCTTGCAAAGCTCTGAGCTTGCTCTGTCCAATATGTAGTGATGGTAAAGGTCGATTATGTTGCTTCATAGTCTCATCGCGGTGATATTCACCTATAGGGCAAATGCTCTTGTGGTGTCTTTGGCAGGTGTTAGAACCAATATTGTGGCCCTTCGGTCTCTCTGACTTTCTCTTCATCTGAAAACCTCCACTTACCTCTAAGGTCAAGTATGACAATGCCTAGCTCTCCGCCAAGCTTATCACTGATAAGCACTTCATATTCTAGATTGGATATCATTATATCACACTTTACAGGACCAACTGTTCTATCATCAGTTTCAGCGTATACCTCAGCTGCACTAGGCACTAGATAGTTCCTCACAGGACCACCAGCCGTTCCAACCTCGACTAGATATGCATCATCTGGTGGAGGCCACAGGTTAAGTTCTATAGCAAGCCTACGTGGTATGAGAAGCTGAGGTGTCTCAGCCTCAAAACCTGAGTTAACAAGCGCTGACGTAACTATTTCCTTGTGTGACCTCAATGACTTAATTCTCAATTTTATCCTCACGGCCACTAGTATCACCTAGCCTCTTCAGAGGATATATGTGTCCAATCCTCCTCCTAATGGGATATATGTGCCCAATTCTACCTCTAAGCCTACGTACTTTCACTATGAATCAGCCTCGAGAGTTAATACGACTCGCAGGCTTTTAACTCATACATTCAACCACGTCGACATGTAGCGTATCCGCGAGATCATCCTCCATGGCATCAGGTCATCTTCTATCACCACATTACCACGATGATATTACGTCATGAATTCCACTTGAGGTATTGAAGGAGGTGTTAGGTGGGTCATGTGGTCATCATATCTAACATCTTGCAACGCCGCTATCAGCAGAAGAGCCATCAGTATCGGCCTCTCCACCATAGGTATAGAGAGTAAAGGCCCTTTATCAACAATTGCTAGAGCCATGTACTATCATGATCTTATCCCCGGTTGTTTCCATAATGATGCAGACGACATCCTTAAGAGCTACTGAGAATATCGAATCACGTGAAGAGGAAGGAAGCTATGCGTGAGGAGCCGTTGCTTACGCTTCTTGAGCCTGAGGAGGTCATACTTACATTAATAGAGGAGGAAAAGCATGCTGAGGCTAAGGATAAGGATCGAGCGAATAGACGGGGAGAAGAACGTTGAGGCTATAGCTATCGCGAACAGCAGCTTCTCCAGCCCATGTCCAGTCATAATTGATCCAGCTGATGGATTATGGTGCTTCAGAGATGAGCTCGGAGTTAAAATGAGAAGAGGCGTTTAAAGCACTCTTTAACGTCCATATAGAGCACGAGGTGGTTGTAATCAATCACATCTCACTGCTATTTGCTTAATTAGTGAATGCATAGAGATGAGACTCAGGTAGGTGGATGAAATTATGGGCCATGTAAGGGTTAAGGTGAGGATAGGTGATGTAGATCAGAAGAGAACGATAGACGTTGACGCCATTGTCGACACTGGTGCTACTTTAACTGTAATACCGCGTAGATTAGCTGAAGAGCTCGATCTAAAAGTTACAGGGAGAACGGTCGTTGAGACAGGAGCTGATAGGTTTAGAGTTGGATAAGAGCAGAGTTTGGATTGAGATCATGGGCAGAGGGGAGATAGTGCCAGTCCTAATATCCGACGTCATAGACAGAGTGCTTGTGAGTGTGACGACGCTTGAAGTCCTAGGGCTTCAAGTAGACCCGATAACGGGAAGATCAAAAGAGTGGGCTATACTGATTCATTATGCTTAACCTTATTGGTTAGTAATGAATCCGTCATCCTGGCTTACTTCTCATGCTGATGGCTTCCTAATCCATAACCTCTTAATGCCTACTTTGTCGAAGTCCTCATCCTCTGTTGCTATAGCTTGTAGGCCATGATTCCCTACTGTTGCAACATGTATGGCGTCTGAGGGCCTTAAGCTATATTTAGTCATCACCTCCCTGGCCTTTAGATGCTCGCTCAGTCCTATAGGGAGCACATCTACGTAGGGCAACACAGCTTTATCTATGAAATCCGAGGTCTTCTCAACGGGTACTTCATACTTTCTCTTGGATATATAGATTACTTCATCTAGAACTAAAACGTTCGTGTAGAGCAGATGATTTAGTAATAAACCTGATCAATTTTCCACGAGTTCATCCTCTTCATCAGGCATTCGGACGTTTAAGTACACTAATAGGCTAGCGTCAACAAATACTTTCATACTTCAAACTCCTCCTCAAGGTCAATTTTAGCCAGATCGCCTAGCTAGCTTTCCTTCTATGTTTTCCTTCTTTCTCTAATCCACCGCAGGGTGGTTCTGAGGTCTTCGCTATGTCTGAGGTTTAATGCTATTATATGGTGGTCTCCTTGAAGATCTTAGTCGCTAGGAGGGTGAAGAGGCTCACCAGGATTATGAGTATGATGAGCTCTAGTCCTGGTGTTAGCCAGCTGTATGCGCCTTGTAGGTATGATGTGTTTGTTAGTAGTATTCTTGATAGGTCTGTGGCGTAGGTCAATGGGATGAGTAGTGCTAGGATCTGCATCCATGAAGGGGCTTGATCTAGTGGGAAAAATGCTCCACTGAGCAATATCATGGGTAGGGTTATCAAGCCCGTTATCACGTGGAAGCCTTCTGGGTTCGATATAATTGATCCAAGCATGATTCCTATCGATGTGAAGCCTAGGGCTACTATGAAGCCTATCAATAGTACCATGGGAATGGCCTGTGGATTGAGGTGGGCTCCTATGGCTATTCCCAGTATTAGCATTATGGACCCGTTCATCAAGGCTATGATTGAATCACCAATCCCTCTCCCTATTATCACTAATTCTCTTGATACTGGCGCTACGAGGACTGCTTTGAGGAAGCCAAACTGCCTATCCAGATGACTGATATTCCCGCCATGAAGCTTACCTGGAATATCGTCATGATGAAGACTCCTGGCAGTAGAAATGATAGGAAGTCCATGCCCTTGAATGGTTCTAACGTAGAAGGCGCTCTTCTAAATACTGGGGATAATCCTAGGCCAAAGAATATTAGCCACAATGCATTATTGAGTATGGCTCCTATGACCCTTGACCTAGCCCTAATGAACTCCTTTAGCTGTCTATAGACCATTATGTAGAGAGCTTCAAGCATGATATCACCTCATGAATCTTCTAAAGCGTTCCATAGGCCTCACTCCCTCCTTTACTATTTCACGGCCAACCAGGTAGAGGAAGACCTCGTTTAGTGAAGGCCTCCTATAGCTCACTTCTCTAACCATGACTCCATATTTTTCCAATGCCCTTACAATGCCTGGTATGGCCTCAGTAGCTTTCTCTACGCGAAGCATGACTCTTCCTTTACCTACGGGGATGCAATCATGGAAGCCCATGATCCTCAGGATATGGCATATGTCTGCCTCATGGATGTCAGCACTTACGTAGATGACATCGCTTCTGATAATGGATTTAAGCTCTTCGGGAGCTCCTAGGGCTATTATCCTGCCCTGATCTATTATTGCAACTCTCCTGCACAGTGCTTCAGCTTCTTCAATATAGTGCGTTGTAAGGAAAATGGTTACCTTCTTCTCCTTATTCAGCTCCTTTATATATTCCCATATGCGTGCTCTTATGTGAGGGTCGAGACCAAGGGTTGGCTCATCTAGGAAGAGGACTTCTGGCTCGTGTAGTAGTGCTCTTGCTATCTCAAGTCTTCTTCTCATGCCCCCAGAGTAGTCCTTCACTACCCTATCCTTGTGCTCATATAAGTCCACGAACCTAAGGACTTCCTTAATCCTCTCCTTTAGCTCCCTACCCCTCAGTCCATATAGCTTACCATGAATATATAGGTTCTCATAACCGGTTAGGTTAAGCGCTAGTGAAGGTTCTTGGAATACTATGCCTATGCTCTTCCTAACCTCATCTGGTTCCTCGATTATGTTGTGTCCTGCAACAACTGCACTGCCTGCGGTAGGCTTTATCAATGTTGTTAGGATATGGACTAGTGTTGTCTTGCCTGCACCATTAGGCCCTAGTAAACCAAATATCTCTCCATGTTCGACAGCGAAGCTTACACCTTTAAGTGCTACTATTCTGTCATATTTCTTAACAAGGTCTTTCACGATTATATCAAAAGCCTTCTCCAGGATGGACACCTCCACGACAACAATGAAGTATGCTCAACTAGACGTTCTTGGAAGCTTCCTCATCTATTAGAACATCTAATAGTTCCCTTAGCAGCTTAAGCTCCTTGATAATATTGTTGAAGAACTCTATGCCCTCCTCAGTTATGTGATAAACTCTTCTCGCGGGTCCTTTCTCTGATATCTCCCATCTTGACACTACCAGGCCTTGTTCCTCCATTCTCCTAAGCGTCGTATAGACTAGTGGACGAGCTACTTCATGCCTAAGCAACCTATTCAGTTCTTCAGCAATCTGATAACCATGAAGAGGTCTCTCTTTCAATATCCTTAGGATAACTACTGGCAATAGCCTGGCCAGAGGTGGATATGGTGGTGGTATAGGGGGAGGAGGTGGAGGAGACGGAGGTGCTTTATGAGGAGCCTCGGACATTATAAGCACCTATATATGTATGAAATTTTACCTATATATAAATATCTACTACTATCACGAGGAATGAGAGTTTCAAAAAGAAATACTGAAAGCTCAAAGTATTGGCTCTGGAGAGTGAAGCCAATTGCGTATCTCCTTGTGAATATCCTTCCATTCTCTAGCTTTCCTGCAATCTTGATCCTTAAGCTTGGTAGAAGAGTCCTCTTCTGCCCTTTGATAGATATTCACTGTTTTCGCTTACCGTAGTAACCTTTGAGAGTCCTGTATCTTCATCTAGCGCCTGGATATCTACTAGCATAGTGGTGTGCTGCGAGCTCACGTAGAAAATTAAGTTCCCCTGGCTTGAGCTCTAAGGTATTTTGCGAGTGAGTGAAGGGCATGCGTTTCATGGGTCTATATCCTCCCTTTATTAAGATAGCCTTCAAGAGGAACTTCAGGGCCTGATGTATGTGGAGTACTGAGAGCAGCATTGAGGTCGTACTCAAAAGATGGCTTCCAATGAACAACAAACCTTAAACATGAGTTCATATACAAGTATTAATGAGTGTTCACGTACTGGAATCTTAAGAAAGATAATAGAAAAAGAGGAAGGAGGCTGGTGAGTTGAAGGCCATGATGGATGCTGAGAGAGACTCTGAAGTTGAGAAAGACTTAGAGCAGTTCCATGAGGCCATAGAGCGTGAGAACCAGGAGCTCTACAGATTATTAGTGGCCATGAGGGATAGTGATGACGAGTCAAGTGATGAGGATGATAAGGGGCCTGAGAAGGGGGCTAGGAGTGAGAGTAAGGTGAAGCTGTTATTGAAGCTTCTAGGGCTAGGGCTTATTGGTGGATTACTGATACTATCGCCGATTCTATACTTTGTATCATTACCCTACATGATAGGTTACTTGGCTAAGGCATTATGTGCTCTAGGTCTTCCCATGGATATGGCTATTGTTACAGCCACCTGGACTATTGTCATCATACTAGGCTTTATTGTTGAGAAGAATTTCAAGGAAGAGAAGTAAAGGAGTCATCATGTGAGTTCCAGACAAAGCTCATCATTTGATTGATAAGTGTGGATATCTTCTATATGATTGTCAAGCTACGATGGACTATAGCGCCTGTAGAGTGCTTAGGGAATTGAAGTATTCATAGCCTAGATGAGCAGATTAGCTCTTTCACAATTTAATGCCTGCTAAGATAATAGGCCTCTGAGAGATTGCTTACTTTTAAAGAGGTTATTCACCTATTTTAATCCCAGAGGGGATTTGTTTGGAGCTATTGATGGGCATAGATGTTGGCACAACAACGATAAAGTGCATGATCTTTGATGTAGACGGAAAGATCCTGGCATCTGCAAGCACTGAATATCCTACTTACTACCCCAAGCCGGAATGGGCTGAGCAGAATGCAGAGGATTGGTGGGAAGGAGTTGTCAAAGTGGTGAGGGAATGCTTGAGGAGGGTGGAACCCAAAGATATCGTGGGCATCAGCGTAAGCAGTCAGAGAGAGGGTGTTGTACTCATCGATGAGGAGGGAAGGCCTCTTGATAGGGTTATAATCTGGATGGATAGGAGGTCAAGACCTCAAGCTGAGTGGATCAATAAGAACTTCGACGTCAAGGAGATATATCGGAGAACTGGCCTCATAGTGGATCCAACATGGACTGCCACAAAGCTTCTCTGGATAAGGGAGAATAAGCCAGAGCTTCTCGAGAAATGTAAGTACATGTTGCAGGCTAAGGATTACGTAGTCTACAAGCTGACTGGAGAGATAACAACTGACCACTCCATAGCCTATAGGACGATGCTATATGACATCAACAAATGGGCGTGGTGGGATGAGTTCTTTGAGGAGCTGAAGCTCCCCAGAGAGAAGTTCCCAGAGCCACGTTATTCTGATGAGGTAGTTGGCTTTGTAACCAATGAGGCCGCGAGGGTCACTGGGCTAAGGCCAGGAACTCCCGTAGTTGGTGGAGGCGGAGATAGAAGCTGTGAGATACTTGGCTCTGGCTGCATAGTTCCTCAGATAATCGAGGAGTCCACAGGGACGGGATCTACCACTGCCACAACCATTGAGAGACCTATCTTTGATGAGAAAATGAGAGTCTTGGTTGGAACGCATGTGATGAGAGGGAGATGGTCCATAGAGGTAGGGATGAGCACAGCAGGCGCTATTCTTAGATGGTTCAGAGATCAGCTATGCTTCCCTGAGAAGCTAGCAGCTGCCATAATGAGGAGGAGAGCTTATGAGCTAATGGATATGCAGGTTGAGTACATACCGCCAGGCTCCCATGGCCTGATAATACTGCCCTTCTTCATGGGTGCTAGAGCTCCTCGCTGGATGCCATATGCTAGAGGAGTGATCTTCGGCCTAATGCTCTTCCACACAAGAGCTCACATAGCTAGAGCCATAATGGAGGCCGTAGCCTATGAGATAAGGAAGATACTTGAAGTGCTGGAGGAGCTGGGCCTGAGGGTGAAGGAGATCAGGGCCTTGGGAGGCGGTGGCAAGACCCCCCTCTGGTGTAGGATAAAGGCTGATGTAACTGGCAAGAGAGTGGTTGTGCCAGAGGTATTGGATGCAGCCTGCCTAGGAGATGCCATATTGGCAGGTGTTGGTACTGGGCTATTCAAAGGATATGAGGAGGCTGTGAGGAGGATGGTTAAGGTGAAGTGGAGTTTCGATCCTAGTGAAGAGAACATGAAAGTATACGACAAGCTCTACAGAATATACAATGATCTCATAGAGGCATTGAAGCCTCTCTTCCCTAAGATGGCTGAGTTCATGGAGATCCCTATAGAGGTTCCAAAGTGGGATGTGGAGAAGCTGATACACCTCCTCTATAAACTAGAGGCGTGATACGTGTTCACTGAAAAAGCATAGAAGAAGGTCAAAGAACTTGATGAAAGAAATATTTAACCTCCTATTCATCTTAGCTTAACATGTGGAAACAAGAGAAAGAATTAAGGTATACCTCAAAGACGCTTGGGAATTTTATAGGAGAGGAGCGAGAGAAGTAAAGGAAGGTCTAGAGAGAAAGGACTCATACTTAGTTCGTGATGGAGCAGAAAAGCTATGGAACGCTGTAATACAGGCCACCAATGCCTTAGTACTCTCATTGCTAGGTACGACTCCTGCCAGTCACTGGGAGAGGAGAAGGAAGCTCTATGAGCTTGAGGAATCGTATGAGATCATTGAACGCCTAGGATTGAGCGATAGATACTCTGCTAGGGAAAGACATCTTCATGGTTTAACGTTTTATGAGGGAATAATTGATGAGGAATTGTTGAGAAGGGAAATCATAAAGGTCGAGAGATACCTTAAGGATGTGGAGAAGATTCTGAAGGAGAAAGCGTAGGTGATTGGATGATGTTTGAGTGTGAATGGTCTTCTACATTGCATTGCGAGGTACTATGAGTGAATGAAGGCTTGCTACATTATGATAAGCCTTCCTCAATACTGAAGCCTTAGAAATTCCAGGTTTTTCATTGATGCCTCCTGTTACTAGGAAGATCAAATGCATTGGTAGGATGAGGCTCATCAAGGTGTATATCCTTGGGAGTAAGGGTGAAATTGAAGCTAAGGTGCATGTCAAAAGAAAGTTCAGACAAGCCGCTCTTGTCAATAACAGACATCGTGAAATGTGTTGGTCATAGAATGACTAACAGTTTTTCATCATTATCCTCCAGAAGTGAAGCCTCAGGTAGAGTGTTAAAGAGATAGGCTTCACGCAGCTGCGTTCAGGAGGACTTATTTATCATTGAGAGGAGTTCAGAGACTACGACTTCTCAAATACTCAGCTGATACCTTGATTGCAATCTCAATGGCTTTTTCAATGATATCTATCGGCATGCCTGGAGGTGGCATACCCAGGAATGACCTTGGAGGCTTCTCTGCTGCTTGTTTTAGAGTGTATGGTATGTGCATGAATCCCGCTATGGCATCCAGCTTCTTGGTGGCTATGTAGTGCAGTGTGTGGTACATTGTGCAGTTGCAGAGGAATGTTCCTGCGCTATTTGAGACTATGGCTGGAATGCCCTCCTTGCGTAGTGCTTCGACTATCTTCTTGACTGGGATTGTTGCAAAGTATGCTGCTGGCCCATCTGAGACTATTGGCTCATCAGTCGCTGTGTATCCATCATTGTCTGGCCCACCATCCATTATGTTTATTGCCACTCTCTCGACTCTGATGCATGTTATCTTTGGGGATAGCCCTAGGTTGATGATTATCTTCGGCTTGACTTCCTCAATGTTCTTGGCTATGGCGTCTCTCACTCTCTTGAATGAGACTGGTATTATAGCTCCATGGACTTCAATTCCATTGATTACTCTTCCATTAAGCCTCGACGCTACTTCTCCTGAAGGATTGAATTTCTCATCCTTGTAGGGCTCAAATCCAGTCACCAACGCCCTCAAGTAATCACCCAGCTTAAGTCTGTGGGAGTGGCCATTTTTAATTCTTGAATACGAGTCCTAGAGAGTGATGTAATTGTAGGTCAAGGGACTGGAGATTTCTCGAAAATTGTTATATATCCTTCGTTTCTCAAAATCACTATCGTATGGATAAGGTCAATGATGCGTTCACCTTGATGTGTAGTCATTGCGGGCGAAGATATGATCTGAACTCTAAGGTTTGGAGATGTGAATGTGGAAGGCCACTTGATGTTATTCTTGACGTAAGGGCTACTGAATTTAGAGGTCTTGGGGACGTAAGGGCCTGGGATTTCACCATGTGGCGTTACATGAAGTTGCTTCCAATAGCCTCATCCGATAACATAGTAACGCTCGGCGAGGGATGGACTCCTGTAATGGTCAGGAAGCTTTATGGGGTGGAGCTCATACTCAAGCTAGACTACTTGAATCCAACTGGCTCATTCAAGGATAGAGGGGCCAGTTGCCTCATAAGTCATCTAGTGGAGATAGGCGTTGATAGCATAATAGAGGATTCATCTGGAAACGCTGGCGCAGCTATAGCCGCTTACGCCTCAGTGGCTGGGATTAAGTGTAGAGTCTTTGTCCCGGCCTCAGCGCCTGAAGGCAAGAAGCTACAGATACGATCATATGGTGCTGAGCTGGTAGAAGTCTCTGGGGATCTGGCAAGGGTCTCTGAGGAGGCTCTTAAGGAGAGTGAAAAAGCCTATTATGCAAGCCATATGTGGAATCCATTCTTCATAGAGGGCATTAAGACCATTGCATATGAATGTGTAGAGCAGATGCAAGGCTCTGTTCCTGATGTAGCTCTAGCTCCTGTGGGCAGTGGTGGACTATTACTAGGAATATATAAAGGATATAAGGAGCTAGTGGAGCTAGGCCTCATAGACTCTATTCCTCGAATGATAGCAATACAGGCGCAAGGATATACTCCTGTCTACGATTACATGTACGGCAGTCATGGAAGTAGTCCTCCTGAGGTGATACTTGCGGATGGAATCGCTGTTCCCAGGCCTCCTCGATTGGAACAGATAGTTAAGGCCATAAAGGAGACCAAGGGAGATGTGGTAGTGATAGACAATGCTGAGATAATAAGAGCTTTCAAGGAGTTGGCCAAGCTAGGCTTCTTTGTTGAACCTACATCCGCTACTGCGTTGGCAGCATTATGGAAAGGACTTGAGCTGAGGCTAATAGAGAAAGGGGAAAGCGCGCTATTACCATTGACTGGAATTGGCCTGAAGGCCATTGACAAGCTGACTCAAATAAGTGACGTGATTTTCCGTTGAGGTAAGCTCTCTCGTTTCTACTCCTTGCTTTACATCTTGCTCACTTCACTCTAAATTGATGATGAAACGCTAAAAGCCCTCTTATTTGAAGCGATGCTGAGCCCTCCTGAAATGTTGACAGCAGGTTCAGTAGCGATAAAGTTTATGGTAGTCACCAAGGCTAAGTCATCAGGGAAGTAGGTTCCTTCATGTAGCTTACCCATTCTCATCAACGGATAATGCTTATCTCCTGAGCTCTTTATACTATTTATCATGAGTTCTAAGAGAGAAGGTGAGGTAATAGCTATCACAAACGCTAGGATAATAGATGGAACTGGCAATCCTCCTATAGAGAACGGAGTATTGTTAATCAAGAATGGTATAATAGTCGATCTAGGCACTAGGGGGAGCGTTGAAATACCTGAGAAGGCTAGAATTATAGACGTAAAGGGAAATACTGTAATGCCTGGCCTCATAGATGCTCACATGCACCTAACTGGGATGAAAACTGGTGACTTCATAAAGGAGCCGCTTATAACTCCCATAGGTGTATTCTTCGCTAGAGCAGTAGCTGATCTTAAAGCGCTTATTGATGCAGGCTTTACAACAATAGGAGATGCGGGCAGTATAATCGCACTCCACTTGAAATATGCAGTTCTAGAAGGGTCTGTCATAGGCCCTAGGATCATTGCTGCAGGACTTCCACTATCTCAGACATTTGGTCATGGAGATGCACATTACCTGCCCGTGGAATGGGTCGACTATAGAACCACTAAGAAGCTCACCCCCCTCATGGGCCTTATATGTGATGGTGTTGATGAGTGTCGTAAAGCTGCTAGATACGCTCTTAGAGAAGGAGCTGACTACATAAAGATAATGGCCTCTGGTGGAGTCCTATCTGAAAAGGATAGGCCTGAGTATAGACAGTTCACTCTAGATGAGATAAGGGCAATAGTTGACGAGGCAAGAGCAGCAGGAAGATTTGTCCATGCTCATGCTCAGGGCTCTGAAGGTATAAAGAATGCGATAATAGGGGGCGTTAAAGTAATAGCCCACGGCATCTTCATAGATGAGGAGGGAATAGAGCTAGCCAAGGAGAGGAACACTATATTAATACCCACCTTCTCCATTACCGAGAGGATATTGGAGGTAGGTGAAAAGGCAGGCCTTCCTGAGTGGGGGCTGAGAAAATGCGAGGAAGTCTACAAGGCACACATAGAGAACATTCGTAAGGCGTACAAGGCAGGGGTGAAGATAGCTACAGGAACCGACTTCATAGGTGGGGTTTTCAGGCATGGAGAGAATGCCCTGGAGATTAAGATGCTCGTGAAGAAGCTGGGCATGAGCCCCATGGAGGCGATAGTGTCAGCGACGAGAATAGCTGCAGAGGCTGTGGGCTTAGAGGACAAGATAGGCACACTAACAAAGGGGAAGCTTGCTGACGTAATAGTAGTCAGAGGAAATCCCCTCAGCGATATCGACCTACTGCTCAACACCGAGAACATATTATTGGTAATGAAGGAGGGAAGGATACTGAAGAATAAAATCAGGGAAACATAGTTCATGGGTGTGCTAAGTGAAGAGGAAGGCCGCAATAGCTCTCATGTTGCTGTCGCCAGTGGTAGCTGAACTTCTCTCTGGGTCAGCACCGCCAAGGGAATTTTTCAATCCCCTGATTTTTCTTCTACTCATATCACTTTATGGGACATCTGCATTACTGCTTCGTGAGTTAAAGCTGTACATGAATGGCGGTTATACCTGTCTCCTCTTTTTAGGCATGATGTATGGTGTATTAGAGGAAGGTATCGCTGTGAAGAGCTTCTTTGACCCTAGCTGGCCTGATCTAGGCCCCTATGGCTTATATGGGCGATGGCATGGTGTGAATTGGATATGGCTAGTTAACTTGACGGTATATCATAGTGTATGGAGCATAGTCATCCCAGTGTCAATAGTGGAGTCGATATTCCCAAGCATATCTGAGGAGAGATGGTTATCTAGAAGAGGCTATCTTGTGCTATTAAGCATCTTGACAACGGACCTGATAGTGATAAATCGATTCGTGACGAAATATCAGCCAGAGGCATTCGGATATATCCTCTCCTTCGCATTGATGTCTATATTCCTATACTTATCAAAGATCTGTGCAAAGAGGCGTGAGAGGGAGAGGATAGCGTCTCCAAGAAAGCTACTCATCTATTCTTTCACGTGGTCGATGCTCTTCTTCATTCTATTTTTCACCATGCCCTTATTCATGCCCTATCCAGTAATATCTCTTGGAATATCCATATTAATGGGCTATCTGATATTCCTGCTGGTCAGCTACCTTGACAGCTCATTGACGAGCAAAGAGCATAAACTGTACTTCTCCATGGGCCCTATTGCATCTTTAGCCATACTTGCTATTCTTCAGGGGCTACAACCGGGCAAAATAGACATGTTGCCTGTAGGCATCGTGTGCTTGATCTTAATCTTCTTGGCACTGAGGAAAATTGAAAAGCATTGAGAATATCTAGTAGTAGAGAAGCTCATACGCCTTTACTGCATATGTTATAGCTTTATTCTTCTCCCCTCTACTGATGAGCTCCTTAGCCTTCCTATAGTACGACATCGCCTCCTCTCTATACTCCTGCTTAGGTGAGGATTGAATCAGCTGCTCAGCGAGAAGTAGGATCTCGTCTACCATATCCCTGTCCAAGTACTTTATATTGTTGAAATATCTGATTCGCTCCTCCAAGCTCTTGAAAGGCCTCCGCTCCTTTGCTTCCTCCACTAGTTTACGCCCTAGCTCATTAGCCTTCTTCAGTGCAGGCTCGAAGTTGAATCTAGAGACGGGAAGTGGCTCCAGAGCTCTTATGCTCTTACAGAAGAAGAAATAGTATATGCTCTTTATCGCGAGGACCAAGCCCTTTCCTGTACCTCCAGCAATAGTTATGCCAAACCCTGGCTTACCATTCGAATCCCCCAGGTCTACAGTGTCTAGGAAGTCCTTGGTCAGCCCATTTATATCCAAGTAGTAGACTGGTGCACCTATGATATATCCATCTGCTTTCCTCATTATCTCGTTGAGTTCCTCAGGTGCCTTGGGATGCTCTGGAGTCCATGGTCTTATATCATAGTCTATTAAATAGACTATCTTCACTTCAGCACCCGCTGACTCAGCTCCTGCCAGCGCTTCGCGCACTAATCTATTTGTAAGCCCATTCTTGCGTGGGCTTCCCACAACGCCTACTATCAACATAATTCTCCTCCTAATGCTTAGTAGACCATGAAGCAGTAATATGCCTTGCGTAGCCGAAAAATCAATGTCACTAAAGCTCCTGGCTAACCATGGTGGTGAATGGCTTCCCATGAACTCATCTCATGAAGCTATTTCTTGAGTATAACAGATGTACATCATGTCAATTCTGCTCAGCTCCATAGGCTCTAGGTAGGCTACTTAACTGCCACTATGAACAGCCTCCTCGCCTCCCTTGGCTCCTTCTCTGTTATCCTCAGGTCTCCATATACTCTGGCTCTTCTGAAGCCAGCGATTTTGGCGTATAGCTTGAGCTCATTAGCAGTATATGCTCTGAGCTTGTGGCGATCTGCGACCATTTTCAGCCTCCCTTTCTCGCTTATTATCAAGGTCCTATTCCAGTCCACTTCCGCCGATACACTGCTCATCACGACGACATCTATCACTAGTATACTGACTTCATCTTCATCTATACGCCATATGGAGGGCTCTCCTCTGAGCCATGTATTCGCTCTGAAGGGGTTGGGTGCATCTGCTACAAATACGCCTCCTTTCCTTAGGCATCTATAGAAGCTCTTCATAGCCTTGGTCATATCATCATCTGTCATGTTATAGTTTATACTGGTGAAGAAGCAAGTAACGGCATCAAATTCACTCTCAAACTTTAGGTTCCTCATATCACCTACTTCGAACTTTACATCAAGATTCATTCTTCTAGCCTTCTCCTTAGCTATCTCAATCATGTATGGACTTATGTCAATACCAACCACATTGAAGCCTCTCCTAGCAAGCTCTAGAGTTGGACCACCAGTTCCACATGCCACGTCGAGTACATCCCTTACCTCACGCTCTGCATCCATCTTGAATATCTCAACTACGAAGTCTATGATGCGTGGAACTCTCTCCTCTAAGTATCTCTTATAGATTATATCATAGTACCTGGCGTATTTGGAATATAGTGGAGGAATCGTCATGAATCATAGTAATATGTGACTGAGTATAAAGTGCTTTCCATGGAGCACTTCTCTTGCACCTTAAGAAGAGAGCTTTAAGAACCAAGAGAGGATGCTCTAAGGCTTGTGAAACTTCTGCTGAAGTATGTTAGAAAGCTCCCAAGTGTGTTCGCTCGATGATTATTCTTCAAGGACCTGCAACACTTAACTTTCAGAATCCTCCTTCACCTTTAATGTCAAGAACCTTGATGTTAACACTCACCATGCCTATCCAGAAAGTGGACACAGCATTATTCCCAAGAGTCGTAGAGCTGTATTAGGCTGAGGATTTGAGCTTTTGGAAGCCCTTGGGGTCTATTCTAGTAACCCAATCTATTCTATCAAAATCTTTGTCTGCAGAGATTATCATTCTCACCCTTTCCCTATCCATTATCGTGATGTGTAGAGCGTCATAGGGTGAGATTTTACGCCTCTCGGATAACTCTATGGCCCTTAGGATGTCGTCAATGGTTACATCTACTACTCTCAGAGGAAGCGAGAGGATGCTCTTGATTCGTTCAGCTATGTTAGGCACTCTATATTTCCTAAGGGCATTGGCTACTTCGAGTAGGATGATGCTTGATATAACTGCTCTTAGAGCCTTAGTGTATATCATCCTGACTATTTCGACACATGGCCTACCATATACACGATCCATTATCATGGAGTAGAAGAAGACGTTACTATCAATGTAGAACTCATCCCTCGGCAGCTTCCTCTACCTCCTCTACTGGGATATGTCTATCAAATAGGGGTTTCTCGCCTATGAGCAACTTAAGCGGCTCCCTAGCTCTCAGCCTCTTTATTATGATAGTATTTTCATCCAATGCACTTACTTCAACTATCTCACCAGGATTAAGACCAATCCTCTCTCTTACGTCCTTAGGTATAGTTACCTGATACTTCTCGGTAACTTTTACTCTACTCATGAGTATACCCATACTAATTCGAAGACGTAAGATAATAAACATATTGTTGCCTCAACTAGGGATGATGATCATTGATTGGCCATGTGAACCCTCTAGGATGAAGTCAAGCACTACTTGAGGCAAGTTAAGAATTTTCTCGTCAGGAGGGTCATGACAGTAATTCGCATGTGTTTTTCAGCTGAAGAAATCAGTGTAGGCAAGCGCACACCGCGGTTCTCATCCGCAACTCTATCGATTATTATGACATGGTCCCTATGACTGTAGTGTCCTCAGTCTTAAGCCTCTCCAATTATGTTAACTAAGCTCTGTAGAATTCTTAGGGGAGGGAGGCTTAATCATTGCACTTTCCTGATGACATGGCTCAATGGACATAGAGCCTGAGATCATCTTTTGCACGCAGGAAGATCCTGATTGCTCTCAGGAAGATTAATAGTACTCGATCAGATAAATTAATGAGAACATGCCACAGCTAGCAAGTAATGAATGGAGGGAGTGGGCTCTTTATGCAGAGGAGGATAGAAGAGAAGCTCATTTAGCTCTTGAAAGAGGCTCTTGGAGAGATGCATGTTTTCATGCTCAGCAGGCCTGCGAAAAGCTGCTTAAAGCCTTTTTAATTAAGAAGGGAATATTCATTCCAACACATGATTTGAAAGCTTTAGGTGATGAAGTAGCCCGCTATGCTGAAGAAGTAAGAGCGCTTCTTGATGATATGAGAAAGCTCACTAAGCATTATTTTGCGGCTAGATATCCCAATGCAGCTCGTAGACTTGGAGTAAGATATGATGAGGAGACCGCTGAAGAGTGTGTTCAGGTAATGGAGAGGCTGTGGAATATATTGAGAGGTAGAGTATGATGAGGGGGGTCAATGCTGGATCACTATGGAACGGGACTCCAGCCATGAAGATTATAGAGAAGTTCATTGAGGAGGTAAGGGACAAAGGAGTTACTATTAAAGCATTGATACTTATAGGCTCTAGAGCAAGAGGCGATTGGAAGCCGTGGAGTGATATTGACCTCTTGGTAGTCGTTGATAAGGATGAGGATAAGTATAAGATCCCTGTGGGCATAATTGATGCCAGGCCTTATACTATTAGCGAGCTCCTTGAAGGCATTGAGAAGTGTGAAGTGGAGATAATAGAGGCATTTGAGTATGGAAAGGTGATATTGGATGATGGTACATGGGCTGAGATGAGGAGTAGATATGCAGAGGTGAAGAAGAAGTATGGAATAGAGAGATATCGTGGAGGATGGAGGATAAGAAACCGAGCCTAGGCGTTGTCATTATGAGGCATAGCAGCGACAACACAGGTATTCAGCCAGATGTGGAGCCAAGGCCTCTTATCTTCACATAAACTCTCATCAATGTATTGAATATTGGTGATAAGCATAATAATTTATAAGGCGAGTGAGCAAGACTCTACTAGAAACATGCCGCTCAGCAGAGGTTATAGAGGGCTAAGCACTCTAGTACTAGCCCTGGCGGCCTTAACCCTGTGTAGTGCCATAACCATAGCCTACAGCTCAACTCCTTACGATGTATACACTCCTCCCCTGCTTCGTGTTTATCCTCTAGGCTTTTCTAAGCGCCTGCCGAGTCCATTTAACCTCAAGATCCTAGTCGTTCCAGTCAGCTTAGCCGATGCGCCATTTACGGACTATGATATGGAGACGTTTAAGGAGTGGCTTAGGTATGCTTCTGATTATTGGTTTAGTGCTAGTAAGGGGAAGGTTAGGATATCTTGGAGCATTTACCCAAAGACAGTTCTCATACCTTACAAGGTTGAGGAAGTGGCGGTTATGCTTGAAAGTAATAGGTGGTTATTTGAGGATTATCTTCCTCCAAGGGCTGAGGAGTATAATGTCATAGTATTCGTTCATTCATCTGTTCCCTTTGAGGCTGGAAATCCGAAAGGGATTTGGAGTCAGACGATAAGGTATCATCCCGAGAGCTATCCGTATCTCCCCTCGATAATGATTGTTTCAACTAAGGGATCGATAGATACGCTAGTCCATGAGATAGGTCATCTGTTAGGACTAGAAGATGAGGTGTATGGAGTTACTGAGGGTGTTGTCTATAGTCCTATGGGCTTCTTCGTAGGTACAGTCCAGTTAGGTTATGTTGTAGCTGGTTTA
>Ga0180301_10001080_pt1 | contig 21346 bp, 19 predicted proteins | sample GuaBasSediGuay16_FD_121797 | JGI IMG/M metagenome (GOLD analysis project Ga0180301, IMG submission 121797) | Subseafloor sediment microbial communities from Guaymas Basin, Gulf of California, Mexico - Guay16, Core 4569-2, 12-15 cm | ecosystem: Environmental > Aquatic > Marine > Hydrothermal...
AGAATAGCTGAAAGGAAAAATTTAAGATGTATTTATAAGCTTTTCTCTTCTACTTTTCATATGGAAGGTAAAACTTTATAGTTAACCCAAACTAAACTAGGTAATAGCACCCTTAATGGTGTTAGTTAGATTGTTGGAAAAAAGAAAATTTAATGAAATAACCGTGGTTGAAACAGCAAAAATTGAAGGTGAAAAACCATTTATTACTGTTGGGCTTCCTGATGTTGGACTAGTTGGACCAATAGCAACCTCGCATATTGTTCAAACTTTGGATATGAAAGAAGTTGGATATTTTGAATCTGACCTTTTTCCACCTATAATAGTTGTCCATAAAAATGAGCCTAAACCTCAAGTTAGAATTTTTGCTAAAGATAACTTGATAACAATTATATCTGAAACAATACTTCCAGTTCAGGCAATTTACCAGCTTTCAAAAGCAATAACTTTATGGGCTAAACAGCATAATGCAAGCTTTATTGTAGGAGTTACAGGAATAGCAGTACCTAATAGGCTTGAAATAGAGAAACCAAATGTCTATGGCTTTGGAAGTAGTATTGAAGCTAAAAAGGAACTTGAAAAATTGAAAATACAACCATTTGAAGAGGGAATTCTTGTTGGCGTTTATGCTTTACTTGTAAGAAATTGTATGGATGAACAACAACCAAATATAACTTTACTTGCAGAATCTCATGTACAATTTCCAGATCCTGGAGCTGCAGCATCAACAATTGAGGTTTTAAATTCCCTGTTTGGAGTTAATGTTGATGTTAAAAGCTTATTAGAAAAGGAGGAAGAAATTAGGATTAAGGCTAGAGAGCTTATGCGTAGAACAAGTGAACAAATGAAGGCGTTAAGAAAAGTTCAAGAACAAGAGCTTAGGGGAATATACGTGTAGGAGGGGTTTAAATTGTCAACACGTAAGAAACGTTCAATTTTTGATATTTTTGAGGAGATTCGTGAAGAAATTAACCGATTTTTTGAAGAATTTATGGGACCCATATTTCCTGTTGAAGCCCCTATGCAAAATGTTCCCAGCAAAGAACTTCAACCATTAACTCATATCTCAGAAACGGAAGAGAACCTTATAATAACAATAGACTTACCTTGTGTAAGAAAGGAGGATATAAAAGTTAATGCAACAGAAAATATGGTAAGAGTTGAAGCTCCTATGAGAGAATGTGTAAGAATAGATTTTTATGGACCATTTCAAAGAGGAGCAGAATTTGAAGTATTCAAGAAAACAATAAAACTTCCAACTCCAGTTGACCCTAAAAGAGCTAAAGCAAGATTTAAATCGGGAATTCTCGAAATAATTTTGCCTAAAAAGATTGCAGGATTTAGAATACCCGTAGAATAATAGAGAGATACTTTATTACGGTTTTTAACTTAAACTTTTTCCCTTTTAATTTCAAAGAGCATGGTATTCTCAGGGTCTAAACAAATATATTCTTGAACTTCAGCTGACATCCAATCATCTGCTGGAAGTTCTTTTGATAGTGCTGGAAAAAGAGGAAGCATAGCAGCTAAAGCATAAATGCATATCCCATTACCCTTAACTAAACGTATAATTTGACCTTCTTCAATAATGAAAGTATCTCCCTCCTTGTGGACATGACAATAACCTTTAAGTTGCTTTTTTGCAGTAACTATTATCCTATACATTTTTTTAAGTCACCAATTAAAGTATCTACTAAGGGAGATATCAAGTTAACCTTTAGTTAAAGAAGCTTTCTTAATATAACCAGCAACTTCAGCAACTCTTCTACCAAGTTTTCTTGATAGTTTTAATCCAAGTTCGTCTCCTCTAACTTCTCCTGCCGCAAAAGCTACAGCAGTTCCACCATATTTTGTCCCATCACCAACAACTATCATATCGTGAGTTAGGAAGAAATCATGCATAGTTCTTAGCGTTGTTTCTTGACCACCACTTCTACCAAGACCAACAGCAATTCCTCCACCAACCTTATTTTTAAGTTTTGAACCTTTAACAGTTTTAAAAACTGTTGTTCTATCCATTAATGCTTTAAGTTGAGCTGTAACAGTACCCATATACACAGGGCTTCCAAGAATAATTCCATCATATTCTAAAAATTTTTTAACAATCGAGTTTGCATCATCATTAATTTCACATTCACCAGTACCATAACATTTACCACAAGCAGTACAAGGTTCTATTTTTTTACCTGCAAGAAGAATAAGCTCTGTTTTTGCATCATAACTTTCAGCTGCAGCTTTTAAAGCTTCTTCAACTAGTATTCTAGTATTGCCTTCAATTCTTGGACTTCCAACAATTCCAAGAATTTTTAACTCATAATCTTTAGCCAAAAAATCATCCTCCACGATACTTTACTGGAATTTAATATTAATGGTAAAAGTAAATAAAGTTTCAGCTAGCTCTTTCTTAAAAATTTCTTAAAAAAGTTATTAACCTCTTTATAAGTTTGAATTGTTCCTATATCATTCCAATATCCGCCCAAAACATATCCATAAACTGGTTGATGCTTGTAAAGCCATTCAATAAATCTTCCAGGCTGATCTTTTCCAACATTTTTAAGTTTAACATACTTCTGAAGAAGAGGAAGAGAACGCTTATGAAGAATATATATGCATGTACCAACAAGTGTTGTTTCAGGATTTTTAGGTTTTTCAACAAATCTTACAACTTTTCCATTAGAATTTAAAACAACAATAGATGCCTCCCTTGCTATTTCCCTTTTTTTAACATCATAAACACCAAGTACAGTAGCATCCTTTTCCTTGAAAAAATTAATGATACCCTGCAAGCTATCTGTAAAAATGTTATCTCCAGCAACAATTAGATAGTTTACATGTGTATTTTTCGCAGTAATCATAGCCATAGCTGCAACAGCTCCAGGTTTTTCCTCTTCCCTTGTAGATTTCTCAACTTCAATTCTAGCATTTATCGGAATCTTCTTCCTTTTAAGCCACATTTTAAATTGAGCCTCAAATTTAAGATTTGTTGAAATAATCACCTCATCAATTTCTGCTTTTTTTCTCACCTCTAAAACTTTTTTTAGAACATAATCTATAACAGGTTTCCCAGCAACTTCCAGTAAAGGTTTAGCTTTATCATTCGTTAGAGGTTTCAGACGTTGAGCATAACCTCCAGCTAATATTACAGCTTTCATCAATTGAATAATATCGGTGAACTTTACTTAAAAGCATTAATACGCTCAAAAATAGAATTAATCTATTGTGGTCTAGGTGGTCTAGTATGAAAAATGCAAAGGAATATTTAAAAAGTATTGAAGAACTAAAAATCCGAGCATACTTGAATGGTGAAAAAGTAGATTCAATAATTAAGAATCCTGTTACAAAAACAGTTGTTGATGCTATGGCTAAAATTTACGAGTTAGCCCAAAACCCAAGCTACCAAGATATTATGACAGCTTATTCTCCACTTATACAAGAGAGAATAAATAGAAGTGTTCATCTTTTCCAGAGCAAAGAAGATCTTGAAAAAAGAGTTAAAATGGCTATTTTAACAAGCCGTCTTCTTGGAACATGTAACTATAGATGCCCTGGCTGCGATATTTTAAATGGACTTGCAAGTACAACTTATGAAATGGATAAAAAAATGGGAACAAAATACCATGAAAAACTTATTAATTATGTTAAGTGGGTCCAGAAAAATGATCTAGCTGTTAGCGGCTCTGTTACTGATGTTAAGGGTGATAGAGGAAAAAGACCTAAAGAACAGGATCCAGATATGTATGTTCGGGTTGTTGAAAAAAGAGATGACGGCATTATCGTTAGAGGGGCCAAAATACATCAAAGTGGGGCAATAGCTGCTCATGAACATTTAGTTATACCTGGAACAGCTTTTCGTAAGGGTGAGGAGGAATACGCTGTAGCTTTTGCGGTTCCAAGCGGATCTAAAGGTTTAACATACATATGCCAGTATACTCCAGAGGATGCTGAAAGATTAGCAGCTGAAGACCAGTATCAGCTTGGTAATCCTCTCTACGGTATAAGAGAAACATGTATGATAATCTTTGATGATGTTTTTGTTCCATGGGATAGAGTTTTTATGTGTGGAGAAATAGAGTTTACAGGAATTTTAGTTTCACGTTTTGCAAGAACACATAGGATGACCTGTGGAGGAGCATGTAAAGTTGGTTTTGGAGATTTAATGATAGGGGCAGCTCAAGCAGCAGCAGAATATCTTGGAATTTCTAATGCTCCTCATGTAAGAGAAAAAATTGTTGAAATGGTTAAAATAAATGAAACACTTCATGCATGTGCTGTTGCAGCAGCGTTTAGGGGTATGGAGGAACCTGAAGGTTCAGGAATATATCTACCTGATAGAATGTTTAGTAATGTTGCAAAACTTAATTGTGCTGAAGGTTTTTGGAGGCTTATGGCTTTACTTGGAGATATTTGTGGAGGTTTAGCTGCAACCATGCCATCAGAAAGGGAGCTTAAAAATCCTGAAACATCAGAGTACATCAAGAAATATCTTAAAGCTAGAGTTTCAGCTGAAAAAAGAATGCGAATTACAAAGTTTATCCAAAATTGGGTTGCAAGTCCACATGGTGTTGGAACTTGGCATGGAGCAGGTTCAATTGAAGCTCAAAAAATAGAAATTTACAGAACAGTAAACCTTGAGGAAAAAAGAAAATTAGCTGAAAACTTAGCCGGCATAAAAGATTAAAAAATAGGGTTTAAGAAGACTATGAAGAAAGCATTTCTTCAATATCTTCTAAGAGCTCTTCAAGATGCTCTATTGTTTCTTCAGCTTCACTAATTTTTTGATTCTTAATTTGGTCTGAAACCTTTTTAATTAGATTTTTTACTTCCTCAAGTTTGTCTTCAGCTGTTGTTAAACCAAGTCCTTTAAATTTCATATGTTTAAGCATACCTTCAAGCCATCTTAGCTTAATCTCAAAGGTATTTACTTTTCTAAGCATTTTAGCTACATCCGGTTTTATGTTTTCAAGTTCGCTTGTACTTTCTTCAACATGTTCCCTTACTTCCTCAAGTTTTTTTAAAGCTCTTTCAACATTACCCCTCTTAATAAATTCCTCAGCTACCTTAATACTATGAGAAGCATTTTGAAGTGCTTGGGAAATTCTAGTTTTATTTAGTATGCTTGTTCTATTTATGGAGCTTATTACTTCCTCCATATGAGATTTAAGTTGTTTCTTTGTTTGATTAAGGAAACACTCAGCCCTAGTAATTTTAAACTTTTTAGCTGCACTATGTATTTCACCAACACATTTTCCTAAGATGCCTCTTGCTATTGCTAATTCTTTTGCAGCTTCATCAACTAATCCCTCATCAAGAAGGCTTGTTGCATTTTCTAGATGTTCTCTTGCTTCCTCAATTTTTAGTTTTACTGTGGTTAGATTATATCCAAATTTTTCTTCTGTTGAATTTGCTAATGCCTCAACTCTATCAGCAAACATGTAAGCTCTTTCTATAGCCTTCCTTAAACAAGTAATTTTAAGAGTTTCATTTTCTACCTTCCTAACTTCAAGCTTAAGGGTAAACTTGTAGGTTACCAATAAGGCAAGCTTAAACTTTTGCATAGCTTTAATGGCGTACTTGCATGCATTCGGATAATCTCCATTATTCCTATAGGAGATTGCATCATCTAGGAGTTTAACTCCCTCCCCATAAAGTTCCTCAGCTTCATGGGGAATCCCTATATATTGAGTTTTAATCTTGTCGAAAACCTCTTCAACCTTAACTTTAGATTTATTTGCAATCTCTATAAGTTGGTCAGCCAAAAATTTTAGCATCGGAGTTTTTGAAGTGTTTTCAGCGTAAACACTGTTAACTTGTACAGCGGAAACTGAGGTAAGCAATAAGAATACTGTTAAAATAGATAATGTTTTGGCTATACTTGTATTCATTCTCACACCCCCAAACCTCAAAAATAACTATAAGTTAAAGTTAATGTTAAGGGAAACTCCGAAACAGATTGAAACAACTGTTTCACAACTGTACACTTTAAATCTTAAAGACAATAAAGGTTATAAATAGCATCAATTTCCTTATTCTGAAGGGTAAAGGGGGTTTAGGCAATATGGGTTTGTGGAAGTTACGCTTATCCATGTATGGAACCCTTACATTGATTATAATGCTTTCAACCCTATTTTTTGCTATAATATTAACATTAATTGGAACCCTGAACATCCTACTTCTCGCAGCATTTGTTGTTATTTTTAACATTCTTCAATGGCTTTATGCACCAAAAATAATAGACAGCATTTACCATACTAAGGAGATATCTCCTAATGATAACCCTAAACTTTACAATACTGTTAAAAGGCTTAGTGAAAAAATGGGTTTAAAAATGCCTAAGTTAATGATTGCCCATATTCCCATACCTAATGCTTTTGCCTACGGGTCACCCTTAACAGGACCACGTGTTGCTGTAACTAGTGAACTTTTAAGAGTCTTAGAAGATGAGGAAGTTGAAGCTGTTATTGGGCATGAGCTTGGACATTTAAAGCATAGAGATGTCCAGATAATGATGTTTGTATCAGTTTTACCTGCAATATTCTATTTCCTAGGTTATTCTTTAATGCTTTCAGGGTGGTTTGGAGGGTATAGAGGTCGCAATAATATTGGTTATATGATGATTGTAGGGTTTATATGCTTAATCGTATACTGGATATTATCTCTCTTTGTTTTAGGTTTAAGTAGATACAGAGAGTACTATGCTGATAGAAGAAGTGCAACAACAGTTGAGGATGGTGCAAGAAAACTTTCAGAAGCTCTTGCAAAAATAGTTCATCATACATCTAAGGTAAAAAGCTTCTATGCTGAAAAAAATATTGGTGCTTTGGGAGCATTTAAGTCCTTATTTATTTCAGACCCTGATAGGGCAGAAACTGATATCCTAAATCTTTCAACATTGAGACACCTAACAGACCAGCAGCTTGTAAATAAAATACTTTCCAGAAAAATAACATTTGCTGATAGGCTCATAGAGCTTTTCTCAAGTCATCCAAACATTGTTAAAAGACTTAAAGCCTTAAAAGAAATAGAAGAAAAAAGTAGGTATGGAGTAGCTTAAGTTATTATTAGCCTAAACCTTAACAATTTTGTAAAGCTTAAATTTAAATAAACAACATTTAAACTAAAATTTTAAGCTAATGTAGATACTTTAGAGATAGGAGGTTCTTATAATGATCAGTCTTGAGGAAATACGTGAAAATGTAAAAAGGTATAAGGATCCTGTTGGACTTGTTTTAGGGTCTCACTCTGCATTAGATGCTATGGCTGGACTTAGAAACTTCGGCCTTAAAGGAATTATCTACACTACAAGACAAAGAGCTTCTATTTATCTTAGAGAGCCTAGAGTTGGCTTAGTTGAGGAGGTTATAGAAGATTTACCCTACATTGTAAGAAGAGATCTTTACGTTTCAGATGATATAAAGGATATTGTAAGAAAAAAGAATCAATGGGTTGAAGCTATACTTTTACTTGATAGGTATGAGGATATTCTTAAAAGTGAGAATATTGATGTTCTTCTAGAAATTGAAGCTATTCAAATTCCAAATAGAGCTTTTGCAGTTTACGTTGGTGGAGAACGCTGTGAAAGAATAGAAAAAGATTTCCCTATACCTATTCTTGGTTCAAGAAAGCTTCTCAAAATTGAAAATAGAGAAGAAGTTGAAGAAAATTATTACTGGTATCTTGAAAAAGCTGGAATACCTCATCCTAAGCCGTTTAAATTTAGGGTTGTTAAGGATGGAATAAAGGTTGAAGATGATGTTAAGCAACCTTTAGTTTTAAAAGTTCCTCATGCAGGTAGAAGACTTGAAAGAGGATTTATTTTTGCAGCTGATAGTGAAAGTTTAGAGGAGAAAGTTAGGAAAGAATTAGAAGCTGGAAATATCATACTTGAAGATTTAAAGAGTGCAAGGGTTGAAGAATATATTCCAGGAGTTACAGCAAACTTTAACTTCTTCTATTCACCGCTTTATGCTGAAGAAGATTGGGGTATCTTAGAAAAGTATATTGACCGCTGGAGACTTGCAAATGAGTTTCTATCTATAGATGAAAGAAGAGAAACAACTCATGATGGAGTTTTAAGGATGGTTGCTGATGATCAACTTAAGGTTGATTGGAGGAAAACACCTTATCCTTTAAGTTTTGAGGTTACAGCCCATTCTATGATAAGTTTAAGGGAATCTTTACTTAGAAAAATTTACCCTATTGCAGATGCCTTTGTTGAAATAACACAAAAACTTGAACCCCCAGGTATGATAGGTGCATACTGTATTCAAACCTTAATAACGTTTGAAAAACAACCCCTTGTTGAAGCAATATCCCAAGGAGTTTATGATGCATCAGGAGAATTCTTCTATGACTTTGTCTTCAAAACCCAGGATATAGCTGTAAGGCATGGAGGGGGAACAAATGTTCATCAAGGAATAGGCTCTCAATATGCAAATGCAAAATATAAAAGAGTTATGAGTATGGGAGATAGAATAGCTTTAGAGCTTTTAAGAGCAAAACAAACAAAAAAACTTGAAAAAATAGTAACATAAAAATTTACTACACCAATTTTTAATAAACCTTTACCTAAGAGCATTTAACCCCTATCTTAATATTTTTGAAGCACCACTATAATTTTTGTTGAGTGCAACATGATTAGAGTTGGGCCTGCAGGTATACCTTTAGCTATGAAGGGTAAGGGTTATGATGAAGCTTTAAAGTATTGTATGGAGATTGGTTTAGATGCTCTTGAAGTTCAGTATGTTCGTGGAGTTAAAATGAGCATAACAATAGCTAAGAAGCTTTACGAATACTCAAAAAAGTATAATGTTAAGCTTTCATGTCATGCCCCGTACTTTATTAACCTTTGTGGAGATAAACAAACAGTTAAAAAGTCTCAGCAAAGAATTATTGAAACTTGTAAAGTTGGAAGCTACTACAAAGCTGAACTTGCAGTTGTTCATCCAGCATATTATGGTAAACATTCAAGAGATGAAGCTAAAAAAATGGTCATAGATGCAATAAATAGCATTGTAGACCAGTGTCCTATACCTATAGGAATTGAAACAATGGGTCGTCAATCACAGGTCGGTCCCCTTGAAGATGTTTTAGAAATTGCTTATGAAACAGGCCAAAGAATAGTACTAGATTGGGCCCATATTCATGCTAGATGTAATGGTTGCTTAAAAAGTAAGGATGATTTTGTAAGAATTTTGGAGGAAATTGAAAGAAAACTTGGAGGAAATTCTCTTAAAAATCTTCATCAACATTTTACCCAAGTTGAATATTCTGTTTCAGGAGAGAAAAAACATTTAGTTTTTGAGAAGGGAGACATAAATTTCAGGTTTCTAGCAGAAGCATTAAAAGATTTTAATGTTGAAGGTACCATCATATGTGAAAGCCCTATTCTTGAAGAAGATGCTGTAAAGATTAAGAACATACTTAAGGACTACGGGATAGGATAGATTAAAAATAATTTTTTGGAAATGCGGCATCCATAAAAACTAGAAAAATTTCTTAAAAATGTGGACTATAAGCAATATTTTTGAAATTCAAGGTTTTTGATTAATCTTTGGAAGAGGTCATGGTAGGGATTAAAGATTAAGGTAACATTATGTTTACCTACTCCTTTAAGCTCAAATGATATAAACCCGTTTTCCGTTGGGGAAATGTTTAACTGTTTACTATTATCCCATCCAATCCAACCTGGGAAATATGCTTCTCTTACTGTTACATTTAAACGCTTACTGTTATTAACTTCGACGATGATTTTTATCATATCTCTTGTTTGAAACCATTTAAGTTCTGTTTTAGGGTTAGTTTCAACATAAGATATGTTTAGCGTATTTTCATAGAGAATGTAGCGTGAAAAGTTTAAAACCTTCTTAAAACTGGAATTTTGAAGTAAGTAAGCTTTTCCAGGATCTCCAAGTAAAACCCATTTAACGCCGAAAACTTGAGACTTTTTAATAAAAGTTGATACTAAGGATTCATCTTCTATACGGGTTAAAGTTTTCTTAACATTAAACTTTATTATTGGTAGTACACTTCCCTGAGGATACCAGCCATCTACCAGAGGTTTACCTGTTTGACTTGGAAGAAGGTAAACTGAGAAGGGACATTTAAACGTTAAAATTCTACCGTATTCCTTATTATTCTTAAGATAAAGTATAACTGGTTCTGGAATACTTTCACAAAAAACTTCCTCCCTAACAGTTTCACCAAAAAACTGGAAAACTGCAAAAAATATGATAATGTTTAGGATAAGTAAAAAAACAACTATAAGCTTAATATTTTTTAAACTTTCAGATTTTCCTTCAGTTTTTAAGAACTGACTTTTCCCGCCAGCAATAAGAAGACTAAAAGGTATTGAGAGGTAAAGTTGGAACCTCATAAAATCGATACTACCACCAAAAGGTAGAAAGTAAGTTAACGGGAAAAAATATGAGCTGAAGACTAGAAAAAGAAAAGCCCATGCTAAGGTAAAAAGGCTTTTAACGCTAGTATAACTTGCGAAACTCTTCAAGCATATTATAGTAAGGGCTGTAAGAAGAATTAAAAGAGCTGCTGAAATTAGTGGATTAACATTTTGGGTATAAAAGCTAACCCAATAAGTTAAATCTACAATGTAGAGTAAAAGCCAAAAAGCTGAAAAAATAAAGCTAAGAAAAAGAATACCAATCAATATCAACATCTTTGTTAGGAGAGTTTTTGAACCTACATTTTTAACCTCGAAAATTAAAGATAAAGCGTAGATTAGAAAAACTAAAGATAAAATATAGGCAGAAAAGTGGTGAGTTAAAAGGGTTAAAGTAAAAAAGATTGAAGCCAATAGAAAATATTTTTTTGAAAAATTTTCAGCAGCTTTAAATGTAAACATTAAGGTTAGTATAAAAAAGGGGAAGCTTACAATGTTTGGAAATCTACCAAAAATTAGAGGGTTATGAATTACTGAAGGAAAAAATGAGAATATCATTGTTGCATAAAATGCTTTTCTTCTTTCTAAACTATAAGTTCTACAAAACTTGTAGAAGCAAAACGGTGCAACTAGAAGAAAAAGTACTTCAATAAGTTTGTAGGAAAATATGGCATCTAAACCTATTAATGTTAATGGGTAAACTAGGAGATAAGATAAAGGCGCATAAGAAGTAAAAATCGGGTAACCACAATACCAATCATAACACCAGAAGGAGGGGCCAAACTTTGAAATATAGACAACCTTTGGTAAATGGGAGAAAGTATCCATACCTATTGGAAGCTCAGATGAATATATTCTTGATGAAAAAATTGCTGTTAGAATTGTTGATGTTAAAATTATGGTTAAAGCTACCTTCTCATCTTTACCCAGATTATAAAAGGCTTTAAACATTATAATTAAACTAATTTACTTGAAGAGAAAATATTTTTTGCTAATAGGGAGATGATTGTATGAGGCATAGTGAAGAGTTTTTTAAGGATATTGTTAGACACGTAAAACTTAAACCAAAGATGACTGTGGATGAGCTTATTCGTGAAATGGCTGGTTCAGGATGTTTTGGTGCTGGACGTTTAGCTCAAGCAGTAGATATTTATGAACAGATGCTTAAAGAGAAGGCTTTAATAGTTTTAGGTCTTGCAGGGGCAATGGTTCCAGGAGGTATGAAAAATGTTGTTACTGAGATGATTAAACGTAAAATGGTGAATATTATCGTTAGTACTGGTGCAAACATGGTTCATGACTTGCTTGAAGTTTTTGGAGGATATCATTATAAGGGTACTGCCTACATCGACGATAAACTACTTTACAAGCATGGGGTTGATAGGGTTTATGATGTTTTTATTCCTGAAGTTGATTTTAGAGAAAGTTTTGATAAACCCCTAATTGAAATTTTTAATGATATTATTAGACATAAAGGAAACAAGATATATTCTACACCTGAATTGATGAGAGAAATTGGTAAAAGAATCATTGATGAAAATTCAATAATTTATAACGCATATAAGTACAATGTACCTATCTTTGTTCCAACAATTCATGATTCATGCTATGGGTTAACTGCATACGAATATAGAAAGTATCATGGAGGAGAAAGAATTATAATGGATGCATTTAAGGATGTTTCAGAATTTCTCGAAATTATAGACAAAAACAATTCAGGAAAAAAAGGAGCATTACTTATTGGTGGAGGAGTACCAAAAAACTTTATTTTTCAAGCAGCATTCAAAGTTAATAAACCCTACAACTATGTAATCCAAATTACAACCGATAGACCGGAGCCAGGTGGACTTTCAGGGGCAACTCTTGAGGAGGCTGTTTCATGGGGTAAAGTTGGAGGTAAAGCTTCAAAAGTTCAAGTTATAGGTGATGCAACCATCTGCTTACCAATTATTGTTGCAGCTGTGATGGAGAGGTTTTTTGGAAAGTAAAATTAAAGCTTTATTTACTAAGCCTAAGAACGAGTTTCTTGGACTTTTATCTAGCTTTGATGAAGCAAAGTACATTATTTTAGGTTTTCCGTTTGATTTTACATGTACTTACAGGTTCGGAGCTTCTAAAGCTCCTGATAAGATTAGGGAAGCATCACTAAACATTGAAACTTACAGTTTTAGGTTTAACTTTAATGTTGAAGATTTAAAAATTTATGATGTGGGAAATATTAAACCTTGCAAAAATATTGAAGAAGCTTTAACACTTCTTAGGAAAGCTATTCTGGATATAAGTAGGATTGGAAAGATACCTGTAACCTTAGGTGGAGAACATACATTAACTTATGGTGTTGTTAACGCTTTAAAGAGGAAGAATTTTAATCTTATTTGCTTTGATGCTCATTTTGATTTAAGAGATATCTACCTTAATAGGAAACTTTCTCATGCAACTTTTATGCGTAGAATTGTTGAGAAAATTGGTGGGAAACGGATATTTTTAGCTGGAGTTAGGGCAGCCTGCAAGGAGGAAGTAGAATATGCTATAAAGAATAAGGTTAAATATTTAACAACCTTACAAATAAAAAGTTTAGGTATAGATAATGTGTCAAAAATTTTAAGGGAATTTGCTGAAGAAACTAATCAAGTTTATATTAGCCTTGATATGGATGTTTTAGACCCTGCATATACTCCTGCGGTTTCTAACCCTGAACCTGATGGTTTAGACTTTTCCATGCTTTTCAATATATTATATAGTTTAAGGGGAGTTAGCTTTTTAGGTTTAGATGTTGTTGAGGTTACACCTGATTTTGATTTTGGAATTACATCTATTCAAGCTGCAAAAGCTGTGTTTGAAATTTTATGTTTAGCTGAGAAAGGCTAATAGGGTTGAAGCTACCTAATCCTTTTTAAGGATAGTAGGATGGAAAGCCGCTTAGAAGATTTTTTTAAAGAAAAATTAGATGAAGCTGAGGAAAAACCTTCTTCTGAGGGTAGAGGTAACCAGGAAGATGTTACTGGAAATTGGGTAAGGTATTTTAGAAGTTTAGTTGAGGATAGATATGCAAACTCTAGAAACCTTAAAAATGTATACCTTTTTTCCGCTAGCTATGATGGAGATAAGCGTTGTGCAGTTTTAAAATTTTACAATCCTGAAGATAAGAAAATCTATCTTTGGTATGACACTACTGGACATAAACCTTACTGCTTAACAAATATTCCACAAGAGGAACTTGAAAATATTCCTGAGGTTAAGGGAGTTAAAGGTTTAGACCACTTTGAAACCGTTGAAAAGTTTAGCTTATTATTAGATAAACCATTAAGGGTTACAAAAATTGTAGCGCAGGATCCTTTAACAATAGGAGGAAAACCTTCAGGTTCAATTAGAGATATCTTGCCAAAGATTAGGCATGATGCAAAAGTTTGGGAAGCTGATATAAAGTACTATGAATGCTACATTTATGATTTAGGTTTGGATTTAGGGTTACCATACAATATTGAAGATGGAAAGCTTGTTAAAAATAAGCTTACAAGCATTAATTTTGAAGTTGAAAAACTTTTTGCAGATGAATCTAAAGACTTTTTCCAATATTTAAAGAGCTGGGTTGAACTTCTTGAAGCACCCTTACCAAGCCTAAAATTTATAGCTTTAGACATTGAAGTTGAATCTCCAAGCTTAGATAAGGTTCCAGATCCTAGAGAAGCCTCACATAGAGTTATTTGTGCTTCTATTGTAGCTTCAGATGGAGTTAAGTATGTTTTGCTTCTTAGAAGAGGTGAAGCTAAAGGTGAAGAATTTGATAGGCTGGATGATGCTAAAGTTGAATTTTATGATGATGAGCTTCAACTTATCTGTAGAATTTTTAGATTTCTTGTTGAATACCCTATTGTTGTAACATTTAATGGGGATGAATTTGACTTAAAATATCTTTACCATAGAGCTCAAAAACTTGGGCTTCAAAAGGAAGATATCCCTATTCAGTTAACCAGAGAATACGCATACTTACCATACAGTATCCATATAGACCTTTACAGATTCTTCTTTAATAAGGCCATCCAAGTTTATGCTTTTGATCAAAAGTATAGGGATGTTAATCTCCAAGATATTTCAACGGTTTTTCTCGGTATAGGTAAAGTTGAGTTGGATAAAAATGTTTCAGAACTAGATTATAGGCAACTTGCAGTTTACTGCTTAAGGGATTCTGAGTTAACTTTTAAGCTTGCAAGTTTTGATGGAAATCTTGTGTTAAAGCTTATCATAGCTTTAGCAAGAATTACAAGGATGATTTTAGAGGATGTTTCAAGGCAAAGTGTTTCAAACTGGATTAAAAGTTTAATGTACTGGGAACATAGAAAAAATAGCTATCTTATACCGTCATCTGAGGAAATTTTAGCTGTAAAGGGTTCAACTTCAACTCATGCAATTATTAAAGGTAAAAAGTATAGAGGGGCAATTGTTATTGAACCTCAACCTGGAATAAACTTTAACGTAGTAGTTTTAGACTTTAACAGCCTCTATCCAAGCATAATTAAGAGATGGAATCTTTCTTATGAAACTGTTAGATGTCCCCATGAAGAGTGTAAAGATAATCTTATACCTGAAACAAATCATTGGGTTTGTAGAAAAAGGCAGGGATTAACAAGCCTAGTTATAGGTTCCTTAAGAGATTTAAGGGTAAGATGGTATAAGGTTAAAGCTAAAGATAAAACGTTACCTGAGGAAGTTAGAGTATGGTATTCTGTTGTTCAAAGAACTCTTAAGGTGATACTAAATGCATCTTACGGCGTTTTTGGTGCAGAACATTTTGCCCTTTATTGTCCACCAGTAGCAGAAGCAACAGCAAGCATAGGAAGATATGCAATAAAAACAACAATTCAGAAGGCTTGGGAGTTAGGAATAGAAGTAATTTACGGGGATACCGATTCAATGTTTCTTAGGAATCCTTCAGAAAATCAGGTTGAAGCTCTTATGGAATGGTCTAGAAACGTTCTTGGTATGGAGCTTGATATTGATAAGCAGTACAGGTATTCTGTTTTTTCAACAAGGAAAAAGAACTATATTGGAGTTTATCATGATGGTAACGTTGAAATTAAAGGCTTAACAGGTAAGAAAAGGAATACACCTGAATTTCTTAAGAAAACTTTTGCTGAAATGATTAAAATTCTTGGGGAAGTTAAAAGTAAAGATGACTTTGATAAAGCAAGGGAAAAAATAAAAAGTATTGTAAAAGATTGCTACGTTAAACTTAAGAATAGACAGTATAGCCTTGAAGAACTAGCTTTTACTGTCGTTTTAGGTAAAGATATTGAAGATTATAATAAAACTATACCTCAGCATGTTAAAGCCTTAAAACTTTTACCTGAAAAGGAAAAAGTAGATGTGGGTGCTGGCTCAGTTATCCGGTATGTTAAAGTTAGAAGGGATCCAGGTGTTAAGCTTATAACTCATGCGAAAGTAGATGAAATAGATACAGAAAAATATGTTGAACATATTCAAACAACATTTGAGCAGGTTTTAGATGCATTAGGTATAAGCTTTAACGAAATTACAGGGGCACCTAGGGAAGCTAAGCTGGAATTTTTCCAGTAAACCATTTTTGAAGTTTTAAAGAATAGGGTAGTGTTGGAACATTAATAGTAATGTTGCAAGAATAAGTTGAGGTACAGCTATTGCAAGTCCTGGTTTAATCCAGTCTATAAAGTTTATGTACCTATTTCTCTCCTTCTCAATGATTCCTATAGCTACAATGTTTGCTGTACTTCCAATCATGGTTAAGTTTCCAAGGTAACATGCACCAAATAGAAGACCCCACCATGCTGGAAATATGTGGTATCCGTAAGCTTCAAGCCCATGCACAATGGATATTAATGTTGCAACTGCAAGAATGTTATCCATAAATGCGCTTAAAATACCAGCAGTCCAAGTTATTATTGTTGTCATAAGCATAGGATTTCCTCCAGCCATGGAAACAGTACCTTCAGCCATAAGCTTAGATACTCCAGTGTAGGCTAATGTTCCAACAGAGGTAAAGAAGAAGATGAAGAAAACAAGAGACCACCATTCAACTCTACGTTCAATTATTTCTCTAGCTTTCTCCTTACTTAGAAATAGGGATATTCCAGCCATAACAACAGGAACAGCAAGTAGCAAGCTATTTTTGGGTAGATGCATAAATTCTTCAAGAGGATGATGAATTGCAAGTCCTCCAATGGTTGAAAGGAAAACAATCCATGGTATAAGCATGCTTCTATGAGTAACCTTTTCACCACCATCTGTTGATGATCCCATCTCCACACCTAAAGTTTTCATTCTATAGTTCAATGTTCCAACGTAAGATTTCCAATAAATAAGGGCTAAGAAAATTGTTAACAATAAAACCACGATTCCTACTGGTGTTGCCCAATGAATAAAATCTAGAAATGTTAGGTTTCCTTCAAAGGCTATAAGAACACCTATAGGGTTACCTATAACTGTAAAGCTGCTTCCAACGTTTGTAGCCATAACGGTTGCTATAACCATAGGTAGAACATCAAGGTCATATTTCTTGGTGATACGTAGAGTTAAGGCGGTTATAAATAGAATTGAGGTAACTTCATCAACCAAAGCTGCAAACATTGCTGAAAGTATAAGTAGTCCTGAGAAAAGTAGGCTACCACTTCTACTAAAGACTTTAAAAAGAAGGTTTAAAAGATACTCAAAAAAGCCCTTCTCTTCAAGAAACCCTATAATGGTCATCATACCTAAGAGGAAAAGTATAACATCAAAATGTGCATATTTTATTACTAAAGGTACCGTTAAAACCCCTGTAAAAAGCATTAAAGCTACACCTGAAAATGCAAATGCAACTCTAAGCCTCCAGAAAAATATTGCACCAAGAATTACTCCAAGAAAACATGTAACAGATATTATTTGGCTGGGTTGAAGATTAAGCATTAAAGATAGAAGTGTAACTATGGTGATCCCTGCAATGTATGATGCAACACTAGCATAACCCATTTATCATCATAAAGATATACTTTAGATAACTATGTATATTTAAGTTTATACCTAACAAACCTAACAATACAAGTTTAACGGTTTACATATGTTAACCAAAACTCGTAATCTAAGTTTTCACCTCTAACAATCTTTAAATATTCCTGTTGAAGCTTAATAGTTAGTTTTCCAGGTTTTCCATCACCAATTCTTCTACCATCAACCTCACAAATAGGGGCTACTTCAGTTGCTGTACCAGTAAAGAAGGCTTCATCAGCATTGTAAAGCATATCCTTATCTACATTTACCTTTTCAACTTTATATCCAAGGTTTTCAGCGATTTTAATGATGCTATCTCTTGTTATGCCTAAAAGTATTGTTGAATCATCTGGCGGAGTATATAAAACCTCATTTTTAACTATAAAAATGTTTTCACCTGGACCCTCAGCAATAAACCCGTTTTCATCAAGCATTAAAGCTTCATCATATCCATCCATAACAGCATCAATCTTGGCAAGTATAGAGTTTACGTATATTCCTGTAGCTTTAACATTCGGGGGGAAAGCTTTCTTTGGAATCCTAGTATAAGGGGAAAGTTTAACTTTAACACCTCTTTTAAGGCTTTCCTCCCCGAGGTAAGCCCCCCAAGGCCAAACTGCAATTGCAACTTCAACAGGACTACCTAGGGGGTTAAGACCCATTTCTCCGTAGCCTCGAAAAACTATAGGCCGTATGTAGCATTCATCTAGATTGTTAACTTTAACAGTTTCAGCAACAGCATCTGAAAGAGTATCAATAGTATAGGGAATCTCAATTTTTATAGCCTTAGCAGACCTAAAAAGCCTTTCTATATGGTCTCTTAACCTAAAAATTGCTGGACCTTTAGGGGTTTTATAGCATCTTATACCCTCAAAAACACCACTACCATAGTGGAGTGTATGAGTTAAAACATGGATTTTTGCTTCATTCCATTCGATAAATTTACCATTAAACCATATGTACTTAGTTTCACTTACAGGCATAGATTACACCTTTAAGGGAGTTTAACCATTGTGTTTATAAGATGTTTTACATCCAAAAATATTTTTGGATGTAGGATTTAAGAGTTGAGGATTATAAATGTTTTAGGTTGAAATAGTATTGACCTTAAAGATTTATGTTGTTATTCCAGTTAAAAGTCTTAAGAATGTTAAAAGTAGACTTTCAACAATACTTTCAAAGGAAACTCGGCATAGGTTAACATTTAAAATGCTTTTAGATGTACTGCATACAGTTAAACAAGTTAAAAATATTTGGGAGATTCTGGTTGTAAGTTCGGATAAAAAAATTTTAAATTTTGCTAGGGATCTTGGTGTGGAAACTTTGCAGGAGGAAAAAGATTCCGGTGTAAATTCTGCTATAAGCTGTGCATTAAATCATCTCCAATATGATGAAGATTCCGCTCTTCTTATCCTACCTTCAGATATACCGCTTATTACACCAAGAGATGTTAATATTGCTATTAACCTAGGATTGGAAAAGCAAAGTATTACAATCTCTCCTTCATTAAGATTTGATGGTACTAATCTTCTCTTACTTAATCCTCCAAAAGTTATTCCAACATTCTATGAGGATGATAGTTTCCATAAACATGTTGCTGAAGCTTTTAAAAGAAATGTAAAGGTTAAGCTTTATGTTTCATGGAGGGTTATGCTTGATGTTGATGAAACTGAAGACCTTAAAATGCTTACTATGATTGATGAAGAAACTTTTACAAGCAGATTTGTAAGTAAAAAGTTTAAGGAGATAGGTTTAAAGCTTTAAGACAAAATTTTGCAAGCCTAACTTCATCTTTAAGATTTTTCATTAAAATATTTGCTGTTAAACATTTTAAGCCAAGTTTTTCAATCATATCTTTAATTTTTATATCCCTATTATCGATAACAAAGATTCCAACAAACTCCTTATATAATTCTGCAATTTTAAAGGGTGAAATAGGAGTTAAACCTAAACCTTTCATAAGAGTTCCAGCAGGTCCACTTACGGGCGAGTTTCCAATTATCGGGGAAACTGCTAAAACTTTACTTTTAAGTTTTCTTAGCTTTTTCAGCATGCCAGGTATAAGTATGATAGGTTTTATGCTTGTAATAGGATTTGCTGGGCAAACTATTATTCCATCAGATTTTAAAAGAAAATTTAAAGCTTCAATGTTTACTTTAGCCTTCTCAATACCACTATATTTAACATCTAAGACTTTGACTTTTCCACGTTTTTTAACCCAAAATTCTTGTAGATGAATTTCCTTATTAACAGTTTTTATTCTTGTTTCAACCCAACTATTTGTTGCTGGAAAAATTTTTACTTTAACATTTAAAGATTTACAAAGAATTTTTGTCACCTCTGTTAAGGTTAAACCTTTAGCTAAAAGGTTTGTTCTATAAATGTGGGTTGCAAGGTCCATATCTCCAATGTTAAACCATGATTCTAGCTTGTAGCGTTTAAGCATTTTTTGAAAGTTGAATGTATCCCCTTTAATTCCCCAGCCTCTTTTTTTATCCAGTATACCTGCAAACATGTACATTGTAGTATCTAAATCGGGACATACTGTAAGACCATGAATCTTGAAGTTATCTCCAACATTAACTATAACTGCCATGTTTTTTTCTGGAACTATTCTTGCTAAACCTCTAAGAAGTTTTGCGGACCCTGTTCCTCCAGCTAATACAGTAATTTTCAAGTTTAACCTTCCCCGCCTAGGATGTTTAAAACAGTCTTATAAACAAGTAAAGTTCCATAGTATAGGTTTCTTATATCTTCATATTCGTCTTTAACATGAGCTTGACCTTGAGTTCCAGGTCCCATACAAATTGTTGGAATACCTAGCATTTGATTAAAAAATGCAGCATCAACCCAACCTTTAGCTATGGATAGTTTAGGTTTAAATTTAATTTGTTTCACAGTTTTTATTGCAGCTTTAACAATTTCATGTTTTAAACTTACAAGGTAGCCTTCATGGAAGGAGTCTAAATTTATGTTGAAATCTTTTTTTAAAGTTTCTTTTACAAGTTTAAAAATTCTTTTTTCAGCTTTCTCTCTTTTTTCCTTAGGTAAAGCTCTATAATTTATTGTTAGATTACATTGGTCAGGTATTCTTGTAGCCCAACCATCAGTATTTATTTTTGTTACACTTACAACAGCTTTCTCTTTTAATGGTTTAAGCATTAAGGGAAGTTTAGCATTTCTTATAGCTTCCACAACGCTTATAGCTCTATAGATTGCATTTACAGCTTTTTCAGGCTCTGATGAGTGGTATGCTTTTCCATAAACTTTTAATGTAAAATTTCCGATACCTCTACAGCCAACTACTATATCAGCAACTTTACTTTTAGCGTGAATATGGTGGTCTAAGCATATCCCAAAATTAGCTTTAACTTTACCAATCAAGATTTTTCTAGCTTCATCCTTATCACTTTCTTCTCTACTTGTAAATAGGAAAATTACTTTACCATTTGGAGGTTTAAAGCTAAAAATTCTTGCAATTTCAATCATAGCTGCAACACCAGACTTGTTATCAGAAGCTCCAAGACCGTAAACTTTACCATTAGCAACTATACCAGCATAAGGGTTTATACTCCAATTTCCAATAGGGGGAACAGTATCTATATGTGAGTTTAAAAGTATAGTTTTCTTTCCTTTACCAACCTCAACTATAACATCATAATATTTGTCTATTTTTGGCCTATAACCAAAATCCTCAAGTATTTTTGAAACTTTTTCAGCAACTTCTTTTTCCTTAGAACTTAAGCTTGGCGTTTGAACAAGTTTTATTAAAGTTTTAACTAAAAAATCCTTGTTAATAGTTTTTAGCCCCATAGCCTTAACTATGTTAATTTAGATGTTAAAAACTTTCACGTCTATCCTGCTGGCTTTCATAAATTGATGCTTCACCTGAAAGAGCATAAGATATTGCTGAAGCAAGCATTAATGGAACAAGCAAAGAATAACCTCCTGTCA
>Ga0180301_10001082_pt1 | contig 21326 bp, 15 predicted proteins | sample GuaBasSediGuay16_FD_121797 | JGI IMG/M metagenome (GOLD analysis project Ga0180301, IMG submission 121797) | Subseafloor sediment microbial communities from Guaymas Basin, Gulf of California, Mexico - Guay16, Core 4569-2, 12-15 cm | ecosystem: Environmental > Aquatic > Marine > Hydrothermal...
AGATATTCCCGTGGATTTCGAGAACGTTCCGGCTCCCGGCGAGAATGTGCATATTGTCGATATTCTGCGTAATTAGCGCGAATTCCGTTGCCTGTTTTTCGAGTTCGGCGAGAGCGTAATGCCCCGGATTCGGTTTCGCTTCGAGCATCTCGCCGCGCCGCCAGCCATACCATTCCCATACGCGCCTCGGGTTCGTGCGGAACGCCTCGGGTGTCGCCAGCTCCGACGCCGTGAACTTTTTCCAGATACCTTCCTCGCCGCGGAATGTCGGCACACCGCTTTCGGCGGATATACCCGCACCGGTGAGGACAGCGATTTTTTTCGCTTCGCGGAGGATTTCGCGAACCCGTTTTATTTTGTCGTCCATAATCGACCTTTTACGGTAAGGGCGAGGCATGCCTCGCCCCTATCATGAATCAATAAACCATCGGTTGTGTTACTCCTATTTTATCAGCATCGCTTTCGTTATCGCCGATTTACCGTCGAAAGCAACCCTTGCGAAATACAATCCGCTCGGCAACTCCCTTCTCGCGCTGTCGAGACCATCCCACCCTATGTGGACTACACCCGCGCCGTATCGGCCGGTTGCGCTATAGACCTCGCGACCCGATATATCGAAAATTTCGATTTCGACCTCGCCCGCGTCCGGGAGTGCGATAACTATTTCGGTCGTCGCGTTGAACGGGTTCGGGACACAGCCGAGAACCGCGAACTCTTCCGGCAGGAGCGGAGCGGATTTCAGTTTATAATTCCCGGCGGGGAAAACGGCGACATCGCCATCGCAGTACCTTTTGCCGTTTATCTCGATAACGATATCTTCGGGTATCTCGAACTCGATTTCGGAATTATCTCTCAACAGCAATTCCCATTCCCCTATCGGCGAGAGGTCTTTCGATAGCTCGAAACCGTCGGCCATTAAAACAGATTTTCTCGGCGTGCCGTTCGGCACTATCGGCGGGAACGCGATGTCTCCGATGTCGAGACCCTCGCCCGCCGATGGGGCATAACCAATCGCCAGGCGAACGTTATCGATAATTAATGTGCCGTTCCAATGGGTTTCGGGCATCGGTTCGGGACGTCTGCGGTAACTCGATGGGACGTGTAATATCCCATCGTCAGAGCAGAGAAGCCAGTAGCCCTCGCCGGGTATCAGCGAATCCGCCGCGACATACGCGGAACCGTCGTATCCGTAGATAGCGCCGAGAATACCTCCAGTCGGCGTAACCTCTATATCGTCCACCGAAACCGGCTCTCCGGGCGCACCGATAAGGTTCCAGCCGCGATAAACCGCCCAGCGGTAGCCCTCGATATAACTTCCCGCAACCGGAATTTCATAGGGCTCGTTCGCCCAGACCCAGTAGCCTTCGCCGTCGCGGATGTAACCGGCATAATCATAAGTGTGCCAGGGTGTAACGTATCTGAAAACCCCCATAACCGCGTTGAAAACCTCATGGGCCGGTATTTCGGTCGGCAAAACCGGACTGCTTACCATATTCCAGCCTGTCTCGAAAGAGAGCGTTACAGCGTCCATCGCCGGTAACGTCCAATCGATGATGAGGGTATCGTTCTCGTCGAAATAAGCCACCGAATCGCGCTTCATATCGATTATCCCGTTCAGCCGGAATTCCCCCTCGGGAAAACGGTCGGGTTCCCAGCGCACGATACCGTGCGGTTCGTCTTCCATTACGACGAACCATCTTTTCGGCGGGTCGTCGAGCCGCATATCGCGGATGAGCATAGTTATCGTCGGATACGAAGGGTCGTCGATAGGGAACCATCCATTTACCAGCCAAGCGGGAGCGGGAACGTGCTGGATATCGAGTCCAGGGTCATAATCGTCGGAGCCTCCGGGCATCGCGCCAAGCGTCAGGACGAAATCTTCGACCGGCGTTCCGGTCGTGCGATTCAAACGACGGTCGCACATAAACACCTCCGGCGAAAGCTCGACTACAAACAATCCGGCCGTCCACGATACTTCCGGGACGCCCTCGTTGAGCACAATCGTGTCTATCGAGATAACCGCGTAATCGCCTCCGAAAGCGTTGCACGGCACATAGCATTCCATATAGAGGAAATCGCCGCCCGTGCCGCTTGTAAGTGGTGTGCCGCTAATCGTCGCCTCGATAATCCCGGAATCGGGATAGGTCGTAACGCCGCCGACACTCCAGCCGTCGGTCAGCGAGCCGGTCGTAATTATATCCTGCGGGATAAGAACCTCCGGGTCGACCCGGAAACGCATCTCGACACTCGCTATCCAGCTATAATCCAGTCCGTCGATAATAAGCGGCACCGTCACAGTGCTGCACGGGTGTCCGTAAGCGGTCGGGAACCATACCTCGCGCGCGCGCATATTGACAAACGCCCAGCAGGAGTGCATCTCGTTGTCGGGGCAGTATTCGGTCGTGTCGGTCGCATCGACACAAACCCAGATAGAATCGGCCGCAAGTATAGGTTCTGTCGGGGTATAGCCGATGTTCCAGCCGCCGGTTACGGGCGTTAGTATAAAATCCGCCCTCGGTATCGTGTCGCCGTCGACAATGAAAACGATTGTCGAAGTATCCACTCCGGAGCCTAAATCGATAATATCCGCCGTAATAAGGGGCGTCGGGTCGTCGATTATGCTGTCCGGCGGCGGCTGCATATTCTCCAGATGCGGTGTCGAGAGGTCGACATAGAAATCCCAGCATAGCGGCTCCGCGAGGTAGCCGCCGCAGGTATTAAACAGCGAATCGAGACAAACGTGGACCACGTCGTTATCCTCGAACGTATCGGGAGGAATCGGATTGTAGATAAGATATGTCGAATCGACAAGGTCGAGATAAGTATCGCCGACGTGATGGGCGACACTGTCCACGGTCATAACTATACTCTCGACATCCAGCAGACATTCGACCCTATAAAAAACGGTCGCTACGAAATCCAGACCGACCGCGACCGCTGTCAAATCGCAGGCCTCGATTGTCAGGGTATCCGCGCCGCCATGCATAAACGGGAGCATATCGAATGTAAAGGAGTGATTCCAAACCGAACCGTCATCGTCCGCGCCGATAGAGTCGCCATTCATATAGAAAGTCGCTGTGTTATCGGCATACATCTCGACCGTAGCCGAGTCGATAACCGCGCCGGGGGCAGTTTCGATAATACACCGGAAGGTCAGACAGCGGCCGGTGATAGCGCCCGTATAAGTGCTGTCCCATATCCACGACGAACCGTCGAGTATATGCGTTCCCCAACCGGAATAGTATATCTCGACTGCCGGCAACCAGCTCATCGTAACGGTATCCCAATATTCCGTCGTTGTCGCAAGGCTCGGTATATTCATCTCCGCGAGTATCGTCCCCTCGGTGGAAATCGTCATCGTAATCGGCTGGTCAGCGCAACTCGTCCATGTCTCCGGCAGTGGCTCGACTATCTCGGCGTGAACCGGCGGTGAGGTAACGTGAACATAAAGGACGATTGGGTTCGTTCCGCACGGTTCATTTGTGTTCGCCCAGACAGTATCGATATATATTCCCGTATCTGCGGCGGAAAACCCGACCTTAATTACGCCCCAGGTGTCCGGCGGAAGCATACCCGGTGTGCTTATCGTTGTGAAATGCGGGTCGGTGTGTGAAGCTCCGGTAGCATAAAGCGTGTCGATAGTCTCGTCCGAGTTACGGACCGATATCTCAATTGTATCGTCTGTGGCGACCCTTATACTGTCGATATATATCGAGTCGCCGAGATTGGAGATAAGCTGCAGAAAACCGTGACCGACGATAATAGTATCCTCCTGGTCGATAAGGACGGTATCGAGATATATCCTGTCGCTGCCGTCGTCCCCCGATATGAAATAGAGCCACCGTATCGGGTCGGTGCTGCCGAAATTCGTTCTCAACGTGAATTGCCATTCGTCTCTGGGAATATAAAACGCGCCGCCGTCGGTATTGAGCCACCATGCCCAATGTCCCTGTGGATAATCTGAGAGGTCGAATTCGCCGGGGTCGTCGCTCATTGCCAATATGCAACCGGTCGGTATATCGTCGATATAAAGCGAGCATGTCGCATCGGCGGTTCCGGTAACGTCGATATTGTGCTGAATTACGAGGCCGATATTCCCGGTCATCGGATTGTAGAAGAAGAATATGTGGCTTTCGTAGGCCGTCTCTAGACCGGTATGCATCGACGCGGAAGTGTAATCGAACCATTCCGCTTCCATAACGGAGTCGGTAATGACCGGTTCCACGCAGAAAGTATCCCCCCGGAAGATAGCGTAGAAATAACCTGCGGGATAGCCGCTCTGGCTTAACGCAACCGAAACCAAAACAAGCAACAGGGCTAACATTAGCGCGCTTCTCATAATCCTCCTCCTGCGATTGGAGATTTCAGGCTAATAAGGGAATTATTATAATGATAATGATAACAGAAGAAAAAACAAGGAATTGTTGCGAGAATTACTCCAAAAATACGTGCGGAACACTACAAGGGAATCAATAACCCAGTCGTCTCGCCGGGGGTTTCCGGGCTGGCGCGATGTTCGCATCCGGGAATAATATATTCCAGAACCTTACCGGATGTAGCGGACAGCGTGACAGCCCGGTTCTCGCGGGTCGCGCTTTTCAGAACCTCGCAACCATCGCCACGCCGATTACTATTAATACCGTCCCAAAAATACGAACCGCCCCGGGATGTTCTTTAAGAAAAATTACGGAAAGTATTAACGCGAAAATATACGACATCGAAATCAACGGATAAGCCTTCGTAAGGTCGTATCTCCCGAGTATCCAGAACCAGAGAAGCATCTGGCTGCCTATCATTACTATACCGCCGAGAACCCAGCCGTTGGTAAAAACCTTGAGAAGATTAGATATCGAAAACCCGCCGGTTTTGTCCAGACCGGTCTTGAGCATTATCTGCCCGCCGGCGAGCATCCCAGAAACGACCATCATAAGCAAAATTAACCTCATTGTTTCTCCCTGAAGTTATTGGTTTTACTGATTTCATAATATCGTCGATGTAGCCAAAACGCAAGCGGAAATGGAGGATAGATAACCGTTTCTATATAAAATAATGACTCCTGCAGAATTGCTCGTAAATGTCATTTCGAGGAGCGAAGCGACGAGAAATCTTCTGAATGACAACGATTTAAGATTTCTCGCTTACGCTCGAAATGACAAAATTCTCAATTTTGCAGAATTCATTATAAAATACTGAAACCGCTTGCGTTTCGATAATCGATGTTTTATTATTTATATTGTTCTTGGATTAAAAATTCCATAGAGAAAAACCGATTGCGTTTCGAGTAATCATTATTTCAAAATCGAGATAGCCACAGGAGGTTAAGATGGTAGGAATCGTGGGTTATGGAGCGGATTTGCCGCGAAACAGGGTCAGGGTCGAGGAAATCGCTGAAACCTGGGGAACGGATGCACCCGCCTATAAAAGAGGTCTCGGCCTCGAGGAAAAATCAGTGCCCTCGCCGGACCAGGATACTGTAACAATGTCCGTGGAGGCCGCGCGAAGGGCCATTCGCCGCGCAGGCATCGACCCGCAAGAAATCGGCGCTCTTTATGTCGGTTCGGAATCGCACCCTTATGCCGTTAAACCGAGCGGGACGATAGTCGCGGAGGCCATCGGGGCGACCCCCGAATGCCACACTGCCGACTACGAGTTCGCCTGTAAGGCCGGTTCCGAAGGGATGTTCGTGGCGTCGCAACTCGTCGCCTCGGGCGCGGTCAAATACGCTATGGCAGTCGGCGCGGATACATCGCAGGGCGCGCCGGCCGACGCTCTCGAATACTCCGCAGCCGCGGGCGCTGCAGCTTTTATTTTCGGAAAAGAGAATATCCTCGCCGAGCTCGAAGAAACATACGCCTTTATGACCGATACACCCGATTTCTGGCGACGCGAGCATATGTTCTACCCCAAACACGGTGGGCGTTTCACCGGCGAACCCGCGTATTTCAAGCATCTGTGTGGCTGCACAGAGGGCATATTGAAAAAGGCGAATGCCAGACCGGAGGACTTTAAATTTGTGGTATTCCACCAGCCAAACGCGAAATTCCCGCAAAGGGCGGCTAAGATGATGGGTTTCTCGAAGGAGCAAATCGAGCAGGGATTGCTCGTCCCGAAACTCGGCAATACATATTCGGGCTCTTCTCCGATGGGGCTTTCTGCCGTCCTAGATGTCGCCAAAGAGGGCGACAGAATACTGATGGTCTCCTACGGTTCAGGCGCGGGCAGCGACGGCTTCATTTTCACGGCCACGAAAAAATTGGAAGAGGTTCAGGATAAGGAAGTCCATACACGCTTCCTGCTCGATTATAACAAGCGGTATCTGACCTATGGCCAGTATCTAAACTATCGCGGCAAGATTATAATGAACCTGGCAGATTAAGAATAGGTATCGGGTATCGGCACGTTCCAAATACCCGGTGGATGGGTCGTATCGACCCTAAACCCTAAACCCTAAACCCTAGACCCTTTTTACATAAGGAGTAACAAATGGGTCTTACATTTGTAGAAATCGAGGTCGGGAATCCAGCTAATCCCGAGATAACAGAAACTGTGGAATTCCTAGTGGATTCCGGCGCAATATATTCTGTCGTCCCGACAGAAATCCTCGATAAACTCGGGATTAAACCGTTAGGGGAAGAAAAATTCATACTCGCCAACGGCGACAAGATTATCAGGAAAAAGGGCATAGCACTTTTCAAATACGGCGGAAATCTCGGCGGCGCCGACGTCATATTCGGTGAAGAACGCGACAGCAATCTATTAGGCTCATTAACCCTCGAAGCTCTGGGTTTATCGTTAGACCCGCTGAAACGCGAATTAAAACCGCTGCCGATGGTCCTCGCTAGAATCAAAAATAAACCGGGCGGTGATGTGCGATTATAAACAGGTATCGGGTATCGGCATGTTCCAAATACATGGTGGATGGGTCGTATCGACCCTAAACCCTAAACCCTAAACCCTAGACGCTAGACCCTAGACCCTAGACCCTAGACCCTTTTTAAATAAGGAGGAGGCATAAATGAGAGAAGTTGCAATAATCGGTGTCGGAATGACCGAGTTCGGCGAACTGTGGGACAAATCCCTCAGAGACTTGCTCGTCGAATCGTCGCTTAAAGCTATGGACGATGCGAAAGTCGATGCAGTCGATGCCATATACGTCGGCGCGATGAGTAGCGGACTGTTCGATAATCAAGAGCACCTCGCCAGTATCGCCGCCGATTATCTCGGTATGGTCGGTGTCCCGGCGACAAGATGCGAGTCGGCGTGCATCAGCGGAAGCCTCGCGTTCAAAGGGGCGTTTCTCGATGTCGCTTCAGGATACAGCGATATCGTCCTCGTTACAGGTGTCGAGAAGATGACCGATGTCAGCGGCGACAAAGCCGTGGCCGGTCTATCCACCGCCGCCGACGACGAGTTCGAGGGCTACAATGGCGTCACTTTCCCCGGGCTTTACGCGATGATTGCCAACGCGCATATGAAAAAATACGGCACGACGCGCAGGCAGCTATCGCTGGTCGCGGTCAAAAACCACGCGAATGCGCTCAAAAACCCGAACGCGCAATTCAGGATGAAAGTCACGCCCGAGGCGGTCGAAGGCTCGGTGATGATAGCCGACCCGCTTCATATCCTCGATTGCTCGCCCATCACCGACGGCGCGGCGTCGGTCGTTGTCGCCCCGCTGGAACTCGCGAAAGAAAAATTCGCCCATCACAAAATCGTCAAGGTTATCGGGCTTGGCCATGCCACCGGAACTATCGCGCTACATTCACGCGAGGACATTACCGAACTCGATGCCGTCGTAAAGGCCGGCGAGAGGGCCTACAAAATGGCGGGTCTCGGCCCGGACGATATCGATTTCGCCGAACTCCACGACTGCTTCACTATCGCCGAGATATGCGAGCTCGAGGCCCTCGGTTTCTGCGCCAAAGGGGAGGGCGGCCTGATGACCGAACGCGGCGAAACGCTCCCCGACGGCAAAATACCTATAAACATTTCCGGCGGATTGAAAGCTAAGGGCCATCCGGTCGGCGCGACCGGCGTATCCCAGATAATCGAACTGGTCGAACAAATCCGTGGCGACGCCGGCGACAGACAGCTTAAAAAGGCCGATATCGGCCTCGCGCAGAACCTCGGCGGCTCTGGCGGAAGCAGTATCGTTACTATACTGAAGGGTCTAGGGTCTAGGGTCTAGGGTATATATGGGATTATCATGGCGAAACTAAAATCGTATAGGGAGTTGCAGGTTTGGCAAAAGGCAATCGACCTTGTTAAAAGCGTCTACGAATTGACGGAAAAATTGCCATCAGACCAGAAATACGGGCTTTGCGGTCAAATCCAGCGTGCTGCAATATCTATCCCTGCGAACATTGCAGAAGGGTACGGACTGAACCATCGAAAAGAATATATTCAGCATATTTAGATAGCAAATGGTTCCCTTGCCGAGTTAGAGACACTCATAATTATACTTCAACGTTTAAACTACGTATCAGCTGAAGAAATTAAAACAATCTGGGAAATGTGCCAAGATATTGGCAAGATGTTGAGAGGATTATCGAAAGCATTGAAAGAAAAATAGAGCGGTTTGGGTTTTGGGTATAGGGTCTCGGCCGCTTCCCACGCCTGACGGTTGGGGGGTGTGGGGCCAAGACCCAAGACCCTAAACCCTAAACCCTTATTAGATTGGAATAAAAATCAAGAAATGAAACGTAAACAAAGAGGAGCATAAACAATGGACCCTCAAAAATACTGGCGTCAAATTCCGGCCCGTTACCGTCTCGAAGCCTACAAATGCAAAAATTGCGGCAAGGTCTTTTTCCCGAAAAGGCTGATTTGCGACAACTGCAAGAGCCGCGAGTTCGTCAAAGCCGAGCATTCCGACAAAGGAAAGCTCCTCACCTACACGGTCATCCGGACAGGCCCGGCGGATTTTCAGGACCAGACCCCGTATGTTATCGGCGTGGTCGAATCAGAAAACGGCGCGCGACTGACCGCGCAAATCGCCGATGTCGAACCGGAAAACGTCGCTATCGGGATGAAGCTGCGGATGGCGTTCCGCAAAATCAACAAGACCGGCGACGCGGGCGTGATTATGTATGGCTACAAAGCCGTCCCGGAGTTCGAGTAGGGACGAGGCGAGAAATCTCTTCCGCGATTTTATAGGTTGAGCATCTCGCTCGACACGCCAACGGAACGTGGACACTATCCATCTCGGCGAGCGCGAATGCTCCGTCCAGCGGTCGAACCAGAAGCTTATCGATGAGTCGCCGCGTAGCGACTTTTTCATTGACATTTAGCTGGTGCGTCGTTATCTTCTTCCGCGTTGAAACTGCCGCCGGTGAAATTACTGTCTATCAAATTCGTTTCTCTGTCGATTTCATCGGAGGCTCTCGATGCCAGCCTGCAAAAAGAAACTGTTCGTCGTCGATACCAACGTAATCCTCTACGACCACCAATCTATATATAATTTCGAGGAGCACGACGTCGTTGTGCCGATAGTCGTTCTCGAGGAGCTCGACCGGTTCAAGAAGGGGAGCGACCTTATCAATTTCGAGGCACGGGAGTTTATCCGTCAGCTCGACAAACTCTCCGGCGACAGGCTTCTCAAGAAAGGGATTCCTCTCGGCGACGGCCGCGGACGTCTTTTTGTCGAGGTCGCCGACCCGCGTTCGGAGCTTGTCGATAAAGCTTTCTCCGAGCCGAAACCCGACCATAGGATTCTCGCGCTCGCCGACCAGCTCCGCGAAAAGCGGAAAGACCGCGAGGTCATAATAATCTCGAAAGATATCAATCTTCGGATGAAGGCGAAGAGTCTCGGTATCCCCGCCGAGGATTACGAGAAGGGCAAAATCCGCAATATCGACGAGCTTTATACGGGGCGCGAGCTTTATGAGGATGTCGAGAAATCGGTACTCTCGCGGTTTTACGAGGAGCCTTTCGCGGTTCCGGCGAGCGATTTACCGCTGGACGGCGACCCGGTTCCGCATCAGTATTTTATATTCCGGAATCGAAGCGCCAGTGTGCTTGCGCATTTCGACCCGGAGAAGAGAATGCTCGGGCGCGTCGATAAACAGACCGCGTTCGGGATACAGCCTCGCAACGCCGAGCAGACTTTCGCCCTTGACGCGCTAATGCGGCAGGAAGTGCGTTTGGTTACTCTGACCGGCAAAGCGGGAACCGGCAAGACCTTGCTGGCACTCGCAGCGGCTCTTCAGCAGAGAAATCGTTACAGACAGATATATCTCGCGCGGCCGGTAGTGCCTCTCGGCAACCGTGATATGGGCTATCTTCCGGGGGATGTCAATGAGAAACTCGACCCGTATATGCAGCCTCTTTATGACAATCTCGGGGTTATTCGGCACAAATTCCCTGTAGAGTCCGCCGACCACAAAATAATAGGTAAGATGGTCGAAACCGAGAAGCTCGTTATTACCCCGCTGGCTTATATCCGCGGGCGGAGCCTCGAGAAGATTTTCTTCATCGTCGACGAGGCACAGAACCTGACGCCGCACGAGGTCAAGACGATTATCACACGAGCGGGCGAGGGTGCGAAACTCGTTTTTACGGGGGATATCTACCAAATAGACACGCCGTATCTCGACAGCCAGTCGAACGGGCTTACCTATCTTGTCGACAGGATGAGGGGTCAGGATATTTTTGCACACGTCAATCTTATCAAGGGTGAGAGAAGCGAGCTTGCGGAGCTGGCGTCGAATCTGTTGTAGGGTTTGCGGGGTCGCCTGCGTAATCGGGCTGTCACGATTTTTGCTATGCCCATTAAGGTTTGGGAATATATTATTTCCGGGCGCAAAAACTCCCAACCGCGCCAAAACCCCACTCTCGCGCCAGCCGATAGTATCGGAACCAACTTGCTCGACCGCCTCCGGCGGATTCGCTCTTCGCAACTCAAGACCTTAATTGGAATTCGCACCCGGACCGAGGTCCGGGGCTATTTGCATTGCCATTCGCGCACCGACTCGTTTTCTAAGATATTCGCAAACCGGAAATACTTGACTTATCAAATTTTGTGATTTAATATAATCCCGAAACACGGGAGGAATCGGAATGTATCGCGATTATAAAACTACACGCATATCCGTTTTCGTTATCATTTCATTGCTAACTATCGCGGGGGCCGGTTGCGCCGACGATGAGAAGGTCGAGCCGACCGGTCTGCTTAAGGAGGATGAGCAGATGGAACGTCGATCTATTTTGGCCGGGAGTTGGTATCCGGGGGATTCCGCTGGATTACGGAAGACTGTCGAGGAGTATTTCAATCAGGCCGATTTGCCGGTTTTCGACGGTCGGATTGTGGGGGTAATCTCGCCGCACGCGGGTTATGTCTATTCCGGTCCGGTCGCGGCTTACTCATACAAAGCACTTTACGAAAATAGGGAGAAATATCGCGGCTCGACGTTCGTGATAATCGGGCCGAACCATCGAACTGCGGGATTCAATAAGATAAGCATCTGGGCGAAAGGCCGTTGGCGAACGCCGCTCGGTGCTGTTTCTATCGATGAGGAATTAGCGGCAAGCTTGCTGGATGAACTCGGTTCGGCGGCGGTTTTCGATAAAAACGTTCATAATAACGAGCATTCTCTCGAAATCCAGTTGCCTTTTTTGCAATACGCTCTCGGCGAGGATTTTAAAATAGTCCCGATAGTCTTCGGTTCACAGTCGGATGCAGTATCGAGACAACTTGCCGACGCTCTTAAAAAACACGGCGACCGCAAAGATATAATAATCGTCGCTAGCACCGACCTGTCGCATTACCATCCCGAATCGCAGGCGCACCGGCTCGACAGAAAATTCGCCGACGGGGTCCTTTCTGGCAGCGCGAACGAACTTTCGATGCGTCTTCAAACCGGCCAGTGCGAGGCCTGCGGTTTTGGCGCGGTTCTGACCCTTATGCGCGCCGCCGGTGCTTTTGGCGCAGATACGATAGTCGAGTTGCGCTATGCGACATCGGCGGACGTCCCTGCAGGGGATTCATCGCAGGTCGTCGGATATCTGGCAACCGTTTTCCTCGATACGGGCAAAGATACGAAACTCGGAGATAACCAAGAAAGCGAAGCAGAATCATTCTCCGAAGAATATTCCCTGACCGACGAGCAGAAAATCTACCTTCTAAAACTGGCCAGAAAAACGATAGAGGATTATGTCAAAAACGGCGAGATTTATGAACCTAAAGCCCCCGACGACGAGAAACTCGTAGAGGACGGCGCGGTTTTTGTTACAATCCACAAAGACGGAATGCTCAGGGGATGTATCGGCCAGATGATTCCGCAAGGTTCGCTTTATTTATCCGTGCGAGATATGGCCATATCGGCGTGCTCGCGCGACCACCGTTTTTATCCGGTTAGCCCGGAGGAACTCGATGATATCGATATCGAGATATCGGTTCTCTCGCCGATGTCCCCTATAGACGACTGGCAAAAAATTGAACTCGGCAAACACGGGGTTTGGCTTGTAAAAAATGGGCGCAGCGGGGTTTTTCTGCCTCAGGTCGGTCTTAATCCCGGCTGGACGCTGGAGTATTTTCTCGAGGAGTTGTCATCGCAGAAAGCCGGGCTTCCGCGAAATGCGTATAAAGACCCTGAAACACAGCTCTTTATCTTTACTGTCGTGTTGTTCGACGAACACGAATTCGGACTGAAATAATAATCCTTTGGAACCGGACGGGAAATATAAAAGAAGCGGCTTTCTCACGCGGATATTCGACCATATCTTTTTCTTGAGGCCGCTACTTATTCTGCCGATATGGGCGCCACTTCTACTGGGTTATTGGGCGGCGGGCGGTCGTGGTCTCGATATAATTTTCCTTCGGTTGCTTCTACTCGGGATATTACTCGGCGGGAGTATTTACGGTATCAACCAGCTTTACGATGTCGAGGGCGACAGGCTTAACCGCAAGAATCTGCCTCTCGCGTTAGGATTCGTTTCGCGCCCGGCGGCGTGGGTTATCACATTGCTTTGCGATATAGGCGCGTTGGTTGTCGCCGGTTTTTTGGGGCCGATTACGGCTATACTGGCAGCTATCGGTGTGGCGATGGGAATACTATATTCGCACCCTCGATGGCGGTTTAAAGATAAACCCTGGGCGGCGCTGGCACTCAACGCTATCGGTCACGGTGCGCTTGTTTATGTTATCGGGTGGTCCTCGATTGGGATTTTTAGTTGGGCTATATTTTTACGAATGATTCCCTATGCCCTCGCTTACGGCGGCGTTTATCTGGTAACCACCGTTCCGGACGCCGAAGGGGATATTGCTACAGGAAAGCGAACCCTGACGGTTATCTGTGGCGAAACCAGAACGGTCGCACTGGCATATATCTTGATTATTGCCGCCTCCATAAGCTCGATTTTTTTGTCCGAGCCGGCTATCTATCTTACAGGCCTGTTCTCGGCGCCTTTTTATATTTATGCTGCGATAAAGGGTGGCAGGAATTACGTTACCGCGAATAAAGTCGCCGTTTTGGTCTTAAATTTGTGTATATGTTTCTATATTTTCCAGTATATTATATTTTTGGCTATCATCGTGATATTCAGCCGGATATATTACAGCGTCCGGCTTAAAATCCGCTATCCATAACGGGGGTATTATGTCGAAATCGACTATAATAATACTATTCCTTATAATACTTCAGGTTTCTTTTGGGAAAACCTCCCCCTCGCGTATGGGGGACCACCTGATGAGACGCGGCGATTACTCCGAGGCACTGCGGGAATACAGAGCCGCGGAATCCAAAAATCCGAACGACCCGGAGATTCTCTGGCGAGTGGGCGCGGCACTCACCGGAGTGGCTTTATATCAAGTCGGGAGCGCCCGCCACGATAGTCTCGAACTCGCGACTAATTACCTAAATCGCGCCATTGTGGCCAATTCCAGTATTGTAGAAGCTCACCTAGAATATGCCCGCGCACTCGGCCATCTCGCTCTTTTCAAACCGGATTGGGACGACGTCCGCGTTGCGAGAAGGGTTCACGAAGAGCTTTGCCTTGTGTTACGGGAAGAACCCGAAAATCCCGACGCTAATTACCTTATGGGAATGTGGCATCGATGGGTCTCCCCAAAACCACTACTGGAGCGAAAACCAAACGGTCTCGGCGAGGCCAGCACCGACAGTAGTCTATATTATTTCCGCCGCGCCGCTGAGTTCGATGACGATAATCTGGAATATAGATTCGAGTTGGGTCTCGCATATATCCGAACAGGAAACGCACCCGCCGGGAAAGAGATTTTGAATAGGCTCATCGATATAGAAGATATCCCGACAAGATATGCCGATATCCCGGAACGCGCAGAGGAAATTCTCGGCAATCTCGAAAAAACCGACGAGGAAGAATAATGAAACGGACTGCCGTATTAATAATCGCGGCAATCGTCTGTTATTCCGGAGCCGGCGAGCATATCTCCAACCGCGACGTTCTATATACGAAAGACGGCGAAGAGTTCCGGGGAGAGTTGAAAGAAATTACCGCCGAGATTATCGAATTCCTGACCGCCGACAGTTCACTAATTTTCACCCGCGAGGACGTTGTGAGCATAGAATTCGGCAAACAGCGTCCCGGTGACTGGTGGCGGACGGTCGATGATATCGACGACGAATTGCTCTTGAAAGTAATCGGTTATATGCCCGACCCCGAAGATTACGCCGGAGAGAACTATATTATCCTGTTCGACGCACACGAGATAACGGTCGGCCTGGACGGCTCCATAAAACATATACACAGGGAGATTTCGCAGGTATATACCGAGGGCGGCAAGGACCGTGTCGCGTTACACGAGCTTTACTACTTCCCGGATATAGAACGCACCGAGATTATCCACGCACGTAGTATCTCTCCCGATGGTCGGGTGCTCCATCTCGACGATACCGCTATCGAACGCGGACCGATAAACGCCTATAACCCCGACTACGATAGGCGAACGATTCTTAAATATGCTCTGGGCGAGGTTGCTACCGGTGGAGTTACGGATATCGCCGAAAGGATTGTCCGCACAAAGACGGAACCGCTCGAACCTTACGCAGAATTTTTCTATTTCCGTGACGAAGCGCCGGTGTTGCACCGTGAATTGATAGTCAGGGTCGAGGCCGGAGCCCCGTTCAATTTCGAGGAAGTCAACTGGCCGGCTAATTGGCCGAGATTTAAAATTCGTGACGAAGGTCCGTTCACGGTTTTCACCTGGACGGTAGAGGACATACCGCCGATAATCAGCGAGGCCCTGATGCCGCCGAGAGCCAAATTCACGCCTATGATAGCAATAAGCGTGGGCCCCGATTGGGACTCTATAGCGACAGAATTTTTAGTCTCGCTGAAAGAAGCGGACGATTATCCCGCAATTGCCGATGAAATAGTAAAACGGATTATTAAGGGAAAGAAAAAACCGGCCGAAAAGGCAGCAGCTATATATAATTGGGTAGTCGAGAAAATACGATATGTCGATGTTCCCGCCTCCGAATATAGTTTTAAGCCCAGAAAACTCTCCGCGATTCTTAAGAACCAATACGCAAACGACCTCGACCGCACTTTTTTGTTCTATGCCCTTGCACACCGAGCTGGTATCGATGCGAACTTCGTTTTTGCCTCCGACCATCGCGAGTATTTCGACAGAAAAACCCCGAGTTTATTCAGCGCGACCAATCCGGTTATTAAAATTAACTTAGACACCGATACCGTTTGGGCGGAACTCTCGAGCGAATACAGACCCTTGGGGGTGTTGCCGGAAATGATTATGGGCGAAGAAGCTGTGGTTTTCTCCGAATCCAAAGCTAATATAACCAGACTACCATTACCTGCGCCGGATAGAGAACAAATAGAGGAAACTATATCCGCTGAAATCGATAAGAACGGCGACCTGAAAGGGACACTCCGCGCGCGATACTTCGGCAACCGCCAGAGAGAAATTCGCGGATTCAAGCAGGTTTCAGACGAGGAGATTCGGCGCGCGATGGAGGAACGTGCCAGCGAAATTCACCCTAACGCCGTTCTCGAAGAATGTGAATTGAATAATATAGAAAAGCTCGAAAAAATCCCGGAACTTACTATAGAGTTCAGGGTTAAAAACTACGCCCTTACAACCGATAAGCTTCTCGTTTTTCAACTTCCCGGTCTGGATTATTCGACCTGGGGTATCGGAAAATCCTCGAGAGAGTGGCCTGTCTGGTTCGATTCCCCTTTTCGGGGCGTTCACAAAATAGAAATCGAATTGCCGAAGGGTTATAGAGTATATCACATCCCGAACGACACTCTCGTTTCAGCCGATTCGGTCAGCTATTCGGCAAATTTCGAGGTGGAAAAACGCGAGCTTATTTTTTCCGACGATTACAGTCGCGAACGACTGTCGTTTCCACCGGAGATGTATCCTGTTTTTCAGGATAGCCGCCGCGTGCAGGCGGCGATTTCCTCGAGCTGGATAGTCCTGCAGAAAGAATAATCTATGGGTTCACCGAAGCTAGCTATTATTCTATTTTGCTTTTTAGGGGTAACGCTGGGCGTAACCGAGGACTCTCTTCAAGCGGTGATTGCACGCCAGCGGGCCGAAATCGAGGGTTTATCCCGGGAAGAAAGCGACCTGGTATCATACCTCGATGCCCTCTCACGTGAAATCTCGCTGGTCGGAGAACTTCTGGACACGCTCGCCGCGAGGGACTCTATTTTGAACAGACGCTTAGCGGCTTTGTCGGATTCGCTCGAAATATCTCTCGAGCAGCTCGATTCGGCACGCGCGGCACAGGCCGATGTTGTCCGGGCTATGTATATTCGCGGACGCGGCGGCAACTGGGCTTTTTTGCTTGGAAGCAGCGACATAGGCGATTTCGTGAATCGCGTCGGCTATTTCCTCTTCCTGGCCCGAGCGAGACAGAGACTGGCGGACTATGTCGCCCGGCATACCGAACTCGTCGACGATATATTAGATTCGACAGCGGCGGTGAAACTGCGCGTCGAGGAAAACAAAGCTCTAAAACAGGCGGAGTTCGATTCACTAGGCTCGTTACGTCGGCGAAAACGGAATACTCTCGAAAAGATTCGTGCCGATAAAACGGCTTATCAGAATGCACTCGCCGAGATGGAGCGTTCTCTGGAGGAACTCCGCCTGCGTCTCCCCGAACCGTCCGCTGTCGGGGATTTCGAGCGTTTTCGCGGGAAACTGCCGTGGCCAACCGAATCGAAAAAGATTATCCATCCCTTTGGTATAGTTGCCGAAAGACGCTTCGGGACGAATTTCCGCAATGCCGGTATAGATATTGCTACTAACCCAGATGAGCCGGTGCACGCGGTCGCGGACGGCAGGGTCGCCCAGATTTACTGGCTAAGGGGTTACGGAAAAATCATTATTCTCGAACACGAAGGCGGTTATTTCTCTGTTTATGGCAACCTCGATAGGGTCTTAGTCGAAATGGGGCAAATGGTCGAGGCCGGAACCGAAATCGCTGCGACCGCCGCCGACGGCTGGCTCGAGGGCGCAAAACTCCATTTTGAAATTCGAAAGGGCAAACAAGAGGTCAATCCCGTTGAGTGGCTCATCGCAGCATAGGTTTATACATTCTATTCAGGGTCAGAAGTTTGCCCTGGAACTGCTTTCACGCGCTATCGACAGCGGAAGGTTGGCCTCGGCGTATTTGTTCCGCGGCCCCGCCGGTGTAGGAAAATTCGCTGCCGCCCTCGGGTTTATCGCTCGGATTAAATGCTCGTCTCCGGAAACCTGCGACGGCTCCTGCCATAACTGCAGGCTTATCGCGAAACTCGACCATCCGGATATCGATATAATACTCCCCTTGCCAAAAACGGTTTCGGACAATCCGGACCAGACCGCCGCGGTTATGTTACAGGTTTCAGCGGAACCTTTGTCCGAACTCAGTTTCGCGAAACCGGCATCTATAGGGATAGACGAGATAAGGGAACTCTCCGAACGTCTCGCTTTGACACCGACCTCGCCGGGCGGTCGATGGGCGGTTATTCGAGATGCCGATTCGATGACCCCTCAAGCCGCTAACGCGTTCCTGAAAACGCTGGAGGAACCACCTGAAGACACCTATATTATTCTGACCAGTTCTCGTCCAGATTACCTGCTCCCGACTATCCGCAGTAGAACTCAACCCGTGCGTTTCACCCGTCTTTCGAGACCGCTAATCGAGGAAGTTCTCATATCCAGAGGATTCGACCCAAAGAAAGCACACGAGCTGGCGCTTGCCGCCGACGGCAGTATCTCATCCGCGCTTGCCGCCGCAGAAGAAACATCTACTCGGATAAGAGAATTGGGCGAGGAATTATGGGTTACATTATTTTCGCGCAACGATGCTAAAGCTCTAAATTTAACCGAGAAACTCGGCAACAACCGCTCTTTGACGGAAGCGGTAATAAACTCCTCTACTTCTTTTCTGAGAGACCACCTTTTGGCCCTGATGGGTTTGGGCGAATTGATACGTAATCTCGAAAGCCGGGAAAGAATAGATACTGCGGCAGATAGATTCAAGGATACCCGGGCTATAATCGCCGCGATTCAATTTTTACAGGAACGCTCGACCACATTGCGTTTCAACCCGCAATACGACCTTTTCTGGATGGATTTGATACTCCGCGGTCGACAAATCATCGCCGGTAAAAGAGTTTCGGGAGGTTAATCATTATGCTAACAAGAAGCGCGGTATTACTTGCATTGCTTCCCTTTATTATACTCGCTGGAGAACCCGTTTTAGACGAATATTTCCCTGACGCGGCCCCACTCTTTACTTTTTCGGCTCCTCAACCGCTAATCGATATGGCTGTCGATTCTGATGGTTCGTTCTATCTTATTTACGAAAAGCCCGATTCTATTGCAGTTCAGAAGCTGTCTTCCAATGGAGAACCACGGAGTCTTATGACGGCGTTTTTGGGAGTAACCCCAAACCCCGAATTGCTCCATATCGAGGTCTCGAATGCCGGAGAAAAAACAGTTGTCTGGGGTATCGATACAGAACTGGACACTCCTATCAACTGGGTTTTCGATACTACCGGCCGTGATATCCTCCATCAGGATAACGTTCTCAAATACGCCGAGTGGCTCCAGGTTTCCCCCGGCGGTGGCTTTTTTGCCTGCCAGGGCTACCGTGATATTTCCACGATACCGGCTGTTTTTACAGACGAATGGGACAAAATCGACGTAGGTTCAGATAACGAGAGGCGCCACGGATATTTCGTCGGCACTTCCGAAGACGGCGAAGACCTGCTTCTACTTACCGAACCAGATTCGAACGATATTCTTATATCGCTTACAAAACTGCCATCTCGAGAGCGGGTTTTTGAAACGCGCCTCGGGCAAGACTATAAAGACCTCGTCGCTCATAGAACCAATATCGCTGTAACCGAGAACTACTATATTCTCCAATACACTCGTGCAAACAATAGAAAGGTTACAGGCTTTCGCAAAGATGACGGCAAATTCGACTGGTCTCTCGACCCTCTTTTCGAGATTAACGATATCGCACCCTCTCTAAACGGCAAATACGTGGGGTTTACAGGTTACTTCTGTATGGAAACCCTGACCGAAACGGGGATTGAAATTGCGTATCGGTGCGATATGAACCGGAAGCCCCCGGTTCCCTTATACTGGCCCGGGTTCCCAGAGATAACCGTCTGGAACGAATACGGCGTTTTGGCCGCAGCGCTTAACTTTCCGGATTCAGTGAACACATCCCGAACGACTATCGTGAAATTCGACCGCGAAAGCGTCGATTCGCCACAAATGCTTCCCTATCGCATAGAGGGTTTTCGTATCGCCGGAACCGATTTTGTTGCGATAATCCGGGATAGCGTCCTCGAAATCTTCGAACTCCCCCCAAAATAAATGTCCGATAACAATGCGAGAAGATTTATTCTGGCCATGGCGTTTTTCGTGGGCGTTATAGGTCTGCTTGCGCAAACGCTGCTTTTCCGTGAACTGTCGATTATTCTGCGTTCGAACGACCTCATCGTCGGTCTTATCCTTGTCTCCTGGCTCGTTTTCGCCGGAGTCGGCAGTCTTATAGGCGCTTTCGACAAACGTTGGCGAGTCGTATTTGTTTTACAGACAACGGTTGGAGCGCTATCGGTGGTCTGGTGTCATTTCTTTGCATTGGTCTTGACGCCTAAGTTGGGTGAAATCTGGCCGCTGGCCGGAACCCTCACTCTGGTCGCTATTTCTGTGGGTCCGGTATCCTTTCTAACCGGCTCGGCCTTCAGTTCTCTGTCGAGAAAATATTCGGCATTTGGCGACCCATCGGCAGTATATATATTCGAGGGCCTCGGCGCATTGTTGGGTGGTCTTCTCTCGCTTGTCCTCGTTTCGGTTTTACACCCGAAAATCGTTTTACCGCTGATGGCAGGGGCTGCTTTCGCCGGCGTTTTCGCGCTGGCCTATTCGCGCAGAGACAGGATTTTGACCGCTGTCCTGTGTCTGGCCGCTTTCGGGTCGATACCGTTTATTAACCTCGCGGATACAGCTCTTATCGACGCCGCACATAGAGGTTTCGATATCGAACGTTACGAATCGGTCTATGGCGCTATCGAGGTTGCACACAGACAGAGCGAGACCTATCTTTTTCAGGGAGGAGTCTATATAGGTTCTTCGGGGGATTCGACGCTCGCGGAAAATATCGTCCATCCAATTCTCGTTTCTCCGAATATAAAAAAAGAAAGAATCCTTATTGTGGGCGGTGTTTTACAGGGTGCGGTCGAGAGCGCTCTCGCTTACGACCCGGAACTCGTTACGGTATCGATACCCGACCCCAAATTACTTTCCGTCGGTATGAGGAATTTCGAGAGATTCCGCGGGCTTTCCGACCCGAGAGTTAGAATAGTTACGGGCGACCCGAGACGCGCGATTAGAACTCTTAAGGAGACCTACGACGTTGCGATATTTTTCCCGGGGATGCCGCAGTCGGCGGCAACAGGCCGGCTTCTTACCGATTCGGCTTTTAACGACCTGTGGGAAAAACTCCGCGGAGGGACAATCGCTGTGGGTTTTACGGTAAGCCCTAATGTCGTTACAGACGAGGAGGCTTCGGTTTTTTCCAGTATATTAAAAGCTATGGAATTCCGGGCTTCTGAAGAATCCGGAACCGGGGATTTTGTGGAGTCTCATGCCTATCTTGCCGGCGGTATCGCTCTTCTCATCGCCCCCGACGGCTGCTATGGCGAGTTCTGGCGCGCTGGGGATTATCCGGAACCGCCAACTAAAAGACTAAATCGGGAGATTATCGCCGGGCTTTTCGAGGAATACAGGCAAAGATATATCGACAGAAAGGTTTCTGCCGCAAATGCACCGACGAATACAGATTTCCGGCCGGTAGCCTTCCTTATCGGTATGATGC
>Ga0180301_10001083_pt1 | contig 21304 bp, 18 predicted proteins | sample GuaBasSediGuay16_FD_121797 | JGI IMG/M metagenome (GOLD analysis project Ga0180301, IMG submission 121797) | Subseafloor sediment microbial communities from Guaymas Basin, Gulf of California, Mexico - Guay16, Core 4569-2, 12-15 cm | ecosystem: Environmental > Aquatic > Marine > Hydrothermal...
CATTAAAAGGATACAGATTTTGTTTATGAAACTTTTTTTGGGTTTAATATTTTAAAAACAAAATAAGAAAATCAAGAAAAGGCTAAAAAATTATTTATATAGCGGGGCGATGTCTTTCCACTTACTTAATAGCCAAGTTTTATGCTCCAGGCACCAGTTCACGGTATTTTCTATACCCTTCCTAAAACTAACCCTAGGCTTGAATCCCAGTTTAGATATTTTTTGTGAATTTAAGCTATATCTCTTATCATGACCGGGCCTGTCTTTAACAAATTGTATAAGGCTGTCCGAACAATTCAAGATTCGTAAAATTATTTTGAGCACTTCGATATTCTTCAATTCCTCTGCTCCACTTAAGTTATAAATTTCGCCAATACTTCCTTTTTCCATTAGTTCTACTATCCCCCGCGCGCAATCATCAACATATAGCCACTGCCTCACGTTTTTACCATCACCGTAAAGCGGTATCTTATCTCCTTTAATTATTTTAAGGATCGATAAAGGAATAAGTTTTTCCGGATACTGCCATGGCCCGTAATTATTACAGGGCCTTACAATTAAAGCAGGAAAACCATATGTACGCATATAGGAGCTAATCAATAAATCTGCGGCTGCCTTTGAAGCAGCATAAGGACTATTAGGCCTTAACGGAGATGACTCCAGAAACCTGCCTCTTATTATTTCACCATATACCTCATCCGTAGAAATTTGAATAAACTTACGAATTTCGTACTTATTTATAATATCTAATAGCGCTTGCGACCCCATAAGGTTACTTTCTAAAAATATTCCAGAATCTAATATGCTTCGGTCCACATGAGTTTCTGCTGCAAAATTTATCACTATGCTTGGCTTTTCTACAACAAAAATTTTTTCTACCTTTGCCTTATCGCAAATATCGGTTTTATAGAATTTATATTTTGGACTAACCCCTTTCAATCTTGCCAAATCTCCCGCATAGGTCAACTTATCTATGACAACGACTCTATAACCTTTGCTGGTAGCTATCCTTACAAAAGCACTTCCGATGAATCCACATCCTCCAGTGACTAATATTTTACGTATTCTTTCACGCATTCTTCCAATACCTCGTGTACATTTCTTACCTTAAAGCCGGATTTTTCTAGCTTTCTAGTGGATAAAACCAGGTTAGTCCTAACTAAATTAAGATCATTAAAATTAACTATTCTATATTTGTACCGTGGAAAATATCTTTTATAAACACACATCAACTCTGGATACCTTAATCCTCCCTTATTAACTACGTTATAAATTCCCCTGGCATTTTTAGCCATCAAATGCCTCAAAGCCTGTATAAAATCAGGTATATAAGTAACTGAATTAGGCAGGTCAATGATTGTTTTGTACTTAATAAGCTTATCGAGCAAGTTTCTGGGGTGCGGCCTGTTATCAAGCGGAACGCGAATACGTATAATCAATATAGGAAACTTTTTGCTTAAAAGCCCGAGCGCCCTTTCCGAATATATTTTGGCACGGCTGTAAAAAAGTTCAAAAAAATCAGGAACTTTCTCTTCATTCAGAGGTTTATCTTTTTTATAATTGTAATGAAATATACATCCGCTGCTTATATGAATTAATTTGATCTTATAACGGGATGCTAATTCCGCTAGAATAAGGGGGACAAAGCTATTGGCGATTAGAGTCTTATCGATTGACTTTTCGCAATCATCAACGTTTCTACCCACATGGCCTATGCAATTGATTATTGTTCTGGGTTTAAATTTTTTAAGCTGTCGCTCCGCGTCTTTATAAGAATAAATCTTTTTCCTTGAACTGATACAGCCCAATTCCTCCCGAAGCCTGCGGCCCAAAAATCCTTCACCCAAAATTAGAATCTTTTTATTCATTTTTTAATACCCGCCTTAGGTAACCACCGTATTTAGTCGGCAATGAAGAAGCCAAATTTTCCAGTTGTCTTTTGGTGATATAACCCATCCTGTAAGCAACTTCTTCAATACAGCCTATTTTTAAACCTTGCCGGTCTTCCATTGTCTTGATAAATATAGAAGCTTCGATTAAAGAATCATGGGTTCCCATGTCAAGCCAAGCATAGCCGCGTCCTAAAAGTTTTACCTTAAGCCTGCCCATTTTCAAATAGGCGTTATTGACATCTGTGATTTCCAGCTCCCCTCTTGGCGAAGGTTTTAGGCTTTTGGCAATCTTTACAACTGCGTTATCAAAAAAGTATAAGCCGGTAACAGCCCAGCTAGAAGGAGGTTGTTTCGGTTTCTCGTTTATAGAAACAACCTTACCGGATTTATTAAAAGTGATTACTCCATACCTCTGTGGTTGTTTTGTATAATAACCGAAAATAAGCGCGCCTCTTTTATTTCGAGCGCATTCTTTCAAAATATTAACCAGATTATGTCCGTAAAATACGTTATCTCCTAAAATCAAAGCGACTCTATCATTGGCAATGAATTTTTCTGCGATAATAAAACTTTGAGCGATTCCTTTCGGGTCAGGCTGCTGTGCATAGGAAATTCTGATACCTAACTTCCTTCCGTCGCTTAACAAATCTTTAAATCTGGGCAGGGCCAGAGGAGTTGAAATAATCAAAATATCTTTTATACCGGCGAGCATCAGCGTAGATAAAGAGTAATAAATCATGGGTTTATCGTAAACAGGAAGAAGCTGCTTACAGACTGCCCTTGTAACCGGATAGAGCCTGGTCGCCTTACCTCCTGCCAAAATTATTCCTTTCATCTAATACTCCTTTTTAAAAGCGCATTTAAAGTTATTCTTCTCCGGAAATGCTCTACCGTCAATTTGAATTAACTTTGAAGAAGCAACACCTAAAGCTAAAAGCATCCAAAATAACATGCCTAAATCCAAAGAATATAAAATAGTATCTACGCCCATGTGAACGCTGAAGCCTAAAACAGCAGCCGTGCATGCTAGTAAGGCATACCAGGGAAAATTCTTTTGTCCCCGGCCTTTAAAAAGATAACTTACTCCGAAGTAAAAAAAAGAACCGATAATTATTAAGAAAAAAACTAACCCGATTATACCTGTTTCAGCGGCAATTTGAAGGTAACAATTATGTGCATAGAAAGGGCCGAATAGGTAATCTTGAGAAAGAAATCTTCTAAAATTAAACATAAAAGTACCGATTCCTACGCCGATGACCGGGCGTGATAAAAACATTTTCCAGCCGGAGCCCCATATAATTTTTCTTTCTATGCTTCCGCCGTCGTGCAAATTGCTGGCATCGAAATTGGCTAAAAGATACTCCAGGCGCGTTCTGATAAATTCGGAATAAAATTGTTTTGTCAATAATATCAAAATTATGAATAATATAAAATAAAGCCTTAGTTGAGGAAGCCAAAAATTAAGAAAAATCATATAGGCGAGAAATGCAAGCCAAGCCCCCCGGGATACCGTCAAAATAAGATTAACCAAAAGCAGCAGTAATAAATCTATCAAGATAAATCTGATTCTATTTGATTGATACTTGTTAAATATTAAAACCGTTATAAACGGCAAAACAATATTTAAATAACAAGCGAAGTCATTAGGAGTATTAAAAGAAGCATGGATTCTAGGAATCCCCAGGTCTGGGCGGTTCCTCAAGAAATCTTTACGGGTAAAATGTTGATATATGCCGTCAATTCCTAAAAACAGCGAAGACACGAAGAAAATATATATTACTGCCTTAATCCTTTTCTCAGTGTTTAAGGTATCAACGATTACAAAAAAGAAAAGCAAGTTTTGCAGGAGTTTACAAAAAAAGGTCCTGGCGCTTATCTCAATATTGGAACTAAAGAAAATGGAAATGAAAGAAATAGCCGCATAAAGATAAATACCGAAGTTTAAATAAGTACTTGGGATACCTTTGCGCTGTAGAATTTTTTTAAATATGAAAAATACTATGGAAAGAATGCTAAAAAACTCAATTATAGCCTTGGAAACAGGTGCAAAAAAAGCAATGATGCAGATTGAAAGAAAAATTATTTTATCGCACCTGTATATTATTTTAGTCTTCTCCAATTGAGCATCACCTCTTAGTCTAATATTCCCCTGATACTCCTATAAAGGACATTGGAATCCCGGCAGATCTTCTCTATTTCCTTGGAAACCTCCTCACTCATCGATGGCATAGCGATTATAACCTCGCTTATTGAGTAATATCTGATTAAATCCTTCAATTGATCACGGGAACCTAAAACAGGCACGCCGTGAATTTTATTGCCTATTTTTATCCGGTCATCATCAATGAAGCCTACCGGATTATAACGCAGCGACCGATTACGTTTAATTTCCCTGATTACCATCTCGCCTGCATCTCCAGCTCCGAATATGAATATCCGCTTCCGTCCGTTTTGAATTCGGCTGAAAAACTCATCAATTATCCTAAACAAAAACCTCGAACCGATTATTAAAAATAACAAAATTAACCAATCAATGATAAATACTGCCCTTGAATAGTCTTTAAACCTGACGGTAAGAGTCAAAAATATTACTAAGACAAGTGACCCTACGCTTACTGCTTTGAATATGTTTATAGAGTCAGAAATGCCAATATATTTCCATACTCCCCGGTATAGACCAAACAAAAAGAATACCGACATTTTTATTAAAATAATCCATAATATTGATTGCTGCAGTAGATGAAGATTATTAGCTAAAAGCGGGCCCTCAAAACGCAAGAAATAAGCGGAGTAGTAAGCTATACAAATGAAAATAAAATCTAAAAAAACCTCTATGATTCTTCGCTTATGCAACAATATGCTATTAAGAACCGTTTTGTTATTATTGATTTTTTTTATTTCATTTTTACTGCTTTCGCCCTTTTCGCGTAACGTTACTTCGTACAAGAAAATCCCAAGGAATAATAAAACCACAAAGGCCAAAAATCCAATTGCTGAAATAATAAAAAGATTTGTCTTAGAGGACCAGAAGGCTATCAATCCGAATACGGAGCTTATTACATATAATAATATTACTGTCTTTCTTGGGGAAAGACCCAAGGTCACAAGGCGGTGCGAAGTATGATCTCTTCCGCCGGAAAAAATACTCCTTCCCTGAAGCCTCCTAGAGAACATCACGAATATTGTATCAAAAATCGGTATACTCAGAATTAAAACAGGTACGAACAGAGTTATAAAAAAATTTGAAATATGGCTGGTTGTTGATGAAATAGAAATTATGGCAAGGCAAAAACCCAAAAACATACTGCCGGAATCTCCCATAAAAATTTTAGCGGGATTAAAATTGTAAGGCAGAAAGCCGAGTGCTGCTGCGCATAAGACCAAACCGAAAATTCCCAAAGGGTTAGGTGAAATAAAAGACGAGGAAAGAAATACCATTAAAGATGAGATAGCGCAAATACCCGCAGCTAAGCCATCAATATTATCTAAAAGATTGAATGCGTTTGTTATACCTACGATCCATAATAGAGTCAATGGTATCGCTAAAGTCATATGTACTGGCAAACCTATTGTCGTACCAAGAAAAACTGCGATGCATCCTGCAACGATCTGCATAAATAGCTTTACGTAAGGAGTGAAGTGAAATTTATCATCAAGTAAGCCTATAATAAAAAGAAATGTGCCGCCTGAAAATAAGGCTGCTGAATCTTTATTGATTAGACCGAATATCAAAGCGGTTAGCAGTGTCGCCAGGTAAATGCTTATTCCGCCAAAAAGAGCAGTAGGCTTTTTATGCCAGCGATCAGGCCGCGGGTAAGCGATGAGGCCTTTTTTCGTAGCCCAATAGCGCACAAGAGGAGTTATAGATAGGCTCAAAAAGAAAGGGATAATAAAATAAGCTATAAATTGCATTTTGTGTATCCGCTTGGTAGTAATAGGCTTTAATGCCTAAAATCTCGTAATAAAATATTATAACATAATTTGAAAAAAAAATGAAATTCCATTTTGTTGTTGGCCGACTTATCTAAAGCCGGTCGTATTTAAAGCTTATGAGTAAGCCTTTTCTATGTCTTTTATGAGCCGCTCTTTGGCAAATGCCCTGCCTGCGTAAAGACGGGCAGACAGCGCTATTTCCTGCCTTAATTTATGGCTTTTTAGAACAAAATCCATCGCATTAGCGAAACATGACGGATCCTGTCTCTTAACCATTACCCCCCTTTCTAAAACCACAAAATCTGAAGCTATATTCCTATAATCATTTAATTCCCGTCCAAGTAAATCCTTTACTCCGCCCACCCCGCTTGACACAATAATTTTGCCGGAAGCCATTGCTTCAATCAGTGAAACAGGTGTTCCTTCGTTGTTTGAAGTCAACACCACAATACCCAAATCAACGTAAATTTCTTCAATTTTCTTCCGCCAGCCCAAAAATTCAACCTTATCATAAATATTAAGCTTACGGGCGTATTCAACTAATCCCTCCCTCAGCTCGCCGCCTCCAATTACCTTAAACTTCAATTCAATATCCTGGTTTTCTTCAGCCATTTTTGCAGCGGCTTCAAGAAAAAGGCGGTGGTTTTTAACCGGGACTAAGCGCCCTACAATACCAATATTAGGAGAGAGTTTTTTTTCTAAAGGTATTTTTAAAAATTTTTCTAATTCTAAACCCAGCGGTATAACTAGAATTTTACTTTCAGTACAAATCTTCAGTCTGGAGAGCTCATGCTTAACAGATTCGCTTACAGTAATAATTTTAGCAGTAAAAAGCGCTAAGAACCTTTCGATCTGGATAAAAATCTCGGTTTTAATCTTGCTGAAATAACCGCTGAATATGTGGCCGTGAAAGGTATGAAAAAGCTTAGCCTGCCGTTTTTTATTCAATATATTCAGAAAATTATAAATTATACCCGCGAATCTGCCTAAGGCCCCTGCTTTAGCAGTATGAGTATGAATGATCTTTGGTTTTTCTTTAATTAGAATCCGTAATATTTTTATAGCCGCGACAGAATCGCTTAAAAAACCCAACTCCCTCCTCAACTCCGGTATAAAAACGGGCCTTACCCCCTTATCAAAGGCATAATAAGACATATCTCCTTCATCCATGCTTATTTTTCCGCTTATTAACAACGATTCAAAACGGGCCTTATCCAGCCCTTCTGTTAATAAAACAACGTGGATAGCAGGGCCTCCGATATTCAGTCTCGTTATTATTCTTGCTATTTTAATTTTTTCGTCCACTCTGCTTTAAGGAGCTTTTTTGGGCGGGGGCTCTTTGCTGGGGTTTCTGATTATTCAGGCGACTTATCATATCCTCAATGATTTCCATCAAGGAATAAGTTGGCGAAAATCCGATAAGCTTATTAATCTTATTGATATCGGGCACTCTGCGCTGCATATCTTCAAAGCCTTCTTCATAAGCTTTATCATAAGGAATATATTCTATTTTGGAATTACTTTTGGTTATTTTGATTATGTTTTTAGCCAGCCCCTCTATGCTTATTTCTTCCTGGCTGCCTATATTAAAAACATCGCCTACCGCTTTTTCCTCGTTCATCAATTTCACTATTGCTGATACCGCATCTTTGACATGCAGGAAACACCTGGTTTGCTTTCCTGTTCCGAATACAGTAATGGGTTTATTTTCTAAGGCCTGCGAGATAAATCTAGGCATTACCATACCGTAAACGCCAGTCTGCCTCGGCCCTACCGTATTAAATAAACGCACGATAATCGAAGGTACTCTCTTATTCTTCCAATACACATATGCCAGCATTTCATCCACTGCTTTTGCAGTTGAATAACCCCACCTAGTTTTAAGCGGAGAACCTAAAATCCGGTCATCATTCTCTTTTAGTGGACCATTGGTGTTTTTTCCGTAAATTTCCGACGTCGAAGTTATGAGAATTTTTTTATTGTACCGATGCGCCATTTCCAGGACAATCTCGCTGCCTTTTATGTTGGTAGTTAAGGATTCCAAAGGTTTTTTTACAATTAACTCTACCCCAACGGCAGCCGCCAAGTGAAAAACCGCATCGCATTTTTCGATCAACTTATCCACTAAATATTCATTAAGGACCGTTCCGACTACGAGTTCGAAATCAGGGTTTTCCTTTAAAGGCATAACGTTTTCGATCTTACCGGTGGAGAAATCATCCAGCGCCACAACCTTATGCCCTGCGTTTAGCAAATTCTCGGCCAAATGTGAACCGATAAAGCCTGCCCCGCCAGTAATTAAAAATACTTTTTTCATGATAATTTTTTTATAATATTGCAACTTTTTTATTAGTGAAGCCTGAGCTTATCTTTTTATTCTAATCTAATTTCAAAGGTTTGCAATAACTTTTACATATTAAGGTATGCCTAATGCTTTGGCCTGAAGAATGTGCATAAATTTAAAAAAATACTGTTTTTAGTAATTTTCTTCCATGCGGAAAAATCCGAAAAAACGTATACTAAAAGAAAAAATAACGAAAAAACGGCAAAAAACCCAATAGGAGGCAAAGGTTTGAAAAATATTTTCTGTAATAAGAAATTAAAACTTATTAGGATTGATAAAAGAAAAATTGTCTTTACAGGCGATGTGGCAAATATTTTTTTACAATATAATAAAAAAAGGTTTATTCTGCTCTGCCTGTTTATTTTTCGCAGGTAAGCTAAAACTTTATTCCTTAAGCCCCAAAATAAAGTATCGGTTTTATATGCGTAATGGCCTATATTATCAGCAGTAAAGCGCTCAAGAGCTTTCCATATAAACGAATTTTCGAGTCTTTCCTTTATTTTTACGCAAATTCGCCTAAATAATCTATAATTCCAGGCATTTGCAAATAGCAGAATCGCTCCAAAAACAAAGCTCTTCTTAAACCAGGTAATTTCTGTTAAGCTAATGTGTGAGAGCTTTATCGGAAGATGATGCAAAAAAAAGCTTATGCCTATCAGTTTCCCTGCAATATACCGGAAATTCTTTTTATCAAAGATGAACCGAGCCTTTATGCACTTTAAACGTCTAAAGAGTAAGCTCCCCTCTAGCCAAGAACGCATTTTCTAAATTTATTTATTAACAGGGATAATTTTTAATACTTCTCCATTTATATCGTACAGTGCAGACTTAAATAAAAATGAACCGCCTATCTTCAGGTATTCTCCATCGTAAATAAATAAATCACCTGTTTTTTGAGCCTTTATAAGTATTTTTGCGGTAATGTCCTTTAAATTTCGGCCCAAAACTTCTTCCCGACCTGCATATCTGGATGATTTAATCTTCAAGACCTTTACCAGCTTCGCCTGGAGTTTATCTATCGTTGTATCTCCGGCGCTTACCACATCAGCTACTTCGGCGATATATCCGGGAAATCTGACAATTACATACAGATCAATTTCTTTTACGTCCTTTTCAGCTTTTTTACCTTCTTGCTTTCCGGTGGCAAGGCCAGCTTCTTCGCCCGTTGCTTTTTTAGTCTTAAGCGAAGTACTGCTACCGCTCTTCCTCTCTTCTACCTTAACGGAATTTTTAAACTTTTGAAAAATTTTAGCCCTTGGGAAATAAACAATAACGCCGAATAATATTATACCTAAAAAAAATAAATCGATGATATTAATTTTTTCAAACAACCTGCCTTTCTCATCAATAATCTTCATACTTTTCCTCCTTCGCAAACCAATTTGAAATAAAGTCTAAGACACCCTACATATCTTTTGATATCCGCATAAGACCTGATTTTCTTTAACATATTCAGTATGTACCTTGGCCTAAGATAATATTCTAAATAGGCGTTGCGGCAAACAGATAATGCCTGCCTCTTGGTGTATCCTTCAGGGATAAAAGTAACAGAAGGAATAAAGTAATCGCCGCTGCGCTGGTACTGTTCAAGCGGTAACTTATCTTTAGAATAAGCCTGACATTGCTCAAATAGGGGGGTAGCTACTAGCGGCCTGGTCGGGCCGAAAGCCACAAATTCAATGTCCAGCTCTTTAGCAAACTGCACATTCCTTCGAGCATCTGACGGAGTCTCCCCTGGTAAAAGCATCATAAAGGCAGCGGAAACCTGTATGCCTGCCTGGTGGGCCCAGATTACTGCATTACGATTCTGCTCTACGGTAACCCCTTTCTTAATACAATTCAATAGATGCTGACTTGCTGACTCTATGCCAAAGAATATACTCCAGCAACCTGCTGCAGCCATGCGGGATAACAGCTCTTTTGAAACACTGCTAGCTCTAGCCATACAGATCCAGGATAAATCTATTCTTTCTTTGTGCATGCTTTCGCAGAATTCATTCACCCATTCTTTTCCCGCTGCAAAATCATCATCTAAAAAATATATCTCTTTTATGCCGTAACGCTCTATCATCAAACGGATTTCTTCCATTACCCTTTTAACCGAATGCCTCCTGTAGGTAGTAACGGTTTTTTTTACGGAGCTATAACAGAAGGTACATTTTGCATACGGACACCCCCTGGAAGTAATTATTGTGCCTACGGGTTTTCTTTTTGTCTGAAAAGGATAAGGACGGTACAACCTAAAATTAAACAAATGCTGTGCAGGCTGCGGGATTGAATCAAGATCATAAATAATGCTGCGGGATTCATTTTTGATAATCTCACCTTGTTTGTTGCGGTAACAAATACCTTTTATGTTATTCAAAGGTTTATTCGCAATTAATGCGCCTGCGAGTTCTGATATTACCGCTTCTCCCTCTCCGATAACTATAGCATCAATCCCCCGCCCCATCTTCAAGGTATTCTCCGGAAAATAGGTGGCGTGTGCTCCTCCTGCCACCAAAGGTACGTTAACCTGTTTCTTGATCTCCGGAATTATCTTAAAAGCCTGATTTGCATTTATGGATATTATCGAAATTCCAATAAAATCCGGATGGTGTTTCTTTATCCTCTCCACAATCGTTTGGATATCACTAACCTGTTCTGCGGCAAAATCAACCAAAGTGACATCGTAGCCACTCTTTTCAAGCACCGAACCTATGTACGCCAGGCCTAACGGCGGATATGCCGTCCTGCCGACCTTTACTTTTAGGCCGTTATGTGTTAATGCCTCCGGGACCGTCATTAAGAATGCACGCATGAAACCTTCCTTACGGATAAAACCATAGTTACTGCGATTTTTTTGGTAAATTTTTTAATAACCCAGTTCTCTATTTTGAACAATGCCTCTATAATACGGGTAGGGCATAATTGCCTGATGCGTAATCCACCAGAAAGTAAAAAAGACAAACAGGTATTGTATTCGACTTTTTCTATTCTGAATCCGGGATATAGCTTGAGGAAGCGTTGCCTGTCGCGAAAAAAAATAATCCATGGTAAAGCTATGTTGCTATCGCTAAGCCTTCCATTGCCATGAAAACCCCAAACCTCGGATTTAAGGTCTATTCTATCGGTATGGAAATAGCGGTAATAAAATTTTGAAAATAAGGTTATGGCCGGATCGATAATAACCATTTCGCCTGCGGGTTTAAGACAACGATATGCCTCGCGTAGAAACTCTTCAGCATTACCTAAGTGATGGCAACAAAACATAAGAAAAATTCTGTCCAAAGAATTATTACGAAAGGGAAGGGCATAAGCCGAAGAAACCAGATCTAACCAAGGACTGACTACCAGGTCGCTAGAAATGATTTCGGGGATCAATTCTTTAAGCGGGCTTACTCCCGAACCGATCTCCAGAATTTTGGCTTTCCTCGGAGCATTTTTGAATGATTCCAGAAAAGGCCGGCAATATTCCCGGTATAGAGTCCTTAAAACTTTCTTTTGTTTGAATATTCCACGCTGGATACCAAGGACATCCGGCGTATCAAAATCCTTTTCCTGAAAACCCCTAAGTTGCGGCAACTGTAATAATTTAATCAGCGACTGCTTTATCATTTTCTTCTTCGCTCTCCTGTCTTTCTTGCAGGCGAGCCTAAGTTTACAGAATAAGGCTCTGTATCGTGGGTAACCACACTGCCAGCTCCTATGACCGAACCTTCCCCAATAGCAATGCCTCCCAAGATTACCGAATTAGCTCCAATCCAGCTATCCCTACCAATTACGATCTTTTCAGACTGAGACGGCTGTTCAATAATCGGTTGACTAAGCTTTGTACTATGGTCTCCCGCGACTATTGAGCATCCGGGTGATATCAAAACGTTATCTCCTATTTCTATTCCACCTCTACCGTATATATAAGTATTGCTATTGATCAACACATTTTTGCTAAGGTGAATTCTGCTCATATAAACAAAACGGACGCCGGGAAAAATATAAGGTATAGATTCTATCTTTTTGAATAAAAGTTTATAGATCAGGTACCTAATAAGAAAGCCGAAAACACCCGGCAGTCCACGCACCAGAAAACCCAAGTCCTCCTCTATCTCGGCGCGCACTGCCTCTCTTAAAGAATAATTTTTAAAAATAATCCTGAAGAAATTAAGCATTTTTTGCCTCACCCCTCTTTTCGCTCTAATGCCATAATCAAAATATGGCCCTTTAGAAAAGACGCCAATAATAAATCCTCGCAGATAAATATAAAATAAATTAAGGGAAATAGCAAGCGGTATATTCTAAAAAGAAACGAATCTTTCAGACTTATCATATCTGAATGCTGCTTCAATTTATGTTTCTTAAAATACGTCCACTTAAGAATATCCATAAACAACTCCGAAGCAAAGAACATTGCAAAACGCTTCTTTATTATGCTTAAGCCGGGGATTAACCCCACAATACCTTCCATATCCTGCAAACTATAACCGCTACGATAATGGTATTCTCCTCCTCGCCTGTTACCATGCCCTAAGTTTCGTAGAACGCTTGCACTCCTTACCCCTTCAAGGGCAGGCACGGTCACAAGGATGCGGCCTCCCGGCTTTAAGAGGCGTGCCATCTCAAGAAGAGCTTTATGATCAATCCCATCCGGCAAATGCTCCAATACCTCAGAACAAATAATTACATCAAAACTTTTCTCTTTAAACGGCGGCTCAGAAAGATTCGCCTGTATCATATTTTTCTGGCCGCGTCGTTTATTGACACGCAAGGCCTTTATATCGTAATCTATTCCTACACAAACAAAATGATTCCCCAATGCCTCTATCAAATAACCCAGTCCGCAACCTACATCTAAGAGGCGGCCATTCATAGAACTAGGCAATAACCTCTTTAGATGAAACTCCCTAAGCCTGGTGTGAATGGAATATTTAAGCGGATGGGGGAGGCCGGTGTTCATAGTTTACAACACCTCGAGCATGCAGGAAATAAATTTTTTTTAAGCGACTTTCTAAACTTTTGCATATCCTGACTATTCCAAGCCTTAAAAAGATCCTGTTTTTTTATATCCCCGCAGGGCAGATAAATCTTGGAACAGGGATAGATTTTACCATCGGCATCAACTAAAATCCCACGCCAGGGAAAAAGACATTTACGACCCGTATTGAATTCTTCATCAGAATACCAGTTTCTAATTTCTGCATTGCTAAGGTCAGGGGCCCACTGGATAGGTATACCTTTCGAATCCCTGGATAGGCGTTTTTTAAAATCAATGACTTCTGCGGCTAAATTATTGAATTCCTTTGGCCCTTCAATCTCATTGACAAGAGGCCCAGCCTGAAATACCGCTTCCATCCTGCCTGCCTGCTTCCTGAAATCTGAGGGAGAAAGAAAATTATAATGCTGTATCCTTAATCCGTCAAGTTTATAACGCATAGCTAATTTTAACGCATGTCCGATATCCTTTATGCCATCCGGCGTAATGGTATAATTCAGAATAATCTTCGTACCCTGCCGACGAGCGGCAAAATACTCGAGGTTATTAATAAACCTGCCGTAGGCATCAGGCGTATTAGTGACTAAAGAATGCGAAACCTCATTTCCTAATAAACTAAAATTAATATAATCTAACTTTGCTTTTACCAAAGCCTCAGTTAAGGAAGGGGTAATAAGGGTGCCATTGGTAAAAATTTGCACTGCTAATCCTAAACTCTTGGCATAATCAACCATATTTATTAAATGCGGATGTAGAAAGGGTTCCCCTCCGGATAAAATAATGCAAGGCCGGCTCTTTTTAACCGAATCAATAACCCGTTTGTATAAAGATAACGGCAAATCGCATTCGATATCCAGCTTTTTGTTAAAATAACACATTGCACAACGCATATTGCAGCGGTGGGTAATAGCCAAGGTTACGTTCCTTACTGCAGTTATCCTGCGGCGGTTAAAAAAATAATCCAAGGGAAATAAAAAGATGTCCGCAATTATCGCAGATAATGGATACATGCGTTTAAAAAAACGAATGCGCTGATAAACCCTAAGCCAGATCTTTAATTTTTGCAGAAAGTTAATATCTTGCATTTTAATTTAACGCGCCATTAGCCTTAATGCGGGGCATAAAACGCATCAGTAATCGCCATATATTGTATTCGATCAAAAAATAATGGAAATTGAATTTCATACGTAAAAGGGCAACCGGCTTGTATATCCTGGAAAACAAACGCAGTATTCTAAAACCAGCGGATTTATTAGCAGAGGTCTGCCGGATAACCTTATCATCTATGACAAAAGAAGCTACCTGCATAAGCTTTATTAAACTATTATGCTCAGGGGTATACCAGGGGTGCACAATCTTAACCTTAAAATCTGAAGAGTCCATTTCAATCCATTCGTCAATAGACGCCGGTAGCCTAAAACCTGTTTTTTTTACGGCCGCCTCTATCATTTCTGATCCCGGAATAGGCTTCCAGTCGCCGCCAAAACCAAAATATGCCTGCGGGTTATCACGGAGTATCTTCAATACACCGTCTTTAGTCTCCAGAAGGTCATTATATGTTTCAAATGGAGTACCATAAATAAAATTATAATATGGAGTTATTTGAGGAAAACGTCTAAGCTTCTGATTCACCCTGAATATCTGTTCTCTGGTAATACCTTTCTGCATTGTTTCAAGCACGCGGTCGCTTACGGACTCAACACCCACCAGAAGCGTTCTTCCTCCGGCCTCTACCATCAGCCGCAAAAAATCGTCATCCATCTTATCTATTTCGTTGATTCGCGCGCCGCGGAACTCCATAACCACCTTTATTCCGCGCTGGATAATCAACTTGAAGATACGTTTCATTCTTTCCAATTCCACAAAACTGGTATCGTCAATCAAGCAGATATGCGTTACCTTAAACCGATTAACTATATATTCTATATGGTCTACTACTTCATTATCCGGGTAGGGCTTCCACTTTGGGCCGCTAATATCCTTATAGACAGCCGGATGTATACAAAATGAACAATGATAAGGGCAGCCCCTGCTGGTGAAAATAGGAAAAAAACGTTTGCGTATATAAGACCTGCGGTATAACGCAGAATTAACATCAATAAGGTGGTAAGGAATATCCTGAAAACTAAGCATCTCATGTTCAGTGCACCGAGGATTATGCAAGGCCTGGCCATTCTGCTTATAAGATAAACCCTTTATTATAGAATAATCGCTTTTGCCCGACTTCAAGCAGGAAATAAGTTCTGCCAGTGCTGCTGAACCGTAACCGCGAATAAGAAAATCTAAATAAGGCTCCTCTATAGTTTCAGGAAGCACGGTTACGTGCGGCCCGCCCCAGACTATTTTTGTATGCGGGTAATTATTTTTTATAAAAAGAGAAACCTCCCTGGCATAATGCAGGGGTGTACCGGTCATTACAGAAATTCCAGCTAAAAGCACTCCCTTTTCCAAAACCTCCTTCAGGCTGCTTTTCCAGTTATCTTTTTCTGCCCTCAGATCTATTGCTTTAACCGAATACCCTTGCTTGACGGAATCAGCAGCGGCGTAAATAATACTCAAGGGGATGTCGGTAATCATACTGTCCATGCTGCCCAATTTAGGATAAATTAAAAGCGCATCAATCATAAAACACCTTGAACCACAATTCCAGCATTGCCAGGCTGGTTAGTTGTCTTGTAGCTAACATACTCTTATTCTTTGATAATGTGAATAGATCTTCTATATATGACCACTGAAAGAACCCCCGTCGTTTTACTGTTTCGCAGGTCAACAATTCGGATACCCATTGTCTATACCTGTTTTCATATGAAGAAACCATGGGTATATAGAAAGCCTGTTTCCCTTTTTCTCTATACGCCGCAGGATATAACCGCTCAACCAGGCGTCTGATAATCTCTTTATCGCGCCTGCGGTTCATTTTTAATTCATCCGGAAGGTTCAACGCGTTTTCTACTACGCGAAAATCCAAAAATGGGCTGCGGGTCTCTACGGCGCTGGCCATATTCATCTTATCCAGCCTGTATATCAGACTAAAAGGAATCCAGTATTTTAAATCCAGCAGGCTTAGCCTAGAACTGAAAGAAAAAGAGGAATGTTTTTTAATCTCCCGCTTATATTCATCGGCCAGGCTTTCATGGTTTATTCCTTTAGTAAAATCCTGCAGGTATAGTCGTTTTTTATCGTCTTCAGTAAAACAAGAGGTGATGCTTTCGTAAAAAGAAGAAAAATCAGCGCAAACGAGCAATCCTTGAGAAAGCTTAATTCTTTCTCTTTGACCTAGACGGTCTGGATACTCAAAGAACATATTTAACAATGATAAAGGCATAATTTTAAAAAGACTGGACAGAATGGTATTTACTCTCCTCTTTTCCAGAATGTTTCGGTATTTATTCCTGATCAGCATTAACCTCTGGTGTAGATAGCCGTTAAAAATCTCATCTGCCCCGTCTCCTGTAAGGACAACAGTCAATTTTTCCTTAGCCCTCTTGGCTAAGATGAATGACGGCAGGCATAATAAATCTCCAAATGGCTCATCGAGATGATACATGATTTGCGGCATCAGATTAAAATCATTCTCCGTAACGCTGATACGGTTTGAGCCGAAATCCAGGTACCTAGCCATTCTTTCGGCGCGCGGATACTCGTCGTACTTATAAGGAAAGCTTACAGTATATGATTCTTTCTTATCCTCTATCAATGGTCGCATCAGACCGGCAATTGCTGCAGAATCAATCCCTGCGCTAAGGTATATCCCCAGAGGAACATCGCTTTGCAATCTTAATCTTACCGCATCAGTAAGGAGTTGGTTAAAATTTGCGCTATTGCCTGCTTTGGGGGCCCAATAGCGTCTTATAGCTGCAGCCCCATCCTGCCAAATAAGCATTGTGGCCTGCTGAAGTTTTTTTACCTGCTTAAAGATAGTCAGGGGCGCGGGTATATATCTCAGGGATAAATAACGGTCTATCGCAGCATAGTCCAGGTCTTTATTGATCCAATTAAAAAAAAGAAGGGATTTTAACTCCGAGGCGAATATCAGCCGGCCGTTATCAATTGCATAATATAGCGGCTTTTTCCCGAAACGATCAACTGCAATCAACATGCGATTTCTACGGCTATCCCAGATAGCGAATGCAAACATGCCGTTCACCTCATCCAGAAGATTCTCACCGTATTCTTCGTAAAGATGTAATAATACTTCGCAATCGCTTTCTGACTTAAAACGGTGGCCCCTGGCCTTCATTTGGGAGGTTTTTTCCCGGTAATTATAAATCTCGCCGTTACAAACGAGATAAATACTATCATCTTCATTTGTCATTGGCTGACGGCCAGCACTAGTAGTATCAATCACCGCAAGCCTTCTGTGGCCGAGGCTGATTTTCTTATCATAAAAAAACCCGCGATCATCCGGTCCCCTATGTTTTAACCTTTCGGTCATGGCCTCAAGGAGGTCGTGGTCAGAATGATCAGCGCTGAAGATTCCTGTTATTCCGCACATATTAAAATCCGGTAATTTCTTTAAGCTCCCAATTTTCGTTGAGGGAATACAATTTTACTATTTCCAACTTTTTTATTTTTTCAGGCAACCCTTTTAACCGGGAAAGCAAAGGATAATTCTTTATCTGGCCATAACCTACTGATTCCAAGAAAAATAGAGCTTCTCTTGGAACCGCTTTTTTAAACTGAATTTTGTCTTTGATTTTTAAAGAGCCCTGCTGAAATAAAATCTGCCGGTTGAAGCGACCTATGGCCTGTGATAGGCTTAAATTTGCAGAAGATTGATTAATAGGGGTCACTATTCTTTTACGTACAATATTAATTAAATTACGGGTTAAACTGGCTCCTATCGGAGTAATACAGGCTAACCTAAGAATTTTTCTAGCCAAAAGAGGAGGCATGAACTTTTTAACCAAAACAATCGAACATGAAAGCGCCATCCCCTTATCTATCTTCTCTATTCTAACCTTGCTATTATAAATATAATTTGTAGCCTTTATTTTATTAAGCTGTAAGGCATAGCCGTAATCTGAAAAGACACTTTCTTCTTTCTTACCGAAAAGCCTGACTAAACCGCCGGAAACTGCAGCCAAAATACCCGTTGAGCCACAACAGGAAAATCTAGCCAATCCGAGATTATCATACATAACTGTTCCGGCCTGGCCATTGGATAGGGGGATCTTTTCGGATTCCCCCATTACCTGTGTTTTCTTGGCATAATCATAAGCTAAAAGAGGAGAATAGCAATTACGTAAGAGGCGTAGATCATCCGAAAAAATATAGGAGTGCCCTTTAAAACCAAAACATCGCCCTTCTATCTTCTTCCTGAGGTATGCGGCGCGTTGAGAGAACTTCGACATCAAAATAATAGCAATGCGTGAAATATGGATATTCTGGCATATGCCATATTCCTTACCTGTACTTAAATCCGGATGCACCCATTCGCAGGCAAAGTCAAAAGCCCTGCGAAAAGGTTCTATATATTTCCAATCACCCCAAAGATGCATGGCCATGAGAATAAACTCTATGGTTAAAAAGGTATAACCGATATCAAACTGACCGATTTCGGGAAAGTAACCTTCTTTTGTCTGAATATTAAGAAGTAACTTGATTTTTTTATATGCCTTATCTTTAAAAAAACCTTTCTCTAAAATCTCTCCCACCGCGGCCAATGCCGCAACCCCTACCGCCTGGTGATTAGCCTTAAAAATGTCGTCGTGTTCTACCAACCAATTTCCTGTTTTATCAAGCTTCTCTTTCGTTCTAAAAAGAATTTCTTCGGAAAGGGAGTTTTTCATTATTCCTAGGGTACGCGCCACCGCATGCGTAGAAAAAGCTACAGCCGCAAATGCCCTTTCTCCTTTATACCACTCATCCATAGAGCCGTCTGGATACTGATTCTTACACCAAAAAGAAAGCAGTGCTTCTATAGTATCTTTAAGCCGCAGATCAGCTTTCCAAGGAGAATCAGGGTAATCATAAGTATAAAGAAGAGCCAAGGGCAACGCAACTTCCTGCCGGCGCATATCAGCAAAGTCTGAAGTTCGGTCACGCCAATAAGCAGGGTGTGCACAGCCAAATGTCGGCGAAATTATATCTCTATCCACCTGCTCTAATATCCTCTCTACGCTATTAGCTACAAATGAAATCTGGTATTCTATGTCATTCATGCTCAAATCCGACCTGCCTTTTTACGCGATTTTGGCTCAAGTGGGCAGGAGAAATATGGTAAATTAATTCTCCCATCAGGCCAAAAAAGATAAAAATTACACCCACCAGAAACATTGCCGGCCCAAGAATCCAAATCGGATGTTCGATCAAATTACCCTGGGGGTAATATGTAAAAATAGAACGCAGGTGAAGCACCAAGAAAAAACCTGTATATATAGACGCTGCTAAGAAACTCAATAATCCGTAGAAGCCAAAAAAGTAAAGCGGTGATTGAATGTAGCGGGTAATAAAGATAACAGTTAATAGGTCCATTAAGCCCTCGTACGCCCGCCGACTCCCGTATTTGGAATGCCCGTATTTACGCGGAGAATGCCTAACTTTGTGCTCTGCAATCCTAAAACCCTGCTTAGCCAACAGAATTATCATAAAACGGTGCAGCTGCCCGTAAAGCTTAAGATTCTGCAGGCATTCCCGGCGCATAACTTTCAAACCACAGTTAAAATCATGTATTTTTAAACCAGAAAGCATACAGACAACCTGATTGAAAAGTCGAGATGATAAAGTCTTTAAAAAAATATCGCGGCGCACCATTCTCCAGCCGTTCACAACATCGAGTTTATTGTCTTGTAGATACTTAATCAATACAGGGATTTCTTCAGGGGTATCCTGTAAATCCCCGTCAATCATCGCAATCAATTCGCCTGAAGCTTGCTTAAAACCGTAATCTAAAGCCGCTGATTTGCCGCAATTTGTACGCAGATGAATGCCTTTTATCAATTGTGGATGCTCGCTGCAAAGATTATCCAAGACATCCTCTGTGCCGTCAACGCTGCCGTCGTTAACAAAAATTACCTCGTATTTGCCAAACGGCTTAAGTACTCGCAATAGTCGATCTGCCAAGAGCCGTAATGTATCTTTTTCATTAAAAACCGGGATAACTACTGAAATATTATGTATTTGCTTCATAGCTTATTTCCTTTCTCTTTTTATAAAAAATGAAAATAAAAGCTAAAAAAATCCAAAAATGGCGCATGGTCATTACGTCTATAAAAAATGCGTTAAAAAGGTAACCCAACAAGCCTGCCAAAAGGCAGGAGGATACCGGGCTATCATTCTTTTCGCCGTGCGGCAACAGCATCTTTATAAAAGCAAACAAGAGTGCAATCATTGCCAAAAACCCAAATACCCCCCCCTCTGTCAGCATGCCCGTATAAGTATTATGGGGATCCAATATTCTATCCGGTGAAACCTGCAGCCTCGAGCTAGAAAAAAACTCAATCTCATCTTTGATATATTTTGGATATAGAGCCGTAAAAGTACCAATGCCCACCCCCAAAAAAGGATGCTCTTGAAACATTAAGAAACCGTAGATAGAAGGTATAATGTGGTGGCTGTATGCATAATTTACTCGCACATCAACAAACTTATTAGAAAAATCATTATTAACTTCTAACGGATAAATCATCCAGATTGTCGTAAAGACTGCAAAAATCATCACCAGAAAAGTAACGATAAAAACTACATACCGTAAAACTGCAGCTGTTCTGCCTTTAAATAAAAACAAAAGCATAAAAATAGTTAATAATACGCCGGATAGACACTGTGACCCTGCTAAAAAAACAGCAACTGAAATAATAATGGAAGACGCAAACAATAGAATTTTTAAGACCTTCGTATTGCTTTTTTTATTTAGCAAAAAATAGAGACAGGCAATAGTCACCAGCCCAATATGCGCAAAAGTAACAAACATATTCGGAGTATAAAAGAAAGATTTTATGCGAGGGAAAAATAACAAAGTTGCCTCTGCCTTATAGAAAAATAAAAGTGGATTACCAAATGTATTACGTGAAATAAGGTAATGAATAAAGCCGCTTAAACCAGCTAAGGCTGCAATAATAGCTGAGAATGAATAAACTATCAACATTCTTCTGAATTTTCCAGGAGTATCTGCTATATCCACGATTATGAAAAAAAGTAAAGCTAAATATAAGAACCCTATCC
>Ga0180301_10001084_pt1 | contig 21296 bp, 21 predicted proteins | sample GuaBasSediGuay16_FD_121797 | JGI IMG/M metagenome (GOLD analysis project Ga0180301, IMG submission 121797) | Subseafloor sediment microbial communities from Guaymas Basin, Gulf of California, Mexico - Guay16, Core 4569-2, 12-15 cm | ecosystem: Environmental > Aquatic > Marine > Hydrothermal...
ATTCATTATGGTTTCCTTATAGCATCTGAATCCAATATATTCAAATGGACTGATTTTTTTTGCCTCTTTTGGGTGGTTATATCACTTAAAGTCTGCTACCCAAAGGGATTTTCGCTTTTTTGTGTGATTACTATCTCTCTTTACCCCTTTTTCCATTTCATCCTGCCTATCTTTGAGGGACGTAAGCACTGTTGACATAATTTTTAATAAAATATACATTTAGGCGGCTAATTATTTTTAAAGAGGGGAAGATGAAAGTTAAATTAGCGCCTTTTATTTCTTTCGTTATTTTCTCGCTATTTATCTTCTGTTCTGTTCCTGTGTCTCATGCAAGGTCCCAGGCCCAGATCAGGGCCATGAAAGAAAGAGCACATGCCGTTAGCAAAAGAAAAAACAGGTTTGTGACAAAGGTCCTTAACGAATTCGGGATTAATTATACTATTGATAGATATGGGATAGTCACCAGGATTAATGTTACTGGTAAGTGGCGACATGTAACGAGGATAGATGTAGTTCCTATGGTAAGAAAGGGCCCCACGGCAGATGAAGTTATAGGGCACGAAATATTTATATATACAGATAAGGAGACGGTGCATCTCCTCTCACATCGTAAAGTCAGATAGATGGGTGTAATTAGAGTCCTTAAAAAATCTTTGCTATCTTTCAAGGAAGATGGATGTCTTAATCTTTCGGCTGCTATCTCCTTTTATGCGATTCTTTCTATTATTCCTTTTATCTATCTTCTTATATCCATAGTCGGTGTTTTTGTTGGATCTAAGGGTGAGGTATTACCAAAGGTAAGCGTATATATCAATCAACTCATACCCTTTATCAGCGACCAGGTTTTACATGAGGTTGGCCGGATAAACCTGGGTAGCGGGATTTTTGCCTGGCTTGCTGTTGTTTTTATGTTATGGTCAAGCACCCTTATTTTTGATTCGATTGAATTTTCCCTGACAAGGGTATTTAAAGGGGAACATCTAAGACCTTTTTGGGTTTCTAAGATAATGTCTTTTCTTTTCGTTCCTGTGGTTGGTCTTGTTTTTATTTTCCTTCAGATTTTTAATTTAGCCGTAAATGCCTTTATCATGCTGAATAACTATTTTGGTATCACCCTGGTGCCGATCTTTTTGAATAGTGTAGGGCTCAAATATATCTTTCCCTTGTTATTGAACCTACTTTTTTTAACTGCACTCTATGCTATAGTGACTCCGGGGAAGATTATCTTTCGTGAAGCCATGATAGGAGGTTTTATCTGTGCCATTATGTTGGATATTGCCAAACATATATTTGGTTGGATGATTATACATAATCCCAATTTTGGTCTTGTATATGGGTCATTAAACACAATAATTCTAATGCTCATGTGGATCTTTTATGCATCTGCAATATTTCTTTTTTGCGCAGAGGTTATTTACGCCTACCGAAACAGAAACAATCATGAATAATGAATTAAGGGATTAAGAAATGTTAATTTAGACAACGTACAACAAACTATAGCCACTTACCATGCGTTTTATAGCCGACCTCCACATTCATTCCCATTATTCCATTGCTACCAGCGGTAGTCTTACCCCAGAGAATTTGGATCTCTGGGCGCGGCGCAAGGGAATCCAGGTTATTGGAACAGGCGATATAGTTCATCCAGGCTGGTGTCAAGAGATAAAAGAGAAGATGGTCCCAGCAGAGGATGGACTATATAAACTCAAAGATGAATATCGCATAACAAAAGACTGCCTTATTCCTTCATCTTCGCAACCAGTCAGGTTTATTCTTTCTGGGGAGATAAGTAATATCTATAAAAAAAACGGCAGGGTGAGAAAGGTGCATAACCTTATTTTATACTCATCATTTGATGCGGTAAAGAAGATACAAAGCAGGCTGGAAGCATTGGGGAATATCAGCTCTGATGGAAGACCTATACTTGGGTTACCATCAAGGGATTTGTTAGAGATAGCCTTAGAGGCAGGCGATGGCACAGTTTTTATTCCTGCCCATATATGGACCCCATGGTTTTCTGTGCTTGGCGCAAAAAGCGGCTATGATACAATGGAAGAATGTTTTGGTGACCTCACAGAAAACATTTTTGCGGTTGAGACCGGACTTTCATCCGATCCATCTATGAACTGGCTCTGTTCATTTTTAGATAGATATACACTCGTTTCGAACTCAGATGCCCACTCACCGGAGAAGTTAGGTAGAGAGGCGAATCTCTTTGACGCAGAGCTTTCCTATCCTGGTATCATTTCCGCAATGAAAGGAGATAATACTAATAGGTTTTTGGGAACAATAGAGTTTTTTCCACAGGAAGGGAAATATCATTTAGATGGGCACAGAAAGTGTGGCATTTGCTGGACACCGCAGGAGACAATAAAACACAAAGGTATTTGCCCTGTATGCGGCAAGAAGGTAACCGTAGGGGTGTTGAATAGGGTTATGCAGCTTGCTGACCGGGCAGATCCGGCGTTAAGGGATGATAAAAAACCGTTTTCCTCCCTTACTCCATTGAAAAATCTTATTGCAGAAATCAAAGGAGTTGGCGCAAACAGCAAGGCGGTAAATAAAGAATATGAAGAACTTTTAGGCAAGGGAGGATCAGAATTCTCGATCCTCCTTGATCTTCCTTTTGAACAGATTAAAGAAATTGGGGATGAAGTATTAGCAGAAGGTATCCGAAGGCTCAGGAACGGAGAGGTGTTCATTGAGGAGGGATATGATGGCAAGTTTGGCCGGATAAAGGTTTTTTCTCTTGGAGAAGTCCAGTCTCTCTCATCCCAGATATCTTTGTTTGACCAGTCATATGAAAAGCCAGATAAAACGAGGATCAATGTAGAGGATTTGCATATACGAGTCGATAAAAAAAGACCGGAAGTTGATTTAAAAGAAAGTGAAAGGCAGTTCCATGAAACGACGTATGGGATCACAATGAATTCCATACAAAAAGAGGCAGTAAATCATTATAAGGGTCCGTGCCTGATTCTGGCGGGTCCAGGTACGGGAAAGACATTAACCTTAACAATGAGGATCCTGCGCCTTATAACATCCTGGGGGGTAGATCCGAAAAATATACTGGCCATCACCTTCACCAATAAGGCGGCAGAGGAGGTGAAAAAGCGAATCAGAGATGGCTTGGATGATAAGAGCATACTAAAAAAGGTTACAGTCAGCACATTTCACTCCTTTGGTTTGTCCTTGTTAAAAGAGCATGCGCATCACTTTGGAAGGTCCCCGGGATTTGCTATTTTTGGCAATGAGGAAAAGGCCTATATTTTTACGTCATCTCTGGGGGTAAAACGCAGGGATATTGATGGAGTTGCAGAACAGATACGCCTGGCAAAAAACAGGATGCACACCCCTTCAGAGCTTGAGAATGGAGAGCTTGCGTCCCTTTATGCCGCATATGAAGACAGATTAAAGAAAGAAAATGCCTTTGATATTGATGATCTTGTAGTGTGTCCGGTGAGGCTCCTTAGAGACAGCAGTAATACGCGGGAGGTAGTACAAGAAAGATACCCGTGGGTATGTATTGATGAATATCAGGACATAAATTTTGCCCAATATAGCCTGATCAGGCTTCTTGTGCCTCAGAAGAACTCTAATATTTTTGCTATTGGTGACCCTGACCAGGCTATCTATGGCTTTAGAGGTGCTGATAATACCTTTATTAAACAATTTAAGGATGACTATCCTTGTGCGACAATCTATGGGCTTACGACATCCTACCGATGTTCAAAGACAATTCTTGAGGCATCTGGACAGGTTGTAAGGCCTCGGGAAGGAGGCAATCTATTAGAGGGTATAGAAGCGGGTGTATCAATTGACATTCGTGAGTGCTCTACTGAAAAAAGCGAAGCAGAGTTTGTGGCAAGAACTATAGAAAAGTTCATGGGAGGCGTGAGATTTTTCTCTTTTGATAGTCAGATTACCGATGGCAGTGAGGAAAGCGAGGCAATCTCTTTTTCCGATTTTGCTGTTTTGTTCAGGCTTTCAAGGATGGTTCCAGATATTATTAAGGCAATGAATGATCATGGTATTCCCTACCAGCTTGTAGGGGAAGAGCCATTTTTTAAGCAGGAGCCAGTAAAGACTGTTGTAGATGTTCTCCGTCTTATTATGATGCCCTCTCATAGTGTATTGCATCAAAGACTCAAGGAAAAACATATAAGAGGATTATCTGAATCTTCCCTTTTGAAAATAAAAAGGAATAAAAACATACACTCAATAGAGGAATATTTTAGCGAAATAATTACACTCTTTTTCCCTGACATCATGGTATCTCATCAAGATGCTATTGAACGGCTCTTTTCCTTGTCTAAAGAATATGGTTCTGATATTTCATCCTTTCTGTCCTTGCTACAGTTAGGAAGTCCTTCTGATACCTACAATCCGTCAACAGAGCAGGTTGCCCTCATGACGATCCATGCAGCAAAGGGTTTGGAATTTTTTCATGTTTTTATCATAGGCTGCGAGGATGGCATCCTGCCTTATACACTCTTTTCAAAAGATACCTCTGACATTGAAGAGGAAAGAAGACTCTTATATGTGGGTATGACAAGGGCGAAGCAAACACTTTTTTTATCACATGCAAAAAAAAGAAATCTTTTTGGTAACTCTTTCCATTTGCCTATTAGCCCATTTTTAAAAAATATTAAGGAAGAGTTAATTAAGAGGGGTAGAGCGGAAAAAGGGAAAAAGAAGAAACAGGATAAGCAGCTCTCCCTTTTTTCTTAAATATTTCTTTTGATTTCCAGGGAAAGAGAGTAAAATTACGAAAGAGTGGGAAGTTTAGACGAGCAGGAGAAATTCCCATGCCAGCGCCCCATGCGCATGCGGTGAAGGAGTACAAAAGGATAGAATTTAGTTAAGTTGAAAAAGGCACATGAAAAGCGATCTGGGCGATAATCATAAAATAGTGCAACTGGAGCAGGTTCGAAAGGCCAGAAGTGGGGAGGACAATATTATTGCTATCCTGAAAGATACCAAAAGGATAGCCATAGCTATACAACAAAGAACATGTGCCCTATGCAATAATATGAGAATGTGTGTCAATAAGACCGGCCTCTGTGCTGAATGTTATTTAAACCTTAGCCCTAAAGAAAAGAAGATTGCAGATGAAGAGGCGAGGCATAAAAAGGTTGAGCTTAAAGTAACTGATGATCGATGGGCAGGCACAAAGGACTATTAGAATATAATCAAAAACTTATTGAAAAATATTTCCAATTATCGAAAACAACACAACAAAGAATAATGACTGAATTATCCAGCCAATTATGCACACAGCCACAGCCCTTAGGGTACTCTGATAATCAAGGGCCTGCCTGACAGCTACTACCATTGCAATCAGCATCCAGATAGAGGCGATAATTGAAACAACTCCTAACAGACCAGGAATGACACAAAGTATCCTGATCAGACCTGGTGAGCTGGAAAACCCAATAGTCCTTAATAGCTCGCCATGGTCGGCCTTTGTTTGTGGTTCGGGAAGGAGCCTGGCGCCAATAAAATAGGTGATATAGGCCCATATATACCATCCAATAAGCGCTAGGATAGCGCCAATTATTATTCCACTTAGGCCTCCTTTGGCTATAGTTCCTATCCCGGCGGCAATGCTTGAGAGGACAACAACCAACATAGCCTGTTTGAGTGCTGTGGTATCTGCTTCCACCTCTTCGTAGAGGCTTACATCTAATTTGGCAGCCCTAATAATCCTATCCTTAAAATCAGACATATTTTCCTCCATGGATACTAGCGAACCTTTAAACTGTATAAACACAACAACCACAATATTCGATACATAATATCAAGTTTCCAGTATCAAGTATCAAGGTTTAATCAAATGGTGTCAAAATCTCAAAGCCATTATTTGTTACCAGAATTGTTTGTTCAAATTGAGCAGAGAGACTCCCATCATCTGTAACAACTGTCCAATTATCAGAAAGAACATGGAGATTATGTTTTCCGAGATTAATCATGGGCTCTATAGTAAATACCATACCAGGGACAAATGGAATGCCCTGCCCTTTTTTGCCATAGTGGGGAATTTGTGGTGGTTCATGAAACTCAAATCCAACGCCATGACCCACGTACTCCCTTACGACTGAACATCCCTGACTTTCCGCATATCTCTGAATAGCATACCCAATATCGCCAATCCTGTTTTTTGGTTTAACCTGAAGAATTCCAAGTTGAAGACATTTTCTGGCCACTGAAACTATCTTTTTAGCATCCTTACCAGGAGATCCCACAAAGAATGTTTTATTAGTATCCGCATAATATCCCCCCAATATAGGAGTAACATCAACATTTACAATATCGCCATCATTCAGAACAGTGTCATCGGGTATTCCGTGACATATTACATCATTTATAGAGGTACAAACACTTTTGGGAAAACCATTGTAATTAAGAGGAGCGGATATAGCATGATTTTTTTTGGTAAATTCTTCTACAAGGGAGTTGATATAATTGGTTGTAATTCCAGGCTTTATGTGTTCCTCAATATGGTTGAGTAGATTAACTGCAAGTCTGCCTGCCTTCCGTATACCGATTATATCCTTCTTTTCTTTAAGCCTTATATTATAAAGAGTGGCATATTGGGATTTTATTTTCTCAAAGTTATAAGGTTGCCACGGTTTTTTCAGCCTCCTCTTTAGTTTTTTATAGTTCATTTAGTATCCATGGGTAAAGATTATATAGTGTTCTCTGAAATAAAAAAACCAAAAGGATATTAGGGTACACATAATAGCTGGTCAAGGATTTTTATAAAATTCCAGCAATTATTCGGTAATTGCTCAAAATCCTGTGGAAATTTATTTAAATTATTGAGCAATTAAGTCAAGTGAGTAACGGCCGTGGATGAATAAGTGATCGAGAATATTCAGGATTAATTGTAAAGATTTAAGACAAAGACTGCTGATTAAATTTTTGGTAGGCAGAGTAAAGCCTTTGGAAGATAGTAAGATAACCACCGATAACAAGCACCCACAAACCTAAAAGAAGATATTTCGGGAATAATAACATCAGAAATATGATGAGAACCCTTTCTGGTCTTTGCAAAAGGCCTATTGAGCCGAATTCCAGAAAGTTTTCTGCTTTTGCCTTAATATAGCTTGTAATCAAAGAGGCTATAAGGGCTAAGAGGCCAAGAAGAAAAATGTTCCTATTTCCGGTATTGAAGGCATAAAAGATGATAGCAAACAATATTGCGCTGTCAGAAAATCTATCCATCACCGAGTCAAAGAAGGCTCCGATGGGTTTAGCGCTGTTGTTCCTTCTTGCCAGTGATCCATCGAGGGCATCGAAAAGTGAGAAAAACATAAAGAGCGAAGAGCCTAATATCCAGTTTTGATAATATATTAAAATAGATGCCACAAATGTCCCAAAAAAGGCAATCATGGTCAGATGAAAAGCTGAGCAGCGATGCCTGATCAACAGGTCTACGAGAGGTCTTGATGCTTTTTCAAAAGGGCCTTTAAGTACATGTATCATTACTTCTTTTTCCCTTGATAGATTTACTCTACAGGAATCTCCTATTTGGATACAGATGAACGCAGCCCCGCCTGCCGGGCAGGTCGGCGAAAATCTGCATCCTAATTGAAGGTGGCCTACTTGTTTAATACTATCATAAGATAAAGAAACATGTAGGTCAAGTCAATGTTTTTACAGGGCATTTTTTCTTCTAAAAGGTTTACATTACTACAGTGCCACGTCAAAATAAAAAATAACCTGTCGATTTCTTCCATCTTGGAAGGACTGGCTGTGAGAACACCCATACCCTATGCTTTAAAATTATTTTGAAAATTAATGGAAATTGATTGACAGCCCAAAAATAAACTATTATGTATTAACGCCTTAATCCGCAAAAGGCGGACAAGGGTTAATTTCCTCACTGCAACTTGTCGGAAGGTAGCGGACGCCTGAAGCGAGATTCGAGGTAGCTCAATTTTTGAAAAAAAAGATTTGTCCTTCATGTTCCAAAGAATTAAGATAACATTACATTATGGCTACTAAATCAAAGAGAGGTTTTATAACGATAGAAGCGGAATTGTGTAAAGGTTGCTATCTGTGTAAATCAGTGTGTCCTTTCGATCTAATTTCAGTTTCTGATAGTTTGAATCAGAAAGGTTATTATCCTGCTCAATATAATGAAGCAGGAATAGAGATTGAAAGCCATGTGTGCAAAGGTTGTGCACTATGTGCCATAGTATGTCCTGATATAGCTATTGAGGTATATCGTGAGTGAAAAAATGCTATTGCGGGGTAGTCATGTTATTGCAGAGGCAGCGGTCAGGGCTGGTTGCCGCTTTTATTTTGGTTATCCTATAACCCCACAAAATGAGCTAACCGAATATATGGCAAATGCTTTGGCCTCTCTTCCTGATGGTGTTTTTATTCAGTCAGAGAGCGAATTGGCTGCCATTAATATGGTTATAGGGGTTTCAATGACGGGCAAGAGGGTTATGACCTCTTCATCCAGTCCCGGGATAAGCCTGAAACAAGAAGGCATTTCCTATTTATCCGGCCAGGAGCTTCCCGCGGTTATCATTAATACCATGAGGGGCGGGCCTGGATTGGGGAATATTGCCCCTGCCCAGGGAGATTACTTGCAGGCAACAAGAGGTGGTGGTCATGGAGATTATCGAACAATTGTGCTTGCTCCTGGCTCCGGTCAGGAACTGGCTGATATTACAAGGATGGCCTTTGAATATGCTGACAGATACAGGATTCCTGTTATAATTTTAGGAGATGGAATGATGGGTCAAATGATGGAGCCAGTTGAATTTCCAGACCCGATTGACCCCAAGTCTCTTCCGCCAAAACCGTGGGTTCTCGATGGCGCGGAAGGAAGACCGAGCAGAATTATCAAATCCCTTATACTGGATACATCTGCAATGGAGGAACACAATTGGAAGCTATTTAGGAAATACGAAGCGATAAGCAGAGAGGTCCCTGAAATGGAACAGTTTCTCACAGATGATGCCCATTTGGCGGTTATTGCTTATGGAACAGCCAGCAGGATAGCAAAGGGTGCAATCAAAAGGGTAAGGGAGATGGGACTCAAGGTAGGTCTTTTACGGCCTAAAACGCTTTGGCCATTTCCAAAAAGGATATTATTGCAGATGAGCAGGACTATCAGCGATTTTCTCGTCTTTGAGATGAGCGCCGGTCAGATGTTAGAGGATGTTAAGTTATCGTTAGAAGGCAGGGGGAGGATCCATTTTTATGGCAGACCTGGAGGAATAATCTCTACGCCTGATGAGATTGCCAAGGTTATAAACAACATATATTTCAAGGAAGGGCTTGAGAGAGAGTAGTGAAACTTGAAACTAGCGCTTTGCTATTGAAAGATCGCAAGTTACAAGGCTTCAATGTTTCACGTATTGAGTTTCAAGTGAGCAGGGCGATACATGAAAAAAGTTTTTGGCAGACCCAAGAGTATGAAAGATGCAGTCTTTCATTACTGTCCTGGTTGCGGGCATAGCATCATTCATAGGCTTATTGCTGAGGTTATTGATGAATTGAATATACAAGGTAAAGTAATCGGTGTTCCTCCAGCAGGTTGTGCGGTGCTTGCCTATGATTATTTTGATATTGACATGGGAGAAGCGCCACATGGGAGAGGGGCAGCGGTGGCTACAGGACTAAAGAGGTCATTGCCAGACAGGATTGTTTTTAGTTATCAAGGTGACGGTGATATTGCTGCTATAGGAACAGCAGAGACCATTCATGCTGCTAACAGGGGTGAGCGGATTACAACCATATTTGTGAATAATGGCGTATATGGGATGACTGGTGGCCAGATGGCTCCAACAACAATAATAGGGCAGATTTCTTCTACAACACCTGGCGGAAGGAATGAAGATCGCGATGGTGTGCCAATTGATCTCAGTGAGATGTTAGCGATAGCCAAAGGAAGTGTGTATATTGAACGGACAGCGGTTGATAGCCCAAAAAATATTGTTCGCACAAAAAAGGCTATCACAAAGGCCTTTAAGGCACAGATGGCAGGTCTGGGATTTTCTTTAGTAGAGGTTCTCTCGCCATGTCCTACCAATTTGAAGATGACGCCAGTCCAGGCAAGTGAATGGATTGGCTCCACAATGACCACCTATTTTCCCTTAAAGGTCATTAAGGATACGGCTGGAAAATTGTAGTGTGAAAAAATGCTTATAAAAACAATTTTTTCAGGTTTCGGTGGCCAGGGTGTCTTAATGATGGGCTATATCCTGGCTTTATCTGCCATGCGTGACGGAATGCACGTAACCTATTTACCTGCCTATGGCGCAGAAGTGCGAGGAGGCACGGCAAATTGTACAGTCTCCATTTCCGACGAGGAAATTGCATCTCCTGTAGCATCTTCTCCGGATTATGTTATTGCCATGAATAAACCTTCTTTGATCAAATATGAAGGCCAGATTAAGGCTAAGGGGACTATATTTTTAAACTCGGATCTGGTTGATATTGATCCAGAGAGAGAAGACATAAGTGTTTTCAAGATACCAGCCAATACTATAGCTAAAGAGCTGGGAAATGAAAGGGTTATTAACATGATCATGCTTGGTGCCGTTTCTGCATGGACAAAGATTACCAGTCTTGACTCTCTCATGAATGGCTTGACCGAAGTTATTAAGACAAAGAGCTCAAAACAAATGGGCATCAACAAGAAAGGATTAGAAATTGGCGCTGAATACGTGCTTAGAGGAGCATAGATATGCCTGTCAAAGAGATTAATATAATCTTGAAGAACGAACCAGGACAACTCTCGTCGGTCAGTGAGATATTAGATTCCAATGGAATTAACATCATTGCCTTTTATGTGAGCACAAAGGGCAAGGAAGGAAGCCTTAGATTTGTAGCCAATGATCCAGATAAGGCTGTAACCGTGTTGAAGGCAAGAGGGTATAAGATTAGAGTGAGAGAGGTAATTGCCTGTGAAACACCACATCACCCAGGAGGCCTTAATTCCATCCTGAAACCCTTGAAAAAAGAAGGACTAAATGTAGGTTATATCTATCCATGTATTTCCTGTGGAGGATCAGAGAATACTGCTACACTTATTCTTGGCGCAACCCCTACAAACAGGGAGCGAATACTTGCCGTGTTAAAAGATAACTGGATCAGGGTATTAAACGAGGAACTTTATAGATTGTAAGTTTTATATGAAGAGGCATCATAATGGACAATGAAATGTTTTCAATGGTTCTTGATACGCTAAAGAAGATTGAAAGGGAAAAACTAACCATTGAGACAAAGTTGGAGATGGATAAACACGGTGATTTCCCTGAGGAACTTATCCGTTTTATGCTTGGGCCTGATGTTGCGCTTCACCTCATTTTTGTCCCATCCAAGTATGGTGGTTTAGGGGCGAGCGCCTCACAGATTGCGTATATGTCAGAGGAAATGGCCAAGATAGATATGGCCATTGCCACTTCATTTCTGGCAATCTGCCTGGGTATGGACCCAATAAGGGTAGCAGGAACAGAGGAACAGAAAGATATATACATCCGGCGAATAGCAGATGAGGGACTCATTGTTGGTTATGGTGTAACTGAGCCTGAGGCAGGTTCTAATGTCCAGGCGCTCAAGACAAAGGCGGAACGAGTGCTTGATGAAAAGGGCGAGGTTAAGGGCTACAGCCTTAATGGACAGAAACAGTTCGTTACCAACGGTGGAGTGGCTGATTTATATTCCATACTTGCTGATACACCTGAGGGTCCATCTTTTTTCATAGTCGAGAAAGGCACGAAAGGCCTTATACCTGGAGAACATGAAGATAAACATGGCATCAGGGCCTCTAACACCGCGCCTGTAACACTGGAGGATGTCTTTGTTCCAGTAGAGAATCTTGTGGGTGGTGTTGAGGGAGCCGGATTGAAAGAGGCAAACAAGGTTTTTGGGTATACCAGGCTTATGGTTGCAACCTTCGGCCTTGCGGCGGGCGTTTCATCATTAGAAAAGGTGATAGCCTATGCAAAAGAAAGGGTACAATTCGGCACGACGCTTGTAGAGAAACAGGGTTATACCCATAAACTTTTAGTTCCAAATGCCGTAAGGCTCGAGGCGGCAAGGGCCTACATCGAAGAGGTTGCTGAAAGGATTGATTCAGGAGAGGAAGATTTACAGGTAGAGGGTTCTATTGCCAAATATTTTGCTACCGAGGTTGGGGATGATATGGCTAATGATGGTATTCAGGCACTTGGAGGCTATGGCTATATCAGGGACTATGAGGTGGAAAAGATTAAAAGAGATGCAAAGATAGCCACGATATTTGAGGGAACAAGTGAGATTCAACAGAGTATTATTTCTATCTTTCGATTGAGGACCACATTACATACAAAGGGCGAATATTATCGTGGCATGGCGGAAGACCTCTCTGGCCTTCCTGAAGAAACCTATGGCCCAATGGTTGCGAGGGCTATAGAGCTCTTGAATGAATTCCTTTTGGTTGCACGAAGGCTTAAGGTTACCAAATCACAATATTTCATGTTTCTTTTGGCAGATATGATGACATGGATGGAGGTAGCCAGGGCAATATGTGTAAAGGCAGGCTCAGAAGATTGGGGAAAGACACCTTCGGCTGAATTTATGTCGGCTTGCGCCCGTCTCTTTGCAAGAGAGGCTGTTGAGAAGGTTTATATAAATATATTGAAGATTATTCAAGCAGGCCAGGATGTCCCTGCTGACCTGTCAGAGAAACTGAACTCCCTAGCTTTATACAAGATTTTTGAAGGTGCTCTCGCAGATATGGATGTGGTAGCCAGGGAGTTGACAGCGTAAGCTCTTATCTGAGTTTCCAGACCGGCTCCCTTTTTTCCTTAAAGGCATTTACCCCTTCTAAGGCATCCTCTGTAGTGCATAGTTCAACAAACATCTCATTTGAGTATTCCAAGGCCTTTTCAAATTCCATGTCAGACATAGTATAGAAGGCCTGCTTCCCCATTTGAAGAGCTATTGGGCTTTTGGAGGCAAGTTTAGTCGCGAGATTCATTGCCTCATCCATCAATTTATCCTGGGGGACAACCTTGTTGACCAGCCCGATCCTCTCCGCCCTTTCTGCATCAATAAAATCTCCTGTGAGAAGCATTTCCAGAGCAAGCTTCCTCCCAAGAGATCGAGAAAGAGGAACTGCTGGACCCATGCAGAAAAGCCCTACATTGATAGCTGATGCACCTATTCTTGTTCCCTCGGCAACAATAGCCAGGTCTGCCGCAGCCAACAGACCGGCCCCATTAGCAGCAGCTACCCCATGAGCAGCGACAATAACCGGTTTGACCATATGCGCAATTGTCAGGCTCATCCTCTCCATGTTTTGTATCCAGGGTCTATATTCAAGGATGCTTTTCATCGGTAAGACCGTTACATCGATCCCAGCTGAAAAGACACGACCGTTACCTTTTATTATTATTACCCTTATTTCTTTATCCTGTTCCATCTCATCAAGGGCTTGGTTTAGTTCCTTTGCCAAGGTCATGTTAAAGGTATTGAGCTGATCAGGCCTGTTGAGGGTTATAATTCCAACGTGGTTTTTCTTTTCTACAATAATAGTTTCAAAATCCATCTCTTCCTCCTTGTCTAATGAGCCGCCTTTCGCGGGCCAGGTTAATGGTTAGTTAATCCGCTTCCAGGGTTGTATCCTTTGGAACTATATTTAAATTTATTACTATACTCCAGATGATGTTATATGCCAAAGTATAATGGCAGATAACGTTTGTGGGCTAAAAGAAGCGCGGAGCAATTTAAGCACTGGCCGTTTGTGCCGTATTATAAGAAGTTACAGCAACTATCCTTATTTTACCAACACAAAAATTCCCATTGACCCACTGTAGGAATGATATTAGTGTCATATAGCAAGGAGGTGATCAATATGCAAAATAATATTAAAACTAACGATGATTTCCAAGAGATAGGCACAAAAACAGTAACTCTTCTCAATAACTTTAGATTCAGGAGGAAATAGATGTCTACTCGACAGGCTTTATCTCTCTTCTCTGGCGGCCTCGATAGCATCTTGTCTGTTAAAATTATCGAGGAGCAAGGAGTTGATGTTATTGGGGTATTTTTTGAGTCTCCCTTTTTCTCCTCTGAGAAGGCTTCCCAGTCTGCTTATTGTATCGGGCTTCCCCTTCAAGTTGTAGATATCACAGATAGGTTTCTTCCGATAGTGTTAAGCCCACGACATTGTTATGGAAAAGGGTTAAACCCATGTATAGATTGTCATAAACTTATGCTCAGATTAGGCGGCGAGATGCTGAAGGAGGAAGGAGCAGATTTTATCATAAGCGGTGAGGTATTGGGGCAACGTCCTATGTCGCAGAATTTACGATCACTTTCCCTTATTTCTCATGATTCTGGTTTTAATGATCTTATCCTCAGGCCCCTTTCGGCGCATAGATTACCAGAAACTCTTCCTGAAAAAAAAGGCTGGGTAATGAGGGAACGATTATTAGGGCTTTCAGGTCGTTCCAGGAAGCCGCAGATAGAATTAGCCAAGAAATTTGGGCTCAAAGAGTATCCGGCTCCAGCAGGAGGGTGTTTGTTGACTGAGGTAGCGTTTTCCCGCCGCCTAAAAGATTTAATATCCCGCGATCCAAAATTTTCTCGGCGAGATATAGAGCTTCTAAAATGGGGGAGACATTTCAGGATTAATGAAGGAGTAAAAATTATCGTGGGCCGAGATCAAAAAGACAATAGAATGATTACTTCTTTAATAAAGGCCGGGGATACTGTGTTGACTGTTGAGTCATTTCCTGGTCCTACTGTGCTGGTAACAGGAAAACTCTCTTCTGAAGAGATACAATTAGCCGCATCGATAACTGTATCTTATAGTGATGCTGCAATCGGTCAGAAAGTAGCTGTTCAGTTGAAAAGAGACTCTCAATACTGGACAGTTTTAGCGTTAGGCATAAAGAAAAGCAATTTTCAACAATTAATGATATAATATAATTTGTAATCTTATCTCTTTAATAATTTTTTAAAAAAAGATTTTTTCCGGATTTCTTCTACCTTTTTATTTTTCTCTCCAATCTTTTTTTTCCTTGTCTCTATAGCAAGCATAATTTGTTCCATATTCACCCTACTTTTCCTTTCTTCTAAGGATAGATTTAACCATTCTATTTTTTCTTCTCTACTCATCTCAGCCTGGTTAAACGATTTCATTTTTTCGCGGATTTCGTTGTATTCCTTTCTTTGCTTTGCAAGTATTTCATTTTGTTTTTCTATATAAGAAAGATCATTTTTTATACTTTTCAGAACAATATCTTCTGATTCCATAGTAAAAAATAAATAAAAAAAAGAACAAATAATGACCAAAAGTGCTGCGAGGACAATCCTTCCGGTATTTGAAACTAATGGAGAGAAGGCCAAAAGAAATGATTTTATTTTTTCTCCATAGCCAGCAATTCTATCAAAAATAGTGTATCTGGATATCTTTCCTTTAAGCGTATCAAGAATATCTTTTATAACAGAATTTAACTCTTTCACTCTTAAAATTAATTCATTACCTAATTCTTCTGACCGACATTTAGCCTCTATATCAGCATTATTTCCATCAAGTGTTATTGCGAGATCTCTAATTTTGGATATAGAGGTATCTGGCTTCAGTGTTTTAGGAAACTTCCCCGGAAATTTTTTCTTAAGGAGTGCAATATCATTTTCTATTTTTTCGAGATTCTCCTCTATGTTCTTTGAAAACCTCTTAAGCATTCGCCCTTCACATACAAATTCAGCAGCGCCTGTTAGGATAATCGCGATGTCCTGGATAGCCTTAATTGTTTTTTCAGTCTCCTGTGGGTCAACTTCTGGCATTGTTTGCCTCATTTAAAATTTAATCAAAAATGAGATCTTTGTTAATTACCATACCTTGAGGGACATAAACCTTCTTTGGTGAAGGGCTGATAATATTCACATCCCCTTTTACGACAATTTTCTTATCAAAGTAAACATTTCCTTTAATTCTAAGCGACTTACAATCAATCAAAGAAGGCGCACCATGGGGAAATCTTTCCTTTAACTGGTTAATCCTTTTATAGTACCTATCATCCAGATTTATTTTTATAGTTCCAAATCTTCTTTTAGGATTTTGGATAATTTTACTCCCCTGAGTGATCACATAGCAATCAGACCAGAGGGCAAGGAGGTCCTGACATTTTTTGACAGGGAAAAATCTTGTCCTTGGCACTCTTATAGCTGTTGCATCTTTAAAAACAGAGATAGCTGAACCCATAGCTGTTTCAATCTGGTAAACCTCCGGTGAGGAGTCATCCTTTGGATCAATTCGTTTGGGATTAATAATCATGGGAAGCTCAAGTCTATTATTAGTTTTTTCAAGCTGTTTTTTTAATAATTGAAGATTAATCCATATGTTGTTGGTATTAAAGTATTTGTATACATTTATATCCTGGAATTCTCCTATTTCTTCTTCTGGACATTGGGCAATCTCCCTGAGTATGAAACCGCCGGTCTTCAGGTGGGCCAAGTGCCCCCCCTTGATGTCTGCATCCGTTTTTTCTGCAACCTCAATCATAAAGGGGAAATTGTGTGAGGCGAAATAGCCAAGTATTTCCTCATCCATTACTCCCCCGAGATTGTCAGAGTTGGATATAAAGGCATATTTGTAGCCTTTACTGATTAGCTCATTTAGCATTCCAGAGGTGATCAAGGCAAAGTAAATATCTCCATGGCCAGGAGGATTCCACTCACAAGCTGGATCCATAGGCCAAGCACCAGGGCTTAGGTTTTTTTTTAGGACCTTTGGAAACTTGTGCTGTAAAAAGGATAGTGGAATATCAGAGGCCAGATTTGGATATCTATTAAGAAATTTTTTACTATCCTGATCTGTTTTAAAGCTATCCATAAGCACAAGGGGAATGTTTACTTTGTATTTCTCCCGATAGCTTAAAATCTGCTGTGCAATAACATCAAGGAAAGTCAATCCATTCTTTACTTCTATAAGGGATTTGGCCTTTGATAGTCCCATGCTTGTTCCAAGGCCACCATTTAACTTAATTATGACTGTTTTGTGAATTGCCAAGCGCCCCGCGTTGGCAAATGCGCCCAACATTTCCATATCGGCTATATCATCTTTTTTAACAGGAACAATATCCTTTTTCGTTATCAACCCCCTTTCACCTTTTAGAAGCTTTTCATAATAAAACTTGAAGGTATCAATAATCAGGGGAGGAAGTCCCTCATCAACCATCTTTTTTGAGAAAGGGAGAAATTTTTCCTTAAGTTTTGAAGCCTGAATTTCAGTTTGCATCACCTATTCTCTCAATACTGTTTCTTATGAGGGTATATGAAATGCTCGGTAATATCAATAATAAACAATGCCAGGGGTGCAATTAAAAGCGTTGGTTTTGTGTTCAACGACTAAAATAGAATAATCTTTACAGAGATTACCGTTGACTTATTGAGTAAAATAATAAAATATTCAAGAGCATTGAAAGAAGCTAAAGAAAAGATACCTGGATATGGATTGGCCATAATCAAATGGAAGCATCTCAACTTATGGGAAAATGATAATAGCTATATTTCCTGTTAATAAAGGAGCTGAAAATGACATCTGAAAAGAAGAGAAAGTCCAATGAATTTCCGGGTTCGTTCGAAAGCAAGTGCATCAACACGATCCGTTTTTTAGCGGTAGATGCGGTGCAGAAGGCTAATTCGGGTCACCCCGGTATGCCCATGGAGGCCTCTGACTTAGCTTATGTGCTCTGGAGCAAAATCATGCGATACAATCCTAAAAATCCACAATGGCTAAATCGCGATCGCTTTGTTTTATCCGCTGGTCATGGCTCCATGCTGTTATATGCTCTGCTCTATCTGACAGGGTATAACCTTACACTTGATGAGATAAAAGCCTTTCGACAATGGAACAGTAAAACCCCTGGACATCCCGAGTATGGCTGTACGCCTGGTGTGGAAACTACTACTGGCCCGTTGGGTCAGGGCTTTGCAACCGGCGTTGGCATGGCTATGGCTGAGAGGTTTCTGGCCAACCGTTTTAACAGACCTGACTTTCCACTGGTTGATTACTTTATCTTCTCTTTGGTGAGTGATGGAGATATTATGGAGGGAATCTCTTCTGAGGCAGCTTCTCTGGCAGGACATATTGGCCTGGGAAATCTTATCTATATCTATCTGGATAATCGGATAACCATCGAGGGACCCACCGATTTTGCCCTGAGTGAGGATGTAGGGCGCCGCTTTGATGCATACAACTGGCAGGTCCAGCATGTAAATGGCTATGATTTGACAGGTATCGAGGAGAGTATTCAGCAAGCCAAAGGAGAAAAATCAAAACCATCCCTTATTATTGCGAGGACTAACATTGCGTATGGGAGCCCCAACAAGCAGGACTCTGCTGATGCCCATGGAGCGCCATTGGGCGAAGAAGAGGTAGCGCTGACCAAGAGACATCTCCAATGGCCTGAGACCCCCGCATTTTTCGTCCCCGAGGATGTGCTTTTACATTTTAGACAAGCGGAAAAACGTGGGCAAGAACGCGAGAATGAATGGTTGTCTCTGTGGGAGGCCTATAAAAAATCCTATCCTGAACTTGCCCACGAGTGGGAAAATATGCATAAAGAACCTGATCCTTCTCAGTGGGAAAATTCTCTACCCCTTTTTAAACCAGAAGATGGGGCTGTGGCAACCCGTTCTGCCTCTGGCAAAGTGCTGCAGGCAGTTGCGCCTCACCTTCCTGGCCTTATCGGTGGTTCAGCAGATTTGGCGCCCTCAAACAATACCTTTCTGAAAAACTTCGGGGAGTTCAAAAACACAGGTGGGCGCAACATTCATTTCGGCATTCGTGAGCATGCCATGGGGGCGATTTTGAATGGTATGGCCCTTAGCGGAGCCCTTATCCCTTATGGGGGAACTTTTCTGGTCTTTTCCGATTACATGCGACCCGCTATTCGTTTGGCAGCAATGATGGGATTGCCTGTAATTTATGTTTTCACTCACGATTCCATCGGGCTGGGGGAGGATGGTCCCACTCATCAGCCTATCGAGCAGCTTTCCAGCTTGAGAGCCGTGCCAAACCTGATGGTTATACGACCTGCAGATGCCCAGGAAACAGTAGAGGCATGGAAAATAGCCCTGAGCCGTCGAGATGGCCCGACCGCGCTTATTCTAACGCGACAGAAATTACCTATCATTGATAGGGACCGCTACGCTAAAGCAAGTGAACTTCGACGCGGTGCCTATATTCTGGCCGATGCCCCTGAATCAAAACCTGAACTGATCTTGATAGGCACGGGGTCAGAGGTGCCCCTTCTGCTGTCTGCATATGAGCAACTGTTAGATCAGGGCATTCAAGTTCGAGTGGTCAATGTTCCATGCTGGGAACTTTTTGAAATGCAGTCTCACGAGTATCATGAAAAGGTGTTGCCATCTTATGTAAATGCTCGCCTTGCAGTTGAAGCAGGCTGCCCATATGGATGGGAGCGATACACTGGGACGCAGGGCAAGATCATCGGCATAGAACGCTTTGGGGCATCTGCTCCAGGAGAAGAGCTCTTTCAACAGTTTGGTTTCACCGTAGAGCATGTTATAAAGGATGCAAAGGAACTTCTGAGCAGTGTATAGGCATAGCGATATTTACCGCGTGAGAGGTGGCGGATACAGATAAAAAAATTTGCCAATAAGGGGTTAAATGAAAACGTATCTCGACTGTATTCCCTGTTTTTTCAATCAAGCGCTTCGTGCAGGACGCATAGCGACGGATGATGAAAGAAAGATAAAACGAATTTTGGATGAGATAGGAATGGCGCTCAAGGACATTCCGCTTGAAAGCACTCCACCAGAAACTGGAAGGCTAATATATGAAAAAGTAAGAGAAATAACAGGGAACCATGATCCATATAAGGAATTAAAAATTGAAAGCGCTCACAAAGCCCTCTCATTATACCATTCTTTAAAACAGAAGGTCGAACGATCAGATGATAGTCTTCTTTCAGCGATAAGAATTGCGGTTGCCGGTAATATAATCGACTTTGGTGTGAATAGGAGTTTTGATATTGAGAGAGAAATACATGAAGCGCTGGAAAAAGATTTTGCAATATATGATTACACTAAATTCCAGGAGTGTTTAGACAGGACTGATGAAATTCTTTATCTTGGCGATAATGCTGGAGAATCTGTTTTTGATAGAATTTTGATAGAAGAATTGAAAAAGCCAGTGATATATGTTGTGAGGGCTGAACCGGTTATCAATGATGTAACATATGATGACGCAATACTGGCAGGGATAGATAAAGTTGCAACGATAGTATCATCCGGGACAAATGCGCCGGGTACAATACTTACAACATGTAGCAGTAAATTTAGAAAGATATATAACGACGCAAAATGTGTGATAAGTAAAGGACAAGGAAACTATGAGGGGCTTTCTGATGAAAAAAAGCCTATATTTTTTATGTTAAAGGCAAAATGCTATGTCATAGCGAAGGATATTGGCGTTACCGAAGGGGATATTGTCTTGAAAGGAATAAATGTGTAATAAATTGGGCAATATCTTGCCCTTACATACCTCTACCTCTTCCTCCTCCTCTACCACCTCTACCCATTCTTTTCCCACGTCCCATACCGCTGCCTCTGCCCTTTCCTCTCATATCATTACTTTTTTGCCACTGATTCGGTTTCCCCTGGTCTATCTCGGTTCTGACCTCTGTTACTATGCGGCGAACTGCTGAAGAAAGATAGGAAAACAGGCTTAAAACAATACCTGTGCCTGCTTCAACAAAGGTCTCTGTTTTATTCTTTGCTCCAGGCTCTGCTTGGGACATGCGGTACCCCGCACTACTGCTTGCTTGTGCGCTGATATCTGCGTCTGAGTAAACTTTTGCGTACGGGGCTTTCTCCGGCTCCAGCGGCCTTTTTGAGGATAAAAAAGATTTCACCATCTCATAGGCCTCATTAACTTCCTTTAATCTATCCTCCGCCTTTTGTTTTAGCCGAGGATTGTTGGAAAAACGATCCGGATGCCAGATATTTACCATATCTTTATAGGCCTGTTTTGCCTCATTTAGGGTAGCATCAGGTTTAAGCTCAAGGATGTCTAAACATCGGCGAATATCCATTGTATCTTTCTTTGCCTCCTAAACAAATACCTCTCTATTTTACCGCCTGATCTCTCAGGCAATGTCTCCACCATCATCTTGAGTAATAAAACCAACACTTGTTGTTCTTCTCAATAAGTTGGGTTATCTGTCACTGAATAATAATGAGTGTAATCTTCGGAAAGTTATTATATCCTATTCCACAGAAAATGCCATCCAAAAGATATGTGAGGAGAG
>Ga0180301_10001085_pt1 | contig 21283 bp, 19 predicted proteins | sample GuaBasSediGuay16_FD_121797 | JGI IMG/M metagenome (GOLD analysis project Ga0180301, IMG submission 121797) | Subseafloor sediment microbial communities from Guaymas Basin, Gulf of California, Mexico - Guay16, Core 4569-2, 12-15 cm | ecosystem: Environmental > Aquatic > Marine > Hydrothermal...
GGTGCGTTTTTAAGTGAATATGTGTTTGTGCAAACAGTGCCCAGCACAGAGAACAGCATAGCAGAAACTATCAGAACTATTATTCCAGCTGCCCTGAACTCAAGCTCTTTGTTCATTTTTCCATCTGTAAAAAACTATACACAAAAGCGAGGCAAATATGATGCCTGCGTTAGCAATGAGGTTGTTGTATTGAGCAAGATTGAGCGAAAAGTACATAGGATACGGATACAGCCACATTATGCCCGTTGGATTGAGTGTGTCAAGAAAGAGATGGGAAACAAAACCGAGACCAAAAGAGAACGCTTGGTCTTGGTTTTTTGTGAAAACATACAAAACCATCATTGATACTATCATTATAAGCGGCGTGTGAACTATGCCGCGGTGCATAAAAGGAAAACCATACTGTAAAACCATATCCATGTCAACTATTACTCCGCCTATAATTGCTGGAAGTCTTGGTAGCCTTAGAATCTCTGCAAGGGCATAAGCAAAAAACAAATGTGTTGGAGCCAGCATAATATTTATTTATCCAGTCTGAATTAAATAGTTTAGTAATATGAAAATACAAGTCTGGATTGAAAGAGAAAATAAGAAAATGAATATGGAAGTAAAAGACAATTCAACTGTTTTTGATGTGTTTAAAAGCCTTGGAATAACAATGTCTGAAGGTATACCCAAAGTGAACGGAAAGTTTGTCCCGCAGGATTATGTATTGAAAGAAAACGACGGACTGGAAATAAAAAAAGTGAAATAGTTATTCCAGAATTTCTGCTGTGTCTATTACCCCGTCACCGTCCATATCATATCCTTTCACAACCTTTGCAATAAACTCCGGCTTGAATCTGTTTCCCTTTAGAATGGAATTGAGTTTTGTTATGCATGCCAAAACTCCTGCTCTTGTTCCGGCAAACCTTTTTCCTGCAATCACAAGTATTTTTTTTCCTGTTTTCCACGGATTTTCGATAATAACAGCCATTCCGTGCGTGTCATCTGTATAGCTTTTTCCTGAAAGGTCAGAAACAATTCTATAGTCTGTTTTTATGTCTATTCTAATGGGAAGTTTATTGTTAATTTTTCTGGTAACCATATTTACTGTTGGTCCTCCTATCACAATCAAGTTGTGCTTCAAATCTGATTCTCTGATCTCAGTGTCTAGTTTGTAGTTTGGAACGTTCTTTCCATCAGTAAAGGAGCCTATAAACAGCGCAAAATCAATTGCGCAACAGGAATCCGATGCTCTTGCTTTCCATGGTCCGTGCGGGTCAGGAGAACCGACAATAATTTTAGCATTTAGTTTGTTGTTCTCAATAAAGGGTTCAAGGTTTGCGGATTTTGCAGGAGAAGGTATATGGATTTCCTTCTCAGGTGCTGTATCTGATTTGAATGCAAAGGCTTGGTGTTTGGTTTGATAGAACTTTGCCACGGTTCCTTTTCTTTGTTCCTGTGAAACCTCTTTCAAAAGACCCTCTTTCCTGAATTTTTTAACGTAGTAATAGACTTTCTGCTCATGGATTTTGAGTTTTTTTGCAACATCAACTGGACAGGCTGGGTTTGCAAATTCTTTATAGATTTTCCATGCCAATGGCGTGGAAAATATATTAAGTTTCTCGGGTTCTTTAAAAAGCAACACAGGTATTGTGGTTGTTTTTTTCCCTGTTTTGAGAAGGAAGTATTTGTTCATATTAAAACCCAATTTTTAATATTAATAAATATTTTTTAATAAAGCTTATAAATATTCCGGTTTCAGAAGAGCTTTTCCGGGATGGACTATAAGGATTTTTTCAATAAAGCGTTTATATAGGATATGCAAATTCTATTCTGTTAAGTATATGTGCGGAATAATAGGATATAAAGGAAAGGAAGCTTTCCCTGTACTTATAGAATCGCTGAAGAGGTTAGAGTATAGAGGATATGATTCTTACGGGTTTGCAACCGTTCATTCAGGAGAACTTCATATCTTTAAAAACACAGGCAAAATCTCTGAATCGAACATGTTGGAAGGTTTGCCGGGAAACACAGGAATAGCGCATACGAGATGGGCAACCCACGGAAATGTTAACAAAACAAATGCACACCCGCATATTGATTGTGAGAAAAGGATAGCTGTTGTGCACAATGGGATAATAGAGAACTACCAAGAGCTTAAAAACAAGCTTTTGAAAAAAGGGCATGTTTTTAACAGTGAAACAGACACTGAGATAATACCCCATCTGATAGAAGAAAACATTAAGTACGGGTTTGAAGAGGCTGTTAAAAAAACAGTTTCCCAACTCAAGGGAAGATATGCAATTGTTGCTCTGGAAAGGGATACGGGGAAAATGGTGGCTGTTAGAAGGGGTTCTCCTCTTATTGTGGGCGTAAAAGACAAAGAGGTGTTTGTGGCGTCTGACATACCTGCATTCCTTAACTATACAAACAAGGTTATGTATCTGGATGACAATGAAATGATTGTCTTGGATGGAGAAAACAAGTTTTATAGCCTTCTTACAGGAGAAGAAGTTAAAAAAAGGCTTATAACCATTGACTGGGACGCTGAGCAGGCGGAAAAGGGAAAATATCCTCATTTTATGATAAAAGAGATAATGGAGCAGAAAGAAACCATAATGCGGGCAATAAATCAGGATGATAAGGAAATAGAAAAAATTGCAAACAAAATAAATAACGCATTTGGAACGTTTTTCACAGGCTGCGGAACAGCAGGAAAGGTTTGTTTTGCAGGCGAATATATATTTTCAAGAATAGCGAATAAGCATATAAATTATGTGGTTGCTTCTGAGTTTCCAAACTATAAGCATTTTTTGACCGATAAAACGCTTTTGATAGCAATCTCCCAAAGCGGTGAAACAGCAGATGTATTGGAAGCCATAGAAACAGCCAAAAAGAGGGGCGTAAAAGTTATTTCTCTTGTGAATGTCGCTGGTTCAACTATAGACAGGTATTCTGACCATAGTTTTAATACAAAAGCTGGTCCTGAAAAGGCAGTGGCGTCAACAAAAGCAACAACAGCGCAGTTGGCTTTGGTAATTCTTCTTGCCCATGCTGTGGCTGGAAAGCTGCAGAAAGGTAAAATGCTTTTAATGGAAACCGCTTCCAAGGTTAATGATATGCTTAATCCAAGATACGAAGAGAGGATAAAGAAACTGGCTGAAAAAATCCATAAACAGCCGAACATCTATATAATAGAAAGGTCTTTAAACTATCCTATGGCTCTGGAAGCTGCAATAAAGATTCAGGAAGTCAGTTACATTCATGCTGAGGGCTTTGCTGGCGGCGAATTAAAACACGGACCCATAGCGTTAATAGAAAAAGGTGTTCCATGTATAGTTCTTGTTGCAAACGATGAAACCAAAGATGATATCATTGCAAATGCTATGGAAATAAAGTCAAGAGGCGGCTATATAATAGGCGTTTCGCCTGAAAACAACGAGGTGTTTGATTATTGGCTGAAAGTTCCGGACGTAGGTGTCGCCTCTCCTATTGTAAATATAATTCCTGTTCAGATTCTGGCATATCATCTTGCTGTTCTGAGAGGGTATGACCCGGATTATCCAAGAAACCTTGCTAAATCTGTAACGGTGAAATAATGCAGGCGGTTATATTAGCGGCAGGAAAATCAACAAGAACATACCCTTTAACAATTAATAAACCCAAAGTTTTATTGCGGGTTGCAAACAAACCAGTTCTGGAATATAACCTTGACGCTTTAAATGGTTTGGTTGATGAGGTTGTTCTGGTTTTGGGTTTTAAAAAGGAAATGGTTATGGAATATGCGAAAAAATATTCCGAGCGAACAGGTCTGAAAGTGAAATTTGCCTTTCAGGAAGAGCAGCTTGGAACAGCTCATGCTTTGTTGTGTGCTGAAAAGTTTATAGATTCTGATTTCTTGGTTCTTATGGGAGATGATATTTATCATCCCAGAGATTTGGAAAACCTGATTGAGAACAAATACTCTGTTTTGGCAAGGAAGGAAAAAAATCCGCAAAGATTTGGGATATGGATAACTGAAAATTCCAAAGTTACAGGGTTTCAGGAAAAACCTGAAAAACCATTGTCAGACACAGCGAATTGCGGAGCATATTGTTTGGGAAAAGAGGTTTTTCAGGAAATAAAAAAACTGAAAAAATCACCAAGAGGCGAATATGAGCTGAATGAAGCCGTTGCCGGATATGCAGAAAGAGAAGATGTTAAGGTTTGCATGGTTGAAGGTTACTGGTTATCTATAGGATATCCATGGGACGTTTTAAACGCTAATGAGTTTTTTCTTTCAAAAATAAAGGAAACCCGAATTGAAGGGCAGGTTGAAAAAAACGCTACACTTAAAGGTCCTGTACGGATAGGTAAAAACACGCTTGTCAGGAATGGTGCTTATATAGAAGGTCCTGTGGTTATTGGAGAGAACTGCGCAATAGGACCGAATTGTTTTATCAGAGCTTTCACAACTATAGGAAGCAGCTGCAGAATAGGAAACGCTGTGGAAATAAAGAATTCTGTAATTGGGGATTCCACTAATGTAGGGCATTTATCATACGTGGGAGATTCCGTTATTGGAGACAAAGTTAATCTGGGCGGGGGAACAATTACAGCTAACCTGAGGCATGATGGAAAGAATGTAAAAAGTATAATAAAAGGAGAAAAAATAGATACAGGAAGAAGAAAGCTTGGAGCTGTCATAGGAGATGCTGTGCATACAGGAATACACACATCTGTCTATCCTGGCCGAAAAATCTGGCCTGAAAAAACCACACTTCCCGGAGAGATAGTAAAAAAGGATATTGTGTGAAAATTAAAAATATAGTTTTCTTTCTAAAGATTTTAGAATTTCTGAGTAATCGTTCAAAACACACACCCTGCCTTCAAAATTCGGATCATACCTGCATTCTTCTTTAAATGACTCCGAAGCTTTAGGATCTACAAACGGAAATTCAACCAACTTAAAAATATTTTTATCGTTTGGAGAATCGCCTATATATCCTGTAGCTTCATAATTAAGATTTAATTTTTTTAATGCTTCAGGAAACGTTTTTGATTTGTCCGTAAGGTTTACTTGTAAATCATTTATTTCATTTGCAAATATCTCTGAAAAATAATTTTCAATACGATTTCTGTGTAACATATTTTTTATTAAAGGAGTGAAAGAGGCACTGTAAATAAAATTCGTAACCTTATCTTCATAAAGTTCCTTTACAACATTAACACTGTTTTTATCAATTCTCACATCTATTTTCTTACCAACTTTAGGTAACTTTCTAAAAACTTTATTTAGCAAATTTTCATCAAAAGGGTAATTTTCCATACAATGGGAAACAAAATCCTTTTTATAAGCAATATCATTTATAAAAACTGAATAAAGGGTTTCCCATTCATTCTTAAGTAAAAGGTTCCAACATTTTGGTTGTGTATAAAAAAACAATTTAGAAAATTTTTTTATTTTTAAATCAAAAAGGGAGTTTATTATAATCATATACACTAAAGTAATTTCTGGATACCCATTAACTAATGTTCCATTAAAGTCCCATCCAAAACCATGCACACAGTATTTTTTCATAATAATTTTAAAAAATCTATTTAAGTTATATAAATATATAAAATTAATATGGACTTTCCGAATTTTATAGACCCTCAGGCTTTGTATGACCTTGCGAACTCGCAAAGCTATAATTACTGGATTGGTCTTGGCGTTCAGGTTATTCTTTCCACGCTTGTTGGAGGAATCGTTCTTTTGGTTCTGGTTGAGATATTTAGTCACCACTTTGGAGAATCGGTCAAACCCGCGAACGCTTTTTTGGTCGCTTTGATAGGCAATGTTTTGACATTTTTTGGGGTAATGGGTTTATTGATTTCATTTATTTCTTGGGTCCCGTTTGCTCATCTTATAATTTCACTTGGAATCTGGATTGTTTTAATAAAAGGGTTTTTCGGAGAAATGAGCTTTACTCACGCGGTAATGGTTGGTGTTATATTTTTTGTACTAAGCCTCGTGCTGGTTCCTTATATAACTGGCATGATAATGGGTTTTGTTCCAAGTTTTAATTATTAACATTCTTCTTTATCAATATCCACGCTAAAACAAATTTCATTTGATTTTACTTTTTTACTATCTATTTTGCAACATATATTGTAATTATGTTTCTTAGTGAAGTCTTGCCCACCAATACTGAAACCTCTTACATTTTTAGGATAATTAGCCACAAAACCCATTGTTTCGTTTTGGCGAACTAATCGCTGATTATCGTATATATCACATATAATCCAATAATCAGAACTTATGTTGATTACTCTAAAATAAAGTTGGATTATATCTAATGTGTTACCTGTTAAACAATCAGTATGATGGTGGTGCTGATTTAAATAAGAATATCCTAAAAAATAAAAATTAGATTTATCTAATGTGTGAAAAAGTTTACAATCAACCTCACAATTATATATATTTTCATTTTTTTCACAAACACCATTTCCACATACATAATTGTTTGTTTTAAAGAAAATGATAAAACTTTCTCCTAATAATATTAATAAAATTATAAAGAATAAAATATAAATAATAATTTTCCTTTTCATATTTATTTTATTTTTCCTTTTATTTAAAAAAGAAATTTGCTATTAATTCGGCGCGTCTTCTATAACTATTCTGCAGGTTGTTGGGAATTTTGCAGAGGCTCTTCTTAAAGCCTCTTTTATCTCGCGTTCCTTTGCTTTTTCAACCCTTACTTCAAGAAGCCTCTGATTCGGCCTGACCTGCGCAGCCGTGCCGACAGGTTTTCCAAAAGCTTTCCTCATGCCAGTCTGGAATCTGTCCGCACCAGCACCTGTGGCTATTGCATTTTCTCTTAAAACGTGGTGGGGATAAACAAGCACTTTAAGGAAATAAGAGTCTTTTCCAACAAATTTATCAAGATACCTGTTTGCAGCTACTCTGGCAGCCTCAAGGGCGTTATGTCTTATCTGAACCGCCTGCTGTGCTACTAAAAACCCCCTTACATCGTATTTTCTCTTTGAATCTCCCATTTCAAATTTAACTATTTTTTTTGCAGGGACACCCTTAACATAACTCTTTTTGGGTTTCTTTTTTGAGATTCTTGTCCAGGGCCTTTCTATCTTTCTATAACATTTTGCAGGTCTTAACGCCATACTATCGCCTTAAATTATGAATAATTGGATACAAGGCTTTAAATATTTATTCTTCAGTCTGAGCATGTCTAATAATTCCATACAATAAACCAGCCAGTTTCTTTTCTTAATTCCTTTTTCATCAATAACTTAACCAAATAAACCACAAACCTCCATCCGATCCTTGTTACATTTGTTTCCCAAAGGATAGTCTTCAACCTGTCACAGAATTCATTAGTTAAAGAACCAAATGAAGAAGAATTCTTTGAGGATGATGAACCTGATATAAACTCTGGGTTCTCTTTATAGGGTCCTCCCCTCTTGTTTTTCGTAAACTTACATCAATTGATCAAGAAAATTTATATTTCCTAAATCTAAATTCCACCCGGGGAATGGTCCGTTCCTGCTCCCATTTTACCACATCCTTAATAAAAATATTAGAAGGTTGGTATTTATTAGATATGCTCCCTGAACCTATATATTTTATGATAAATAAATAATATATATGAACTCGAAAACAACCTTGTCTATCCTTTTAATTGTTGTGTTAGCAGGTATGACTCATTTTGTTTATGCACAAAATAAATCAAATCTGCCTGATCTTATAATAAAAGATATTTTTTATGCTGATGAACCTTATATTAAAGTGAAATATTGTAATATAGGACCTGTTTCAAGTGTAGATTATTTTCTAATCAAACTACGTAACGAACATACTGGCAAAGAATATCCTGGTAATAGTTATTACAGATTTAAAGTACCTGCTCTTGGAGAATGCATGATTACTGGAGGATACACTCCTGGTTTAATTGCTTTATCTTATGGCGAAAAAGCTAAAGTTACAGCAATAATAGATTGGGAAGGAAGAGTGAATGAATCTAATGAAAATAATAACATTTTGACAAAAACAATTGGAGTCTGTATTGACTCTGACGGAGGTAAGAATTATTATGTAAAAGGTACAGTTACAGACAAATACGGAAAAAGATACACAGACTACTGTTCATACACCAATAGTAAATATCTTCTAATAGAATACTACTGCAACAGAGATGGAATTGCAGGTTCAACAAGATACTATTGTCCAAATGGATGCAGTGATGGAGCTTGTAAACCCACTCCTTCTAATAAGGTTGAACGCTGGGCTGTTTTGGTTAGTTCTTCTGCTGACAGGCCAGTTTGGGTAACTGAGGAAGCTTCGGTTTTAAAGAATGTACTTGTTAACGGTGGGTGGAAGGAAGACCACATAAAAGTTCTTAAAGGAGATGATCTTACCAATGAGAGTTTTGTGTCTGCAATCGATTGGCTTGCAGTTAACTCTGATTCAAACGACATTGTTTTCCTTTCTATTTCCGCTCACGGCAGTGAAACCTCCCTTGAATTAGCAAAGGGAGAAGAACTTTTCTCATATTCTAAACTTGGCAAAGAATTGGATAAGATAAAATATGGCGGTTTCGCAATTAGATTATCTGCATGCCTAGCAAATTATGCAATACCATATCTTAAGAAAGAAAATAGGGTGATATTACATATAGGACAGGCAAACCAAGTCCTCCGAGCTCTTATGGGGTTTGGAGATATTGTAGGGAATAAAGATGGTTGGGTATCAGCAGAGGAAATATTTAACTTTTTAAACTATAGTGACAATCCAGAGCCCCCATTAATTCAAGATGACTATCCTGGAGAGTTAAATATTGTTCGTGTAGACAAAAGCTTTCAGAAGTTAGATCAATATAATATGCAAAAAAATCCTATTAGTGGTTTAATTGTCGGCGCAAAAGATGAGGATCAAAATAGTTGGATAGCCCAATCATTTAAGCCCAGTTATTCTGTTTTGGATAAGGTAATCTTACCTTTTAACAAAATTAATAATCCTGGACCATTAACTGTTTCTATTAGAAAAGATTTATCAGGGCCCGATCTTACTTCAGTAACGCTTTCCCAGAATAAATTTAATGAATACTTTGGTTATGGAAATGAAATTGATTTTCCGGATATTCAAGTAATCCCGGGTGAAACTTACTACATAGTAATTAGAGCGCCTAATGCAGTTTGGGAAGGGCCTGGGAAGTATAACCGGTACATTTTTACATATAGCGATGCGAATAATTATCCAAAGGGAGAAGATTATCCAAAAGGAGAATTATTTACTCGCTACAGTCCATCAGGAGAGTGGTTCTCTACTAGCAATAGTGATCCATATTTTAAAGATATTAAGGGAAAATTTGATTTATTTTTTGCTACTTTTGGTACTTTTGGAGAAACCTGCACCGACACCGATGGTGGCAAGAATTACTATGTAAAAGGAACCGTAACCAGTAAATCAGGGACATTTATAGATAAATGCTGGGCAGGAGGCGAACTAACCGAATACATCTGTAAAGATAATGATGTATTCGCTATTGCTTATCAATGTCCAAATGGCTGCAAAGATGGGGCTTGCGTGAAAGGAAAAGAGCCATATTGTAGTGCAATAGGAACAAAAAGTGAAGGTTGGTATCAATACGGAGAGTTGATTAAATATGACAAGTGTAATGGATGTTATGCTGTTTGTAAAGATATTGGAACTAAATCAGAAGGTTGGTATAGTTCTTGTGATGATTCTTTAATAAAATATGAAATCTGTTCTGCTGCTTGCACCGACACCGATGGCGGTAAGAATTATTATGTTAAAGGAACTGCTACAGATAGATATGTTGGTAGCAAGACAGATTATTGTGTTGAGCATCCTGAGAATTCTTCTGATGAAAGATGGGAGGTAATTGAACACTGGTGCGAAGATGCTGGAGATGGCAGAGGACCAGTAGTACACAGCGACGGGCATTACTGCTTTTATGGTTGTAAAGATGGTGCATGTATAAGAAAAGTTAGTCTTCTTTCGCCAAATGTCTTTTTAATGCCTGGTGACAACGTAATGATTTCTGATAAAGATAATTATGTAAATGTAGCAGCGGTAACAAAGGAATTTTTCAAAACACAAAAGGATGAATATGATTTTATTAGCATTTATACCACCTTTGATCCTCCTCGATCCCAGTATCAATCTCACTATTTAGTATTAAACAATATAAAAGGAATTGGTCTTCCAATTCAAGATTATTCAGATATATACGGGAGCAATGGAAAACTAAAAGGAGTGGATTTTATGAGGAGTATTGATATGTATTCTGTAGATGAGGAAGAAACCTACAATGCGTTAAAACACGAAACAGGACATCAATGGTTAGCGTATGTGGGTGGTAATTGCGACTCTGACACAGGATTTAAAATGATTAGACAACATATACATTGGAACATTTTTCTAGATACGCGGAGTGATAATTCGGGCAAATATAAGGACCCAATGGGAGGTAGAATTTGGATAGATAATAGAGATGGAACCTTTAGGTTTCTTGATTATGAAACAGGGCTAAGTAAAGAAAATAGGTTTTGCCCTTTAAGCTTGTACTTAATGGGACTAATACCTCCTGAAGAGGTTCCGGATGTTACATTAATAGAACCAAAGGATGGAGATTTATGCAATGATCATCCACTACCTGTAGAAGGAAAAAGCAAAAAGACATCCATAAAGGAGATAATAAACCTTGAAGGTGAAAGGATGCCTGCTTGGCCAAATAGTCAAAGGGATTTTAAGATGGCTTTTATTCTTTTAACTAAGCCGGGCAAAGATGCAACAAAAGAGCAGAAAGAGAAAATTAAAAAGATTGCTTCTAAGTTTCCCCAAAAGTGGTATATTGCTACAGATGGTAAATCAACAATGAACGCAGAAATTAGAAAATGCTCCGACACTGATGACGGCAAGAACTATTATGTAAAAGGTACTGTAACTAGTTGCACTGTAAGTCCTGGCGGAGAGGGTGTCTGTGAGGTATTTACAGACAAATGTGTTCCTGGATATCGCCCTGCAAATGCCCCTTATCCTCCTTATCCTGAACAGTGGGCAGTAAAAGAATATTATTGTGAAGGAGATGAGGTTAAGTCAGTAACTTACAATTGTCCCAATGGCTGCAAAGATGGGGCTTGTGTGGCTACAACTACAGAATGCAAAGACTCAGATGGTGGCAAAAACTATTATGTAAAGGGGACATGCGTAGATAGTAGAGGTTTTCATACTGATGAATGCATACATTCTGCTTCACAGCACTTATTATGCAAGGATTTATGTGGCGATGGAATATGCCAAAAAACAGTTTGTATGGGTCCTAACTGTCCGTGTCCCGAAACCGCAGAGAGCTGCCCTGAGGATTGTGGGTCAGGAAGCTCTAACTCCCAATTGCTTGAATGGTATTGCAGTTGGAGTTATTTAGAAAACGGGCAGAGCTGCAGACCAATAAAAATAACTTGCCCAAATGGTTGCAAAGACGGGGCTTGTATAAACATCTCGTCAACTGTAGTTAAAGAAAAAGTAAAATGTGTTTTTGAAAATTCCACTGAAATCCAAAAATGTTATACTGATGATGGTAAATTTGGATGTTCTGGAATAGGAACATGTATAGCTGACGTTTCAGGTGAAAAAGGTACAAAACTATTATGGAAAAGCTCTTGCGGAGGATATGCTTATACCGTAATTGATGGAATAGATGAATACGCCGAATTCAAATGTGTCTTGCTATGTAAAGATTCTTGTCCTTTTGAAGGAAAATGTTACCCATTTGGATACAGAAAAGCAGGTAAATTCTGTTCCGAGAATGGATCTTTTGTAAAACAAAAGAAAAGTGGAGCATCTTGTGATAACAATTTCGAATGTTATTCTAATATATGTATAAATGCTAAATGTGCTAATGCTGATTTAATTCAAATGATTATTGATTGGTTTAGAAAAGTATTTGGATTGATGTAAGTTTTAAATTCCCAAATTATCAAGGCGTGTTCAGAGCTTTTTTGAATCTTCTTAGAAAAAGTCATTTCCCTCTAACTCTTCGCTCCACTCGCTTTTTCTTCAAAATTTCCACATAGTCGCCCGACCTTTGCAAAGCCTTTGAAAAACCGGGTTCGACGCCGACAATAAGAACTTCCTTTCCCATTTCCTTCGCAACCTGAATTGCAGGCAAATAATCAGCATCTCTTGAAGCAATCGCAACAACGTCAATATTTTTGTCATATGCTGCTCTTACAGCTGCAACAGCCACAGCAACATCAACATCTGATTCCTTTTCTCCGGCAAGATTTATAACTGGTTCAAATCCTTGGTTTGCTATGGCTTCTACAAGTTTTTCAGATGCAAACTGATTCAAGAAAACCTTTCCTGTTACAAGTCTTCCATATTTTTGCACAGCAGACCTTAAATCATCAAGGTCAAGGTTAAACTCCTTTCTAATTATATTCGGACCGTCCACAAACAAAGCTATGTTTTTCTTTTGCCTTTTTTTACCAAAACCAAGCATTTTTCCACCTTCCTTATTATATTGCTACGACAAAGCAATCAGACCAACCTTATAATTTTTATAATTTTTAATATAAAAACTTATTCAGCTTACCATATAAAAGAAAGCAAGCCGGCTGCGGTGTAAAGAACAACCCCCAAGACATTGTCTATAGTTGTAAGAACAAAGCTTCCAATCCCTGTTATCATTCCTATTACAGGAGACAGAAACATCAAAACCAAAAGACAAAGAATTATAACAAAAACCCCCTTGACAGCCCTTCTTGTGTCGCAAAAGAAAGCGAAAACAGACCCTGTAATCAAACCGCCTATGTGCGAGTAATGAGCTATATTCCCAAACTCTGGCTGAAAATATATAACGAATGTTTCTGTTATCACAAATATCACTCCTACCAGAGCAAGAGGCAGCGGGAAAATAAAGAGGTGGATTTTTTTCACAGGTTCCAATAACATTGAAGCGCCCATCAGACCAAACACGCACCCGGACGCCCCCACCACAGACTCAACGCTTGTAAGCATAAACACAAAATTCCCTATCAAACCGCTTATGAAATATATTGATAAAAACCATTTCGTTTCAACCTCTTCTTCAAGAAATTTACCGAAAAAATACAACCCAAGCATATTGAAGAAAAGGTGCGACGCGCTTGCATGCAGAAACAGCGAAGTTATCCATCTCCAGACCTCTAACGTATGGCTTCCAGAAAACGAAAAGGATTTGAAAATGTTTTCCCTTACAGGCTCGGGAGCTGAAAAAACCAGAAGAAAAACCAGAACATTTATCACAATCAATGACCATGTGATTTTATGGGATTCCATGTATTTTATTAAAGAAAGAAAATAAATAATTTTTATGAAAAAACTCGGTTGGAAAGAAACAGCAAAACTTCTTAAAAGATTTAAAATCCCGTTTCTTGACCAATATCTGGCAGAAACACCAGAACAGGCTGTTAAATTTGCGAGAAAAATAGGATATCCTGTTGCTTTAAAGATAGAGTCAAGAAACATAATACATAAAACAGAGGCAGGCGGTGTTTTGCTGAATATAAAAACAGAAAAGGAAGTGATGAGCGGGTTTGAAAAACTCAAGCGAAACGCAAAAAAATACGATCCTCTTGCAAAGATTGATGGTGTTCTGGTTCAGGAAATGTTTTCAGGAAAGAACGCAAGGGAAATAATAACAGGAAGTAAAAAAGACATACTCTTTGGCCCGATTATAATGTTCGGTCTTGGCGGCATCTGGGTTGAAGTCTTGAGGGATGTTTCCTTCAGATTAATTCCTATAAGCAAAAAAGATGCAGAGGAAATGGTAAAAGAAATAAGGGCGTACAGAATTCTGGAGGGAATAAGAGGAATGAAACCTGTTAATTTTAATGCTCTTTATGGTTTTCTGGTAAAGGTTTCAAAACTTGTGTGGAAAAACCCAAACATTCAGGAACTTGACATAAACCCTGTTTTTGTTGATGATAAAAGAGCGGCAGCAGGAGATGTCAGGATTCTGGTGTAAATTATGAAGAAACCAAAAGCGCTTGTTTTGTTTTCAGGCGGTTTGGACTCCCTGTTAACTGTGAAAATTTTACAAAAACAGGGAATTAAGGTTGAATGTGTAAATTTTATCACGCCCTTTTCAAAGGAAACAAAACCGCCTTTTGGTCTGAAACTCCATAAAGTAAGGGTTGGCAAAGAGTATTTTGACATGATTATGAATCCAAAACACGGCTACGGCTCTGAAATAAATCCCTGTATAGACTGCAAAATATACATGCTGAAAAAAGCCAAATCACTGGCAAAAAAAATCAATGCAGACTTTATAGCAACCGGCGAGGTTCTTGGACAGAGACCGTTCTCCCAGAGAAAAAACCTGCTCCTTCGCATTGAGAAAGAAGCTGGTCTCAAAAACAAAATCCTCAGGCCCCTTTCAGCTAAGCTTCTGAAAGAAACAGAGCCTGAAAAAGAGGGCTTGATAAAAAGAGAAAAGCTTTCAGACATTCAGGGGAGGTCCCGCAAAAAACAGCTAAAACTCGCAAAGGAGTTTGGAATAAAAAACATACCTTCGCCCGGAGGCGGTTGTTTATTAACTGATCCTGAGTTCGCAAAGAGAGTAAGAGATGTTTTGAAAAACAAAGAAACCATAAACTGGGAAACAGCAGAACTCCTCAAACTCGGCAGACACTTCAGGTTTCAGGGAACAAAAATTGTGGTGGGAAGGAATGAGGAAGAGAACAAAAAACTTTTTGGTTTGGGAAAAAAACTCGGTGCCTTCATCCTTGAAACAAAAGATTACCCGGGACCTGTTGCTCTGGTTTTTTTGAAATCAAAAAACAAGAGTGTTCTTAAAAAAGCAGCAGAGCTGACAGCCTCTTATTCAGACGCGCCAAAGACAAAAGAAACAGATGTGAATATTGAAAAGGGAAGGAAAAAGGAAATTATAAAGGTTAAACCGCTGACGCGGAAGCAAAGGCAAAAGTTAATGATTTAATTAATTGATTCAAATAATTATTATGAATTTAAAGGTTTCTAAAATCCTGAAAGATATAAAGACTTTAAAAATACAGGGCGCAAGAGAGGTGGCAAAGGCAGGGGCAGAAGCAATAAAACTGACAGCATTAAAAAGCAGGGCAAAAACAAGGGAAGACTTTGTTTCAGAGCTTCAGGAAATTGGTAAAAAACTTTCAGAAACAAGACCAACAGAACCAGCCCTTAGAAACGCTGTAACCAAAATCCTTACACAGGTTAGTTCTTATGAAAACTTTAACAGAATAAAAAAATTTACAGAAAATATTTGCAATAACTATTTGAATGAGCTGCAAAAGGCGCTGAAAGATATTGGCAGGATAGGTTCCAATCAGATAAACACCGGGGAAACCGTCTTAACACATTGTCATTCGCATTCTGTGGTTGAAATATTCAAAGAAGCGAAAAAACACGGAAAAAACTTCAGAGTAATTGTCACAGAAACAAGACCATTAAATCAGGGAATAATCACGGCAAAAGAGCTTCTGGAGATTGGCATAAAAGTTACGTTTTGCGTTGATGCAGCAATCGGATGGGTTATGAAAGAAGTTGATAAGGTTCTTGTTGGCTGTGATGCTATCTTGGCTGACGGCTCTATTGTAAACAAAATAGGAACATTTCCTATGGCTCTAATTGCTGAAAGATTTGCTGTTCCGTTTTTTGCTGCAGGAGGAACGTACAAATTCGACCCTGAAACAGTTGCTGGTATGACAGAACCTATTGAACACAGAAACCCGAAAGAGGTCATCTCCCCAAGAAAGCTTAAAAATGCTGAAATAATAAACCCGGCATTTGATATAACTCCCGCTGACTACATTCGAGCTCTTATCACAGAAAAGGGAATAATGAAACCGGAACTGTTAAGGGATTTTGTGGAATAGGGATTGATTCTAAAAACCGTAATATGTGCATGTTTTGGCTACAGCTTGGCATACCATTCTCTAATGACTTCTTTAGCGTTGTCATTGTCCTTAAATCTGAACTCAAGATTTGACCAGCCTAAAAAACAATAACCATCAACCTTATTCCATGTTCTTTCAAAAATCGTTCTGAAAATTTCTGTTTGAATGCTTTTATCAACCCTTGCTCTTTCAGTTCCCAGCTCTCCAAAGAAAAACCCTTTTAAATTGTATTTTTTCTTTATCCTGCTGCCTTTTTCTATTGCTAAGTCTAAATGCGTTTTTAATTCCTCGTATCTGTTGTCTCCCCACATGATGTCAAAAGCCAGATAATCATAATTTTCTATATTTTTGATATTTTCCGGTCCGATATCAGCCAGTTTCAAAACCAAATTACCGGAAAATACATGCTTTAAATTTTGAGATTTATTAATCCACTCTTCAACAAGACTGTTGTCAAGGAACATAATATCAGGCTCGTTTAATGGAGAAAAAAACTCAACTTTTTCCCTCTCAGCAAGTTCTGCCCAGTGCAAAGCTATATTGTAGAGTTTATTTACATCCTCTATATCATCATATCTATATTCTGGTTCACCGTTTTCCGCGGGTTTCCCCCCAGCGTTTACTTCAAGAAAAACAGCAAACCCGGCCTTATGAGCTTGTTTGATTAAATTAATTATGACAAATTCAGGCACATCTTCTCTTAAACTTCCGCCTGTTCCAAGGCTGTAAAGCGGGCAGATTCTGATTCCATTAATGTTTAAGGACCTTAGTTTCTCTATTTCTTGAGAACTAAGAGAATACATACAGTTTTCACTGGAAATAAATTTCAGAAAACTTATATTTTGCCTTTGATACTCAGGCTGCGCATCCCCTTTAATCTCCTCTTTTACATCTGATTGTTTTAACGGTTGTGTGTTTGGACTGGATGGTTTAAAAAAATAAAACCCCAGAGTAATAAAAACAACAAGAGCCAGCGAAATAAATAATAACCTTTTCATATTATTCAGTTAGTTTACAGGTTTAATAAATCACTGGTTCTTTTTACTGCAAATTTCCAAGCCTTCCCAGACAGGTTCCGTCTAAAAGGTACGTTCTGGCTTCTTTGAGTTTGCATATCCTGAAGATGGGGCTTGGCGGTCCTGTTTTGTGTTTAAGGTCTATTTCCCGAAGCGGTTTGTTTATTGCAATTCTTCCTGCAAATTCATTGAATGCGGGGAAAACTACAACCTCTGGTGTTGTTTTTAGTTTGGTCTTGTATTGCCTCTCTAATTCCTGTTTTTTAATTTTTGCTTTTACCCACACAGGTTCAGACCATTTGTACCCGAGTTTGTCTGTAAATTCAGCAGCAGGATGAACATGACCCATAAGAAGATATTTTGTTTCTAAAAACCCTTTATCAGGCCACGCATGACCATGTGAAAAAAACACGTTTTCGTGCCTAAATCCCTTGGAAGAGTGAAGTTTTACGTTTTCTGATAAATAATCCTTTAAACCAGAGTCATGGTTTCCCGGAACAATATCTATTGGGACTTTTTCTGAAACGTGTTTAAGAAAAACAGGGACCTCTCTTTCTTCCTGAAAGCTTATTCCGGGAACCTTGTGTTTTACATCTCCAAGGATAACAAGCCTTTTTGCTTTTGTTTTTTTTATTAAGGTTTCCAGTTTGTTAATGAGTTTTTCTGTTTGCGAAGGGATGTGAATTCCGGACCTGCGATATTCATACTCGATACCTATATGGATATCTGCTATTACAAGCGTCTGGTTTATAACAAGCGCAGGTTCACCTGTAACAAAAACCGGTTCTGGCATAAGAATTTTTTGAAACAATAAATTTATAAACCAGAACCTATCCAATGCGAAAACAGGCAAGGCAACAATAAAACTTATTTATTCCTTACTTGCCAATTATTTTCCATGAAAGAATATGGAACTGTCATATCAACTTTTGAAGGACCTTCAACAAGGAATTTCTCCTTTACTCTTAACAAAAACACTGTGGTGAGAAGAGGACAGTTTGTGCAGATAAAGACTTCTGACGGCAAGCTTATAGGAAGGGTTTCTGATATCAAAAAAACCAACAAGTATTTTATGAGGCCTGAATCTGTGACAGAATACGAGAATTCGGGTGTTCAGATAGATGAAATTTTCCCTGTAACCAACTGGGAATATCTAATTGCTGATGTCAGCATTCTGGGTGTTTTCACGGGAAACGGGTTTAAGCAGTGCTCTTTTCCGCCATCTCCCGGAGACAGGGTAACAGAACCTGAAAAGGAAATTCTTGAAAGGTTTTTTGGCCTTGACAAAAACGGTCTTTATCTCGGAGATATTGAACAGCATGATGTTGAAGCAAAAATAAACATGACAAGGCTTTTGCAAAAGCACCTTGCTATACTTGCCATCAGCGGCGCAGGAAAGTCTTTTCTGGCATCTGTTATTATTGAAGAGCTTTTAAAGAGAAAGCCCGAAAAGGGACAGATTGGAGTCATTGTGATTGACACGCATGGTGAATATGTTTCTTTTGCAGATGACCCAAAATTCTCAAACAAAACACAGATTTTTCCTTCTTCTGACATCCAAATAGGTCTTTCCAACCTCTCTGCCTACCAGATTCATGAGTTTTTTCCAAACCTCACATATCCTCAGATAAGAGAGCTGATAAAAATTATGAATAACCTGAAAAAAGGAAAGGGGTACAGTCTGAGCGACCTGATTGCAGAAATAGAAGCAGACGAAAGCATACCTTCAAAAACAAAGGACATTCTTCTTTCCACGTGCATGGAAATGAGAAATGCGGGCCTTTTCGGGGTGGCTGATTATCCTTCCTTGGACGAATTCGTGAGACAGGGACAGCTTTCTGTAATAGACATATCAGAAACCACAAACCTTGCGGAAAAACAGATAATTGTTTCTTATTTTGCCAGAAAGCTTTTCAATGCAAGAAAAAACGGCATAATCCCGCCTTTCATTATTATTGTTGAGGAAGCTCATCAATTCGCACCTGAGACAGCAAAAAAAGAAACTGCCATATCAAGAAGCATTATCCAGACTATAGCAAGGGAAGGCAGAAAGTTTCATGCATCTTTATGCTTAATATCCCAGAGGCCCATTCAGCTGTCAACCACTGCTTTATCCCAGTGCAACACGCACATTATTTTAAGGGTAACAAATCCTTACGACTTGGAACATATAGGAAAATCCTCCGAGGGTCTGGACAGAAATGTTCTTAAGCAGATTTCATCTCTGCAGGTGGGAACAGCTTTAATTGTTGGGGAAGCGGTGAACTTTCCTCTGTTTGTAAAGGTCCGTGAAAGAGAATCGCTTGAATCCAAAAGAGGCCTTCCTCTGGAAAAAGCCGCCGTGGAATACCACAAAAAAATAAAACAAAAACAAAAAGATGCAAAGGAGTTTATGTAGAAAACCCAGTGGAATTTTTATTTAAAAAACTAAACCCCAGCCATGAGCCTGATTGTGTCTCTTAAGCCGGGAGCAAATCCGAGAATAAACACTGTTATTTTTAAAAGATTTGTAAAATCAGGCTTTTCTTTGTATTTGTCTATTATCCATAACACAGGAAGTACGATAAGAATTTTCAGCAAAAACATTGTGAGCACCCCAAACACAGGAAAAAGAAGCCTTGGAACAACGTGCTGTTCAGCGTATCCAAAAAGATAAACTGCCACTGTGGTAGCCGTAGCATCAAGAAAATGCGCTGCCAAAATTCCTGTGTTTGTTTTGTTAAGGAGCGGAGAGAGTTTTTTTATTTTACTCAGACCAAAAAACAATCCATACCACAAGAGAGTCAGACCAAAGACCAGAGCGCCAGGAAAAACATTTCTCCACGGCAGTATCAAAAAGTTTATTCCAACAAGAACCCAGCCTGTTACAGACATTGTTTTCCAGTATGAAATTCTTTTGAAACTTTGAATTGCAAGAGAAATCAGAAGAACAAACAAAGCCAAGCCAAAGGTTATGAAATAAGAGCCGGGTGTGGGGAAAACAGGAAGCGAGTAAAACTCGTTCAAATGCGGAGAAAGCATTCCAACATACGCAGCGTCATGCAAAACCCTTGTTGAAGATGCCCACACTATAAAGGGAAAAACAGCGATGAAAAATTCCCTGTTTATTTTGATTTTCAGTTTTTTCAGAAGCCTGAAAACAACATAAACGCCAAGAACCAAAAACAAACCATATACTGTTGTGTTTACAGGGTTAAACCATCCGTTCCTTAGTATTGGTTCCACAAAATGAGCGTAAAAAAAATCCAACATAAATAAAATTGAGCAGGTTTTTTATAAAAGTTTAACAATTATAAAAAGATATGGATTTGAAAATAGGTCTGGAAACGCATGCGCAATTGGGCTCTGAAACAAAGCTTTTTTGCGGCTGCAGAAACCCTGTGATGCTTGAAAAAGAGCCTGAACCAAACACTTTGGTGTGTCCTGTTTGTCTGGGTCACCCGGGGTCAAAACCAATGGTAAACCAAAAAGTGATAGAAATCGCAAAATCTGTTGCCATTGCATTGAACTGTGAAATAGCAGAAGAAATGTTTTTTTCAAGAAAAACCTATTTTTATCCTGATATGTCAAAAAACTTCCAGATAACTCAATACGAAATCCCTGTTGCCAAGGGCGGCTTCGTATGGATTGATGTCAAAGGCGAGAAAAAAAAGATAAGGCTAAGAAGGATTCATATTGAAGAGGACCCTGCAAAGCTTATACATACAGGCGGTATTGGTGGAAAGTATGTTTTGGTTGACTATAACAGGTCCGGCGTGCCTTTGCTTGAGATAGTCACAGAGCCTGATTTAAAAAGCCCTGAAGAGGCAAGGGTTTTTCTTCAAAAACTGTCTTTGATTCTTGAGTATCTGGGAGCGTATATGCCCGGAAAGTCTATAATAAAGTCAGATGCCAATGTTTCTCTTCAGGGAGGAGCAAGGGTGGAAATAAAAAACATAACAGGAACCAAAGAAATAGAGCAGGCTTTAAAGTATGAGATTGTAAGGCAAAACAATCTTTTAAAAAAAGGTCTTAAGATAGAACAGGAGACAAGAATGTGGAATCCTGATTTACAGGCTACACAGAGCATGAGAAAGAAAGAGACAGAAGAAGATTACGGTTATATATTTGAGCCGGATTTGACAGTAATTACTATTTCTATCGGAATAGAGGAAATAAAGAAAAAAATTCCTGAACTGCCCGACAGAAAATACAACAGGTTTATCAAAGAGTACGGGCTTTCAGAAAAACTTGCTGAGTCATTGGTGTCCGACCCGGAAACAGCAGAACTGTTTGAGGATATAGCAAGAAAAATATCACCGAGAATTGCTGCTGGATGGATAGCCGGATACCTTAAGAAAACGCTGAACTGGCACGGTATA
>Ga0180301_10001086_pt1 | contig 21261 bp, 18 predicted proteins | sample GuaBasSediGuay16_FD_121797 | JGI IMG/M metagenome (GOLD analysis project Ga0180301, IMG submission 121797) | Subseafloor sediment microbial communities from Guaymas Basin, Gulf of California, Mexico - Guay16, Core 4569-2, 12-15 cm | ecosystem: Environmental > Aquatic > Marine > Hydrothermal...
AATGACTTTGCAATTTGCACTTTGCAATCTTCATTTTGAAATGTTGTATTCACGAAGTGAATACAAGACGTTAAGCGCAATGGCTCAATACAGAATGCAGAATGCAAATTGAAAAATGCAAAATAGAAGCGATTTAAAGGAACAGGAAAATGACTTTGCAATTTGCACTTTGCAATCTTCATTTTGAAATGTTGTATTCACGAAGTGAATACAAGACGTTACTTGTAATTCAGTGCCCGGGAGTGTTTTTTAGATACTTATTTATACAAAAAGTATTTTTCCCGCTCTTTCATAAAGGTGAAGTTTATTTTATTTATTTCCCCAAGTGTTTTTTGGGGTTTTTCGCCACCGATTATCATGTCGGATATTGCGCATCTGCCGACCATTTTGATCAATTCCTGTTTCCGCAGCTCAAATTCTTTTTCATTGTAGTTAAGCAACCAGTATGCCGCATGCAAAAATACGGCAAAGGAATTAACCTTCTTTCCGTCTTTCACTTTTATTTTTATTCCACGGCAGATTTTATTTTTGTACATGTTTTCGGATGGAACTCTTTCTTCAAACTGGAATTTAACGCCCCTTAGTTTCGCTTTGTTGAGTTTTTTCACTATTTTCCTCGCTTTCATCCAGGGAGCGCCGAACCAGAGGAAGGGAGAATTTGTGCCTCTTCCGACGGAAACATTAGTCGCTTCAAAGCAGCCAAGACCGGGATACAAAAGTTCGGCCTCAAAATTTCTTATGTTTGGGGATGGGTTTATCCACGGCAGTCCTGTTTCACGGAAAAACATGTTCCTCTTCCAATTTCTCATTTTGACTATTTTTAATTTGAGGTTCGATAGATTTTTTTTCTCTTTATGAAAGAGAGCCATTTCTCCGGCAGTGAAACCATGCCTGACGGGGACTCCGTAGTAAGCAGTGAATGCCTTTATACCCTTTTCTAACACAGGACCTTCTATTATTTTTCCTCCTATGGGATTTGGTCTATCCAGAACGATAAACTCGATGTTGTTTTTCGCAGCTTCTTCCATGGCGTAGCCCATGGTGGTAAGGTAAGTGTAAAACCTTGCGCCTATATCCTGAATGTCAAATACGAGGGTGTCAATACCGCTTAGCATTTTAGTGGTGGGTCTTTTTGTTTTTCCGTAAAGACTGAAAACCGGTATTTTTTTTGTTCCGTATTTGGAGTTTTCTATTATCTTGCCGCCTTCTCTTATTCCCTTAAGACCATGCTCGGGCGAGAAGATTGCTTTTAACTCTATTTGTTGAGAATCATAGAAGACTGACAGGGCACTTTTTCCTTTTACGTTCAAGGCCGAATGGTTGGTTATAAGTCCGACCTTTTTGCCTTTTACTTCCTCGAAATTATTTTTCTGAAGAATGTCCAACCCGGTGAGGACCTGGGAGTGAGAGTTAGTGACGCTGAAAAAGACAAGCAGAAACATCATGTTTCTTTTCATTTTATTCCCTTTTTCAAGAGGATGTAAAAAGCGCCTTTTTCCCATACTTTGTTTGCAAATGTGTGCGCTTCGCTTCCCGTTCCGGCGAAAAAATCCACCCTTCCCGGGCCCTTAATCGCCCCGCCGGTATCCTGACACAGAACAAATCTTGAATCCATTTTCATTTCTTTGAAATTGCCGCCTTTATCTAGCTGAGGGAGCTTAAATTGCGCGTAAGCTATGGCTCCCAGCGGCACAAGGGTCTCATCTATCGCCACAGACCTTTTTGCCGTCAAAGGATATTTGTAGGTGCCCTGGGGCCCGTCGGTCGGGTCGTTTATTTCCTCAAGTTCGAAGAAAGTGTATCTTTTATTTGAACATAAAATTTCCTTTTGAAGCTCGGGGTGCGACAGAACGAATTTCTTTGCTTTTTCGAACGTGATTCCCTTCCTTTTCATTATGCCTTTTTCTATCATGTAACTTATCCATCCCTTGAACGGGAGACTGTTTGTGGCGGCGAATTTTACCCTCATTTCCTTGTTGTTTTCAAGTTTCAGTCTTCCGGAACCCTGAATGTGAAGATTCATGACTTCTATCGGGTCAGTAAACCATGCGAGCGGCTTTGCCTTTCCCTCAAGAGCTTTCCCAAAATCTATCTCTTCTCTGGTGTAATAGGGCACAAGTTTTTTGCCTTCCAGGCGGCCGGTTATTTTTTCTCCCTTGAATTTCGGATTAAAAATTTCAAGGTCGACTTCTATCAAGTCGTCCGGCCATGAGTATATGGGATACTTGTAGTTTTCAGTTTTTTTGAGGCTTGCTTTTATCACAGGTTCATAATATGAGCTGAAGATTACCGCTCCGTCTTTACGACCAGGCACAAGGCGATAAATTTCAAAATTTTTTTCTATCGCGTTTTGAAGATTACCATGGTTTTCTTCGATTATCTTTTTAAATAACTCGGCGGAGGCAAGCAGCTCGGCGCGCGCAATCTTTCTTGAGCCGATAAGATATGTTCTGTCAGGTTTTTCCATGTTTTTCAGGTAGGTGATATTATATTTCAAAGCTTTTAAGAGGTTTTCCTTTTTGTGCGCGTCCTTAAAAATGGGAATTTCAGAATTTTTCAGAAGTTTGAAGAACTTTGATTTTTCTTTTGAGATGCGCGGTTTTTCTACAGTTTTTTTGGGGGGTGCAACGGCGCAGCCGGAAAACAGAATAGGTATAATACACAGGTATATAAATTGGGACTTCATTTTTCCTCCGGAATTTGATACAATTTTCACAATACACTTTATTATTTCAAAAAATATGGTTGTGAACAAGGGGGAAACTTATGATTTCAAAAGCCCTAAATGAATTTTGTCTGGTATTGATGCTAATTTTCGCTCCGTCGCTTCTTCTGGCCAAACCTGCCATTCTCATAAATTTCAACGGAAGGGTTGATGTAAGCGTGAATGAAACGGCCGACTGGCAGCCGGCCGTCATTAGAATGAAAATAGATGAAGGCGGCTCCATAAAAACGTATGAAAACTCGGGAGCGTTGATATTGATGCCGAACAAGACAAGAATATGGATGAGGGAAAATTCAGCCCTTGAAATAGAACAGAAAAAAACGCTTTCAAGCCGCCTCAATTTCCTTTTCGGCAAGTTGAAAATCAGGGTGCCGCATCTTTTGAGGGGAGAGTTGTTCAAGGTAAGGACGCCGGCGGCTGTGTGCGCTGTGAGGGGAACGGAGTTTGCCATCTCTCTTGGCGAAGAAGGAAAGACGGATATATACGTGCTCTACGGCGAGGTGAAGATGCGCTATAACATTCCTCCTCCCTCCGGCAACGAGGAGATTCTTCTGCCTCAGGGGCATGCCTTTCACATAGAAGAAATGGGAAAAGAAGGCGTTCACAAAATTATGACCAGGGCCGAAGAATTGGCGGGAATTGAAAACTGGAACCCGGGGCTGAACGAAAAAGAAAGAAGAGAACCAATTAAAAGAAAAGAAACTGAGAGAATGAAAATGAGGCAGTTTGCTAAATCCACAAGACAGACCAACAAAAATATTAGTTCTTTCGCGTACAAAGTTAAAGAATCTGACCTTGAGGCAGGCAGGACCCTTAAAGACATTCACGGAAATCTTGTCAGGGTGGACCAGCGTCTTATGAGACCGGACGGGAAAACCCTTCAGTTTTTTAACCTGGTTAAAAGACCGGTTTACAACTATTCTACGCCTAATATAGGTGAGAAGTTCGAGTATAAGGGGAATCAGGGCATAACGAACAGGCTGGACCTGATGCAGATAAACATGGTTTTCAACCAGGACATTCCCGAAAGAATGGAGGAATGGGCGGGTTTCTTTGACAAGGGCGCGGTAAAGGCGGAAAAAGCAGCTTTTATAGCTGCCAACAGAACCGACCCGGATAATATCTTTTTTGTGGCGGAATATTATTTAAGGGATGAGTCCAGAGATGAACTGGTAAATAATGCGCGGGTGATTTTTCCTGATATGACTTTGGCTCAGTCGTATTCTGATGATGCAGACAGGGATGTTTTGATAACCGGAATAGTGAATAAAGACGATTTTCTGAAAATAGCGAATGTTGATTCTTCAATAAGCGGTTTCAGGATAGAGGATAATAATGATGCGAACGGAAGTATAAGGGAAAAGAATGGAGCAAAAATCGGCGGTGCGGTATGGGGAATTAAAATCTCTCCCGGTAGTTTAACCGACTTGCGAGGTTCTGAAATCTTAACAAATTCCAATGTTTATTGGGAGAAGGATAAAACAGGGGACGACAGACTTTACAATTTCCAAGCCGATGCCTATAGGGTTGGTGGAGTAACCGCTGCCGGGGTTTTGGGGACGAGCAATGATGTTTTTTGGCTAACCAAAGAGAATTATGGAATAACCAATTCAGGGTCATTGGCAAATACTTCTGATTTCACAGATACCGGAAAAGACCCCTTTTCCCTTATGAAAGAACATGCGGTTGAAAGTATTGTTCACGTGAAGAATGACGCGAGCGGTTCCGACACGAGAACATCGATTTGCACAAGCGATTATTCGCCAGACGGGGTGTCGCATAATGGCGAGAATAATAACATTGACCTTGTTCTTATTCCCGATTTGCCGGTAGCGGCCGTTCAAAGAATGCTTCCGGCAGTGGATAAATTAAGTAATTAAGGAAAAACGTCATGAGAAAAATAATTTTAGCCAGCTTAATTTTAGCAAGCACAAGTCCTGCTACCGCTCTGGATTTGAAATCCAAGTCCATGCAGTTAATTGGCGAGGTTGTGGCCAATCCGGCGGCTTTTTTCTACGATTTCCAGCAGGATGTAGAAGCCACCCTGCCGCTTCCACCCGGGAAGTCTTACGGTTTTCAGACGGGGCTGTTTCCCACCATGCTTCCCATGGGATATATGAATTTGTCAGGAAAATACAGGATATTCGCCGAAGGCAGGGTGTCTCCCGGTTTTCCTCAGGTTGATTTGATAGGGGGATATTGGAATATGCTCTGGGCGAAGATTCTGGCGAATCAAAGTGACGATGTGGACAGCGCCAGATTCTACGGATACTACGGAACGCTTATGCTCAGTTCTTCATTGAGCCCGAAGATACGGAGCTTCTGGGGGCTTAAACTTTCCCGCCTGAGGGCCCGGCTGGATTTGAACAAGACAGTGGATTTCATGGGGGTCGGGGTTAATAGTTTTGATTCTGGCTTTGAAGACACGTTTTTTATAATTGGCATAGAAACTCCGAGAACTACGGACAAACTCTGGAGTCTGCAGTTGAACTATGGATTGAACGAAAATGCGCTTGCGGTCAAAGCCATGTGGCAGGGTAAGTATTTTGATCTCGGGCTTAATTTCTATCCGGAAGGTGTGCTCGTGGTGCACCCGGTCTGGAATTTTCACATAAATTTTGAATAGAGGGCAAAATGAAAAGAATACTGTTTATCATTTTAATAGCGTGTTTTCAGAATCTTTTTTCAGCCGGGTTTGAATCTGAGATTTTTACGCCGTATGTCAACATGTCCTTTTCAGAAACGGCGTTTATGCCTTCCGTTGGCGATTTCTTTACCGGGGGTGACATAGGCGTGGAAACCGGGCTTTTGGCGAAGATAAACAAGAGGAATTCTCTTTTCGGGCTTTATACGTTTGATTATGACGGGCCCGGGTTCCAGCCGCAGGAAGAAGGCGAATTTTTAGAGAGAAGAATGTCACACAATATAAACGTGGAATACAGGAGAAATCTCGGTGGAAAGTTCAGGTTACGTCCGTCTTTTTGCTGGAGCACTGAATACAGACGAAGCGGCGCTAATGAGTCCTGGGAGAACGGGCTTTACAATACGAAGTCTCTCGGCTTTGCCTTTGCCGTAGACTATTTTGTAAACGTTTCAGAAAACAAGGCGTTATCCCTGGAATATTTGATGAGGAATATAAAATTCCCCAATTATACTGACCTTCTCCTTGAGTTTCAAAATGCCGGTATTTCCGCCGAACTTTCGGGCGGCCTTTATGACCAGGCCTATCATCAATTGAATTTAGACTTAAGTTACGGAAAGTTTTTCGGCGGAATTTCCTATGTGTTCCAAAAATACAGGAATCAAAGAATAATAGAAGACGACGGTTCGGGGGGGGGCGTTTACGGGAATACCCTTCAGAAAGACAAAACCATTTCTCTCTGGTTCGGTATGAAAAAAGTGTTCTGGATACTTGATATGGCGCCGTTTTTGACTTATTCTATCCACAGATCCAATCAGAATTTTGTCAGGTATAAATACCTTGGCGATACAAACCCTGATTTTATACCGGGTAATTATGATTACAATGAAATAGTTTTGAGCGCTCCTGTCGATTTGCTGATAACGGGCAAATGGGCATTGAGCGGAGCGTTGAATCTAACAAGAAGGGATTATACGGACAGGCCGGCGAGAAACGCTCAGAATGTTTATAAAAGCGAGAAGCAAAACAATACAATGACTTCTTTGAACTTTGGAATCAGAAAAAAGATGAATGAAATAGCGTATATGCGCCTGAATTACTCTATTGTGGTGGCAAGATCAAACAATGAATTTGAAAAATATTTGCCCTACAATTATACCGGCAACACGCTTTCCCTCATATATGAGATAAAGTATTAAAAGAGAATTTGCCTGTTTTCCTGCTTGCAGAAGGGCATTAATGGTAGGGTTTTCCTCAAATCCGCTTGGGTTTTATAAAAGCTGGTGGAAATTAATCTCAGTAAGATTTTAGTTAATTTTGTATAATAGAAGGTAGTTTAAGGAACAAGCGAATGTATCTTAAGAGTATTGAACTTTACGGATTTAAGTCTTTTGCAAACAAGTCCAAAATCTCATTCCGGCCGAAAATAAGCGCTGTTGTCGGACCGAACGGATGCGGAAAGTCAAACATTGTAGACGCGGTAAAATGGTGTATAGGAGAAATGTCATGGAAATCTCTTCGGCTTCCATCGCTGGTGGATGTTATATTCGGCGGCACCTCAAGAAGACAACCCCTTAATTTCGCTGAAGTGAGTTTAACTTTCGATAATGAGTCTGGCAAACTGCCCCTGAATTTCAGGGAAGTGACGGTTACCAGAAAAATATACCGTTCAGACGAGTCCGAATACTTTATAAACAAGGTTCAGTGCAGGCTTAAAGATATAAGAGAAATGTTTCTTAACACAGGCGTAGGCTCAGCCGGTTACGCCATTATAGACCAGGGAGAGGTCGAATTTGTACTTTCAGCCAACCCTCAGGAAAGACGAAGCCTGTTTGAAGAAGCGGCAGGGGTGTCCAAATACAAGGCAAGAAGGGAAGAGGCATTGAGAAAGCTCGAAAAGGTTGATATGGACCTGGGACGCCTTTTTGACGCAATGAAACTGATAAACGAAAATATAGTCAAACTGGACAAGGAAGCTAAAAAAGCCCGTCTCCAGCAAAAGTACAGGGAAGAACTCAAGGAAAATGAAATAGCGCTTTTAACCAGAAACGCCGCGGAATGCCAGGAGCGCATAAAACGCGGAACTTTGGAGATTGAACCTGTAAACAGGGAGATAGATGAGTTCTCAATTAATCTTACTTCTCTTGAAGGGGAGATGAGTGCTTTAAATATCAACCTGGCGCAAAAAAGAGAAGAAGAAAGACTTTTGAATGAAAGCATATCCGTCCTCAAAACCTCAAAAGTCAATGCGGAAGGCAAAATTGTCAGCAATGAAAATCTAATAGGTGAAATAGAGCGCGGTCAAGAGGAACTGGATAGATTGAGGCAGAGAGACGAAAATGAATTAAAAAAATCTTTGCCGCTCATGGAAGAGGTCGGTGTCAAAATCGACGATTATGAGCGTCAGGCACAAACACTTAAATCCGGCCTTGAGGCGCTTTTTTCCAGAGAAACCGATATCTCTTCGAAGATTTCGGAAATCTCCGATCTCATCCTGCGCAAGGAGAGCGAAATAACCGCTTCTTATGAAAAGGAGAAAGAAATTTCCGGGAGCATGATTAAACTTGAGTCTGATATCTCGCATATAAGGGAAGACGTTCTGCTTCTTTCAAAGGAGGAACAGGGGCTTAAGAAACGGGAAGAAGAGATTCTTGAAAAGGAAAAGGTGTTGAATGAGCGAATTTTAACGGCAAATGGCTTGCTTGCCGATAGGGAGAGAGATTTTTCTTCGCTTGAAAAAGAAAAAAGTGAAATTGAAAATTCACTTTCCGGCCTGCGTAAGAAATTGAGCGAAATAACTCATCAAAGAGCCCGGGATGAAAGCAGACTTGAGACGGTGCGGTCTCAGGGGGAGAAAGACCCGTATTGGGTAGGAATAAGCGCTATCGTCAACGCGCATTTGGAAGGAATCAAAGGAACATTGCGGCATTCCATTGAAATTGAGCCGGAGTATTCTCTTCTTGTTCAGGAATCTCTCGGTGTTTTTTTGGATTCTCTTGTGTGCGAAAATGTGGAAAGCGCGGAGAGAGCCATTGAGTATCTCAAGAGTATAGGTAAGGGGCGTGCGAGGTTTCTGGTACTTGACAAAATAGGGCCTTCTGACTTTGGTGGCGTTTCAATCCCGAATACTGTAAATTTGCTTTCCAAAATAAAGTATCCCGCGGAATATGAAAACCTGCTTAAAGCTCTTTTGAACCAGACTTATGTTTCCGTGAAAAATGTTTACGGTCCTTTCTGGATCAGCGGCGGCGTGGGAGATGTGCAGTCGGCGGAACCCTATTGGAGCGAAGAGGAAACGCTCAGGGAGAAAGTGGAGTCGGGCAAGAAGGAAGAAGAGAAGCTCCTTTTGGAAATTTCCAATTTGGAAACGCAAAGTCGCCAATTGGCAGAAAGATTGCGCTCCGTGCGCGAAACTGTAAGTACGGATAAAATAAATGTTGAAAAAATCAAATCTGAGGCGGACGATCTTTTAAGACAAAAAGAACACGTAGCAAAAGAATTTTCTCTGGTTCGCACTGATTTCGCAAACAAGGAAAAAGAGATAAAAGAAAAAGAAAGCTCTTTCTTTTCCCTTAAAAAGGAACTTGAAGATTTGCAGAGCAAAGTGGTCTCTCTAAACGCGGAAACACAGGAAAAGGAAAAAGAAAAAACTCTCCTTTTGGAAGACTATACCGTGGTCAAGGAGGAAATAGGAGCCAAAACAGCGACTCTTAAGGGTGGAGAAAAAAACCTTGAAAATTTGCGACAGGAGCATCAGAGATTAAGTTCTTTAGCACAGAGGTTGAAAAAGGAAATAGAGGATTTTGGTGTTAGAAAGCAGGAGCAGGTTTCACGCATAGATTCTCTTAAACAAGAAATAAGTCAGTTAAAGGATTCGCTTCAAACGCTGCGGGATGAACTTTCCGACAAGGAAATGCTTCAAGTCCAGTTAAGGAAAGAGGTGGGTGATTTGCAGAGCGAGTATGAACAACGGAATGTGCGGTTGAAGGAAATAAAAGATGTGCTTCAGGACCTGGAGTCTAAAAAACATGAAATGGAAATGACCATAAATTCTGACAGGACGAGGCTTGAGGATATAAAGACGCGTTTTGCCGAGGAATGGAATATGACATATGAAGAGGCGGCGGAAAAATATTCACAGGTGGAACCTGACGAGGAAAGAATAAGATTTCTCAAGAAAAGAATCGAGAATATGGGTCCTATAAACATGACCGCGCCTCAGGAATACGACGCTCTAATCAACAGATATAATTTCCTTAATTCGCAGGTTGAGGATTTAAATAAGGCAAAGTCGGACCTTAAATCGGCTATAAATAAAATCAATGAAACCACAAGAATTAACTTCAAAAACACATTTGACAGGGTAAAGGCGCATTTCAGCCAGATTTATGGGATACTCTTTAATGGCGGAGAGGCGAATTTGGTTCTTACAGAACCTGAGAATCTGCTCGAAACGGGGGTGGAAATTATGGCGCATCCTCCCGGGAAAAAACTTGTGAGCATAGCGCAGCTTTCCGGCGGGGAAAAAGCCCTGACGGCGTTAGCGCTTCTTTTCAGCTTCTTTTGCGTAAATCCCTCTCCATTTTGCATAATGGACGAAGCGGAGTCTGCCCTGGACGAGGCGAATACCGAGAGATTTTGCCGCCTGGTGAAAGAGTTTTCACGGGATACGCAATTTATTCTCATCACTCATAATAAAAAAACCATGGAGGTAGCGGATGTTCTCTATGGAGTTACAATGGAAGAGATGGGAGTTTCTAAGGTCGTGTCGGTTGATTTGAAAAGGGCTTCTGATATGATAGACGACGGAAGAAAGCCGGTGGCGGGCGTAAGATAATATGCTTTGGGGAATTTTCTCAGATGTGCACGCAAATTATGAAGCGTTGAAGGCAGTTTTTGATTTTTACGAGAAAAAGAGGGTTAAGCGGTTTATATGCTGCGGAGACATAGTCGGATACGGTCCGGAGCCGGAAAAATGCCTGAGAATGATTTCTTCCCTTAAAGATTTGGTTTATGTTATGGGCAATCATGACGCGGCGCTCTGTGGAAAAATGGACAGCAAATGGTTCAGGGAAGCAGCCAGGGAGGCGATAGAACTGAATAAAAAGGAAATTTCCGAGGAAATGCTGTCTTTCCTGCGGAAGGCTGTAGATTTTGTCCAGAGCAGTAGGTATACTGTAGTGCACGGCTCGCCACGAAACCACTTGAAGGAATATATGCTCACGCGAAGCCAGTTCATGGAGAACCTTGATTACTGGAAGATTTCCCCCTGTTTATTTGGACACAGTCATATTCCGGCCTTTTTTGAATACAATAAAACTGGTAATGTGCTTACCACCTATGATTTAGAACAGATTTCCGCCATTTCTCTCAAGGAGGAAAATGTATACATGCTCAATCCGGGTTCTGTCGGGCAGCCAAGGGATTCCAATCCGAAGGCTTCATGCGCGCTCTATTCAGATGACGGGGATAAGAAAAGATTTGAGGTTTTCAGGATTGAGTATGATATTGAGAAAACCCGTCAAGAGATGGAGAAAAAAAACTATCCCAGGATGTTTATAGACAGACTTAAATTCGGGATATGAATTAGTGCTTTCCAGTTTGCAGATTTGTTAAGGAGGTAACCGGCGTGAAGAAAATTCTTATTGTTGACGATGACAAGAATTTCATAGATACCCTAAAAGACAATTTTAAAATGAAGGAGGTAGATGCTGACGTAAGGGTGGCTGATACTGCTAAAAAAGCAATAGAGATACTGAAAAAAGAGATTCCCTCTATAATTATACTGGATGTTCAACTGCCCGATATGAATGGGATGGAAGTTCTCAAAATAATAAAGGCATCAAAAAGACTAAAACATGTTCCGGTTATTCTTATCTCCGCTAAATACACAGAACCTTCCGACCGCGCCGAAGCCATGTTTAAAGGTGCCGCCACTTTTTTCTCGAAACCTGTGAATGTAGACGATATATGGGATGAAATAGAATATTTGCTTAACATTAAATAGTTGGTATAATATGTAGGGAGTAAACAGAAGGAGAGGAGCGTGAAATGGCTGAAATAGAGATTACCGAAGCTAATTTTGAGCAGGAAGTGATTAAAAGTGAAATACCCGTTCTTGTGGATTTCTGGGCGCCGTGGTGCGGCCCGTGCAAGATGCTTGAACCTACGACAAAAGAATTGTCGGAGGAATACGCCGGAAAAATTAAAATATGCAAACTTAACACTGATGACAGCCCGGAAATAGCCTCCAGATATCAGATAACCGCCATCCCGACAATAATGTTCTTCAAGGCCGGAAAGCAGGTCAACGAATTGGTGGGGCTCCATCCGAAAAATGAAATAAAAAAGATACTGGACGATTTAATCTGACAATCCGCTTTAAATTTACGTTTGACAGCGCGCTGAATTTCAATGAGCCGCAATATTCTTTTTTTAATAGACGCCCATGGGTATCTTCATAAAAGTTACCATGCCATACAGAATTTAACCAACTCTCGTGGGGAAGACGTGGGAGCTCTTTTCGGTTTTGAAAGATTTCTCTCAAAACTTACCGAAGAAAAAAAAGCGGAATATGCCGCAGTTTGTTTTGATAGTCCGGGCAAAACTTTCAGAAGCGAAATTTATTCCGAATATAAGGCCAACAGGAGGGAAACTGAGGAAAATCTAAAGGGTCAGTTATTCCTGGCACCAGAGCTTGCAGATGGTCTTGGTTTCAATTCCGTTTTTTTGGAAGGTTACGAGGCGGACGATATAATCGCCTCTTTCGCGAGAAAATTTTCGCGGGAAATGTCTGTTGTTATAATCACCACAGACAAGGACGCTGCCCAGCTTGTAAATGAAAATGTTAAGTTGTGGGACGGAAAATCCCCGGTTTACTTCGATGAGAAATGGGTTTTGAAAAAGTACGGCGTTAAGCCGTTTCAAATAATGGATTACCTTGCTATAGTGGGTGATTCTTCGGACAATGTGCCCGGTGCAAGGGGTATTGGCCAGAAAGGCGCCCAGAGAATATTAAGTGAGTTTGGGGATCTGGATTCCGCTTTAAAAGTTGCTAAGAATGATTCCCTCTTATGCAAGTGCGAAATGGGATTGAGAAAGGTGCTTGAAAAAATGCTTGCCGGCGAAAAGAATATTCTTATATCGAGGCAGCTGGTTAGATTGAAGGATGTTCCACTTGATTTCAAGATTGAGGATTTAAAAATAAAAGAGCCGGATAAAAAAAGAATTTCCAAACTTGCAAGCAGACTTGAATTCAAGAGTTTATATGAAAAAGCTTCCTCTTTGCTTGACAGAACTTCGGTCAAGGAGGTAGCGCTCATAGAAGATGTCCTGCGCGCCCGGGAAATAGGAATTTTTTCGCAGAAGGATTTTTTGGCGGTGTGCGCGGAAGGAAAAGTGTTTACATGCCCGGTTTCGGATATCGGCAGTGAGATTAGAGAGACAATGCATAGTCTTATTATTGACGAAGAAAAGGACAAGATATGTCATAATTTGAAGGAAGTAATGCATGTCCTGAATTTCCCGGCTTGCAACATAGAGGCGAAAAATATTTTTGATATTATGCTCGCATATTCTCTGCTGAATCCTGCAGAGAGAAAACTCGATTTTCAGAAATTATTACTTAAAAAGTTTTCTGTTATGTTTAACCCGCTTGGTAAAGCGGAGGAGTCTCTTAAAATTGTTTCAAAATTCCCTGCTATCAAAAGTGCCCTTGAGGGGGAATTACGCGAAAAAGGACTTCACCGGCTATATCAAGAGATAGAGTTACCGCTGATAAAGGTGATTTATTTTATGGAGAAAAGCGGTGTAAGGGTGAAAAAAGACATTCTTGTCTCCATTTCCGGGGAATTGAAAAAAAGGATGGAGGAGATAGAAGCCCAAATATATAAAATCTGCGCCTGCGCAATCAACCTGAATTCTCCCAAACAGCTTTCATACCTTTTGTATGAAAAACTGAATATTCCCCTTTCGGACAAACAAAAGAAAATGTTCAGAATTAAAACGGGGTACTCCACCAACGAGGAAGCGCTTTTGAGCATGGTAGGAGCGCATCCTGTAATAGGTATGATTCTTGAGCACAGGGAATACTCAAAGCTTAAATCTTCTTTCGTGGATAATCTCCTGGAGATTGTATCCCCCGAAGGAAGGGTGCATACCACTTATGAACAGAGCGGCACGGCCACCGGAAGATTTTCAAGTTCCAGGCCGAATCTCCAGAATATACCTATCAAGAGCGATTATGGCAACAAAATAAGGAAAGCATTTGCCGCTTCGGACGGCCTGGTTCTGCTTTCAGCGGATTATTCGCAGATAGATTTGAGGGTTCTGGCGCATTTGAGCGGCGATGAAAATCTGGTGAGTTCTTTCAGAAACAACGAGGATGTTCATTCAAAAACGGCAAGGGAGGTTTTTAACGCCGAGAATATAACGCCTGAAATGCGAAAAATAGCCAAAGGGATAAATTTCGGTATAATTTATGGGCAAACGTCTTTTGGTCTTGCAAGGCAGTTGGGCATAGACGAGGGCAGAGCGGCCAGATATATAGAACATTATTTCCGGGTTTACAGCGGAGTCAAAGCATGGATAGAAAAAACCATCAAATTTGCCGAGGAGAACGGCTATGTCCTTACTTTTATGGGCAGGAGGAGGGAAGTTCCCGAAATAAATTCAAAAAATACTTCGGTCAAGAATTTCGCCAGAAGAGTGGCAGTAAACACGCCTGTTCAGGGCGGGTCTGCCGACATAATAAAGAAGGCAATGATACGGGTGTTTGAAAGAACCCATCTTCAGGCGAGAATGATTATGCAGGTTCACGACGAGTTGATATTTGAGGTTGAAAAAAAGGCTCTTGGGGAAGTCGCCCGAACCATAGCCCGGGAAATGGAGAACGCGGTTAAACTAAATGTGCCGCTTAAAGTGGATATGAAATGCGGAACAAATTGGGGGGAGATGACCGAAATAAGTTTATGATGAATTTAGCCCCTTCTCTTTTCGGCAGACTTTCAAAAGTAACTCGCGTTCTCATATTGATTTCACTTGCGGTTTTCGTCCTTGAATTCTTCATCAGGGGTTATATAATTTATTTTCTGGGGCTTGTCCCGGTCAAGGTTCTGGGTAGCGGCTGGCTCTGGCAGATTTTCACGTATCTTTTTGTGCATGGCGGTTTCTGGCATTTTTTCTTTAATATGCTCATGCTCTGGATTTTCGGCGGAATAATGGAAAGAACTATGGGGGGTGCGGAATTTCTTAGATATTTTTTAGTAACCGGCGTAGGCGCCGGAATAGTAACCCTTCTTTTTTCCCCTAATTCTTCCGTTCCCGTTGTTGGCGCCTCCGGCGCTATTTACGGTCTTATGATAGCATTTGCGATTTTTTATCCGGATGCAAAGGTTTATTTATATTTTCTTTTTCCGGTAACTTCCCGCCAGATGGTGATTTTCCTGGTAATTCTGGAACTGGCTATGAGTTTTTCGGGAACAAACCCTCACGTGGCAAATGTGGCACATTTGGGGGGAATGCTTGTCGGCTATCTCTATTTGAGACGGTCGCGTATGTCAGGGGCGGTAGGCAGAATGAAAAATCTTTTTGCCCGGCAAAAAAATCCGGAGGATGAAATAAACAGAATTTTGAGTAAAATATCCAGAAAGGGTATAAATTCTCTGAGCAGGTCGGAAAAAGAATTTCTTGATAAATTTTCAGGCCGCAGTTGAAACGGGAGATGGCAGCGCAAAAGCAAGTGGTGTAAAGGGGAAAAAGCAAAAATGGATTTAAGTGCTTTCAAGAAAGATTTTGACTCAATCAGGAAAAGCGGAAAGTTTATAGTCGGGCTTACCGGACAGGTGGGATGTGGCAAATCTTCGGCACTTGAATATTTCCGCAGACGCGGCTTTTTTTGCGTTGATTCAGACAATCTCGCAAAAGAGGTGTTGACTTTTAAGGAATGTTGTAGTAAACTAATAAAGAGGTTTGGTTGTTTTCTGCTGAAAAAAGACGGTTCTATAGACAGACATGCTCTTGCCGAAAAAGTCTTTTTCAACGAATCCGCTCTTAAATGGCTGGAACGCCTGCTTCATCCTGCTATAACTAAAGAAATAATACGATTACTGAAAGAATCTGATGAAAAGGTTGCCATAATAGATGTTCCTCTTCTTTTTGAAAGCAGATTTGACTTATTTTGTGATTTGACTGTATGCGTATGCGCTGCAAAGAAAGTCCGGGTAAAGAGGCTTCTCAGAAAGGGGTGGCAAAGAACGGATATTTGTCGCAGGACAAACGCGCAGTATACCATGGAGAGAAAGGCTGAGAAAAGCGACATAGTGGTGTTCAACAACGGAAGTTTGGAAAATCTTTATTCTCAGATAGAGGTTATATGCAAAATATTAGAGCAGTGAGGAGAAATATGAATCAAAATACCAGAAAAAGCGAAAATCGCAGAAGTCATTCGCGCTCAAGAAATGTTTCAGGAAACAGGCGCTTAAATAGTTCCAATGATGAGGGAGAATCATTGAACGGAAAAAACTCTCCGCCTTCCGGCAATGGCGCTTCAAACGAAAACCGGGGCCTGAATATAGCGGATTTAAACAATCTCACGCTTAATGAACTTGTGAAAATAGCCAGAGAATATCAGATTGAGAATGTTTCCGGCCTGAAAAAACAGGAACTTATAGGAAAGCTGATGGAGGCTCAGGCGACGAGGAGTGGAATAATCAGCGGCTGCGGGGTGCTTGAAATTCTCCCGGACGGCTTTGGTTTCTTGCGTTCCCAGGAATACAATTATCTCTCCAGTCATGAAGATATTTATGTATCCCCCTCTCAAATTAAAAGGTTAGGTCTCAGAAAAGGAGATACCGTGATGGGACTTATTCGCCCTCCAAAAGAGGGAGAAAGATTTTTTGCCATACTTCAAATAAAATCCGTCAACGGTGTGGAAATAAGCCAGCTTTATAACCGCCATCTTTTTGACAATCTTACCCCTTTGCATCCAACCAGGAGATTTGTTCTTGAAACCGATAAGAATAACCTCACCACCAGAGTCATAGATCTCATATCTCCGATAGGCAAAGGTCAAAGAGCGTTGATAGTTGCCTCTCCAAAGACCGGAAAGACCATTATTCTTCAAAAGATAGCTAATGCCCTTACGACCAATCACCCGGATATAATACTTTTAGTTCTTCTTATAGACGAACGACCGGAAGAGGTTACGGATATGAAAAGATCAGTCAAAGGCGAGGTGATAGCTTCCACATTTGACGAGCCGGCTGACAGGCATGTTCAGGTAGCGGAAATCGTTCTTGAAAAAGCCAAAAGGATGGTGGAGCATAAAAAACATGTGGTTATCCTTCTGGATTCCATAACAAGGCTTGCCAGAGCCTATAATACAGTCACTCCCTCAAGCGGAAGAGTTCTTTCGGGGGGTCTTGAATCCACTTCCTTACAGAGACCAAAAAGATTTTTCGGCGCGGCGAGAAATATGGAGGAAGGAGGGTCGCTGACTATAATAGCCACAGCATTGGTAGAGACCGGCAGCAGAATGGACGATGTGATATTTGAGGAATTTAAGGGGACGGGAAACAGCGAAATATATCTGGATAGGAAGCTCTCGAACAGGAGAATATTTCCCGCCATAGATATAAACAGGACTTCCACCAGAAAAGAAGAATTGCTTTTAAGTGAGGACGAGTTGAACAAGATATGGATACTCAGGAAGGTTCTGGCTCCACTTTCGCCTGTAGACGCCATGGAATTGCTTTTGACCAAACTGTCTGCAACCAAGTCGAATAAAGATTTCTTGAAATCCATGGAACTTTCAAGCAGCGAAATATAGAGCGGCAGTGGGAGCGAGGAGAAACAATTGCCAAAATCAAGATTTGGCGGGCAGGCATTAATATGTTAGAATATCGTTAGCACATTATTGAAGGGCAATTGGAATGAAAGAGAAAATACATCCAAATTACGAGTTGTGCAAAGTGGTGTGCGCCTGCGGCAATACCTTTCAAACGCGTTCTACCAAAAAGGAAATAAAGGTTGAAATATGTGCTGCGTGCCATCCCTTTTTTACAGGTAAGCAGAGAATTCTTGATGTGGCGGGCAGAGTCGAGCGTTTTAAGAAGAAGTTTGCCAAAACAGAAGGCAGGATGATAAAGCGGAAACCCAAGAAGGCGACGGTTTCCAAAGTTGCTCCGAGACATACCAAAAAGCGCGTTCTTTCAAGCGCGCCGAAAAAAGCAGCAAGGTCCCGGGGCAAAAGCACCAGGAAATAGGAGAAATTTTCAAGCAGGCATATCTTAAAAAGGGTGCCTGCTTTTTTTATGACTGATTTTTCTGCCAGATTGGATAAAATCCGCTCAGAATGTAGAGATATGGAGAAAAAGCTCTCCTCCGGCGCGTTGTCCGCCGAAGAAATAAAAGAAATTTCCCGAAAGTATTCGAGCTGCCGGGAAATAATAAATCTTTTTGAAAAACTCTGTTCAATCGAAAATGAGATGAAGCAGGTTGCAAAAATTCTTGCCGAAGGCGAACCGCAAATGGCTGAACTCGCAAAGTCCGAGATAGATATTTTAAGGTCCAGGAAAGAAAAGATAGAAAACGAAATCGAGCTGCTTTTGATTCCCCCGTCGCCGGAAGATGAAAGGAACGTTTTTCTTGAGATAAGAGCTGGCGTGGGCGGAGAAGAATCGGCGCTTTTTGCCGCTGAATTGCTTCGCGCCTATACCAAGTTTGCGCAGCGCATGAGCTGGAAGATAGAAATAAGAGATATAAACAGCACCGGGCTGAAGGGAATAAAAACTGTCGTGGCGTATGTAAAAGGCAAAAAAGTTTATTCATGGCTGAAATATGAAGCCGGCGTTCACAGGGTTCAAAGGGTGCCTAAAACGGAGTCCTCGGGGAGGGTGCACACTTCCACCGTTACAGTTGCCGTAATTCCTGAAATGGACGCTTTGGATGTTAAAATTGACGAAAAGGATTTGAAGATAGACACTTATCGGGCTCAGGGAGCGGGGGGGCAGAATGTCAACAAGGTTGAGACTGCGGTCAGGATAACGCATGTTCCCACCCAGGTCGTGGCGCAGTGTCAGCAGGAAAGATCTCAGGCGCAAAACAAGCAAAAGGCTTTGCATCTTCTTTATTCCAAGCTGGCCTTGATGGCCAAGGAAAAGCAGGAAAGGGCGGTTTCGGCGGAAAGAAAAAAACAGGTGGGTAGTGGTGAAAGGTCGGAAAAGATACGAACCTATAATTTCCCGCAAAATAGAGTGACCGACCACAGGGCGCAGATTTCATGGCACAATATAGACGCCATAATGGAGGGAGAGATAGAAGGTATTTTGAGTAAGTTAAGGGTGGTTTTATCCGGACAATGAGAAATGTAAATTCGCTTCTGAAAGATGTGGAGAACAGGCTAAAGGCAAACGAAATCTCAGAACCCGCCTTAAACGCGGAGTGGATTGTAAGCAAAGTCTGTGGTTTGGAAAGGCTCCAGCTGCGTTTGAGCGGTTGTGAGGGAATAAGCGAAGAGACGGCAAAAAAGGCCATGGACATGGCGCTGATGCGGATAAAGCATGTTCCTCTCTCTTACATTTTCGGGGAACACAATTTCAGGGGTTTTTCGCTTGAGATAAACAGAGGGGTTTTTGTGCCTCGTCCTGAGACGGAAGAGTTGATTGACATATTTTTAAAATGCGCCGGAAAAACGGAAAAATGCGCATTCTTGATTTTGGAACTGGCTCGGGAGCGATAGCAATTCTTCTGGCGGCGGAAATAAAAGAAGCTGAAATAATTGCTGTGGATAAATCTGTTTTATCTATTCGCTGCGCAGAGAGGAATGTGAAGAAACACGGTTTTTCTGAAAGAGTTAAAGTGCAAAGAGGCGAAAGTCCGGAAGAATTGGGAATTAGATTTGATTTCATAATTTCGAACCCGCCATATATTCCGTCTCCGGACATAGAAGGGCTCGACGCTGAGGTGAGAATGGAGCCCAGGGTCGCTCTTGATGGGGGAAAAGATGGTTTGAAGGTTGTTAGAAAATTATTGCGTTCTCTTCCTTTTGTGCTGAGAAAAGGGGGGATGTTTTTTTGCGAAATAGGCGAAAATCAGGTGGAAGGGGTAAAGCGCGTTTTTCTGGAGAGCGAAGTTCCCGGCAGGATTGAGTTTTATCGGGACTGTAATATGAAATGGAGGTTTTTTTCGGTTAAATTTTATGGATAACTTTCTTATAAACGGGGGAAGAGCTGTTAGAGGGGAGGTGAAAGTAAGCGGTTCCAAAAACGCAGCCCTTCCTATTTTGATGGCTTCAATTCTCACCTCGGATAAAATGACGATAGAAAATGTCCCCGACCTTACAGACGTAAGGTTTACAAAAGGATTGCTTGAATATCTGGGGAAAAAAACCTCCTTTTTGAGGGGGGTGTTTGTCATCGAAGAAAACCGCAAACTCAAACACAAAGCGCCGTATAATTTGGTCAGAAAAATGAGAGCGTCAGTTCTTGTAATGGGACCTTTATTGGCCAGGTTCGGCCATGCCAGAGTGGCACTGCCGGGAGGTTGTTCTATAGGCGTGCGTCCTGTGAATATTCACCTTGACGCTCTTAAAAACATGGGGGCGCGTCTATATTACAAGAATGGCGATGAAATGCTCTTCGGCGGAAATCTTAAGGGCGGCAGAATAAAATTCCCGTTTCCCAGCGTGGGAGCGACTGAAAATGCAATGATGTGCGCTTCTTTAATTAAGGGAAGGACGATTATAGAAAATTGCGCAAGAGAACCGGAAATATCCGACCTTGCCGAGGTTTTGAGAAAGATGGGCGCTTCGATAAATGGAGACGGCACCCGGAGAATGATAATAGAGGGAAGAGAAAAACTTTGCGGGGTTTGGCATAAAGTTGTTTGTGACAGGATAGAAACCGGGACCTTCCTGATTTTAGCTGCAATAACCGGAGGAAGACTCATCCTTAAAAATACGGATATAAAATATCTTCCTGTCGTGGCGGGATGTCTTGCTAAATCTGGGGCATCAATTAAAACTGTTGAAAACGGAATCGAAATTTCGGGTCCCAAACGCCCTCGTCCTGTAAGTATCCGAACTGCTGCTTATCCCGGCTTTCCCACTGATTTGCAGCCATTGTGGACGGCGTATATGTCGGTGTGTTCAGGAAAGTGTTTTGTGGAGGAGAATATCTTTGAAAACAGGTTTATGTATGTCGCTGAGCTTCTTCGGATGGGGGCTAATATAAGGATTGAGGGCAAAAGAGCATTCGTGAATGGGGTTGAATACCTGAAAGGCGCTCCGGTAATGGCCGGCGACATAAGGGGCGGGGCTGCTTTGGCAGTTGCTTGTGCGGCCGCGAGAGGGAAATCGGTTCTCCGCCGCGTGTATCACATAGACCGCGGTTATGAAAAACTTGAAAAAAAGATGAGAAAAATCCGGGTTTCCATAATTCGCAGGAAAAATATATGACATTTGAAGAAAGTGTAAGACTTCTTCTTGAAAAGCATGTGTATGTCAAAAAAACCGGTCTTGAAAAAGTGAGACAGGTTCTTGAAAAGCTTGGCAATCCGCACAAGGGTCTTAAAACGGTTCATGTCACGGGGACCAACGGAAAAGGCTCCGTATGTGCGACCCTTGAGAGCATTCTTTGCGAGGCGGGATATAAGACCGGCAGTTTTACATCCCCCCATCTTGTGAACATAACGGAGAGGATAAAAATATGCGGCCAGAACATTTCGGAGGAATACTTCGCCCGCCTCTTTGAAAGGGTTTATTTAGAGGAAAAAAATTTAAGTTTTTTTGAGATTCTGACCTGCATGGCTTTTCTTTGTTTCTGCGAAAGCCAAGTTGATATAGCGATTGTCGAGGTCGGCATAGGCGGCGCTCTTGACTCGACAAATGTTATAGAAC
>Ga0180301_10001087_pt1 | contig 21261 bp, 21 predicted proteins | sample GuaBasSediGuay16_FD_121797 | JGI IMG/M metagenome (GOLD analysis project Ga0180301, IMG submission 121797) | Subseafloor sediment microbial communities from Guaymas Basin, Gulf of California, Mexico - Guay16, Core 4569-2, 12-15 cm | ecosystem: Environmental > Aquatic > Marine > Hydrothermal...
GCCAAAAACCCCGTTCTTGACCCCTTGTACGATGGCGTTTTTAAGGACTGACTCGCTTTCCAGCATGGGAAGGCCTGGGAACTTTAAGAAGGCTTCCCAAACCTCAGCTACGCTCTTACGCTCTTCTTCCTTTGCGAGGGTCTTCTCCAACAACACCTTGGGCGATATTTTATCTAACAACACCTCCTGATCTTTAAGGTACTCTTTAACTCTTTTAGCTAGGTCAGGCTTCTCCCCAAGCGTTGGTATGCCTAAGTTGTACTCTTTGAAGCCATCTTCCGAAGCTTTGGCCATGTACCTATAGGTCGAGAGGACCTTCGTCCAAAGGGAGGCATCGGCATCCTTTAGCCTCTGGACCACGCGAGACTTGTCCTCGTCGGTCAGTCTCCTCATTGTGCCTCTATCAGTCTTTATGGCGTTCAACGCTAGGAAGCGACGGGTCATTCCCTTTAGTCCTTCGTACTCGTTCGGATCCACCAATAGGAATATTAGTGTGTTCTTGTACACCCTGAACCCCTCAGAGTACCTATCGATCATCTCTTGGATGAACTTCCTAGCTTTCTCAGTGCCTGCCATCAGATCTGGGGGGAGTATGACTAACTTGAGTTTCCTGCTATCTGGAACGTCGCTACTCGACTTGGGCCATATGAAGACTTCGAAGTCCCTTCCTGCTATCCTCTCTACCCGCTTCCTAATCTCCCCCTCTATATCTTCCTCCCTTATTATCTCCTCCTTGTCCACTATGACCCTGTTGAGGCTCACCACGTTGCTGAAATAATAGAGGTCGTTCTTCTCGTCGTGATGGAGGAACCACAACTCATCCTCGAGCCTCCTGAGCGCATCTCCTATGATCGGTGGAGGTATCTCCTCCCTAAGCACAGCAACCCTAAGCCTCTGCGTCGTGACCCCTCTTCTCTCGCCACCGCTGAACGAATAGAAGAATATGGAAGTCGCTAAGCCAGTAGCGATATTGAACCTGGAATACTCCGTTCCCATGGCCCTGTCTATCCTAGCCGCCTTCGCGGCGCTACCCGCTATATCAGAAGCGATTACTGACTCGAACACCTCGCCTATGTGCTCGATGAACATCCTCCTTATCCGTGGGTTACCTAAGTTTATGTGTGCTGGCTGAATCAGGGGGGATGGATGCTGTCTTACATAGAGGTCTGAGACAACCTCTGCAAGCAACCTAAGTACGCCCCTTGTCCTTTGAAACGTTGGTATGCTACCCCACCTTTCAAAGAGGATGTCTATGAGCTCGGGGTGGAAGGGGTAGGCTTTCTCTATCTTTTCCCTATAGTGGGGTTCACGTACATCATGTGGCACTTCTTCCCTCAGTTTCTGATAGAGGTCGAAGTATTTCCTCGCAACGAGCTTTCTGATCCTTTCCTCCCCAAGTTCCTCGAAGAGGCGCTTTCTCAGGATCTGGTAGAGCTCCTCTCCCTCAACTGGAGTATAGATTACCTGCATCCTCCCGAAGATCCTCTGCAGTTGACTTAGAACCCTTTCTCCCCTCTCGCCATAGGGTGCACTTGAGGGTAGTGTGCAAACAAGTGCGCACTGTTTAGATGCTTTTATGGCCTCTGTTAACTCTTGGCAGAAGGCGAAGATTTGGTCTTCGAACTCCCTAGCCTTAACCGTGTACTCGGCAAGTTCATCGATCAATATGAGCAGGGGCCTACGTTCTTCTATTATCTTCTCTATTATTTCCCTTCCGGGAGTTATCCTCCTCTTATCATGTTCTTCCACGAGTTCATATAGTCCTAACTGCTCAGCTATCTCGCCCCATGGAGTCTTACCCTTTAGTGGATCAGGTACGGTGCCCACGAAGACCGCAAGGTTTATCTTTGGTATGTCGTTTAGCCCAATCTCCTTTAGGAGTTTTCTCGCGTCTCCGGAACGTAACGCCTGTTCGCTATGCTTGGCAAGATGATAAAGAGCTACTAGAGCATGAGTCTTGCCTCCTCCGAAGGGAGTTTGGATCTGTATGATCTTGCTTCTCTCCTTGCCGGACAACGAGAGGAGCACGTCCTTAATTATGTTCTTCAACCCCTTAGTTATATGGGTTCTCTGGAAGAATACCTTGGGATCCACGTACTCTATGGATGCTTCTCCCTTCAGGATACTATTAAGATCTGCTGCGAAGTCGCTTATCTTCCCCTCCCTTATGTCTCTGTGGGGAACTGCAACTTGCCACCATGGCTGCAGGCTCAACTCGTTCACCTCTCCATGAAATCTAGGAGGCTTGGCTCCTTGGCTCTAGCCCCTTTCAAATACTCCTCTCTACCGTATAAGAAGCCCTGTATAAGCTGCTTCTCCTTATCCCCTTCTGGAAGTACTTCCGATATGGCTTGCGCAGTTCTCCAGAACATCTCGTTCCTCAAATATCCTGTTTCCTCTAAGAACTCTTTAATCTTCTCCCTCTGTCCCTTAGACCAAAGGATTAACGCATAGTGGAGCGCATCTATCATAGATGTTATCCTTCTCCGTTTCATGAAAGCAGGGTCCTTAGCCCTCTCCAGAGGGCCTAGAACTCTGACGAACTCCTTCTCCTTCTTCACGAGCTCTCCTTTATTCCATATCTCTGTGAGCTCAACTCCGAGCGGACGGGAGAGCTTTATGGCATCGTCGAAGTGAACTTTAGTGTTGCCGAAGGTCCATCTCCAGATCAAGTAGAAGCGGGTCACGTTGTCTACACCTCCAAGGTCAGGACTTTTTAACACCCTTTCGAGCGCATATTCGCTAACTATCCTCCTCACGTATTCGAGTAGCTCTTGAACAGACACCCCCTCGCCAGAGAGCTTCTCTACGCGTGAATACCTTCCGAAGACTTCGACCGCAGGTCCTATGGCACTGACGAAGAAATCTGCACCACTTATACCCTGTTCCCAGAACTGTTCAAGCTTTTCCCTGACCTTCTTCTCTAACTCTTCCTTTATCTCGTTGAAATAGGCAGTCTTCTCTTTGACTCTTTTCCTGCATACCATATAAATCGAGGACGCTAAGGCGGCGCTTTCCATGGCTCTAAGCCTAACTTTCATCTCGGTATGAATAGGCCATGAAGCGGTCAGAACTAAGCCTGATTTAAGAAGACTATTGATAATAGTTTCCCAGGCTTCCGTGGACTTATGAGCAAAAACAATTACAGCTATGCCATTAGGCTTTAATACTCTATGGATCTCCTTAAATGCTTGAGTTAACATTTCTTCGAAAAACCGTTTAGCTTTTTTCCATCCACCAAACTTAGAGGGGTCCGCGACGATTTCCTTAGACTTTGGGGTAAGCGGTGTTGCAAAAAGTTCAGGATGAAGATCACCTATAGCTCTTTTAAGCCAAACGTAAAAGAAGTCTGATAGATCACTGTAGGGAACATTATCATAGTATGGAGGATCCGTAATTACAGCATCAAAATAATTTGTTGGAAAAGGTATATCTGTGGCTGAAACCTGAAAAATTGAAGCTGAATTATCTGAGGAATTTAAACAAAAATCTAACACTTTTAAATAATACTTTTCTTCTGCAGTCCAGCTTCCAGTTGAACCACTAAAAGGATTTACTTCTGCGTAATCCCATAACATTGGGAGAGCTTGTCTTGCGTAAATTTGCTTGATAGCTTCAGATGTATTTTCCCATCTTGCTAGTGTATTGCAAAAAGCAGCAACCATATCGACTTCTAAGGCTAGGTAGCTAGTTATGGCTTCTGCATACTCTTTATCCTGTTCTTCGTTAATTATATCGTAATAAACTTCCTTAATTTTATCTACTAATGTAATTAATGCAAGACATTGTCTCGCATTAAATAAGTCTCCCCATTTCCAAATTCCATAACGCTGGACTCGAAATCCTAAAGTCTCTTTAGGTGGTAAGCTTTCGTTTGGGATTGGTTCAAAATCCCATTTTTCCTTAAGTTTTTCAACTTTCTTGTGAAGATACTTTTCTGCTTGTTTAAAGACTTCTAAATCTCTTTCTGTAGCTAGTCTATAGATCTTACCTTTTCGTCCAGGTTTATGTAGAACGACAGCTATCATCCGCTGTGAGGATTTACCTTTCTGGAATAACTTTCTAACAGTCTTATCATCAATTACAGCTCCACATACTGGGCATCTAACAGTAGCCCTTCTCACAGTTCCTTGAGAAGGATCGAAATCTATCTCCTTTCCTCTGACGATACTGAACTTTACCTTCTTATTCTTCCTGTCCACGATTAGCTTTAACGCTACTTTCTTGTTTTTCTTCTTAGCTAACCAAAACTGTCTCATTAATGGTATCTCTGCTCGACAGGAAGGATTCTGACATTGTATAGTCCTAGCCCATATGTATCCTATAGGTATACTTCCATCTGGATCCGGAGGATAGAACCTCCCTATCTCCTTCCTAGCTTCTTCAAGAACCCATTCTCCCCATTTCTTAACGTCGTAAACGAGTTTAGGTACTTCTTCACATGCGTCTTCTCCTGCGAGGGTCTTCTGCGATATTCCACTCCTATTGACCTTTACCTTTAGGTTCCGATACTTCTGTGGGTACTCGAGGACGGCTTTAAGGATCAATACGGCAACTGGATTATACTCTAATGCGTAAGTTTCACAACCTAACCTCAACGCCTCAAGAGGAATCGAACCGCCTCCGGCAAAACAATCTAATACACGTGGAGACCTGCCTCCGAAGAACTCTAGAATATCCCTTCTGGCTTTCTCGATTATGTTCTTATTTAAGGAATTTTCCCACCTCGAGAGTTCGGCTATGAACTTAAGCTTCTTTCTGAGTTCCTCTCTATCCATAGGTGCTGGGATTAGAGCGGCATAGGTCGTTGCTCTTGAGGCAGCTAGCGGACGGCGAGCCCACCATATGTGAAGGGTGGAAATATGTCCGTGACGTATGTTCTTCTCACGAACAGATTCTTTACTTACTTCTTTTAACGGAAAGTCAACTTCTATGAGCCTCTTATCCTCCATCTTAACCCCCTACGTTCTCCTTCTTCGCCACATTCTTCCAGTTGGACACGATGTACCGGACGATTTTTATCTCTTCTTCGGGTTTTAGTTTTTCAGCAGGATTCTGTATAGTGTAGAGCTCTGGAGCCGTGACTGCATTCGTGACTATGTAAAGCCAGTACTCATCTCCAAGCCTGTGGGCCATAAGCCACTCGTTCGGCGTGAGAGCTACCTTCCCCTCCCTAGCCCTTGCCTTCACTTCGATGTACCGATAGCTTCCATCCGGGGTTCGTGAGCGTATGTCGAAGCCCAGGTTTTGCTCGGAAACATCTTCAGGAACTCTTCCTTGAGCCCGCTCGAACTCCATGGCAATTCGCATCCCTATCTCCTCGACCTCCCTGTCTTCTTTAAGAGTATCGTCTACGAAGCCCATTGGTACGACAGCTGCGACTCCAATAATCTTTGGCGGCGATGGTAGAAGGTGGATCTCTGCCTCGATTTGTTTCTCGAGTTCCGCTTTCTTCCTCTCTAATTCCTCTTTGTTCCTTAGCTCATTTTGGATCACCACATCTGGAATGTTTTCACCCTTTGCCCGCCTTGTCTCGTACTCGACCAGCTTCTCTTCAGACATCAGAATGAGCTCCTGAAGCGATCTAAGTCCGTATTTCCTCTTGATGGCGGCGTCGTGTTCTCGCTGTCTTTTAAGCTCTTCAAGGTATGCTGGCAGAACTTCGTCTATGGCGTAATTCACTACTAAGTCCTCGTTTGGGGCGGGAATCTGAAGTGCCTCAGATACTGATCCTTCATAAGGCTTTAGGTCCCAGAGGATTGAAGGGGATATCTGCCTCACGTTTCCTTGAGCATCTTGGTATACCGCGAAAATCCTCTTTCCGGCAAGACGGCCTGCACCATCGTTCACTTGACCTTCGAAGAACCATATGAAGCCGTTTAAGCTCCCAGAAGGATCTAGGAAGATGGCTCCCCTTTCAAGGACGTTCGCATATTTCTCCATCAACTTCTCGACAACGACCTCGAGGAGTGGGTGGCCAGGAGCTACGAACTCTGCCTGTCCTCTTAACGCGTCCTTCTTATCGAAAGAGAACTTGCTGTACTCCTTGAAGACCTCTCCGTACCTCAGCTTAAAGCTGTAGGGGAGCCTCCTGAACTCATATGGAACCCTAGGCACCCTCCAAAAACCGTCTCTTCTTCTCTCGACCTTCAAGCCAAGTTTCTTGGAGGCCCGAAGGAAGAACTTCTCAATGTACTCCGGCACAAGCCTATTCTCCTTGGCGACCCTAGTCTCGCCTATTATACGGCTGAGGTCTATGTATCGTGTCGCAAGACCTTCGAGCATGGCCTCTCTAGCTCTTCTTATGGCCTCTTCATCCGGAACCCTTTCAAAGTCGCGTAAGATTTCTTCCAGAGAGCGCTTGTTAGTCACGGCTTCTATGATTAGATCCTGAAGCGTCTTACCCGCTGGAAGGTATGCCGCTATTACATCGCCTATTACGTCGAACACACGACCGAGCTGTCGTCCTATAACCTCAAGCTTCGTAAATAACTTATCGAGGATCCTACCTTCCCTCGTATCTACGGCAACGAGGTTGTAGATGTGTACCTCGTACTGCTGACCATATCTGTGTATCCTGCCCATCCTCTGCTCGAGTCTATTGGGATTCCATGGGATATCGTAGTTCACCATGAGCCAGCAAAACTGGAGGTTTATACCTTCTCCACCAGCTTCCGTGGAAACCATGATCTGAGCCTTATCCCTGAACTCGTGCTCCGCTGCTATCCTTCTGTCGAGGTTCATCCCACCGTGAATGTAGGTTACCGAGAAGCCCCAGCTGCGGATCTTCTCGACCAAGTATTCGAGCGTATCCTTAGATTCCGTGAAGATCAAGAGCTTCTCCTTAGTCTCCCTTATTCTCTCTGTTTCCATAACTTTCCTGAGCTCGTTCAGCTTCGTCTCTATCTCCTTTCTCTCCACTTGCTTAGCGAGCCTTATTAGCTCTTCGAGCTTCTCTATTTCCTCTCTTAACTCTTCAAGTGTTTCCGCGGACGTGAGCTTCTCTAAAAGCTCGTCCTCCTTCCTCCACCTCTCGATCTCCGGCGAATCCTCGAGCGCCTCCTCGTCTATGTATCCGACCTCTTGGATTATCTTGCCCTTCTCGTACAGCTCCTTGAGCCTGCTCCTTCTCCTTTCCAGGGACCTCCTTACGGCCCTAACGCTAGAAGCTAGCCGTCTCTGGAGAATCAAAAGAGCGAAGGCGACATTTCTCTTCTCCTTCTCCATCGCTTTATTGTAGTACTTCTCCACGTATTCCGTCACCGCATTGTACAGCCTCTTCTCGTCATCGCTCAAACGATACTTTATTGTTATAACCTTCCTAGGTGGAAATAATGGTGTGCCGTCAAAGTCCTTTAAATCCTCCTTTAAGCGTCGCAGGAATAAGGGATTATCCCCGTTCTTTATGGACTCCATGAGGATCTCATCGGTCGCGAAGAATCCAGGCTCTAACAGATCGAGGAAAAGCCTGAAGTTCCTCGGGTCACCTCTATGAGGCGTCGCTGTGAGGAATAGTAGGAAGTTTGTGTTCTTGGAAAGTACCTCGCCAAGCCTGTATCTCTGGGTCTTAGATATCTTTCCTCCATACTCATAAGCCGCCATCTTGTGAGCCTCATCCACTATCACTAGATCCCATCTGGCCTCGGCGAGGCTCACTAAGACGTCGTCCTGCTTAGCAAAATCCATGGAAGTGATGACCTGCTGTTCCTCCAGCCATACGTTCCTTCCCCAAGAAGCATTCATCACCGCCCTGTCTACGACCCTGAAAGTCTCGCCGAACTTCTCCTTCATCTCCCTTATCCACTGGTCACGAAGATGACCAGGCACCACTATGAGAACCCTGTTGACCAACCCCCTCTGCTTGAGCTCCTTAAGCACGAGCCCAGCCATTATAGTCTTCCCGGCTCCGGGGTCGTCGGCGAGGAGGAAGCGGATCCTAGGCTGCTTGAGTATATGATAGTAAACAGCATCTATCTGATGGGGAAGCGGATCTATCTGAGAAACGTTAACCGCGAATAATGGGTCAAACTGATGGGCGTACCTTATCCTCTTCCCCTCTATGCAAAGGAAGAAAGCCTCCGCATCCCCTTTGAAATCCTTCCTTCCTAGATCAACCCTCCTTACCTTAGCTAGATCCCTCTCCGTGAGGATGTTCGAGTAGAATCTGTTAGAGTTAAGCCCAACACACGAGACCTCAACTTTACTGCCTATGTTCTTAGAAGAGATTACTCGTACACGCTCAGGCCAAAACGGGCCTTCTAAAATGCTATCCGGCGCCAAGAGGGTGCGAATTACGTTCTCTCCTTCCCCGGCCGCCACTCTGATCACCCTGACTTCTTTCTATTGAAATAGACCTTAGCAGGTCCTATTCTCTTAGACCTCACGTATCCCTGGTCTTCTAGGGCCTGAAGGTAGCCAGCGACGAAGCTCCTGTTAACCTTAAGCTGTTTAGCAAGCTCCTTTACACTCTGACCCGGATTCTCGTCCAGAAGTTTGAGAATTTTGGCTTTAAGCGTGTTCTCTGAGGTGTGAGCTTTCATCATCACTATAGTAAGCTCGTCAGTTTATTTATGTTTTTGCGATTATGTTCACTATCGATTAAACTTAAAAGAGAGATGGTACTACTCTCAATTGATGGAAATCGATGTCTTCAGGATCTATCAAAGACTCGGAAATTTCTTTAGAATGAAATATAATCAAGGTAAGTTGTTTGAAAGCGAGTTTGATCCAAGCGGAGTTATTGGAAGAGAAGAGGTCGTATTCTTCGAGGGGAAATTTTATTCCTACAAAAGCTTTCCTAAAGCTAGAGAAATTACTCTTAATCTAAGAGTTTTAAAGAGCATGATAACCAAACGATTCGCGCTTAAGCTAAGGAATAATGGATATAGGTTTAAGAGAAAGTATATAGCATACAGAGAAGAAGTAGAACAACCCCATAGGGACATCTTTAGCGTTTTTAAAGGATTCGAATTTAGGACAATTCTATTAAATGATCAGATCTTTCTTTGCATAGATCCCCACATAGTTTTCAGAGTTAATTGCTCGATCGATTATCTATTAAGCCAGGGATTTGATCGGGTCTCGTTAAGCGATTTTTCTGTTTCATATTCCGGGGAAGAAGGAACGAGAATAGATGGTTATTTAATAGAAACTATTGAGGAAAGCGACGTTAACTTTTGCCGAATAAAGAATTTCAGAGACTTTACTGAAGTAAAAATATCGGCTGATAAAGTTTTCCCTGAGTCAAGACCAGAGCTTATACAAATGATACTTGATGGATTGGGCAGAAACTTTGATGTTATATCCCTACAGAGGAAGCTTTCTTTTCTAGATAGTAAGACTGCTTCAAAGGATAGGTTAACGAGAACTTTAGAAATCGTTCAAGGGCTAAAGCAGGAAATTTTTCCTCTAGAATTTGGCGAGTTTAAAGTTGAGCTTGAAGATAATCCTGTGGTGGTGAAGCTATGAGCACGGAGCATGCATTCCTATCTGGAAACAAAATTGAACAAGAACCTAACTTGTTATTTGATAAGTCGGATACTTCAGCTGTTCACCCCCAAGTTTACTGGGGTCTTAGAAAATACGGTCCTTACGATAAGGATAGATCAGTTATAAGAATCGTTTTAATGTCTCCACGTAATAGGATGAACAGCCTCGAAGGAATAGTGAAGGACCTCAATAAAGGAACATCTATAATGCCGGGAGGCATGAAACGATTCTTCAGATGCATTTTTGAGATTGTCGATGAAGTTTATGTAGATTCCTTAGAAACACATGCATACGAAAGTGCAAGCTTTAACTTTATACATCGTTTCGATCCAAGAGCAGTCGACGTAGTGCTGGTATATATACCTAAGACAAGTCGGTATTTTTCAAATACGCCTTACTATCGCGTGAAGGCGATTTTAGCGTCAGAAGGCTATGCATCACAAATGGTAACTAATTCCACTTTTGATAACCTTAAGTGGTCTTATCTTAACCTAGCATCTGCCCTTTTCTCAAAGGCGGGGGGAATACCTTGGGTTTTGGAAGATGAGATGAAAAACGTAGATATTCTACTCGGAATTTCCATTTCTCATGTTATATCGAAAAAACATAGAGCTGGTGAACTGCCTAAATACGTAGGTTATGTTAACGTGTTTGACAATTATGGGAAGTGGATGTTCTTTGAGGGAACAGCTACTCTTTATGAAAAAGAGAAGAAGTTAGAGCAACTAAGGGAGCTCATCTTAAAGGCAATTCAAAGGTTTTATGCTGAAAAGAAGATTCTACCAAGAAAGATCATTATCCACTACTATAAAAGGTGGGGAAGAGAGGAAAAGGAGTACATTATAAAGACTCTTGAAGAAGTTGTAGGGGATTTCAGTGTTGGATTTGTTTCTATAGATGACTCACACCCATTTAGATTATACGACATAATGACAAACGACGGCAGTTTTCCGAGAGGTTACTACGTTTACTTAGGCAAAGATGAAATATTGATGTCAACAACAGGTCATACTCCTATAGCCGCTCGAAGAATGGGTACGCCTAAGTTGCTACATATAAGACTTGAAGAATATCCTTCAAGCTTTACGAACATTGATGATATTGCATTACAGATCCTTTCGCTTACGAAATTGGACTGGGCAACGGCTACGCCCTTAGTGAGAGAGCCAGTTACCCTTCAATTTTCAAGGGAAATAGCCTATCTCACAGCAGTTATATCTGAACAAGAGTGGCAATCGATCACTAGACCTGAAGTGAATGTTATACTGAATAAAAGGCCGTGGTTCATATGAGGGGTGAGAATGAACGCTGTGAATGATGTTGAAAGAAAGCTAAGGGAGCTTATTAACAGAGACCTCGAAGTTAGCTTTGAAGAAGAAAGATTAAGAGACCCATTAATTCATTCTGTTTATCTTTTCTTCTTATTGCGCAATAAAGTAGAAAGCGATGCCATAGACAACTTAATTGATTGGATGAATTGTTGGATAAATGAAATATTAAACAGGAAGAATTTCAGTAGGTTTGTCGATCGAGAATTCACTTCTGCTTTATTTGGGTACTATTCATTGAGTACCGCTGGTAGATTAAGCACAGAAGTTGATCTTGAAGATGTCAAGAAAATGAGTTTCAATTTCATAGTTAATGATCTATTTTTCAATAATCTAATGTACTCCTTAATGATATTACTTCCGTTTGTTGAAGAAATAAACAAAATAGATAAATTTACCCGAGTATTTCAACAAATCGAGAGAAACTTTAAGAAAGGCGTCTTACTTAATGATGCTAAAAATCTTGTTTTTCTCTCGTTATTATTCGAAAAAATGGGATTTCATGGCGAAATGAAATCTATAGTAAATAGTTGTATCGAGAAAGTAAGACGAAACGAAGTTCAATTCAGTGATCGCGTATACTATGCTTGGGTCCTTTGGATGTATAGAAAATTAGTTGAAGAGAGAGAATGGTCAAATATAGTAGAATTGACAAAGAATACTTTAGAGAATCTTTCCATGCTAGTGGATGAAGCAGTTATCAACGAGGAAATAATTGAAGTTTATGGTCCTGATGTAAAGCGGATGAAAGTCTCTAAAATTTTACTTGCCGTAGCCCTAGATCTTGCAATCAATTTCAATAAGAGCAAAATATCCACTCAAATACCTGCTTGGTCATTCATCGAGCGAAAATTGCAGGAATTGAATTGGAGCGATGTTCTGAGAGAGTTGAACCTCGCCATGTCCGCGTTCGAAGAAAATAGAATGAGCGATTGTTGCAATAACTTAAGGATGGCACTAATCACGCTGTTAGCAAAGATGTATGAACTGCTCGAGAAGCGTCCTCCGCATATTCAACCAGGCAAGACGCCGAATCCACGTTTACTTCTTAAACCAATGCGAAAACTCGGTCTTGATAATCAAACTGCTGGGTTGATCTCACAGACTTGGTCTTATGTTTCCGAAAAAGCACACATAGAAAAAAGAGGAGGCCAGCCTCCATCTAGACGTGAAGTAAGGTACGGCCTTCAACTAGTATTCGATTCCATCGAATATCTCTTAAGTTTTCTAACAAATTACGAATAATAAACTATGACTCTCCTTCTCAGGGAATTATAAAACATCGAGCTGGAAATAGTTACATTCTTTAGCCGAAGCCGTTACACTTCCGGCCTTAAACCTGCTTAAACTCGAGGATTTAAAGCTATTTCGATCCACCAAGTTTTCTATCAACAACATAACATGTTTCGGCCAAAGGAAATATATTGAGGATCTTCATTATTATTTTGATGATGATAAGAGGGTCACTGAGGTAAAAACCTATGACTTAAGCTGGAAAAACTGAAACTTTTTCTTATTAATATTCAAATATTCCAGCAGCATTTTCAAAGTTATGCAGTATTATTGAAATTACTTCCCAAACTTCTAAGACTTCTGGATATATGGAATATATTTCGTCGGCAACTCCAAGCGTTTTCTTCGTGAATTTTCCGTGAGGAAATCCTCCAATTATAATGGCTGCCTCTGCCTCTTCTACAAGTTTCTCTCCAAGTCTTTCAGGATGGATTAGATTTCCCCTCTGGGTTAAAAGAATAACTTTGGACGGTTTAATCTTCAATAGTAAATTCGTTAAGTTTCCCTTCTTCATCTTTAATAGAGGTTTTTTGCTTTTCGGAGGCACTTTTCTCTCCTTGAATAACTGCTCCATTAACCCGATAAATCTCAAATAGTTTTTAGGAAGCCTAGTCTCAGGATGAATGAATATGATATAATCTTTTATGGTGTGTATAAACGTTCTAACCAATCCCTTCTTATTTGCTGGTGAACCTAGAATATGTAGCAAGGCTACATGAATTATGTCAGGTCTTCCTCTTTTCCATCTTTCTTTCAACTTCTTCATAGCGGCATAGTGGTATGAAATGTCGAGGATTAGCTCTTCAGGCTTCTTTCCTCTTCTCTTCGCATTTTTCATAACTGCAGGATGATATATTATTTCTTTAGGTATGGTTTCTAGTGCTGCTTCAGCAATTATAATGTTGAGACAGCCCATATTTAATCCTCTAATTTAAATTGCTCCCTGTAAATTATAATTTAATGGTGATAATGTCACGTTACATCCGTGACCTTGCAAGGCAAAGAATAAACAGACTTTTTATATTGGCAGACTCCATTTTCCACGAATCACCTGAGCTGGCCAATAGATATGTTCAACTGGCCCGTCTCATCAGTATGAGATGTAAAGTTCGAATTCCAAATAAGTGGAGAAGGCGGTTCTGCCATCATTGTGGAGCTTTCCTTGTACCTGGCGTGAATTGTCGGGTAAGGATTAGAAATAATCGTATGAAACATATTGTAATTACATGTTTTAGCTGCAACCGACAGATGCGATATCCAATTGAAACGTGAAGCTTAAATTCTTCCCATCCACATCTATAACGGTTGATGATTATGAAAAAATCCATTAAACCAAAACTTCCTGAAACTCTTCCTCAAATAAATGTGGGAAAGAAGGGTTTATGTGAAAATGTAGTCAGGGAAATTGATAGACAACTTGACGATAAAGAATATGTTAAAATACGTTTTCTGAGAAGCGCACTTGCCGTTGAGGGTGTAGATAGGAGAAAATTGGCAGCTAAGCTTGCCTCCATGCTGAATGCTAGGATAATTGATGTTAGAGGGCTAACGGTAACACTATATAGACGGCGAAGAATTTATAAGGGATAGACTTACTTTCAACGCTGAGGTTAAGCTAATCTCTCCATTGGTGATAAATTATGGTTTCCCCTAGAAATATTCCTGCAGACAGATTGATAAGGGAGCTTGCATCCTACTTGAAAGAGAATTATCCTCAGATAAAACCTCCAGTATGGGCTTTATTTGTGAAGACAGGAGTTCATAAGGAGCGGCCTCCGCAAAATCCCGACTGGTGGTATATACGTTGTGCATCTCTCCTCCGCAAAATCTTTCTACACGGCCCTGTCGGCATCTCCAGATTAAGGACTGCATATGGAGGTAGGAAAAGGAGAGGTGTAAAAAAGGAGCATTTCAGGAAGGGAAGCGGCGCCATTATAAGGAAGATTCTGCAACAATTGGAGCAGGCCGGCCTAGTAACCAAAACCGAAAAGGATGGAAGAATTCTAACGGGAGATGGCCTCTCCTTAATATACCGTTTATCTAACAGAATATTTAGAGATTTAACGAGAAATATGCCTGAGTTAAAAAAATATGTTACCGTAGCTAAATGATTAAAGGGGTGAATTGCTTTGTCCGAAGAGTACAGTGACGAAGAGTTAGAAGCTATAAGGCAGAGAAAACTGCAGGAATTACAACAGAAACTTGAAGAAGCTAAAAGGAGGGAAGCATTAGAAGCAGCTAAAAGGGAAGCTTTAAGGAGAATACTTACACCAAAGGCGAGGAGTAGATTAATGAATTTGAAGATGGTGAGGCCGCAGTTCGCCGAGCAGCTTGAGCTTCAACTAATACAGTTAGCCAATTCAGGTAAAATTCCCATACCCCTCACCGATACGCAATTGAAAAATATACTTCTCCAACTTACAAATAGAAGGAAGCATACCCGTATAATTTTCAGGAGAAAAGTTTAAAGGTGAACTAACATGGCTAAATATAAACCTTTAGGTAAAAAATTGAGACTTTCAAAAGCTTTAAAACAGAACTCGCCGGTTCCATTCTGGGTTGTTGTTAAAACTAGAGGGCGATTCAGGAGACATCCTAAAATGAGAAATTGGAGGAGGAGTAGACTTCAACTATGATCGGGGTGATTTGAATGAGTAGTGAAGAAAAATCGAAGATTGTGGAGGAACGCATATACACTGTTCCACTTAGAATTGCATATTATGTTCCCCGGCCTAAAAGAGCGCCCAGAGCAATCCGCTTCATAAAATCCTTCGTTGAAAGACATTTAAAGAGCGAGAACATTTGGATTTCACCAGAAGTTAACGAAAAAGTGTGGAGTAGTGGAATTCAGAAACCGCCAAGACGGATTAAAATCAGAGTGGTCAAAGAGGAGGATGGATTAGTTAGAGTTTATCTCGCATAAATTAGAGGTTTCAACTTGATTGAGCGAATATCTTTTTATGGTACAGGCAGCATAGGCGTATTCTGCCTTGCAACCGATAATTATGTGATACTTCCTCCAGATCTTCCTGAAAAAACTGTGAAAACTGTGAGCAGTATACTTAAAGTGAAAGTTGTTTCAGCTAAGATCAGCAGCTCAATACTTGTAGGTGTATTCGCAGTTGGAAATTCAAATGGACTATTATTACCATACTTCTGCCCTCAAGAGGACATACAGTATCTTAAATCAACTTTACATATAAATGTAGATTATCTGCCAAGTAAGAAAACTGCTCTGGGAAATATAATTCTTGCCAATGATAAAGCTGCCATTATAAATCCTAAATTGGAATCTTCAGTTAAAAGACATGTTGAAGATATTCTAGGTGTGGAAGCTGTAGCCACATCCATTGCTGGATTTGAAGTTGTCGGTGCAGCGGCAACAGCCACCAATAAGGGTTGCATAGTACATCCCATGGCAACTGAAGAAGAGCTAAAAAATATAAGTGAAATTCTCAAAGTAAAAGTTGATGTGGGAACAGTTAATGCAGGATTCCCCTTCGTAGGTATCGGGCTCGTAGCTAACTCTCATGGAGCTTTGGTGGGAAATTCAACTACGGGCCCTGAACTTGCACATATTGAATATTCGTTAGGATTGGTAGGTGAATAGAATGGAAGTGAAAGTTTACCGTATTGAAGGATTTATGAGGCTTCGGACAGGTAATTGGGCTAAGTTCTCTATGGATATACCTGCTCTGAAGCCTGAAGACGCCATAGAAAGAGCATTTTCAAATATTAGTGGATTACATAAAATTAAACGCTCACATATAAGAGTTAAATCGATCACCGTGATCAATCCACATCGTTCGAAAAATCCGCTTATCAAAAGCTTGTTGGAGTTGAAGGCAGTTGAGTAGTCCTTCTAAAAGAGAGGATAAGATAAATAGGATATATCTTGAACTTAACATGCTTAATTCGCTTGCAGAATCCCTTCAAAAGCAAAGTGAAGTTCTCAACAAATATGTGGCAGATACACAGCTATCAATAGAAACTTTAAATGAGATTAGCAGGATTGGCGAAGGACATAAAGTTCTACTTCCCCTAGGCTCTCAGCTTCTCATCGATGCAACCTTAAATGATACGGAGAACGCCTATCTAAATGTTGGAGCAAAAATTATAGTTAGAAAGCCGATTTCAAATATTAAGGAGTATCTTGAAAAACAGTTGAAACAACTTCAAAAAGAATATATGGCTGCTCAGAAAAAACTTGGAGAGGTTATGAATAGAATTTCACTTCTCCAATCCCAGTTGAATAGTTTAATCCAACAGAAGAGTGGCTGAAGGAGTAAACTTGAATTGTTCAACAGGTTGAAGAAAACTTTCCAACAGGTTTTAACAACCATCTCCATGAAAAATATAACTGAAAAAGATTTGGAACCAGTCTTATTTAATTGGAAACTTCAACTTCTCAGCTGTGATGTTGCATATCAAGTTGCCGAATATTTTGAGGAGAAAGTATTAACCTCTCTGAAAGGGAGGAAAATTTCACGGTTCAATAAGGAATTACCATTAATTGTTAAAAACGCCCTTAAAGAAGCCGTTCTAGACATTGTGAGAAAAGCTGGAACCATGAATTTAACTAAGTTGATTGAGGAGAAAACGTCGAATGAAATTCCCTTCAAAATGGTCTTCGTCGGTGTTAATGGAAGCGGAAAAACCACAACTATAGCGAAATTAGCATATATTTTAAAACGGAAGGATCTTCTCAGCGTATTAGCATGCAGCGACACGTTTAGGGCAGGTGCTGAAGAACAGCTAGCCATACATGCAAATAGACTTAAATTGAAAATGATTAAGCATCAGTATGGTGCAGATCCAGCAGCCGTAGCTTATGATGCTGTTAAATATGCACAATCACATGATCTGCCTGTAGTGTTAATTGACACTGCTGGAAGAATGCAAACCGACAAAGGCTTAATGGATGAACTGAAAAAAATTATACGAGTAATTAACGCTGATCTTGTAGTATTTATAGGAGATGCATTAGCTGGAAATGATGCATTATATCAAGCAGAAATATTCGATAAAGAAGTAGGTATAGACTGTTCAATTATAACTAAAGTCGATGCCGATGTTAAAGGTGGAACCGCCCTCTCAATTCTCTACGCTACGAAGAAACCCATACTTTATCTTGGAGTAGGGCAGAAATATAGCGACCTCATACCATTTACAGTTGACTGGCTGTTAAACAAAATTTTCGGATAACTTTGAAAACGTTAAATGCTATCTTTATAAGCATTTACAGCATAAATTTTTCAGGTGAGCCTATTGCAAAATTTAAGGGGAAGAGATCTACTTACCCTGCAAGATTTTACTTCGGAAGAACTATTCACAATGATCAAATTAGCGGAGAAGATGAAATTAGACTATTACTCAGGAAAAAAAGTCACACCGCTACTGAATGGAAAAACTCTTGGAATGATCTTTCAAAAACCATCTACAAGAACACGGATCTCCTTTGAAGTTGCCATGACCCAGCTAGGTGGCCATGCAATATATCTCAACTGGAACGATCTTCAACTTGGCAGAGGCGAAACCATAGCAGATACAGCTAAAGTGCTAAGCAGATATGTGGACGGCATTATGGCAAGAGTCTTCTCTCATAGAGACCTTGAAATCTTAGCTGAAGCCGCCTCAATTCCAGTTATCAACGGTTTAAGCGATCTATACCATCCCTGTCAGATAATATCCGATATGTTAACCATCTATGAGAAGAAGGGAAGACTGAAAGGAGTAAACTTAACGTTTATTGGAGACGGCGGCAACAATATATGTCACTCTCTTCTAATAGGCTGTTCAAAACTTGGATTGAACATCAAAGTTGCATGTCCAGAAAAATATAAACCGAAAGAGGAAATCCTGAAATTAGCGAATTTAAATGCAGGGAAAAGTGGATCTACAGTGAAAATTACTCATTCGCCTGAAGAAGGCGTTAAAGATGCCGACATAATTTACACAGACGTCTGGGTAAGTATGGGTCAAGAGGAGGAGGCGAAAACGAGGATGAAGATTTTTCCACCATATCAGGTAAATTCAAAGCTCTTAGAGAAGGCTCCTGAAGATGTATTGATTATGCATTGTCTCCCTGCACATAGAGGATATGAAATAACTGATGAAGTAATCGACAGTGAAAAGTCAATAGTGTGGGATCAAGCTGAAAATAGACTTCACGTTCAAAAAGCAGTTCTAGCCCTACTTCTATAATTTTCAATAATGCTTTTATATCTCTTCTTTATTTTTCTAATGGTTGGTGAAGGATTTGGGCGGTTTTAAAGATCAAATTAAACGTGTAATTCATCTTTCACGTAAACCATCCACAAAGGAATTTTTACTCTCACTCAGAATATGCTTTATAGGCCTCATGGTTTTAGGAGCATACGGATTCATAATTCAACTGCTATCAACGGTAATTCAAGCATTACCAACATAGATGGTGATCAAAATGTCTCCCTACTTCGCTGTAAGAACCACTGCAGGACAAGAGAAAAACGCTGCACTATTAATATATGCCAGATGCATCTCCAAAACCCTTCCCATATCAGCTATAATTGCACCCGAAGAAGTTAAAGGCTTCCTATTCCTCGAAACCGAAAACCTGTATATTGTAGAGCAGGCTGTGAAGGGTATAAGACATGTTAAGGGATGGGTTCCAGGCAAAATTGACAAAAAAGAAATAGAATTCTTCCTTACACCTAAATCGCCATTGGAAGGTTTAAGCGTCGGCGACGTCGTGGAAATAATAAGTGGACCTTTCAGGGGAATGAAGGGTAAAGTGACAAGAATAGACGTTGTAAAAGAGGAAGTGACCCTTGAACTCTTGGAAGCTACATATACTCTGCCCATAACGGTTCATGGAGATTCCATAAGAAAACTTTCAAGCTAACTCAAGCTGAAAGGAAAAATATATGAAACAGCTGTTACATTCCCCTTTTAGCTGCAACTTTAAAATTATAGGTGGAATAAGGTGGGTGCAAAGAAAACCTTCAACTTCCTCATTGAAGGAGGAAAAGCAACTGGAGGACCGCCTATAGGTCCCTCATTGGGCCCTCTAGGCGTAAATATAATGGCCATTGTAAATAGAATAAATCAGCTCACAAAAGAGTTTGCTGGAATGCGAGTACCTGTAAAAGTTGAAGTCGATATAGATACCAAAGAATTCGAAGTAACTGTAGGCGTTCCCACCACGGCCGCCCTCATAATCAAAGAGGTAAAGGCTGAAAAGGGTTCAGGCACTCCCCATGAAAAGAAGATTGGCAATCTCACCCTAGAACAAGTAATAAAAATAGCCAAGATAAAGCGACCTCAACTATTAGCCAATTCGCTTAAAGCGGCTGTAAAGGAAATTTTAGGTACATGCGTCAGTATGGGAGTAACTGTTGAAAATAAGGATCCCAAAATGATACAGAAGGAAATAGATGAAGGTATACATGATGAGGTACTATCTAAATATGAGGAGGCTGAATCATAAAATGCCGTCTCTTAAGGAAGCCCTAATAAATGCCATAGAGGATGCTAAGAAGAGATCTAAGAAGAGAAATTTCACCCAGTCAATAGATCTTATAGTTGTTCTCCGCGACGTGGACATGAAAAAACCTGAAAATAGAATAAATGAAAGGGTTCATTTGCCTAATCCCATAGATAAAGAATTGAAGATATGTGTATTCGGAGACGGCGATTTCGCATTGAAAGCAAAGGAAGCTGGAGTCGACAAAATAGTATCCAGAGATGAACTTGAAAGATTAGGTGCAGATAAAAAACTCGCAAAGAAACTGGCTAAGACATATGACATATTCATTGCAAGAGCTGACTTCATGCCGCTTATAGGTAGATATATAGGTTCCGTTCTCGGCCCAAGAGGCAAAATGCCGGAACCCATTCCCCCAACTGGAAATGTTAAAGAAGCAATTGAACATGCAAAAGCAAATTTAAGAATAAGATCTAGAACTCAACCTGTCATTCAATGTAGAATTGGAACTGAAAATATGCCCTCCGAAAAAATTGCAGAAAATGCTGAAGCAGTCATTGCAGCTCTTCAGAGAAAACTTAAAAGCATACATAATATAGGGTCTATTTACGTTAAAACCACTATGGGTCCTCCAATTAAAGTTAAAACATAGGAGGCTTAGCCATGTTGTCTTTAAAAGCAAGGCCCAAAATTAAACCTGAAAAGGTAGCGCAGCTGAAAAATTTAATCTCACTAATAGAGGATCATGAAGTTATTGCAGTGGCGTCTCTACAAGGCTTAAGAGCTAAACAGATGCAGGAGCTGAGAAGGGTTTTAAAGGAAAATGCCATAGTGAAAGTTGCCAAAAACACACTTATGAAGAAAGCCGTTGAACAATGCTCTTCAAGAAAAAAAGCTCTGAAAAAACTGATATCCTATTTAAAAGGACAGAACACATTCATATTTACAAATGAAAACCCATTCTCACTTGCATTGTTACTTGAGAAGCATAAAGTTTTAGCTGAAGCTAAACCAGGCGATATTGCTCCCAAAGACATCATTATCAATGCAGGTAACACCGGCATAACACCAGGCCCTTTGATGAGCAAATTCAGCATGTTCAAAGTGCCAGTAAAGATTGAGGAAGGCTCCATATGGGTGACAAAAGACACAGTAGTAGCTAAGAAGGGAGATGTGATTTCAGCAGATCTAGCGGAACTACTTAAAAGATTAAATATAAAACCTATGGAAGTTAAGTTGAAACTTAAAGTCGCCTATTTTAACGGTCAATTGATAACAGCTGAAAACCTTTACTTAAACTTAAGAGACTATAGGGAAAAATTAATTAGAGCTCATAGAATAGCTCTAGCTCTATCATTGGAAGCCTCAATAGTTACATCTACAACTGCTCCGTTAATCATCGGTAAAGCCGTGAAAATTGCTAAATATTTGGCTTCAGAAATAGCATTTCCAGAACCAACAGCATTGAAATCATCCATAAGAATGGCATATATACGAGCATTTTCCCTCGCCGTTAAACTATCCGAAAAAGCGCCAGAATTGAATATAATTTCCCTGCAACCCACAGCTGCTCCACCAGCTGAAGCTGAAAAGAGAGAGGAAGAGAAGAAAAAAGAAGAAGAAGAGAAGAAAGAAGAAGAGGTAGCTGAAGGCCTAGCAGCACTATTCGGACCAACCTAAACTCGA
>Ga0180301_10001088_pt1 | contig 21254 bp, 24 predicted proteins | sample GuaBasSediGuay16_FD_121797 | JGI IMG/M metagenome (GOLD analysis project Ga0180301, IMG submission 121797) | Subseafloor sediment microbial communities from Guaymas Basin, Gulf of California, Mexico - Guay16, Core 4569-2, 12-15 cm | ecosystem: Environmental > Aquatic > Marine > Hydrothermal...
AATTAGTATATAATGTATATTAGAGGATTAAACGCTACATAATTATAGTATTATCTTGATTATACTCTAGTAAAAAATGATAGAGGTGTATATGTTTTTGTCTAAGAAGTTGAAAAGTGCTAGCCAGCCCGAAACAGAAGAGGGTCTTCAATATCATTTGAGAGTTAAACCAGGCGATGTATCTCGTTATGTTTTAGTTCCTGGGGATCCTGAAAGAGTTAAGAGAATTGCAAGTTTCTGGAATGAGGCATGGCATGTTGCTAGTCATCGTGAATATACAACATATACTGGCCGGTATAAAGGAGTGTTGATTAGTGCAACTAGTACAGGTATAGGTTCTCCGTCAACGGCTATTGCTATTGAAGAGTTACTTAGGGTTGGAGCTGATACATTTATACGTGTTGGTACAACTGGCGCGCTCCATAGATGGATTGGTGTTGGAGACATTATCATATCTACTGGCGCTGTCAGGCTGGAGGGTACCAGTAAACAGTATGTTATACCCGAATACCCAGCTATAGCTAGTTATGACGTGGTATTAGCATTAATTGAAGCTGCTGAAATACTTGGTGTAAAATATCATGTTGGATTATCAGCATCGACTGATTCGTTTTACGTTGGCCAGGAGAGACCTGGATATAGAGGTTATTTACCGCCATTTGATAGGGGTCTCGTAGAATTCCTTAAGAGCACTAATGTACTTAATTTCGAGATGGAGGCTGCAACGATTTTCACATTAGCAGGTGTCTATGGATTCCGTGCAGGTATGGTTTGTGCAGCTATCGCTAATCGTGAGACAGAGGAATTCATTGTTGATGCTGGTGTTGATGACGCTATTCGTGTAGCTAATGAAGCTGTAAAGATACTCAATGAATGGGATAATCTCAGAGAAGAGTTTGGAAAGAAATACATTTCTCCCTCTTTACTAAAGTATTGGTTAGAGAAGAGAAGGAGCTAATGATGAAATATGCCTAGGACTAAAATGATCCATGTAGCCGTAGGTAATCTAAATATAGACATTTCACTATATGCTGATAAGCTTCCAGGACCAGATGAGGCTATAGTATCAAGTGACGCAACTATTGGTGCTGGTGGTGCAGCCTCCAATTATGCTATTGCTGTAACACACTATGGACATAGAGCTTACCTCATTGCTACGACCTCTAGTTACTCATTTGTTGACCACGTATTAATTGATCTTGAAAGACACGGTGTTAACGTAGCATATGTGAAGAGAGTTGAAGGAGTGCCAGGTATAGTATCTGTTATTGTTGATCAGAGGAGCGGAGAGAGGATCATGGTTAAATACAGGGGTGTAAACTCATTATTATCACCAAATGATGTACCACGTGAACTCCTTAAGAATGCAAATATAGTTCATATAGCTAGTGTAGAGCCTAGCGTAGCCATCGAGATTGCCCGAAGAGCTAGCAGTTTAGGTATTCTTGTAAGCTACGACCCTGGTAGCGGGGCTTTTGAGGCAAGAAATAAGGTTCTTGAAGCAATAAAGTATTCAAATATAGTATTTTTGAACCGTAGTGAGGCTAAAGAACTAGTAGGATCTAACTTACATAAATTGCTTGATATAGGTGCTGATATAGCCGTTATAAAGCGCGGGCCAGGCGGAGCGTATGCATTACTTCCAGGGGATATGGTATATCATGGTCTTTCGAAGCCCATAAGACCGGTAGTTGATACAACCGGGGCTGGTGATGCATTTGCAGCATTCTTTAATGCTGTCTATCTAGAGAGTCATGATGTTGGTAAAGCATTACAATACGGTGTTGCAGCAGCGACACTGAAGATCTCTTGTCGTGGCAGCCGATTATGTTATGATAGGAGTCTATTTAATAAGCAATTAAATGAAACTGTTATAGAAGTCCTAAAGAATCCTCCTGAATGGGTATTAGAAGATTAGTTCATTTGGAGGCTATAATATAATGCCGTTTAAAACCAGGGATCCATATGGATATTTGATAAAAACATTTGGTAATAAGATAAGAGAATGCTTATTTGCTAAAGGATTATCGATTGACCTAACTGAGATTACTAGGCAAATTGTTGAGCCACCATCTCCAGAAATGGGGGATCTAGGTATACCTCTCCATAGATATGCTAAGAAGGCTGGTATTAGTCCAAAACAATTAGCTATGGAATGCCAAGATTATGTAGTGGATATCGAAGGTATCAGAGATATTAAAGCTATTAATGGCTATCTTAACGTTTTCTATGATAATTCATATCTTACTGTGTTAACGTTTGAATCTTTAAAAACTTATACTAATTATGGATTTAATCCAATAGAGAATCCATTAAAGATCATTGTTGAGCATACAAGTGCCAATCCCATACATCCATTGCATATAGGCCATGCACGTAATTCATTTATAGGAGATACACTAGCCAAGTTACTTATAAATCGTGGACATATAGTACAAACAAGATTCTATATAGATGATACTGGTAGGCAAGCTGCAATACTTGCACTAGGCTATAAATTGCTTGGAGAACCCGATCCTCCGAATGACGTTAAGTCTGATGAATGGCTTGGCAGGATTTATGCTTTGACTAATTTATTAATAGAGCTTAAGAAAGTACGTAATGAGATAAAGAACATTGAGATAAAGATTAAAGCAGAATTTGTTGATGAAGATGAGGTTGAACGATATAGATCCCTTATAGCTAAACAAGATAGAATTGCAGCTGACATAGGCAGATTATGGGAATTGGATAAGGAGTTATTTGACAAGTTAAGTAAGGCTATTATGGAGTATGAAGGAGATCTTGAGGATGAGATTAGAAGGATCATGCTTTCTTACGAGATAGGAGAGGATTGGGCTAAGAGACTCGTTAGAAAAGTTGTTGAAATAGCTCTAAAGGGAATTCGAGAAACACTGGATAAGCTTAACATAGAGTTTGATAAGTGGGATTATGAAAGCGATCTTGTATGGAACGGTTATGTTGACCAAGTTATTATGAAAGCTAGAGAAACACCATACTTTACAATTTATAAAGGGGCTGAGGCTCTAGATCTGCCTAAGTTAGCTAGCGATAGAGAATTGCTTAAGAGACTCGGCATCAGGATACGTGGAGAGATACCACCGCTTATACTTAGAAGAAGTGATGGTACGACACTTTATACTACACGTGATATAGCATATACTATTTATAAATTTAGGGATTTTAATGCAGATAAAGTCATTAATGTAATCGGTGGGGAGCAAAGATTACCTCAGGCTCAGATTAAACTTGCCTTATATGCTCTAGGTTATCATAGGGAGGCTGAAAACCTTATCACATACATCTATGAAATGGTAAATATACCTAGTATGAAAATGAGTAGCCGTAGGTATCGTATAATAACTCTTGACTGGCTACTTAACGAGCTATATACAAGGGCTAAGGAAGAAGTCGATAAAAGGAGATCAGATCTTAATGAAGATAAAAGGAAAGAGATAGCATGGGGAATAGCGGTAGCAGCTGCAAAGTTTACAATGGCAAGCTATGATCCGCTTAAACCACTTACATTTAATTTCGACAAGGCACTGAATATTAGCGAGAATAGCGCTCCCTATCTTATGTATACATATGCTAGAGCGAATAGTGTTCTTAGGAAGGCTAAATATATTGATTGGGACAGTATAGATTATACTAAGGTAGGCAATGATATAAAGAAAAGATTATTATGGCTCATTATGAAATATCCATGGATAGCTGGAAAAGCAGCAGATGATCTATCGCCTGAACTATTAGCTAATCATCTACTTAAAATAGCTGATACCTTTAATAAATGGTATGAAATGGAGAGGATCATTGACGAAAAAGATACAGGGTATCTTAATCTTAAGTTGGCATTGACATATGGTGTAAAACAGACATTAGAACATGGACTTAAAACATTTGGTATAAAGCCATTGTCCCAAGTATAAGATTTTAATTGAACTATTTATTCAGAGGAGGTGCATTTCTACATCTATATAATTCGAGCCAGGTTGATTTCATCATCCAATATATACTTAATATTTAGGTCTGTAATATTTTTCTGAGACAATATTATTATAAAAAAGAGACCCAGTTATTCATAGAAATATCAACTATAATCCTTAAAATATATTTGAATCACTTGTACTAGGTGTTTAAGTACTATGGAGTCTATGAGAATTAGAGTGTACCCAAATAATAGAGTTAAGGAGATCATAGCTGCAATACCTAAGGGACACACTCATTTAAGACTGGCTCTTATATTAGATGATCAAGTAGTAGTCTTACATGAAGCTACAGTTGCAGCTATTGTAAGGGCATATACAAATATAGTTCTACATCCAAGTAGAAAGGGGATAAGGCTTCTAGGTAAATACATGGATCTCAATGAAAGGAAACATGGATATGCAAAATACCAGCTTATAGAAGATACTGAATACAGTGAGGATGATGCAGTGAAAGCTATAATGAATTTTTTGGGGATGAAGACATGATTAAGTATGAAGTTGCAGAAGATGTTGAAAAACTTGCAAGGGACATTGTATACAGGTTATCGGAATATTTTGGACATATAGATATCAACAGAGTAAAGTTCATTAGGAGCGTTGGAAGTCGTTCATCAGCTGTTGCCCGTATTCATGGGCTTCCACGTATATGGAGATACGTATTGAATATAGAGCCTATGTACATTATTGAAGTTATAAGTGAGAAATATGATCATTTAAGCACTCAAGAGAAGGTAAAGATCATTATACATGAACTGTTGCATATACCAGCTAAGTTTAGTGGAGGCCTTAGACCCCATGGAAAATACGTAAACCATAGAATTGTAAATAAACTACTAAGAGCTTATCTTAGGCGTAGGGAATAGATATTTTTAATAATAAATCTATAAATCCATATGGGTGGAACTTATTGAAACTCTATGAATATGAAGCTAAGGAAATAGCCCGCAAATATGGGCTCCCAGTACCAGATGGATATCCTGCATCGACTCCGGAAGAAGCTTATGAGATTGCTAAGAGACTTAACTGTGAAGTAGCTATTAAGTCCCAGGTACTTGTTGGTAGGAGAGGTCTTGCTGGTGGTATAAAATTTGCTAAGACACCTGAGGAAGCTCGTGAAATGGCTACTAGGCTTCTCGGCTCGTTAATTCGAGGTGTCCCTGTTGAGAAGATACTTGTCGAGAGGAAGGCATGTATTAGTCGCGAGTATTATTTATCTCTTACTGTTGATCGTTCCACGAGATCCATTGCATTACTAGCATCTACATTGGGTGGAGTTGAAATAGAGGAGCTTGTTAAGGAGCATCCAGAAGCTCTTATGAGGATAAATATTGATCCGTCAATAGGTATTAAGCCTTACATGGCTAGGTGGATTGCCGAATTCTTTGGATTAGGCAAGGATTTCTGGGGCAAGCTTTGGAATTTTATCGATTCTATGTGGAGGATTATGAGGGATCTTGATGCAGAACTTGTAGAGTTTAATCCACTAGTATTGACATGCGATAACGATCTTCTTGCTGTTGATGCTAAGATAATAGTTGATGATAATTCGCTATATAGGCATAAAGAGTTTCTTGAGAAAGCTTTTAGAGAATATAGTGAACTAGAGGCTCTTGCTAAACAACATGGTTTCTCTTACGTAGAGCTTGAAGGGAACATTGGTATCCTTTGTAATGGAGCAGGGCTTACAATGGCTACAATGGATCTTGTTAAGTTATTTGGTGGCGAGCCAGCTAATTTCCTTGATATAGGAGGCGGTGCACGTAGAGAACGTGTTAAAGAAGCTGTGAAAATATTATTAAAGCATCCAAAAGTCAAGGTATTATTGGTAAACATATTCGGTGGTATAACTAGATGCGATGAAGTTGCAGCAGGTATTGTTGAAGCGTTAGAGGAGATAGGATCTACTAAGCCTATAGTTGTCAGGCTTCTTGGTACCAATGAAGAAGAAGGTAGGAGAATTCTTGAAGAGAATAAGATACCCATGTATAATGAATTAAAAGAAGCTGTTCTTAAAGCTGTAGAACTCTCTAAGGGGTGATTATGTATGGCCATAATAATTGATAAGAATACACGTCTCCTTGTACAGGGTATAACTGGTAAAGAAGGAAGTTTCCATACGAAACTTATGCTAGAATATGGTACAAAAGTTGTAGCAGGCGTAACTCCAGGTAAGGAAGGACAGCAAGTACATGGTGTACCTGTTTACAATACCATTAAGAAAGCTTTAAAGAAGCATCCAGAAATTAATACTAGCATAATATTTGTACCAGCTCGTTTTACAATGGATGCTGTCTATGAAGCTATTGATGCTGGGATAGAAAAGATCATTGTCATAACAGAGGGTGTACCACTATGGGACGAGCTAATGTTTGTAACTCATGCCCGTAGGCATGGAGTAGTTATTGTTGGGCCTAATACCCCTGGGGTAATATCACCGGGTAAGGCTAAAGTTGGCATCATGCCTGGACATGTATTTAAGGAAGGGTCTATTGGAGTTGTTTCCCGTAGTGGTACATTAACCTATGAAATATCACGTGAAATTGTTAGAGTTGGTTTCGGCGAATCAACTGTAATAGGTATTGGAGGAGATCCTGTTACTGGACTAGACTTTATAGATGTATATAAGATGTTTCTAGAAGATCCTGAAACAAACGCCATTGTTATTATTGGAGAGATCGGTGGTGATGCAGAAGAGAGATTAGCACATTACATTAGAAAACATGGTTTAGAAAAACCAGTTATAGCCTATGTTGCAGGTATGACTGCGCCTCCCGGTAAACGGATGGGACATGCCGGCGCAATAATATCCATGGGTATGGGTGACTGGGCCTCTAAGAAAAGGGCATTTGAAGATGTCGGAGTGCCTGTTGCAAGGACTCCATGGGAAATCGGTGAATTACTGAGAAAATACCTTGTAAAGTAGACGGGATAACTTATTTTATCTACATTCAATAAAAATATCTAATGAAAATATATAAAGGCCTAAATTCATTGCAAGGTGTATAACCGTGTCTACATTAGTGAAAGAATATGATTCGTTTTCAGCATTGCTTAAGGCGATTGATGAACAGCTAAACAACTTGAGGCAGCAATTAGCTAATTACTTGAGAAGGCTAGAAGATGTAAGAGCTAAAGCTGAGCAAGAGAGGAAGTTTAAGGAATTCCTAAAGACATTAACTGGGGAAGAAACGCCTCCTACTCAAGGGAAAATAGTTGATCTTAAGGACATAAAACTCTACATAAATCCGGGTGCTGAATCTGAATCTGCTCTTCTTGAGGATCTCATTGACAGGATTAACAGATCAATACAGGCTCTACAGACAGCACGTAAGTATTTAGAACCTTTAGCGGGATTCGATATTGAGGCTAAAATAGTAGTTTTATATAAGGAGGGAGTTCCATCAGCCATTATAATAAGATACTAGGTATAACTTAATCTTATTTTTCGAATAATTTTTAACCCTAATATAGTTCTTATAATGACTAGCTAGAAACATATGGGGTGTTTTGTTTATGAGTGTATATGAGAAAATAGGGCATGGAACTAAAGCTCCTGAATATGTTAACGTGGTTATAGAGATTCCTCTTGGAAGCTACATAAAATATGAAGTAGATAAGGAGACCGGATTATTACTTGTCGACAGGATCCTGTATACTGCTACGCATTATCCATTTAATTATGGTTTTATACCAGCTACTCTAGAAGAAGACGGCGATCCCGTTGATGTATTAGTACTAGGTTATGAACCATTGCTTCCAGGCTCAGTTATTGAAGTTAAACCAATCGGCATCTTAGAAATGGAAGATGAAGAAGGCCCAGACGCTAAGATCATTGCCATTCCCAAGGAAAAAATCGATCCTAGATTTAAGGAAATTAACGACATAGATGATATTCCAAAAGCTATCAAGGATAAAATAAAACATTTCTTCGAGCATTATAAAGAGCTAGAACCAGGTAAATGGGTAAAGGTTACTGGCTGGAAGGGCAGAGAAGAAGCTCTTAAGAGAATAGAGGCAGCTATTAGGCGTTATAGGGAGAAGCATTGATCATTAAAATTATTTTTGCAACTTTATTCTTATTCTTTATTATTTTACCATTAAATAATGTAGTTGCTTCTGCATACAATCAAGTTACGTTAAATTATATATTTACTGTTTTATCTAATGTTGTAGATAGTGTTTATCTAATAAAGGTATATTACAATCCTATAAATAGATCGGCTACATTATCAAGTCAGATAGTAGTTCAAGAACTTACTATACATATTTATTTAAGAGGTATTAATAGAAATGATTTTTTAAGGAAAATATTTGGTTCCATTATGGATAAGTGGATCAAAATACCTCTAATTAAACCAATAGATGAGATAGCCACATATTCTAGAAGATACTTATCAATTAACAAATACATAGTAGAGACAGCCATGATAAACACTAATGGCCTTATTGAATACCGTGATCTTTATCAAGGCCTTTTAGTTGCTGGAGAAGCAATATATTCTATAGTAATATCTGTAGACGGTAAACAAGTAGATCTAGGCTATTTTATTATAAAATTTCAACTAGATGACATTGAACCAAGCGGATATATTGAGGAATTATCGCTTATAAACTATCCATCAAAACACTATGTATACGTATTGCTTATACCAGCTACGTTGCTTCTAGCTTTATCAATAGGAACTTTAAGCAAGTGGAGATACTATATGATAATATAGCGTTGTAGTCAGAATGGCTCTTCCCAATCATCGCTCCTGCTCATTCGTCGCAGGCGCTCTTCATCCATGTTAAGTAGTTTCTCTTGAAGGGATTTAAAATTCATTCTGCAAATTCATAAATATACTTATTATTACGTGTATTAGGCAAAACAATTGATGGTATACCAAGCTCGGTCCATATACTTTCAGCTAATTGATACGGAGAACCTCCTCGAGCATTTTCCACGACAACTAATCTTGGTTTAGCCATTTTAACATATCCAATTAAATCGTCATAATCAGAATGATCACTGAACGCTACAAGCCATGTATTAGAATCTATTCTTCTTATTGGTTCTCTAAACTCCCAACCGGAAAGTATTATATTTAAGCCTTCACGTAGATTTCTATGCCCAGCTTTACTCATGTGTAAGAATATGACGTATCTATTAGTATTTCTAAGAAGTTTTCTTCCATCAAGAGAAAACATATTGTAATATTCACCTATTTTTCCACCATATTTTTCAACGATCTTTGTAACACGATACATTTTAGGAGGCATAAGAAAAGGATCATAGATTTTATTTTCTCTAAGTATCTTCATAACTTCTTGTAATTTACCATAATATCCATATATAGCAACAGGCCCTCCATTTTCTAAGCCCTCGATGACTATGTCAATGAGTAGTTGTTCAACTTCTTTTTTAAATGGCCTTCTATACTCTGGGCTTCCATAAGTAGACTCTATAACAAGTACATCTAAATCTCTCATTACAGGCGTACCTTCAAGTTTAAAATCGCCTGTATATCCTATCCTGTAACTATTTGTCTCTACTAGTACTTGAGCAGCACCAATTATATGATTAGCTTTTATTAAAGTAATTTTTTCATCGTTAAAAACAACCTCATTATCGTAATCCAACGGTATAGATTTTCTTCTAAGAATATACTTATGTGTGGAACGGAGATTAGATAACTCATATATGAGTTCTAAAGTTGAAGGGGTTGCAATTATTACGGAACATTGATTGATACTGTCTCTTAGTCCTCTCATATGATCGCTATGGGCATGCGTTATTACACGTATAAGTCTATTCCAATGTCCATCTATAGTAAAGTTTCTTCCTAACAGTACTGCCCCATTCTCTTTAACATCAACCAGCTTTCCAATGATCTTGGAAAAATCTCTGTATTTACTCACAGCAACCCCTCTCTTATATAATTAGGTTTTACATGTAGAAATAATCCTGTCTCCAAATATTATTTCCTTCTAATAAATGGAAGCAAGACTATTGTCTTTAAGCAATAATATGAATGTATTAATAATCCTACGAAAGGAGCTAAAATATAACGTAACTTTGGCTCAAGAATATACTTTCTCGATCCTATAAAGAGAGCTAATGAAAATAATATTGGTAGAGACAATATTGTTAATCCTATTTTCCAATGAAATGGAATCAGTAATGAACCAAGAACTATAAGGCCTAGAAACGTAATCCATAATATACAATCAATAGGAAATATACCTATATCTTTACATACTTCAGCCACTCCTCTTGATCTATAATTTTGCCATTTTATAACTTCCATTAACTTCTTAGGAAGTGAAACATAAACTTGGCTCTCTCTAGATATACAATGTTTTAATTTAATTCCTTTTTTCAATAATAATAATGAGTATCCATAATCTTCAGCTCTTTTACTAACCGGATATAATGCCTTATGATAAATACTTGTTTTTTCTCCCCGATTATTTCCAGGTATATGTCTATTCTTAATCCAAGGGAAAACTAAATGTATAGAGTGATACCAAGCATATGCGTGAGACCAAAATCCATTTGTTATAATTGGGACGCCGCCAACAACGTCACAGCCATTATTAAAACTCTTTAAAAAACCCTCAATATACTTACTATTATAGACATTTTCCGAGTCTCCCCAAATCACAACATCATATCCGTTTTCAAGAGCATATAATGATGCTTCAAGCCTGGCATAGCCTGTTCCACCAAGTGTTTTCTGAATACGAAACTTAATACATGGATAATTCTCAGAGAATGATAATGTTACTTCCTTAGAATGATCTTTTGAACCACCATCCATAACAAGTACATCGAATTCCTCACAAATAGATACAGTTTGCCTAGTTAGCGAGTCCAATGTTTTTCTAAGTCCTTCTGCATTATCTTTATTTAGTATTACAACAAGCGTTTTCATGCTAGACACCAAAAGATCTGGTCATAAATTTCCTATTAGTTTCCATGGACTCTTTCCAGATGTGATCCATATTTAAGTATTTCCATGAGCCAAATCTTCCATGGACATATATTCCTTTGTTATTTATGTATTCTAAAACCGTTTTTATCGAACTTGAATAATATTGGTTATAAACTATATATGCATATTTCCATCGCCATAACCCATAGACTTCAACATCTTTTTCGTTCAATAACTTAAGTTCACTTAATTGATCAATAACTTCATTAATAATAGATTTATCTCCTCTTCTAATGAATGATTTATCCCGCGGATCATATGATATTTCAGCTATAATACTATGGGAGCCCCTCGGAGCCATGTTGGGACTATAATTACTTAAAAAGGCTATTCTATGGAAAATGATCTCTTTTTGTGGAAAATAAATCCAGTGAATATTTTTAATTTTAGGAGAACCTTTAACTCCAATACCTACAACAATCAAAGAATTATAATCGAGATTATCAATAGCACTTCGAACGTTGTTCGACACATCATTAAATAAATTAATTAGCTCAGTTAAAGGTATAGTTGAGAATACATAATCAGCTTCAAAGGACTTATTGTTACTGGAGATAATGAACTTGCCATCTTCATGATCAATCCTATTTATAGGTGTCTTACAGTATATTTTTCCTTTATATTTTTTAATAAAATATACTAACTTATTGATGAAGAATTCAATGCCATTCATTAATGGATAGAAAAAGTTTATTTGATGTTTATATCCTTCAGTGGGTATTCCTACTGCTGACTTTATAATATCATCTAAAGGAGGATGAGGTACTCGCCCTTTTACCCACTCTAAGGAAAGGCTTCGTAGGTCTCTCTTCCATATTTTTTCATTATAGGGAATAAGATATCTTCTTGATAATTCTTTTCCAAAAACATATATGAACCATTCATATAGATTCTTTGGTTTTTCAAGCACTCCTTTTCCTCTTTTTATATATGTTTCAATAATATCCTTCAATATAATGTATCTCTCATATGGGGAAAGAGCGTATATGCCATTCTCAAAGGGATACTTTATAAGAGATCCATTATAATAAATGAATGTATTTCTATAATGTTTAACTAAGTTTTCTCTTCCAAGAAAATTAATCATGCTATTTAAAATATTTTTATCCTTAGAGAAAATTATATGGGAACCTCCAATATCAAATGTATATCCATCGATATTGATAGATTTAAGTAATCCGCCAGGCTTATCAGTAGCTTCTAAAACTATAACATCTAAGTTATTTTTGGCAAAGTTATAAGCCAATGATAATCCAGCTAGTCCTGCACCTAGTACGGCTATAGTCCTAGTCCTCTTCAATGATTCTACACCGCATACTACTTGAGATATCTACTTATCCAGAATAGTTAAGTATAGACAAATATTTATTATTACTCGATCAACTCTTTTGAAACAGGCCTCCATTTTCTGCTGGTTGAGTCATAGTATATTAATCCGCTTTCCTTAAGCTTTGTGAATAGTTTATATTCAGTCTTTGTTAGTATGATTTTAATCTGCTCATCATTACTCGTACTTATCTCTTTAAATAATTTCCTAGTGAACTTGCTCCAGAAATCCCGATCAACAGCTATTCTCTCATCTTTTGCCTCAATAATCTTAGCTCCCTCTCTCTCAAGGTAAGCAAAGAAGCGATCCTTATTTCTTAGCCATCGTAATTCACTTTCAAAAATAGCCCCTTCTTCCTTAAGTCTTTCAATACCTGTTTTTCTATGTGGTATTTCCTTTTTCTCTCTAGGCACTTCACTGATCCTTGCAACTTTTTTCTCGATCTCACCAATTTTTTCTTCTACACTCTCAAGTCGCTCTACAATATCAGCTATTTTAGAAGATAATCTTGATATTTCTGCTGTAACTGGGTTAATTAGATCTTGTGTTTTCCTAAGCAATCTGGTCTCTAGTTTTGAATAATCAATTTCGGGTAAATTCTCAAGTCTCTTTGCTATCTCTTTTAATTGCTTCTCTACCCTATCTATTCTTGATGGATACTCTTCTAGACCTAGTTCCTTCATGATAATGGACTTTACATAGTCTGATAATAATTTATATCCTTCAACTCTACTTCGCTCTACTAATCGAACATAGATATCATATGGTAATTTTATAATGATCATTTTTTCTTTTTTGTCTATCTTTCTAGTCATGGATGTACACCATATTCTCTAAATAATATGATTAGTTATCCACGTAAATAATGATATCCTTTAATAAGACGCTTTATTAGGTAATATATTAATAGATGATTAACTAGATGATGAGGGCTGTACTCCCGGATTGGTGAAGAAGCCTTTAAGTACTGATCACTAGAGGTGTATATAGTTTGAAATTACTGTTTAGTGACGCTCATTGCCATTCTAATCCTATATTGGGTTTTGGAGCCAAGAGAATTGCTAGGAAATTTAAGAATGTTGGTGGCTGGTTCATTGCATTAATAGGTCTTCCGCCTCATCATTATGGTTTTAATGAGCTCGGTATTGATGCTCATTTAAAGGCGTATCAAATAGCTATTGAAGAAGCACGTAAGATTAGAGAAGAAGGTATTAAAACAGTTGTTCTTGTTGGTTTTCATCCTGCAGAAATTGATCGTTATTTTAAGGCTGGATGGGATCTTGAAAAGATAATTTCTCTAGGTAAGAGACTTATAGATGAGATAGTTAAGTTATATAAAATGGGCCTAATTAATGGGATCGGTGAAGTTGGTAGACAACATTATAGTACTGCACCATCTAGATTCGTTGCTTCAGAAATAATTATGTGGTATGCATTAGAGGTTGCTAGAGATCATAATATGATCGTGCATCTTCACCTTGAACGGGGTGGTTATTCAACTATTGAGTCAATTAGACTAATTACTAGGAAAATAGGTATTCCTAAGGATAAGGTATTTCTTCATCACTTGTCTCATAATGAAGCTATATGGTCTGAAAAACAGGGTTTCTGGTACACGGTGCCAGCTAAGAAAAAGATTTATCATAAAATATTTGTTCAAAAGCCATTTCTTGTTTTAACAGAGTCAGATTTTATAGATGATCCAAGAAGACCAGGTGTCTCATCTTATCCATGGGATATCGTTACCCGATTAAATGAATTATTAGAAGAAGGTATTATTGATGAAGACTATATTTATCGTATCGAAGTTGATAATATTATTAAAGCTTATAATGTAGAGCCTCCATAGTCTTGTATACTGATTATATTCTTCTTTATTTCAATAATGTTTTCATTCCTTTTCTCAAGTATATGTATATATATTTTTATACTCTTACATATGATACTATTTAATTCCTTTGCATACCTTACAGCTTCAGATATGTTTTCTAATTCAACCACTACGTCCAAGCAACGTGGTATTTTAATACGGTATAGCAAAGTATTTCACCAATATAGTATCCATGTATTATTTGGTATATGGCCTTGACTCGTTGCAGTATATGTGGTATTGCAAATGCAGAATATAAATGTAGGATTTGCGGCAGACTTGTATGCAGTCGGGATTATATAAAGTCTCAAGGCATATGTCTTATATGTAAAGATACTATGTGTGAGATATGCGGTAAGTACTTATCGATAGGATACTGTATGATATGCGGTAGAATTGGATGTGAGGATTGTTTAGTTCAGGTTTCAACAGTAGCATATGTGTGTAAGAAATGTATTCAGGAGGGAAGATATAAGTTTGAAATTAGGGGAAGGTAAGCCTCCAAGACATGTACTTGAGAATATAATATTTAGATATAAAGGCGCATTTGATCCTGATGTAGTGCAAGGCCCGAGTATAGGTGAAGATGCTGGTATTGTAAGAGCTGGAGACGGATTTATAGTTGCTCACAGCGATCCTATAACCGCTGCTGAAAAATACATTGGATGGCTTGCAGTTCATGTTGCATCTAACGACGTTGCAGTTCGAGGAGTACAGCCAAGATGGCTCTTATTGACAATATTAATGCCTCCCGGTAGTAGCACTGTTTTATTAGAAGAAATAGCTAGAGATGCTGATACTGCAGCCAAATCCATTAACGCTGCAATCATAGGTGGACATACAGAAGTTACTCCCGGTATTCCAAGACCTATAGTTATAACAACAGCTATAGGATTTACGCGAGGAAGAGTGATTAGAACCTGTGATGCTCAGCCTGGAGATAAAGTTTTTATCATTGGACGTGTCGGTGGCGAAGGTGTAAGTGTGATAGCTTCTGATTTTAGGGACTTATTGATCAGGAAAGGTCTTTCCATGAATTTAATAAATAAAGCTTCTGAATTTATTAAGGACATTAGCGTTGTTGATAAGGCTATGGCTATTAAAAAATATGTATCAGCAATGCATGATCCCACTGAAGGAGGAATTTTAGAGGCGTTATATGAAGTTGCTATTGCAAGTAATAATACCATATACATTGATCTTAATAAAGTAAAGCTTGATCCTATTGTAGAGAAGATAACAAGCGCATTAAATATAGATCCTTATAAATTGCTGAGCAGCGGCTCACTAATCGTTACAGTCCCTAACTCTTATGTTAATGATGTTATTAATATCTTGGAAACACGCGGCTATTCCTATTCACAATGTGGTGAAGTTAAAGAGGGTAAACCAAGGCTTATCATTAAACGTGGAGATGAAGTAGAGCTTTTAGAAAACATGGTTGTTGATGAAATTTATAGGTTATGGAAGTAACTAATATATTCAATTTATTCCATTACTATATAAAGCCAAAGTATATAGGTGATAGAAATGGTTAATGGTGGTCAACTAGTTAATGAAGCATTGAATGTACTTTCTTCATTTAGAAACGTTATAGAAAACAAGATCTTATCTAAATCAGCATCGCTTAAACCCCAAGTTATAAGTATTTCTCAGAAACTCGTTGACATATCAACTATGCTTTTTAGACTATTTGAATCAATATCTAAGTTCGTATCAAATAAAGATCCCGGAACCACCGTAGTACCTAGTACATGGTGGTCTATATCGATTTACAGCGATCGCATAGTTATTACAAGACATAAACCGGGGGTTGTAAGCGTAGCCTATGTTAAGGATGATGAGAAGATTATATTTAAGACTAAATATATTAAATTAGAACTTCAACGAGGCATAATTAAATTACAGAAGAGAGGATTAAAACTAGAACTTGATCCCAGCGATCTTGAAGATATAGCTAGGAAATTATCGGATATAAAATATGTTCTTAGAGATGTTGCAGGAGATCTAGAACTATTGATCTATAATGCTGAGAAGAAATTTTCTAAATAATATAATTGAAAAAACACTACGATAAAAGACAATTGTTTTAAAAATACTGTTTAGCTAAAAGCTATGGTGTCTGTGGTACAGTATTAGCTTCACTAGATGAGGCTATAAGACTTGGTAGTTCTGGGAATTTCTCCTTCATCCTCTGTTCTGCAACAATCTTTGCTTCCTCAAATATCCTCTTGGCTTCACTACTCATGGATATACCAGCTTCTCCGCCAAGGTCTATACCAGTAGCGCTCATTACCATACTTAGGTCATTTACGGCCATGTTAAGGTCGATCCATACATCTGGTGCAATACCGCGTAATATGTTTGCAGCCTCCTTGATCACTCCTACAACAGGTATTACTGCTGTAAATGCTTCTCCGATCATTACGAATGTCTCTAGTCTAAGGCTTGCTTGTTCTAGTACATATTCTACAGTTAATAGCTGGCGTGCAACTTTTCTTATTTCAGCAACCTCGTTAGCATAGATCTTTGCATGTACTTCATCCTTTCTCATGAGTGCTTCAACAGCTCTCTCAAAAAGCTCGCGGTCTCTATCATTGAGTCTGTCAATATAAGCTCTAACTCTACTTAATGCAGACTTTATTCTGTAATGAGCCATAACGGCTTTTCTTGCAAGGGGTTCTCTTTCATTCTTAAATAAGTTTCTAAGCTTATCAGCTATTGTTGGCTCATTTGAGCCATACCAGTTTTTAATGAATGAGTTTGAATCCATCCTACTCTCCACCATGGACTTATCTTCTATATTGGTATCTAGGATTATGGTAGGGATTTAAAACCGAGGGCCTAAGGAACACCTAGGATTTATTAGTTTGAAGTACGATATAGTTGAAATGCCTATTAGTTAATGGATTAGTAGGTGGTTGCCATGGGTTCTCCTAGGAAAGTGGTTATAATTGGGGCTGGAGGAAGAGATTTCCATAACTTTAATGTATATTTTAGAGATAATCCAGAGTATCGAGTAATAGCATTTCTAGCTACCCAAATTCCTGGTATAACGGGTAAAAGATATCCACCTAGTTTAGCCGGTAAATTATATAGTGATGGTATACCTATTTTGTCTATAGATGCACTTGATGATATTGTTAAGGTATATGGAGTCGATGAAATTGTTCTTAGCTTCAGTGACCTTACTTATGATGATCTAGGTCATTATCTTAGCCGAGCATTGGCTTCTGGGGCATCTTTTCGTATACTTGGACCTAAAGAGACAATGCTTGAAACAGTTAAGCCAGTCATAGCTGTTGTTGGTGTGAGAACTGGTGTTGGTAAAAGTAGTGTTTCTAGAGAGGTAGCACGAATACTTGTTGAAAAAGGCTATAAAGTTGGTGTTATTAGGCATCCAATGGCTTACGGCGATTTAGAACTTATGGCTGTTGAAAAGTTCTCTACATACGATGATCTTGATAAGTATAAAGCAACAATTGAGGAGCGTGAGGAATATGAGCATTATTTAAGGATGGGACTAACAGTATATGCTGGCGTTGATTATGCCAAATTATTGAGGATCGTTGAAGAAGAAAATGATATAATACTATGGGATGGAGGGAACAACGACTGGCCATTCTATAGACCTGATTACATGATCACCGTAGCCGATGCAATGAGGCCTGGCCATGAAATAGCTAGTTATCCTGGAGAGGTGAACACTAGACTCGCAGATGCTATCATAATCAATAAAGTCGATCAAGCTACTCATGAAGATATAGATAAAATAGTTAACAATATAAAGAAAGTTAATCCCAATTCACTAATTAGCCTTGCAGAAAGCGAAGTAATTGTTGATAAGCCGGAGGACATTCATGGTAAAAGAGTTGTTGTCGTAGAGGATGCACCAACAGTAACTCACGGAGGCCTGCCATATGCAGCAGGTTATGTAGCAGCTAAAAAATATAGAGCTTCAGAAATAGTAGACCCAAAGCCATATGCTGTAGGCATCATAGCTGAATCTTACAAAAAATATCCACATATGAAAGAAGTAGTGCCTAGTTTTGGATATAATCCACAGCAATTAAGAGATCTTGAGGAAACACTAAATAAGATCGAAGCTGATACCGTAATACTTGGCACACCTAGCGATATATCAAGACTTATAAAGATCAATAAGAAGATCGTCCGGGTTACATTTAGAGTAAAGATTATTGATGGTCCACAAATTGAGGAACTTGTAGAAGAGTTTCTAAAGCGATCTAGTAAGAGACTTTTATAAATAAAATAAAGTTTATTTTCCCAATAATATAATCTATTCTTCATAGTAGCTTAATTAAGAAACAAATAGGTGAGATCATGGCAACTGCTAAAGCACGGTTTATTTCAAAATTATTTAAGAAAAGATATGGTGTTATAGGTATTGTAGCTGGACGTTATGTATCTGCAGGCTATGGAGTTAAATTCAATATTAGATCAGGTGAAATAGTCTTTGATATAATTGCTTTAAAGGAAAATGAAAAACTTGCAATAAAAGTATATAATGGAAAGGTAACTCTAAAGATTGATGATGTTAATAAGATCGTTAACGCCGCTAAAAACATTAATGCTAAACCAGTAATCATACTTTACGGTAAAGGTCCTAAGGTCTCTGACGAATTGATTAATAAATTGGATGAAATTGAAATTAGTATTAGAAGGATAAGACCTTAGAAATATATCTTCTTAGGTGTTATGGATAAACCAATAAACCTTATTAAATAACTATTGTATCACACTTAAACGTAGTAAACTTACTGGAATTGTGGGGTATAAAGATTGAGTAATAGTAATATATCTAGGTATATTACATGTAGAACGGAATGTCCTCTTAGACATTTAGAAGGTCTTGCTATGGTCGGATTTGCCAAAAAATTTGAAGTTATTGACTGTGATCGTAAGAAGTTTAAGAAAATAAGACTAATATTAATTGATGATACTATCGTTGAAAGCCAGTGTAGATTTGAAGAAGAGGTAAAGGTTAGTATTAGAATAATAGCTTCGTATATAGGCCTCTATAGAAATAAGAAAATAATGGAGGAATTAAGAGTAATTAAAGAGGCTAAACAAGAAGAATAAGAACATAAGCTATGATGACTGGTATTACCGACGACCCTTGATCGGGGATGAGAAGAGCCCCAGATCTGAGCAATAGTTTCATTTTAGTCTCCTATTTATAAAATGATTTATCTCTTTTTGGGGGAGTAGTATGATTTCTAAGGACCACGTTGTTGTAACAATTGATTTGCATAAACTTGGTAGGAGACTGATTGATTCAGACAAAGTTTTCATTAGAGTTCATGAACTGTCCTACGAACTAGGTGTTTCAATTAATGCAGCTGGTAGAATATTATCTGCTCTCGAGAGATTGGGCTATCTCATCAAGTGGAGTAGAGGACTATATATTATAAGAAGGAGAACTTTACTGAATAGTAATTTATTAAAAAATAAATAAAATTATTCTTTTGGAATTACTTCTTCCGCTTAATAGAGAATATAGCTGCTGCTAATGCAACAACGGCCAAGCCCAATCCAGCAGTACTTATGGTTGATGTCATTGATGCAATAGATTTTGCATCTTTAACCTTCTGTTCTACTGATGGGATCTTCTCATTTACTATATTGTTGATTGTTGTGTCAAGGGTATGAATTGTTGATGTTACTTCATCTAATTTATTCAATATCTGACCGTGCTCGCTTGATAGATCATTTTTAACATTATTTAATAATATTGAAAGATTATTGTATAGTTCTTCGATCCCTGTATCAAGTTTAGATGATAAGGCATTGATTTTCGTATCGAGAACTCCAATACTATCAAGAGCTGTTGTCATACTATCTGATAGTGTTAATCCAAGGTCTTCGAGATCATCAAGTTTAGCCGTTATTGTTCCTATACTAGTATTTAGTAATGCATATACTTTTCCTGTTTCACTAATTATTACTCCAACTAATGTTGCATTTAATTCATCGATCTTCATAGTTATTGTACCTATACCTGTCTTAATATATGCTGTATCACTTGACATGGTTTCCAGGGTACCAACTATATTGCTTAATAGCTCTTCAACACTTTCTATCCGACCAGATACAACCTGTAGGTCTACTATAATATGTTCAATATTACTATCTAAGCCTACAAGTGATTCATTAATGCAACTAAGTTTATCTAGTAATTTATCGATCTTTATAGCACTCGTTGTAAGATTATCGAACACACTATATACAAGTATATCTAGGCTATACAAGGTTGTTCCACTGAATGTATCAACTAGTGATATGGTATGAATACCTGATACGACCATTGGCAAATTAATAACTCCTTCGAAAGCACCAGAAGAATTAGCCATTAACATTGATAAATAGTTAGCATCAATATATATGTAAGCACTTTGATAAGGAGGTAATCCTGTTGCAATTACATGTATTTGTCCAGGTGATGTTGTTTCCGCTGGATATGCATCGATCTTGGGAAGTACAAAGAGCTTGATCATGCCATAATAGATCATGTCTGCTGTAACGACTTCTATGAAATGTTCGCCGCCTGATATTAATGGAACTATAAAAGATACAGTAGCGTTTCCTTGATTATCGCTTTGAGTATATGTTAGGAATGAACCATCAAGGAATATGTATAGCATAGTATCTGCCGAAGCTTTGCTAATATGTAATACAGCTTCTTCTCCCACGTGTAAATACGAATTGTCAAACCATACATTGAGTGGTTTAGTTAATCCCCAAAATATCGCGTTTGCCAATATAATCCATGCATCCTCTGTAAATGCATCTAGGGTATTCTGTTCAGTTGGTACAAAACTTGCCATAAGTATCCATTTAGTCCCGCTTGGAAAGATCTTGTAGGCAATGGCATCTTCGTATTCATATCCATTAACGGCTAAAGTTGCTATGGTTTCCCCACTAAATCCACTAAACCATGCAAAATCTGTCCATGGAGGTTCAAGTATCATTATCTCGTCTCCAATTCCATACCCTCTTAGAATAGGATGGCTTTCTGTAACTGTTATATATACAGATCCTTCTCCCCATGAATATCCTACATATGCTGGGTC
>Ga0180301_10001089_pt1 | contig 21251 bp, 18 predicted proteins | sample GuaBasSediGuay16_FD_121797 | JGI IMG/M metagenome (GOLD analysis project Ga0180301, IMG submission 121797) | Subseafloor sediment microbial communities from Guaymas Basin, Gulf of California, Mexico - Guay16, Core 4569-2, 12-15 cm | ecosystem: Environmental > Aquatic > Marine > Hydrothermal...
CCATGTCCCCGCCGATACTCACAGCAGCGCCGACCCTCAACCTGCCGAGCTCGTCTTTGCAGGAATTGGGATACTTCCTTATTTTCTCAATGTCCTTGATCGTAATCAGCCCTATCAGTTTGCCGTCATCATCCACTACCAGAAGCTTTTCTATTCTTCTTTGGTGGAGAATGGCTTTTGACTCTTCCAATGTAATGCCCGCCTTGGCAGTCGCCAGGTTGTCTTTGGTCATTACTGTTTCAACTTTTTGGTCCAGGTTTGTCTCAAACCTCAGATCCCTGTTGGTGATGATGCCTACCAGGTTACCATCTTTGACAACCGGCACTCCCGAAATCCTGTACTTGCTCATTATTTCCAGGACCTCGTAAAGCTTCCGGTCCGGCTCAATGGAAATAGGGTCAACAATCATCCCGCTCTCCGACTTTTTTACTTTTTCTACCTCAAGGGCCTGTCTTTCTATACTCATGTTCTTGTGCACAAAACCTATTCCGCCCTGCCTCGCCATTGTGATGGCTGTCTGAGATTCCGTCACAGTGTCCATGGCCGCGCTTGTAATCGGGATGTTGAGGCTGATATTCCTCGACAGCCTTGTCTTCACATCAACCTCAGCAGGCAGCACAGAAGACCTCCCCGGTATTAAGATAAGGTCATCGAATGTCAAGCCTTGCTTGATAACTTTATTCTCCATCATCTCCTCCGCTAAAATAGGACTTCCTGCCTGCTGGATCAGGTCCAGAGGCTGGATCAGTGTCTCCTTTTCTAAGACTTAACTCAAAAGTACCAAAGGGAAATCGGGTTTTCAAGAATAGGAGCTAATGCACCAAAGATAGGTTATTATTTGCATGCATTGGTACCGTTTGTAAAGCACTAACTTCGCACCTGATCCAGCATCAAGCCATCATCTTCTGTTCTGTCCGCCCATGGTCTGCACGCGCAGGCAAGCCCGTCACCATGTAGCGGGCTTGCCTGTGGCCAATTCTTTAAACACCGGGCATAGTTGGGGGGCCCTATTTGGATTTTCCGACAATGGGCGTGTACATGTCCAGCACTGTGGCGAGCTCCTTACACCGCATGATCGCACTTAGAGCAAAGTAGACGAGGGCACCAAAAAGAACCAGTCCACAAACTCTACCCATCAATGCCAAGGTAGTCATCGGGCCACTCGCCGCAACCCATTTCAAATACAAAATGTAGATTCCTGCCCCCATAACAGTAGAAGCCAACAAGCTTTTTAAGGTAGTTTCAATAACAGGCCCAAGCCTAAGATTACCCAACTTCCTCTGCAGATGCCACACAAGAAGGAAAAGCTGCAAAGACGATGCTGCGGAAAGAGCAAGTGCGAGGCCACCGTGCTTTAAAGGCCCCATAAGGGCAAGGCTCAATATCAGATTTGCCACTATTGTAATTGCAGCCACCTTTACCGGTGTTTTGGTGTCCTGCAGCGCATAAAAAGCAGAGACCATCACCCTGATTCCTGAAAAAGCCCAAAGGCCCAGGGCATAATAAACAAGAGCTATATTGGTCATTGTGGTTGAAAAGGCGCTGAACGCCCCCCTTTGAAAAAAAAGCTGTATAATTGGTTTCCCTAGCGTAACAAGCCCTGCCGTGGATGGGATCGCTATGAAAAGCACGAGTCTCAGGGAATGTCCCAGAGTGTCTTTGAAATCGTCGAGATCTTTGTTGGCAGCCTGCTTTGAAAGCGAAGGCAAAGCTGCTGTGCTGATAGCAATTGCAAAAACTCCCAGTGGAAATTGTACAAGTCGATCAGCATAATAGAGCCAGGAAACGCTTCCCTCCGGCAGAAAAGAGGCGAGAAGAGTCCCCATGAACTGGTTGAGCTGGTAAATAGCTGAACCAAAAACAGCAGGAAGCATGAGCAGCCCAATCCTTCGTATCGCCGGATGTGAAGGATACCAAATGGGAACCAGAGAAAACCCCTTCTTGAGAGCCCATGGGATTTGAAGCGCAAGCTGCATGAAACCTCCGATGATAACACCGATTGCAATTCCTACTACTGGCTGGGAAAGATGAGGAGAAATCAAGAAGGCAGAGCCGATAATCCCCACATTAAGAAAGATAGGGGCTGCTGCCGGGGCGGCAAAGTGTCTCAGAGAGTTAAGAATCCCCATAAAGAATGCCACAAGGCTTATGAAGAAAATATAAGGGAAAGTGATACGGGTTAGCAAAACGGTAAGATCGTATTTCATTCCTGCCCCGCCAAACCCAAATGCCTGAAGCCTAACGATCCACGGAGAAAGCAAGATCCCCAGCACCGTAACCAAAGCAAGGAGTATGGACAGGAGCGTGAGAACCGCCCTTGCCAGCTCAAATGCATCATGCCTGGATTTCTGGGTCAGGTATTCTGTAAAAACAGGGATAAACGCGATCGTAAGGGAGCCTTCTGCAAACAGGCGGCGCAGCAAATTTGGAATCCGAAAGGCTACGAAAAAGGCGTCTGCAGCCATTCCTGCACCAAAGAACCTAGCTATCACAATATCGCGAGCAAGGCCTATGACACGACTCACAAAAGTGAAAAAACCGACGGTACCAGCCGCATGGCTGACACTTTGCTTTTCAGAGATTTGGATTTCAGTATTTTCCACGCGAAGTTTTTATCTTGACAATGAATTGATGATCACTTAAAAATCAACCTTTAAGACAGCCTCTTCCAAAAGGAGATCGAAACTTGGCAACTCATAAATCAGCCCTCAAAAGGGCAAAACAGAGCAAGGCCAGAAGGCTAAGAAATCTGAGCCACAAAACAAAGGCGAAAAGAGCCGTCAAGCAAGTTAGGCTTGCTGTAGCAGAGGGCAACGGCGATCGCGCAGGAGAGTTACTGCCCACGGCTACGTCTGTGCTTCAAAAAACCGCCTCAAAGGGAGCCATCCACAGGAATAAGGCCTCCAGGATTATTTCTCGTCTTGCCCGACAGGTAAACAAGGTTACACAGGAAAAAGCTGCCTAGAAGGCTGTGGGCATCCAGCGCATTCCTATTCGCATAGAGTAATAATCAGGTTTTCAAGAACCGGCCGCGGCCTTGAGCCCGATTTGAGGTACCGGTCAGCCTCATAGAGAAGTGCCAAAGCCTTTTCAAATTCACCGGCAGTCCATCTTCTGGACTGCCGGGTCAACTTTCCGGCCAGGAAGCCTACGTGACCGAGTTTTCCGGCAATTTCCCTTTGGCTTCCGCCTTTATCCAGGATCGTCTTGGTCTGCCACAGAAGCCTGATCTGCCTGTTCAACATGCCTATGATGCGAAGAGGCCCGAATTTCTTGTCCTCTTCTTCCAGGAACCTGTTCAAGGCTGACAGGGATTTGCCGCAGTTCTTTTCAGCCACCATATCGACCAGTTCAAAAACACTGTACATGCGACTGTGGATCACAAGTTCTTTCACTTTTTCTATGTCTGCGCTGTTTCCGTACCTCAAATGAACTTTCTCAAGTTCAGCGTAAAGATCTCTTGTTGAGTTTCCAACAAGTTCCAGAATATAAAAGCAGGTCTTCGTGTCCAGTTTCAAACCCATCTCTTGGGCCGTGTTTTGAATCCACGGAACTATGTCCCTGTCTTTGAGCTGTTTAAAGGGCAATGCGACACCAAGCGATTTAAGCTTCTTATAGAATTTTCTCTTAAAGTCCGGCTTGTCTGAGACAAATATGACACATGTGGAATCGGAGGGGCGTTCAAGATAAGGCAGAAATTTTTCTAGACTTTCTGTATCGAATTTCTCCGTTCCTCGCACAATTATCAGCCGAGTGTTCGCCAAGAAAGGAACTGAGCGCGCACTCCCGATAATTTCTTCAGGCTGAGTTTCACCTCCATAAAAAATCTCCAGGTTAAAATCTCTTGCAGATTCAGTTAGTAGCGCATCTCTTATTCTCCTGAGGGCCCTTTCAATGCGAAAATCGTCCTCGCCATGGAACAAGTAATATGGGGAAAGACGCCCCTCGTCTATGAGGTCGAGAATTTCCTCGGGAAGTAACGCCCGTGCCATTAAAACCTTTCCATTGTTTTCATGTAGATTCTCTTGGCCAGCCTTCGAGCTACAACCATAAGAGCTTGGTCCCGATAATAGCGCGTGGCAAGAGGGTCTTCGCTAACAGCAAAACTGGCTTTATCCTCCATCGCATCTTCCTGCCATATCACTTTTCCTTTTCTCCTATCCACCAGTTTTACGCTAAGCCTGACCCTGAGCTGACACCTGTTTGTAACAGCGTATGTTACAGTCCGCCCTCCCACGTTTTGCTGCCGTGATTCATAGCCCAAAACATCAGTATGGATATCATGGATACTTGCCAGGAGCACTGCCTGGGCCCTGCTTTCAGAGACCAGGGGAACCCTTGCGTGGCTTATGAATTCTTCCCTGATTATCCTCGTAAATGTTGATTCAAACCCAAGGTGCGAGGAGGTACTTTTTGCCAAGGGTATGGCAAGACTTTGTAATTCTATGCCAACGGGTTCGCCACTCGCCTTCAGGCTATAGCCGCAGGCTGAAACCAGGCAGCTGGAGAAGAAAAGGCCAATGGTAAGAAAAAAAAACCTTTTGGACGCAGAAACCATTTCCTCTCCTCGCAGAATTACCAAGGATTCACATTACCCCTAAACTACTATGTTTACAAGTTTGTCACGCACCACGATGACTTTCTTAATCTGAGCCCCGGCGACAAAACTCTGAACTCTTTTGCTCTTTAATGCCTCAGCCTGAATTTCGTCCCTGCCAAACGAAGCTGGCACTTCGATCCTGTCTCTCACTTTTCCATTTACCTGCAAAACCACGAGCCTCTTGTCCACCTCGAGAGCCTTTTCACTATACTCCGGCCACGACACTGTCAGCAAGCTCTCCCTGTGGCCAAGCATTTGCCAGAGCTCCTCGCAAATATGTGGGACAACAGGGGAAAGAAGTAGCACCGTTACTTCTATGGCCTCCCTTATCACCGCCCAGGCAAGATTATCCTTTTCCCCAGAACCAGAGAGATACTGATTAACTTCATTAACAAGTTCCATAACTGCACTTATTGCTGTGTTGAAATGGAAGCGATCTTCAATATCTGCCGTCACTTTCTTAATGGTCTGGTGAGATTTTCTGTGAAGCTTCCTCAGATTCCCTGAAAGTTCTTCCTTTCCGCCATAGACAGGTACGTGAAGTACGTTTTCGAGGTTCTCAGTTACCAGGCGCCAAACCCTATTCAAGAACCTAAAGGAGCCCTCCACCCCCTGATCACTCCACTCCAGGTCGCGCTCCGGTGGAGAAGCAAACAGGCAAAACATGCGAACCGTATCCGCCCCGTAGCGATCGATGAGTTCTTCGGGATCAACGACGTTCTTTTTCGACTTAGACATCTTGACGCTATTGCCCACAATTATCTCTGAGCCACAATGAACACACTTTCCGTCCCTCACCTCGTGGGGATAAAGGTAGCCGTGCCTGGGGCATTCCTGAGTTTCTTTACATACCATTCCCTGAGTCAGGAGATTTGCAAAGGGCTCATCCACCTTCAGCTCGCCAAAGTCGCGCAGCACCCTCGTGTAAAAACGAGAGTAAAGGAGGTGAAGAATCGCGTGTTCTATGCCCCCTATATATTGATCAACAGGCATCCAGTAATCGGCCTTTTCATGATCCAGCGGCCCTCTGTCATAATCAGGGCATGTATAGCGGTCGAAATACCAGGAGGATTCAACGAATGTATCCATCGTGTCTGTTTCCCTCCTGGCCTTGCCATTACATACCGGGCAGGTTGTCTCAAAAAAAGAGGGCTCAAAAGGCAGGGGGGACCCACCATTCGGCCTCATTTCCAGATCCAGGGGCAGCACCACGGGAAGATCTTTTTCAGGAACAGGGACAGTACCACACCTATCGCAGTATATGACCGGTATGGGAGCACCCCAATATCTTTGTCTTGAAATGTTCCAATCGCGCAACCTGTAATTGACGGTCCTGTAACCCATGCCCTTTGATTCAAGATAGTCAGCAATACTCTCGAGCGCATCAACGTTGCGCATTCCGTTAAAAGGGCCCGAATTGACAAGGATACCTTCTTCCACGTATGCCTCCTCCATGGTTTCTTCAGTAAGGTCACGGTCCGGAGGCTTTATGACAACCCTCAAAGGAAGCTCATACTTCTTGGCAAACTCAAAATCTCTCTGGTCGTGGGTAGGGACACCCATGACAGCACCAGTGCCGTAATCGAAAAGAACAAAATTTGCAACGTAGATGGGGATCTCTTCCTCTGTAGCAGGATTAATGCAGTATCTGCCCGTAAAAACACCCTCCTTAACTGAAAAATCCGCCGTCCGGATAAAACTGTCTACCTTGAGTGTTCGCTCTATGAAAGACAGGACTTCTTTTTCCTGCGGTTCCCCCGCGACGAGCTCTCTAAGCATTGGATGTTCGGGCGCAAAGCACAGAAAAGTAGCCCCAAAAATAGTATCCTGCCTTGTGGTGTAGACATCGATCACGCTCTCCGAGCCCGCCACCGGAAACCGAATGATGGCCCCGTGGCTCTTGCCTATCCAGTTTCTCTGCATGGTCAGTACCCTCTCGGGCCATCCCGGAAGTTTGTCGCAATATTCCAATATTTCCTCAGCATAGCTGGTAATCTTGAAAAACCAGCTGTCCATTTCCTTTATGGTCACCTCTTGCTCAGGATGCCGCCAGCAACGACCATTCTCTACTTGCTCCTTGGCCAGCACAGTCTGGCAAGCATCACACCAATTGACAAAGGTTCTTTTCTTATAAGCAAGGCCTTTTTCAAGCATCTTGAGAAAAATCAGTTGCTCCCACCGGTAATACTCGGGGTCGCAGGTGGCAAGCTCTCGATCCCAGTCATAGCTGAAACCCATCCGCTTCAGTTGCGATTTCATATTCTCTATGTTTTCATATGTCCACTTGGCCGGATGGCTATTATTTTCAATGGCAGCGTTCTCAGCGGGAAGCCCGAAGGCGTCCCATCCCATTGGATGAAGCACGTTTTTGCCGCGCATCCTCTTGTATCTGGCAACCACATCTCCTATCGTGTAGTTCCTCACATGACCCATGTGTATCTTTCCGGAGGGATATGGAAACATCTCCAGAAGATAGTATTTCTCCTTTTCCGGATCCTCAGTAACCTTGAACAAGCCCTCCTTTTCCCAGCGGGCCTGCCATTTCAGTTCCAACTCTTTGGGGTTGTATTTCATCTTTCTTCCATCATGCAGCATCCCAAGCCCTCGACTACCACGAGCAGGAGGGCTCGAAAGATCAGCCAGCCTCTCCTTCCATGTTTTTTGATTCTAGCTGTAAATATATTTTATCTAAAATCCCGTTAACAAAAGCCCCTGACTCCTCTGTTCCATACTTCTTCCCCAGTTCAACAGCTTCGTCAATAGAAACTTTTGGCGGGATATCCTCCATAAATAGAATCTCATATACGGCAATTCTTAGAATGTTTCGGTCCACTCTGGACATCCTTTCAATTCTCCAATTTATCGAAGCCTTGCTGATAATCTGATCCAGTTCTTCCTTCTTTTCGCAAACACCACAGACCAGCTGGATGGAAAAAGCCTTTATCGAGTCCGGCGAACCGAAGCTGTTACAAACAAGCTCAAAGCTTTCCATTGGATCGCCTTGATTGAATTCCATATGAAAAAGAACTTGAAGAGCCAGCTCTCTGGCACGACGTCTTTTTCCCATAGCCCCTTAAAGAAACCCTGCGTTGTTGGAGACTTGTCAAAGTGAGGTCTTCGGGCCCCGACAACCCTTAGCCATCACCTCAATTTTCCAAAAGGCGGACCCTCTGCCGAGGAAATCTCCCGGAGGTAGAAAAAGCGAGATCAGTTACATCAACTCTTTGAACAGGTTTGCCATTTCCATGGCTGCCATGGCGGCATCCCACCCCTTGTTGCCTGACTTGGATCCAGCCCTTTCAATGGCCTGTTCCAGATTATCGGTTGTTAACACTCCGAATGTGACCGGCACCTTGGATTCTAGAGCCACTGCCGCTATCCCCTTGGATACCTCCGCTGCCACGTAATCAAAATGGGGAGTGGATCCCCTGATTACCGCCCCCAGGCAAATGACAGCATCGTAGTTTCCGCTCTCCGCAAGCTTTTTTGCAACCAAGGGTATCTCGAATGCTCCCGGGACCTTGACCAAGGAAACTTGATCCTCCTTGGCTCCGTGCCGAACCAGAGCATCCATGGATCCTTCCATCAATCTTGAACTGATGAAATCGTTGAACCTGCTCACAACAATGGCAAAACGCAAACCTTCTGCAGAGACCTTCCCTTCAACTGTCTTGAGCATGTGAACACCTCTCAGTCTGTGTTAGATAAAAAAAGACCATTATAGGTTAGCACCTCTCGGTTCTTTGTTTGATTTCTTTGCCAATGGTTCTTTTGCTATACCGAACCGCCACTGGTTTTTTGCTTGCCCCAGAGATAATACTTCAAATACAGGTTTACCCCGTAGGATTGCCCCGGGCGGGAGCACGGGGCTGGTAAATAAAGTTTTCTTCCGCTTTTTTGCACGGAGTTCAATGCCCTGTGCGAAATTCCAGGGGGTTTACTTCTTCAAGTTCAAAAGGTGACCCAGTTTTTCGCACTTAGTCACCAGATATTTCAGGTTTTCCGGCCTTGGTTCCGTTTCAATGGGCACGCGTTCAACAACCTCCAGACCGTAACCCTGGAGCCCGATGATCTTTTTGGGGTTATTCGTCATGAGCCTCATTTTTCTTACCCCAAGTGCAGAAAGGATCTGTGCGCCAACCCCGTAGTCTCTCAAATCAGCCTGGAATCCGAGCTCTTCATTTGCTTCAACCGTATCTCTTCCCTGGTCCTGCAGGGCATAAGCTCTGATCTTATTTGCAAGGCCAATGCCCCTGCCTTCTTGCTGTAAGTACAGGATAATGCCCAGACCCTCTTTTTCAACCATTTCGAGTGCTTTCTCCAGCTGGGACCCACAATCGCAACGATATGACCCAAACACATCGCCAGTAAGGCATTGAGAATGTACCCTTACCAGCACTTCCTTGTCAGGGTGAATCTCCCCCTTGACAAGGGCCAGATGCTCGTAGGAATCGATATCGTTAACAAAGGCGATGGCCTTGAATTCCCCGTAAGGTGTCGGAAGGACGGTTTCAGCCACTTTGTGCACAAAGGACTCATTCTGCATCCTGTACGCAATAAGGTCAGCCACGGTGGCAATCTTCAGCCCGTGCCTTGCAGCAAATTTCTCCAGGTCAGGCATTCTGGCCATTGTCCCGTCGTCATTCATGATTTCACATATCACGCCAGCAGGTTTCAGGCCTGCCAGCCTGGTCAGATCCACGGACCCTTCTGTTTGCCCTGTTCTGAAAAGAACTCCACCGCGCCTCGCCCTCAAAGGGAAAACATGCCCTGGCTGGACAAGGTCTTCAGGCTTTGCGTCATCAGCAATGGCTGTAAGGATTGTGTGAGCGCGATCCGCTGCCGAAATACCGGTTGTTACGCCGTTTCGTGCTTCAATTGAAACCGTAAAAGCAGTCTTGAAAGGTGATGTGTTGTCATGAACCATCAACGGAAGCTTCAGCCTGTCCACAATTTCCGGGGCCAAGGAAAGACAAATAAGACCTCTTCCATATTTAGCCATAAAATTGATTGCCTCAGGTGTTACCTTTTCAGCAGCCATCGTTAGATCACCCTCGTTTTCCCGGCCCTCGTCATCAACGAGAATGATCATTTTGCCCTGCTTCAAATCTTCAATAACATCTTCTATTTTGGAAATACCCATATTTAGATCTCAAACTTATTCTTTATTTATTTCCTGATCTGGAAAGACCATTCGGCCTCGACAATTACTCATCTACCGCCCAAGCGGTGCGCGCAAAACGGAGCCCACCGCTTTTGACCAAGTCACACAAAGACTATCAGTCATCAAAACCGTAGTCCCTTAACATTTTTTCGTCAATACGGGAACCTTTCGCCTGATCATAAACTGAGTCACGGTTTGAAAGAAATTTTTCAACATATTTTCCAATAATGTCTGTTTCAATGTTTACAAGGTCCCCGCTCTTTTTTTTCAAAATACCCGTCACCGCTGCCGTCTCCGGTATAATGTTAACTTCAAAAGCTGAGCCGTCACACCGATTTACAGTCAAGCTTATGCCGTCCACCGCTACGGACCCTTTATTAACTATGTATCTGGCCAGATCTTCTTTAATCTCGATTCTTAGGACCCAGGAATCACCAGCCCTTTCTTTACCGGCTATCTTTCCGACTCCATCCACGTGACCAGAGACGAGGTGGCCCCCAATCCGATCTCCTACCTTCAACGACCTTTCAAGGTTTACCTCATCACCTTGTTTAAGCAAACCCAGTGTGCTCCTCAAAAGGGTTTCACTTGAAACGTCCACGCTGAAAAAGCCCTTATTCACCTCCGTCACTGTAAGACAAACCCCCTCCACAGATACGCTGTCCCCAACTTGCAAGTCAGACATGTCAAGCAAGGGGGAAACCGTAAGTCGCATATCCTTTCCCCTTCGAATGGCATCCCTTATCTTGCCTCTGCCTTCGACAAGTCCGGTAAACATCTCTAGTTTCTCTCACCCATATGGAGTCCCATGGAAAAGCCGGCGCCATCACTTAGTTTCGCCGAATTGTTTCGCAGTCAGCAGAACTTAGTGCTGCGACATCCGGCCCGCCTTTGACCTCTTTCATCCCCGGCTAAAGCCGTGGCCTTCTGCGGGTGGGGTTAAAGTACTCAGGATAACCTACTATCAAAACGTCATCTCCAAATCTTCTGACACTGACATCTTTGATACGGATGCTCTGATCCATGCTTTCCGCCCCCCGTCCCCTCGCCATCGGAATACCGTCATCTCCGCCGAGTATTCTAGCTCCCTTGAAAATGTAGAATTTATCCAGCAGCTTTTCCCTTAGCATCGCACCCATTAGCGTTGCCCCACCTTCCAGAAGAACCGAGCTAATGCTCCTTTGACCCAGCAGTCCCATAAGGGTGTTAAGGTCTATCCGTCCCCCCCTCTTCGGGCAAATCAGCGTTGAAACGTTATCTTTTTGAATCGCTCTAAGATGATTCTCAGGCACTCCTTCTCCCACAACTATCAGCGTGCTTGAAGGGGAATCAATATTCAGAACTTTCGCATCCGGGCTAATCCTGAGGTTTGTATCAAGGATGACCCTGACAGGATCCTGTGCGTTTCGATTCCCGAGGCGGACGGTAAGCATTGGGTCATCGGCAATCACCGTTCCCACCCCCACCATTACCGCATCGACACCGTCTCTAAGGCGGTGCACAAATCGACGTGACTTTTCATTCGTAATCCAGCGGGAATGACCGGTTGATGTTGCTATCCAGCCGTCCAGGGTCAATGCGCACTTTGCACTTACAAAAGGCGTGCCGCTCGTTACGAATTTAAAAAAAGACTCATTCAGGCGCCGGCACTCTTCCTCCAGTATCCCCGTTACAACCTCCACGCCCTTGGCCGCAAGAAACTCGCTTCCCCCTCCCTTTACTGCCGGATTCGGGTCTCTTGCTCCAACAACCACCTTCCCAAGTCCACTTTTGAGGATTGCTTCTGTGCAGGGAGGCGTTTTGCCGTGATGATGGCACGGCTCGAGCGTAACATACATGGTGTCACTCCTTCGAGCCTTGCCTCCCAGTTTTGACAGAGCTTCTACTTCGGCATGATCTCCACCGGCATATTTGTGGTATCCGGATGCAATCACCTTCCCATCGCGTACCACAACCGCTCCCACTGCAGGGTTAGGCGAAGTTCTGCCCAGGCCTCTCCTTGCCAGGCGAAGAGCTTCTTTCATAAATTTTTCGTGATGCCCGTCCACCTTACGCCCTGATCTTTCTCCAGGCATAATACCTGGCTACCTGCTGCCGCCCTGCTCCTCACCTTCCTTTCTCGACCTCAGGATTTCCTCAAGCTCTGCCATGAACTCGCTAATATCCTTAAACTGCCTGTAGACTGAAGCAAACCGGACGTAGGCAACTTCATCCCATTCTTTGAGACTGTTGATGACTTTTTCTCCGATCTCCTTGCTTTCTACCTCCTTCTTTCCAAGCTCTTGAAAGTACAGCTCAAGAGAATCCACAAATTCCTCTATCCTGGTAATACTAACCGGCCTTTTCTGGCATGCCTTCTTGATCCCTTCTATAATCTTTTCCCTGCTGAAAGGCTCTCGCCTACCGTCCTTTTTTACCACAAGGGGAAGAATCTCTTCGAGTTTTTCGTAGGTGGTAAATCGTCTGCCGCATGCAGTGCATTCCCTTCGCCTGCGGATGGTCCTGCCGTCCTTGCTTAGCCGGGAATCAATCACCTTATTCTCGATCATGGAACAGTACGGACACTTCATATCTTCAACCTCACAGTTTCCAGACCCGCCTCAGCGAGCATTTGGTCCGAGAGGGGATCATCATACCCTTCCTCATAGTAAATCTTCTTGATCCCCGCATTGATTATCATCTTGGTACATATAACGCACGGCTTGTTGGTACAATACAGAGTTGCCCCCCTGATAGATATGCCGTGATATGCTGCCTGGATAATCACATTTTGTTCCGCGTGAAGACCCCTACACAATTCATGACGCGTGCCTGAAGGTATTGATGAGCTCTCCCGCAAACACCCTACCTCCTCACAGTGTTTCAAACCCGAGGGTGCGCCATTATAACCGGTAGCCAGGATCCTTTTATCCTTTACCAGTATAGCCCCTACCTTTCGTCGAAGACAAGTAGATCTCTCGGCAACCAGCTTGGTGATTGCCATAAAGTACTCTGGCCATGATGGTCTTGGCAATAAATTCTTCCTTTCATGCCCTATGATACCACTATGTGTGGCTGCCAGCCTTCCTTTTGCTCCAGGTGTTCATAAATCGGGAATGTGCGGCAGAGTTCCAGGACAATCCCCTTCACCTTCTCTATGTTTTTTTCATCCGAGGGCTTCTCAAGCACTTTTCCTACTAGATCCGCGATCACTTTCATCTCCTTCTCTTTCATCCCTCTGGTAGTCAGCGCAGGAGAGCCCAGTCTCAACCCGCTGGTAACTTTCGGACCTTTCTTGTCAAAGGGGATAACGTTCTTGTTCACAACGATTCCTGCCCGGCCCAGAGCTATTTCTGCTTCAGCGCCGCTGATCCCCCTAGATGTGAGATCAATCAACAAAAGATGGTTGTCCGTGCCGCCTGTAACAAGCTCAAAGCCGGAGGCTGTCAGCCCTTCGGCAAGCGCCCTTGCGTTGTTTATTACTTGTTGCTGGTAAGCTCTAAATTCCGGTTTCAAAGCTTCAGCGAATGCCACGGCCTTACCAGCTATGATCTGCATGAGGGGACCACCTTGAATGCCTGGAAATACCCCCTTGTCCAGTTTTGCCCCATATTGCTCCTTGGCCAGTACCAGCCCTCCCCGAGGGCCCCTCAGAGTTTTATGGGTTGTAGAGGTTATAAAGTCCGCTACCCCCACGGGCGATGGATGAAGGTCCGCGGCCACAAGCCCTGCAATGTGTGCTATGTCAGCCATGAGGTAAGCGTCCACGCTGCTGGCGATATCTTGGAATTTTTCAAAATCTATGGTTCTCGGGTAAGCGCTGGCACCGGCGATAATGATTTTCGGCCTGTGCTTCTTGGCAAGATCACTGACCTGTGTGAAATCAATAATCTGGCTTCCCTGCTCAAGCCCGTAAGCCACACTGTCAAAAAAGGACCCTGAAAAACTGACGCGGCTCCCATGGCTCAGGTGGCCTCCGTGGGAAAGATCCATGCCGAGAATCGTGTCCCCAGGCTTGAGGAATGAAAAATACACAGCCATGTTCGCTTGTGATCCGGAATGGGGCTGGACGTTGACATATTCAGCCCCAAAAAGTTTTTTTGCCCGGTCAATCGCCAACTCCTCAACAATATCTGCATATTCACAGCCACCGTAATATCTCCTTCCAGGATAGCCTTCCGCGTATTTATTGGTCAGCACATTGGCCTGAGCTTCAATAACAGCTGGCGAGGCATAGTTTTCGGATGCAATCATGTTAAGGGTGTATTTCTCTCGGATAACCTCACTCTGGATCGCCTGATATACATCCGGGTCATCCATTTTCAAACTCATCAAGGCTAAATCCTCCGAAATCACAAATTACGCGCTCCATGCTCCAGAAGTGGCTGTGTTTTCTTCTTCTGCAAAGCATATACTTTGCTGCCTGAAGATTCTACGAAATCAGGATAGCAGCGAATATAGTAGAAGGCCTCTTCACTGTCAATTCATAATTTTATCGATATGATATCAACTAGAGCCGAAGAACAAAGGGAACTGCTTTCTGCTTAGTTCTAGCGGAGATGATGCTACCCGCAGCAGGTAAATATCTTCTTGACTTCCAAGACTCACTGCGATTAACTAATCAGCTTTTGGAACCTGGCCGCAAATGGGTATCGCGGGCGGTGTCTTAATCTGGGGCCATTGAAGATAGGGCCAAATTCGTTGGTGAAAAAGAAGAAAGGCTACCCGTTGGAAGAACGAGATGCAGACATCAAAGCAATTCTAGCTCTTGCCCTTATACATTTCACCGGAGATTTCTATGCCTCCTTTGTAAACCCTTTGATTCCAGTATTTGTGAAAAAGCTCTCGCTTACAATGACGCAGGTGGGCCTGATCGCCGGAATAGGTCGCTTTTTCGCATTTGTTGTCCAGCCCTCAGCCGGCTACCTTGCAGACCACTACCGAACTCGTGTGTTTATGCTTGGTGGTCCGTTGCTTGCTATGCTTTTTATTCCGTTGGTGGGAATCGCACCCTCCTTCCTGACTTTGCTTATCTTCATATCGCTGGGGTCCGTGGGCTCAGCAATGTTTCATCCCACTTCTGCGGGGCTGGTGACAACCTATGCAGGTTCCCACCCCAGTTTCTCCATGTCCGTATTCACGCTGGGCGGGACCCTTGCCTTTGGCGTAGGCCCGATCTTTATTACCTATTTTGTGCGCTTCTTTGGCCTGGAGGCTTCTCCTTTTACCATGGTCATCGGCTTGCCGCTAATGATTCTTCTTTTTAGACTGGTCCCTGCTCCGAAAGGTGAGGGGCTGAGTAGTTTTGGTTTCCTGGGTTCTATTAAAGAAGCGCTCGGAGGCGTATGGAAGTGGGTCGGGCTGCTCTGGGTAGTGATGGTTCTGAGAGCCTTTGCGGGCCAGTCGTTCTTGACCTTTGCGCCCGTTCTCTATTCTGAGAAGGGTTATTCCCTTGTTTCAATCGGGGCCTTTGTATCTATATTTACTGTTGCAGGAGCAGGCAGCGGGCTCCTGGCAGGGCATTTTTCCGACAGGTTCGGGTACAAGCCAATCTTCTATGTTTCCCATGCCTTGGCAACCCCCAGCCTGCTCCTGATGCTGCATCTTCCCGGGCGGTGGATACATCTGGGCGCTCTTTTTGCAGGCTTTTTCCTTCTAGCAACACTTCCGGTAGGAGTGTCAACGGCCCAAGAATTTGCACCGCGCGGCAAATCCATGGTTTCAAGCTTGATGATGGGGCTGGCTTTTGGAACGGGCGGGATGATGACCCCCCTTGCCGGCAAGGCAGCGGACGTGCTCTCAATCAGGCCTGTCCTTTCCTTACTGGCTTTTCTGCCTTTGCTGACAGTCGTAGTTATTGCATTGCTTCCTTCAAAAGGATATAGCCACCACAATGGGGTCAAGCTGAACTAGAGGCTGTCGCGCACCGGGAGCACCCGGCTTACTCTTCAATGAGATGAAACTTGGGATCTTCTATGTTTGGACACGGGCAGGCGTCTTTTTCTCGGACCTGGCGAGGAATGCATTTTCAATAGCAACAGCGGCCGGGCTACTCAACGCTGTCAGGAGGTCCAGATCCTCCTTTCTGAACCCATGAGGTTTCTTCACGGAATCAACATATATCACTCCCCTGACCTTTGACTTGCTTATCAGGGGAACGCACATAATAGATCTAATCCTTTTAATCTTTATGCTCTCTGAGAGATCCGCCTCATCCTCGGTAAAAGTGTCCAGCATGGTGATCGGCTTGCCTTCCTTCATGACTCGATTCACTATGCTTCTGCTGTAAGGAACACCGGATTTAGGGTCCCCGCCTTTAAAAATGGATATTACATCTGAAATCTCTCCTGTCTCCTTGTTAGTCAGGATGATGACTCCGCGGTCAATTCGCTTTAACAGTTCCATTATGTAATTCAGGATTCTTTCCAGAACTTCTTTTATGTTCAGAGACTGCATCAAAACATTTGAGACTTTATAGATCAGTTCCATGTTTTTTTGAGCCGTCATAGGCCTGTCTTTTATGGCAACCTCCCCGCCTTCTTCTTCCAATTCCTTGAAAAGGTCAACTGAATCTAATATTGCCAGCACATCCTCTGGATAGGCCTTACCCAGGGAGAAAAAGGTCTTGCCAATGGCTATAGGGACCCCTTCCTTTATTTCGTATTCTGTACCTGATTTTATGCGCAGCCCGTCAACGAAGGTTCCATTCTTGCTTTCTAGATCTTCAACAAAATACTTATCTCCGCGCCTGAAAATTCTCGCATGCCTTCGAGAGACCGACCTGTCGTTTAATTGAATATCGTTTTCAGTAGCACGCCCTATGCTGATTGCATTTGCTTTGATCTCGAAAGAGCGTCCTTTATCAGGACCATTCATGACATAAATTCTTTGCATATCCCCTTCTCCTTCTTGGAGATATTTTAACAAAACAACCAATAATAATCTATATTTACAAATTTTATTACTAAATTATCCTTAAAGTCAATTCTATTTTTCTTCCTTTATTAGTAAGGAGATCAAGCTGAGCAATAAGCCCACTGCGAACACAACGCTCCCCCACAAAAACACATCAAGGGTGAGATATCTCCTCTTGATGGCTCTCCTGATCCCCTCTATATCCCAGACCTGCTTCGTTGAATTTGAAAATGTTATTTCAAGCCTCAGCCTGTTAGCGAATTTGCTTGGCGCTGGAAGTGTCAGGAAATCTCCCCCGCCCCTTAAGGGCCTTATCTGCGTGATCTGAGGGGTAAGATCTCTGGCCATCAGTATCTCAATGACCTCGGAGATCTCTTGAAACCCCCTGTCCCCTTTTTTCAATACCTGCCCTTTCTGCTCCATTAGCTCAAGCGCGTTCAGGGAATTCACATATTGAGGGGCAACAACCATGTATACAAAGGGAAAATGATTGGCACCCAAGACAACCCATCCAATAATAGATATTATAATACCGAGAATTCCCAGGTAATGCTTGTCTTTCACAGCAATTCCTTCTTCTACGCTTCCATTTTGTTTAACCGTTTGCCGGCAACAAAGGTGACGCACGCCTGTCTTGCGGAAAAAAATAAAAGGATTCGCTAAACTACATGTTCACGGAACCACGCTGCCACCAGGACCGGGCAAAGTGTAGACAACATTTCCGGAGGAATGAGAGGCTGTCATCAGGTAGTTGGTCTTGCTGGCTGAAACGATTCCCAATCTAACCCCATTGCTGGTGAAGAAATTGTAGGGGTGGCTCATGAGAGCGCTCAGCGTTGCGCAGTATTGCTGCTTATCCGCAAAATACGCTTCCTGTGCTATTGCGGCATTTTTTAAGTCCTCAACCGAAGATGTATTATAAGACCTGGTCCTGTGTCTGGATAGTTGCGGGATTGCAATTCCGGCAAGCACTGCAATAATGGCCACGACCATTAATATTTCGATCAGGCTAAATCCGTTTCTACTCAGTACTGCTCTATTCTTTGCGCTAATCGCTGGCTCCCCTGTGTTTTCTAGAATTTCCCAGCATCCCAAAAGTCCCTAACATCAGAGCCTGAAGAAAAAATAGTTATGTCTAAAATACTAGCAAAAACGATAACCTCTGTCAATGAACCCACAGTCCCGCTCCAAATCAATATTTGGCACTAACCAGTTTACAATCTAAGAATAACATATTGAAGCGTGAAACCAACGAAACCAGGAGATTACGGGGTCGCAAACTGTGGCGCACCTCACCTACAATCCCGCAGAGTTACCCACGGATTGACCTAGCTGAAATGAGCTTTGTATTTGAAGGGGCAGTGCGCAGATTGAAAAAAAGCCTTTTGTGGGTAATAGTTAGGTTAATACCTTGAGCATCAGGGGGATAGCAACGAAAGTACCTACCGAGCTGCCGAGATTCGTAAAAACAACAACCATCAGGATACGCGTAATCTTGTTTCTCCAGAATCCTCTCACCGAAGAGATATCATCGGCCAGGGTTTCAAAGTCCTTCACTTTCGGCTTGGCCACAAGTACCTCAACAAGCCCTGCCACCCATCCGGCTGCAATCATTGGATTAAGCGATGTAAGGGGTGAAGCAAGAATAGCGGCAAGAATCGTTAAGGGGTGCCCTAATGCCAGTGCTGCCCCGGCACCGGAGAGGCTGGCATTGGCAACAACCCACCACTTCACCATATGAGCAACTTTCACCTTGCCGGACATGAAAAACCCCAGCACAACGATACCTATAATAAGAACAGGAATAGCCCACTTCAGCACAGAGGAAAACCTCCCTTTTGGAGGCACTTGCTCTAAGGGGAGCAGGTCAACAGGCTCATTCCAGTATTTTTGAATCCCCGGCACATGCCCGGCTCCAACAACGGCAACGATTTTTTGCCCGGGTGCCGACTGGATCTTGCACGCCATGTACTGGTCTCTCTCGTCAATGAGAATTTTCCTAAGTTCTGGAAGGCTCTTCCCTATTTCAGAAATAAGCGCCTCAAGAACATCTTTTTTCTTAAGCTCTTCAATGTCTTCTTCCCTGATATCGCCCACCTCCCAAATAGTGCTTATCAATTGCCCCAGAAGCTTGATTTTTGACCAAAAGCTCATAAGACGCCATGTCCTTGACAGGGTAATGCGAATGTCCCGGTCAGCAAGATAGATAGAAGCCCCAACAGAGTGCGCAGCCTCAACGGCAGCGAGAATTTCCTGGCCCGGTCGGATACCCAGTTTCCGGCCAATTCGCCTCTGAAAGCTTGCAAACATAAGGTTTGACAGGAGAAGAAAGGCCTTTTTTTCTCTTATTATCTTTATTAGGTCAGTATCCTGCCATTTCTTCTTTTGCACAAGGGATTCATACCTTGCCTGGCATAGTTCCACGCTGACAGTGTCAGGTCTTTCTGCATTGATAACCCTTGTTACCAACTCTACGCTTTCCTGAGAGACATGGGCCGTCCCGATGAGTATGATTTCTTTTCCCTCACCCTTCAGCCTCAATATGTTCTGTTCATCCATTTTGCTCGTATGCCGACTTGCAGCTAGAAGATTTGCTGAGTGGTGTACTACGGGAGATTGTTTTTTCCTCCCGGGTGTGCTGAAAATCTTTTCAGTTGTTTTTCATAGTAAGATTTTCGTTCTCTTGCAAGGGAGAGGGCCTCCCTGGCAGCCCTGACCGCTTCTGCAACCCTTCCGTTAGCATACAGGGCCTCCGCCAGGGTGTCCAGGAAAATGGGAGATTTTTGGAGAGCCACCGCTCTTTCAGCCAGAACGAGTGCACGGGCGGGGTCCCTCAGCCTTTTCTCTGGCACTGTAACCAGGAGCCAGGCCAGGTTGTTCAAGGCAATTGCCCTGTTCTTGTCCATTTTGATTACTTTCTCATACGCCTTGATAGCCTTATTGTATTTCCCTGCCTCGTGATACAGGAAGGCGAGTCTCTCAGTTAGTTCAATGTCTTGTGGATTTTTCTCTACACTGGCCTCCACGCTTTTTGCCACCAACCCCAAGATGATCATTTCTTTTTGAGGGCTGAAATCAAGAAAATATCCAGCGCCAATCATGCACACAAGGTAAATGCTGAAACAGACGGCTACAAACCTGCTATGTCTTTTTGCCAAAGATGGATCTTCGAGCAGGCGCCACAGGGTTTCCACTCTCTGTTTTATGCTAAAATGGTGCCAACTCGGCAGGTCCCTGATTTTACCGCTCAACATGGCGATCTTTTCCAGCGAGCTTATCGTAGGACGTGGTGTGCCCATCACTCTGGCCGAGTAAAGATCAGCTTGACGTTCAAAGTGGCGCATAAAAAATCCCATCAAGTAGCGGAAATAGAAAAAAATACTCAGCAATATAGGAATGGAGAGCAATAGGTAAAAAAGACTCGTGCCCTGTGGCCTGGATCCCCCAATCACGCTGCTGAAGTACGGCTGGGTCGCAAGGGAATAGAAAAAAATATCAAACAGCCCAAAGGACAACACGACGAACCCAAGGAAAAAGAAAAAATATAAAAACATGTGACGATATTTTGCATGTCCCATCTCGTGCGCCACTACTGCCTTGAGTTCCTCCGTACCGAGCATCTCCATCAGAGAATCTGTTATGAGTATATAGCGAAACCTTGGCAAAAACCCCATGATGCCGGCTGTCATCATGCGGCCTTCGAAAACACTCCACCTAAGAAGGCCTCGGTACTTGAAGCCCTTTTCCCTCAAGAAATTTTCCACTTCTCTTACTTTTTGAGATGGGGCGAAAGGCCTGCATCCCCAGAAGTACTGGATAATAAGAGGCAGGAAAACCATAAGAAGCACAAGAAAAGCAGCAAAAAAAATAAGCTCTCCCGCGGGTGTGGCAAAAAAACGCAATGAGCCTATCCCTGTTGCAAGCGATATGAAGTCATAAATCAGCGAGATGGCAAACCACGGGAAAAGGATAGGCGCATTCAACCTGAAGTTTGAAATGATTAGCGATTTTCTGGAAATTACGGTGTGAAAAACGGCTACATAAGCCGAGTGAGAAAAATACCAAATGGTCACCAGGTAACCGAGAAAGACTCCAATGGCTGCCAGCCCTTGGAGCACAGAAAATGTTCTGAAACCAGGGATAATCTGAACCCAATACTTTAGATGAAATAAATACACGTCTAGCGCAAACAAGAAGATTGCCAGAATCGAGAGCCTCAGGACCAGCCCGTGATATTCTGCAACCGGGCTTCGTCCCCTTTCATCCTCTTCTCCTGCCCGCTCTTCAAGCCTCTGAAAGCCAAGGCGGCAGTAAACGCCAAAGACTACCCACGTAGTAAAAAGCATAAGGACGGTGTAAGCGAGCGACTCTTTGGGGACGGTTTCCTGATAGCTTATATTGAAAATAAGCAAGACCACTATGAAATAAATTATATTGTTAAACATGGCTCCTACCCGGTTTCTACCTCTGCCTTTACCCCGCCCGCAGAAAGCCACGGCTTTAGCCGTGGATGAATGCGGTTAAGGGCGGGCGGGATGTCGTACCACTAAGTCCCGCCGATTGCGAAGCAATTCGGCGAGACTAAGTGGTGCC